>Ga0265313_10000129_pt1 | contig 76475 bp, 62 predicted proteins | sample 4123metaG_FD_203122 | JGI IMG/M metagenome (GOLD analysis project Ga0265313, IMG submission 203122) | Rhizosphere microbial communities from Carex aquatilis grown in University of Washington, Seatle, WA, United States - 4-1-23 metaG | ecosystem: Host-associated > Plants > Roots > Rhizosphere >... | reverse complement strand
GCGTCCCCGGCGGGATTTGAACCCGCGATCTCGACCGTGACAGGGTCGCGAGCACTCCAGGCTGCTCCACGAGGACGATCATTTTTCTCAAGTAGCTCAGGTGGGACTCGAACCCACAGCATCTCTGCGACCACCGCTGCGCGGCGGTGCCCGAGCCGGAGTGGTCTGCCGTTGCCTACCGAGCCAAGCCGTGTCTTCACGAGTGCCCAAGGCGGGAGTCGAACCCGCAACCACTTAGGTTTAAGCCAAGCCGCTCTGCCAATTGGCGTACCCAGGCGCATCGCGTTTGAAGTAGTCCCGGACAGACTCGCACTGTCGATCGTCACCTTGTAAGGATGCTGCCTTCGCTGCTAGGCCACGGGACCGTGAATCAAGGCGGAAGCCGCGGGACTCGAACCCACAAGCGGCTTTTGGCCGCTGCCTGCCTTCCAAGCAGGTTCCCGGGCACCGCCCGAAGGGTGGTCGCGGCCGGATGACTTCCGTCGCCAACATCGTCATCAAGTTCCGGGGGTTGGAATCGAACCAACGCCTTCCTGCGACCAACGCTGCGCGTCGGTGCCCGGAGCCAGGCGTCACTACCAGCAGCAACTACCCCGGATCGTTCGTCTCATTGGACACCACCTTGGCCTCCGAAGTTCGGGGAGAAGGACTTGAACCTCCATCACCTGGTTCAAAGCCAGGCAGCCTACCGTTAGCCGATCCCCGATCACGTCATCAACAAGGAGTGCCCTGCGGGAGTCGAACCCGCCTCGCCAGCTTGGAAGGCTGGGACCTCTGCCGATCGGCCAAGGGCACGTAAGGCGGAAGGAGAGGGAGTCGAACCCCCAAGGCTCATCGCTCGTCCCGACCACCGCTGCGCGGCGGTGCCCGCGGGCCGGGTGCCGTCGCCGATCGGCTTGTCCTTCCACATCAAGCTGCGGTGGCAGGAATCGAACCTGCGTCTGGGCGGTTAACAGCCGCCTACCCGTACCAACACGGGTCCCACCGCAATGAAGTCAGCGTGGTCGGATTTGAACCGACGATCTCGTGCTCCCGACGCACGCAGAATCCCAGGCTTTCCCACACGCTGAAACGAAGCGCCCAGCCGGAGTTGAACCGGCACGTCCTGCATGGCGAGCAGGGAGGCTACCGCTACATCATGGGCGCGTTGCAATCGAACCAAATTGTCAAAGACCAAGAGCACCGCGACCACGCGGCGCGTGGTGCCCGGAATCGAACCCACGTCACCGCATTACGGGTGCGGAATCTTGCCGTTGGACCACCAGTGCTTGTCGTTTTCAGTGGGACCGGACGGACTTGAACCGTCACCAACCTGGTTAAGAGCCAGGTATGCTGCCGCTAACACCTCGATCCCGTCGTCGTCGTTGTTTTCGCTGTCGTTGGCCGACCAGTCGGCACGGAGGGAGTCGAACCCATGATCTGGCCCTTATAAGAGGCCGGCTCTAACCGTTGAGCTACGTGCCGCAAGTGGGGCCGGAGGGATTTGAACCCTCACCCTTCCGCTTAAAAGGCGGATGCGCTGCCGTTACGCCACGGCCCCATGGGGAGCGGGCGTATGCGTTTCAGCCGAAGTCGCGCCAACATCGTTTGTTCTCCAAGGTCGAGTAGTCCGGGGTGGAGTCGAACCGGGCACCACCGCGCAGCGGTGGTCGGCCGGCGACGTATCAGGTCACCATGCTTCCGTTACAACACCGGACCGCGTTCAAGTCGGGAGGCCGGGAGTCGAACCCGGATGTGCGTGCTCCCAAGGCACGTGGGTTGCCGTTACCCTACATCCCGATGGATTTTCCAAGTCAGAACGGCCGGACTCGAACCGGCGATTTCCTGGCCCCCGACCAGGCGGAGTAGCCGCTCTCCTACGCTCTGTTGTGCAAGTAGCCCGTCGGGGAGTCGAACCCCGGCCGCCGCCGACCACCGCTGCGCGGCGGTGCCCGAGGGCCGGCATCCTCAACCGCTAGACGAACGAGCCGCAAGTGGATCGGGAGGTGCTCGAATCCTCGTCTCCTGGTTTTCAGCCAGGTGCTAAACCATCTCAGCTACCGATCCGAAAAAACCAACGAAAAAGGCCCGGTGTCGTTGTGACACCGGGCCTTGAAGAGCCTTGCTTTGCCTTGGGGGCCGAGCGTCACAAGCGCAACGGGAGCGAAGCCCGCCGCTGGATATATTGCGCGGGGAGAGAATTCGCCGGTTGACCGGCAAAATCGCACGTCCCTTTGCGTTCGTTTGTGATACTTGGCCGTAAGGACATCATGTTCGGGAGCCTTGAAGGCGGTTGATCTTCTGGGAAAACCGGCACGATCGGATCACGGGACCGACTGTGCTCGATTGGTCATACCTGGTTAGACGCCGCAGGGTTCCAAATGGTTCGCGAGATTTTTTTATCGGTTGAGGCAAGTGCCGCGTGGGTTACAATCGGCGCGCCGATGCCAGGGTCTTTTGCGAAATCGAATCGCCTTGAGGATGAAACATGCCACAGCTCCAAAATCGGGTCGCGCTGGTCACTGGCGCCGGGCGAGGAATTGGCCGGGCCATCGCATTGGCGTTCGCGCGCGAGGGTGCCAGGGTCGCAGTAACGGCGAGAACGGTCAAGGAGCTGGACGAGGTCGTCGTAGCAATCAAGTCAGCCGGCGGCACAGCCGAGGCCATTTCTGCGGACCTCGCCGATCGCAAAGTACCGGCGCAGATTGTCGCCCAGGTCAAGCAGGCTCTCGGGCCGGTCGAGATCCTCGTCAACAACGCTGGGGTTGGCAGCAGCGCCGACCCACGGCCGGTCGTCAATTTCGACGATGCCTTCTGGGATCTGTCGCTGGCGGTGAACTTGACGGCGCCGTACCTGCTGTGCAAGGCCGTGCTGCCAGACATGCTGGCCCAGCGGTTCGGCCGAATCATCACGGTAGCCTCGATCGCCGGCAAGATTGGCACGCTCCACGGGGCCGCGTACTCCGCCAGCAAGCATGGTGTCCTCGGGCTGACACGGACCCTCGCGCTAGAGGTTGCGGCGGACAGGATCACGGTCAACGCGATCTGCCCCGGTCCCGTCCATACCGTCATGAACGACCGCCGTATCGAATACGATGCACAGCGACGCGGTGTTTCGTTCCAGGACCAGGAGGCTACCCAGACCTTGCTCGGACGCAGGCTGGAACCCGAGGAGATTGCGCCCCTGGCCGTCTACCTGGCCAGTGAGGTTGCGGGGGTCGTGACCGGCCAGGCATTCAACGTCTGCGGTGGGGTACTGATGGCGGGATAAATGGAATCGAGCTAAACTGCATTCTGTTCGATCGCCAGCCAAACCGGGTGCGTCGTTCGTACCCGGTTGCAGATGTCGATGACCCAAAGCGGGAGACCGGGGAACTACGACCAGGCCAAGGCAATTCTACGGCAGGTTCTCGGAATCCACTGGACCGCATCCCCGAGTCAGATTAGAGCGGCCGATCAAGCACCACCAGAGCATCAGGCAGTTCGTTGATATCTGTCTCTAAACGCGGTAGAACGGTCGCCAAGCGTGGGCCGGCCGCGGCGATCGTGTCGCAAAGCGCATCGACAAGCGGTCGAGCCCGCAGCCCCGCAGTTAGGTGGTCGCGCAGCTCATCCAAAGCTGGCTGGCCCAGTTTTTCCACCACCGCCCCGTCGGCGAGCACAGAGGCCATTCGCTCAAACAGCGAAACGTAAATCAAAAGACCGGTTCGCCCCGCCGTGTGATGCACGCGGCTGTCGAAAAAGACCTGCCTCGCCCTGGAGAGAACCTCGTCCCGTTTCTGCTCGGGAGGCGTAAACAGGCTTCGCAGCCAATCGACACGAGCACCGACGACGGCACCCGCGACAAATCCCAGGACGACGCTCAGGAGCAAGAACACCATACGGGCCCATGAGGGTAGCGCCCCCCAATCCCCTGGTGTCGTGTCGGCAGGCAATAGCGACCAGGTGACGGTCAGCGCCCCAACCGCGGCCCAAAGCCCGACGATATCTTCTGGGCGATCATAGCGGCCCGAGACGGCCGCCACGACAGGCACGATCTCAACGGAGGTTGTCGATTCCGCCGTCGCGACCGCCTGGTTGATCCGCTGGTAGTTTTCGTCCGTCAGGTTTCTGGTCACATGCCGCATCGTTGCGCCCTAATTACCACGAGCCGGTCGAACCGCCGCCACCGGAGAATCCGCCATCGAAGGAGCCACCGGAGAAACCACCTCCGCCGCCGGACCGGTTGGAGTTGGAGAGAAATGAATAGAGCAAGTAACCAATGATCGAAAAGACCGCAGCCCATGCGAGCCAAGCCCAACCACCGGTGCCGCGGCGGATAAGCGAAATAACTGTGAAGATGGCCAGCCCTATGGCGGCGGCGACCAAAACCGGCTGCCACCATGGTGTGGGTGCCCTCGGCAGCTCCAGCCCACGGGCCATCTTATCGAGGGCCTCGACGCCTGCCACGATCCCGCCCGAAAAATCCCCCTGACGGAAATGAGGTACGATCAGGTCATCCATTATCTGCTGGGTCAGGGCGTCTTGCTCGTGTTTCCAACCGGCGCCCAGCTCGATGCGGGCCTTGCGGTCATCTTTCGACACCACGAGCAAGATGCCCGTGTTCCAGAGCTGACCGTTGAGCTTGGCGTGCCCAATGGCCCACTGATCAAACAAGAGATGGGCGAAGGTCTCGATGCGCATGCCCGATCCGCCATACTTCGACATGGATTCAATCGTGACGATGATGACCGGTGTCGCCTTATCGGAGAGCAACTTGGTGGCGATTTCACGGATACGCTGTTCATCGGCCGACGAAATGAGGTCGGCCCGATCTACGATGAATTCGCGCTCGCCAGGCCTATCTAACCGGATCTGACCGGGCTGGCTGGCCGCGGGTTCTTCCGGCTTCTCTGCCAGGATTCCGTCAGGCCGGGACGTGGGACGCTCTTGGGCCGAGGCGACGCCCGCGCGCCCAACTAGGAGCAGCAAGAGTAAGGCTGCGATCCTACAAGCCGAAAGCGATGGAGATAATGGGTGATGCCTTGGATGCGGCCAGTGCCGACCGCGAAGGATTTTCCTGGCCCAATCGGTGGCAGTTTGGTCGCGGCGCATGGTCAGCATGATAACGCGTTGGCTGTGGAAATAGAACGGCTGCGGCGTAACCGCGTCAAATGGATTCGAACCTATCCCGGCCCAACACGGCAATCCTCTTCAAACCGACGCGGTGAGATCGCGAAGAACCTGACGGGCGTGCGATAGCTCCGCATCGGTCGGGCCCGGGGCGACGGCGGTGAAATGGTCGTCCGCGATGTCGAGTTGCCCCTTGATGGATCGGCCTTGTTCCGGGTCCCGGTCCATCACCAAATCGGTCATGTCCCAATCTTCGTCCCAGAGCACGAAGCTGGCAAGCGTTTCCGTCAAGACTTCCCAATCCTCCAGGTCAGACGACGTACATGATGGCAGCTCATCATCATCGCCGTCGATCTCCCGGACCGCCGCAAGAACCATCGACAGCCACCAGGATTGGAATTCTGGTCCAAGCTCCATTTCGATCTCGACATGGATGGCTTGAGTGAGCGCTTGATACAGGACCGCAACGGTCGCCTCGTTGACGGCGTTGAGCGGCAGAGGGGCGGCGTTCTCGCGCAGTAACGAGATGCCAACCGCCGCGAGCAGGGCAAACTTCTGGGGCGATTCAAGCTCGTCGAAGAGGACGACCCCGAAATCCCAGCGATCAACATCCCCGCGGACCTCGGCATCCAGATTATCGACGACTTGGGCAATCAGCGCACGGATCAAGGTGGCTTCGGCACCCTTGAGCGTCCGGTCGCCTTTCGGTGTTCGCCACATGTGATGCTCGGGGGTTACTGCAGATAATCGACAGCGATGCGCCCAAGTATGCACACGGGCCGGCTCAGCCGCAACGACCGGCGGGACTGGTTGATCGAGATGTGTCCAGCAACGTAGGCCCTGTCACGGCGGTCGTTGGCATCCATCCTCCGAGTCGCCGGTTCCCCTTCCGTGTTTTCCATCGAGACAAAACTCGCGGTGTCATGGTACGATTCAATCGCACTCGACCTTGGAGAATCGCTGTACATGGCCGCACCTGGCCAGCGGAAGCGATACCCATGAAAGCGAGAAACGGGGAAAGCTGTGATCATCTCCTGGCGACAGGCTGAACGCGATTCACCCATTCGGATTCGTGCGGTCGCCGGCCGCGTTCGAGTGGCGGCTGCGTCGTTGTTCTCAAACCGCGATGGGGTTCACGTCGAGAATCTTATCAAGCGACTCTTTCAACTCCCTGCCGTCGAGATGATCGAGGTCGATCGGAGCCGCCAGGTGGTCGTCATCGAATTCAATGCCGGCGTCCTACCAGTGGGCGAGGCACTGCGCAGCTTTTCGGACGTCTTGCAGCGGCAGCCGTGTGCCTCGCCACTCGACCACCTGCTGCCGAAACCTTGTCGAACCGTCAAGCGTGTCGAACGACGGGCAGGCGCCGCTGGGGATGATTTCGCCGCCGACTTTGAGCCGGTTGATCCGGTGCTCCCGCTGGCGCTCCGCGAAACGGGTGTGTACCATGAAAGAGTCCGGCGGATCGTCTACCTGGCGCTCGGGGGAGGCAGCTTCGTTATGTCCGTCATCGGAATCATGGCTCCGTTCGTCCCGACGATGCCATTCGTACTGGCGACGGGCTACTTTCTCGCCAACTCGTCGCCGATGCTGCACGACCTCTTCCGGCGGTCTCCCCTGTTCGGGGAAATGCTTTGCGACTGGGAAGAACGGGGCGGGTGGCGGCTGGCCACGAAACTGAAGTTGTTTGCTCTGATGGCCATTGTCTGGGGCGTCACTCTCGTGCTTGCCGGCTTCTCCTGGCCGCTGGTCATCACCATGGGGCTGATGAGCGGCATCAGCGTCGTATTGATCCTTCGCGTTCCGACCATTTCCAACAATGGCCCGCCGCTGAAACTGATCCCTACGACGACTTGATCTCCGAGCTCAAGTTGGCAACAGCAAGGATTCACTTGGGGGGCGTCCTTTGGTGGATCGTGTAATTCCAGTCGGGGCGGACGTCGTGGCGGTTTAGACTCAACGTCTCATTGTCCTCGCTCGTGACTGCTTGTCCCTGGTCGGGCCGAAACGTGTCGATGGCCGAATGGCATCAGAAATGCCGTGAAAGACTCGGCCCCCTCGCCGGTATCTCCAGGCGTGAGCGCCTGCTACAAATACGAATCCAGAAAGGGAGCCGCCGCCATGTCCACATATCACGCCGTTCAAGTCACTTCTCCTGGAAAAATGGAGCTCGTGCAGCGTGGGTTCATTGATCCGCCCGCTGGCCGGGTTCGGCTTCGCGTCGAAGCCTGCGGTATCTGCCATACCGACTCATTCACCGTGGATGGCCTCATCCCCGACGTCGCCTATCCGCGCGTGCCAGGTCATGAAGTCGTAGGGATCATCGACGCGATTGGCGAAGGCGTCTCGGGGTGGAAAATCGGCCAGCGTGTCGGCGTCGGCTTTCTGGGGGGCCATTGCGGCGTTTGCAGCCCCTGTCGCCGAGGCGATTTCGTTAATTGTACCAACCAACCTATCTCCGGCGTTCATTATGACGGTGGCTACGCCGAATCAATGATCGCGATTCCGAGCGGATTGGCCTCGATTCCTGATGAGCTTGGTTCGGCGGAAGCGGCTCCGCTGCTCTGCGCGGGAGTGACCACTTACAACGCACTGCGCCATTCGTCGGCGTATCCCGGTGACCTTGTGGCCGTTCAGGGTATCGGTGGTTTGGGGCATCTCGGCGTGCAGTTCGCCGCACGCATGGGTTTTCGCGTGGCAGCCGTCGCGCGCGGTAACGAAAAGGAGCCGCTCGCAAGGCAGCTCGGGGCGCATCACTACATCAACACGACGGCGGGCGATCCCGCGGCCGCTCTCCAAGCACTCGGAGGCGCGAAGGTGATCCTGGCCACGGCATCCGATAGCAAGTCGATGTCGGATCTAATCGGCGGTCTGGCTCCGCGCGGTCGGATGATTGTCGCTGGTGCCGGCAGCAGCCCGATCGAGGTCTCTCCTTCGCACCTGCTATTTGGTTCTCGGGGGATCGAGGGCACGTTGACGGGCTCCGCCATCGACAACGAGGACACGCTTGCTTTCAGCGTGTTGCAGAGAATTAGGCCCATGATCGAAACCGTGCCGCTGGAAAAAGCGGCCGAGGGCTACCAGCGGATGCTAAGCAATAAGGCCCGGTTTCGCATGGTGATTGCCGTTTCGTGACCGTTATACCCACCGATGGGCGCCGGAAGCCGTGAGGTTCTCCACGGCAGACGTCGGACGGTTCGATCTGGCATTGACGAACACCGTGCCCGGACGAGGCAGCTAACCACCGACGAGCTGCTGACCTGCAAAGCCACGACTTTCGTGGACCTGGTGACAGAGCTCAACGCCAGTCAGTGCGAACAGCATGCTCGGGCCATCCTCGACCGGCTGCAGGAGGTGGACTACGAGACCTATGCCAAGGCGCTGATCCGCGTCGCTCTGATCGGCTCAGAAGCATCACCACCCTCGGAGGACGAATACTTCTCCGAGACCCGGGAGGTGTTTCCCGACGTGCCGATGGACGACGACATTCTGGAGCGTCTGACGACCTTGATGCTCCTCGTGATGAATCGGCGGCTCGCCCGCCACACGACCTTGAATGGGCCCGTTTTGCCGTGACCGCGGCAACCAACCATGCCTCCCGCCTCAATCTCCGTCGGCGTCGGCCGATTTGCTCTCGTCGTCCTCGAACCGCTCGTCAATGATCGGCGTGTCGGCCGGCAGACGAATACGGTTCAGGTCAACGATCTCGCCATCGACGACGAGCTCGATGTGGGTCCAGAGCGATTGCTCTCGTTGACCTTCGTGGACCAGCACGCCGGCATTCGTCTTGCCAAAGTGCCAATGAGTGCCGGGGCTGCGGACGAGGATGATAGGTGCCCCTTTGGTCTTGACCTTCAGGAGCTGCGACCAGGCTGCCTCGAAGTCGTCTCGATCGGTGAAAGGAATGTGATGGATCTTGAGGTCCGCCTCACCATGCTCAATCGAGCTCGACTTCACTCGCAGCGGTTCGAGTGCTTTCGGCCAGCTCTTGGGCCACGTCCCCGTGTTGGAGACGAGCCAAAGTGCAGACGCGGTCGAGCAGGCGGCACAGACGGCAGTTGCGGCGAGGAAGGTGACCGTTCTTTTCATCGTGATTCCTCCGAGGCGAACTAGGGACCCCGCAACTGATAGACGAACAACGTACGGTTTTAGTTCCAAGTCTTCCATGGCAAAATGCCGGGCCAACAGCCGGTGATTGGCCCGGTAATGTCCTTGCTGGTGCAGTCGTGGTGGCAGTGGCGACGGAATCCATTGGCCAGGTCTACATATCATTCCCCGCCGGCCTTGTGTCCATTCGGCGCCCGCGTCAAATAGAACCACTTGGCGGTCACGCCGCCGATGAAGCCAAAGATTACCGCGAATAGGGCGTGGCCAGTGCGCAGGACGAGGGAGTGGTCGGGGCCGGTCCCTCTCACCGCTGTCATGGGCAAACCGGTGGCCGAGTCCCAGATCCTGATGTTACCCCCTCCATTCGCCGCCGTGAGGATTGTGCCGCCGCCAGTCGTCGTGACGATCGGCACTCCAACGTCAACGGCAAACGCCATCGGTGCCCCGGCATGCAGTTTCTCGTGGGCGTAATTCAGGATGCACGTGGTCGGCAGGAATTGCCCCACTCCTGCCTCGAACCAGGGAGCCAGCACGAGCACCAGGTAGCCCCAGCCGCAAATCGCCATGCCCGTCCAGAAGGCCCTGGCCTGGCCGAGTCGGAACAGTGCCCCGAGGATGGTCGCAAACAGGATCGGCACCGTCACGGCCATGGTCAGGCCTGCCCACAGCGGCGAGGCGAATCGAATCGCGGCTGTGCCGAATGCGGCGTACAAGACGGCGCCGAAAAGGGCGGTGAGCGAGAAGCGAAAGGCGTGGATGCCGGATGACATGGAATCGTCTCCTATTACTGATTCGGCCGACGCAATCTGCGTCGCGAACCCGAGTGTTTGGTCCGTGTCCTGTACCTAGCGCCACGGCGTGTTACCGTGCGCGGGTCGAAGCCAGCCATTCTTGGATACCCTTGCGAGTCAAAGCCATGCGACCGTCCTCACCCACCGTCAGTCCCGCGTTCGCCATCGGTTCACGTCGGTCATGTCAGAACCCGAACACCCTTTGTCGAGAGCGCAGTCGCTGTGAAACCAATCCTACCACAACTGGCGGGCATCGACGCCGCCGGTGTCGCGCTGACACCGGACCTCGAAACGCACTTGCAATCGCTCGGCTTTGACACAGTTGCAGCTTATTCCGCGTGGTGCCAGCGACACGGCTTTAGCATTCGTACCGATAAACATTGGCACGAGCGAGCCAGGGAACGTTACTTCTCCTCACAGGCACAGATCTTGGGCCGGCAAGCCCAAGGCCGAAGAGAGGCTCGCCATCCTCGCGACGCCCTTCGGGCCGTGTTCACCTCACGTGCATCTGGAACCGAGCAGGTCCAGCAACACCTGCGGTTGATCCGCGATGTGCTGGCAACCATCATCGATGATTCGGTTCGGGAGGCGTTCGAGCGACTCGTGCTTCGTGCAGAAGCAGGCACCAGGCTCCTAACGATCAATCGGGTATTGCGTCGCTATCATCCTGGTGATCCTCGGGTAGGGACCGGCGGTCTGGCACCCAATTCCGCCCACTTTGACAACCACGGTAGTCCCGGTACGAACGACACGTGGATTGATGGCCTGGCGGCTTTGGCCCACCAGTACCAGGCATGGATTCGACCGCTGGACCAATGGCGCCCTGGGTCACACAACCCACGCCGGCAATTCGCTTCGCTCGCGAGGCATCTGCTGGTGAAGTACCCGGTGCCAGCCTTCATGGACTCGGTTTGGTTCAAGGGGCAAACCGAGGAGGCCGTCCGGGAAATGGCTTTGTTCCGGTTGATCGGCTCGGGTGGTAGCCTGCGGACGGCTGAACTGCCGTTGCCAATGACCAGGAAGATGATTCACCATTTTCTCCACGCGCCGGACCACTGCACCGTCGAAATGGCAGTGCGTTGGGGACAAGTCCGGGGCATGGGCGGCACAGTTTCTGACGCACGCGCCATTTTATCCACCCGTCTGGCACACCAGTTCGAGCACGACGAATTCTGGGCCACGGTAATCCGTGCCTACATCGCCGCCCCGTTGGCATACGGGCATTGGGCGATTGCGCCTGTGGTCGATTACATCCACGAACGCCGTTTTGCGGACGAAGAGGGTGCCGTGCCTCGGGGAGGTGAGTTCTCGATGAAGGGCCGCACGTTTGCCTCGTTGCGACGTGAAATGCACGACTGGCACCGCGAATTGGCCAAGCCTAAGTCGCGCCCATCCGTCGAGTGGCTTCCTTGCGGGATCGACGAATTCGAGTGGCACGAGGCAACTGATGACCTGGCCGGCCGCCGGTGCTGGACGATCCGCGAGCTGCTCAGCTCGGCGGAGCTTGAGAAGGAAGGCCAGGTCATGCGGCATTGCGTGGTCGCGTATGCACGCCAGTGCGAAACATACCGGTCTTCGATCTGGTCTTTGGCGGTCGAGTCCGCGAACGGCCAATCACGCCGCATGCTGACGATTGAAGTCGAGATCCGCTCTCGCCGTATCGTCCAGGTTCGCGGCAAACGCAACCGCTTTCCGGACGCTCGCGCGGCCCAGGTCGTCGCCCGTTGGGCGGAGCAGCAAGGTCTGCACGTCGATCGTCGTATGCTTCGCGTTTGAAACTGGCCGCGGAACATGCTGCGAGGTAAATCATGATGCAACGATCGGCAGGACTTGGATGAGTTCGAATTCAATTTCAATTGCACCGCCGTTCAATGACCGAGACATCATGTCCGATTCCTGGCGCACCGATGGCCGATCGTGTCGGCGTGACGCACTCGTTGGTCCTCGGTCACCTCGACCACCAGGACGGCCAGCGGGTGCTCCCGAGACGAGTCGATGGCCAGGAGCCTGATCCCTGACGCCTCTATGGCTCGCCGCAGTGGTCATGGATCTCGGGGCAGGTGCCTATTTCCCGAGAAAGAAGCAATTGTTCACGATGGCTTGCAATGGTCCTTCGGATCGCTAAAATCACTGTTTTCCCCGGGAAATATGGAGCTTTTCTCGGATCTCGGCGGTTTTTTCTCAGCCCAGTAACCGGGGTGCAAATCCCCGTGCGGGTAGTTCGTCGATGGGAAGCGGCGAATTCTCGATTTGCGCTAGGCCCTGCCCAAAAGCCTGTTTTTACGGTAAACTCGGTTCCCGACCGACGTACCGGAACACTTGGGAGGGTTTCGCATGGCAACCTGGATTCACGACCTGCTCGGCCGCGACGCCGATGGGCTGCTCGGCCATCGCTCGCAAACGATCGCCAAGGAGCTGCTTCAGCTCCCTGGCCCCGATTTTCTCGACCGCGTTTTCGTTCCCAGCGACCGCAGTCCGCGCGTGCTGGGCAATCTCGGGCGGCTGCTCGACCAAGGCCGGCTTGGCGGGACAGGCTATGTCTCGATCCTGCCCGTCGACCAGGGAATCGAGCACTCGGCCGGGGCATCGTTCGCCGTCAACCCGATCTACTTCGACGCCGAGAGCATCGTGCGATTGGCCATCGAGGGGGGCTGCAACGGCGTGGCCTCGACGTTTGGCGTGTTGGGAATCGTTGCCCGCAAATACGCTCACAAGATTCCCTTCATCGTCAAGATCAATCACAACGAGCTTCTGACCTATCCCAACAAGCACGACCAGATTCTCTTTGGGACCGTACAACAAGCGGCCGACATGGGGGCCGTCGCGGTGGGGGCGACAATCTACTTCGGTTCGCCCGAGTCGGGCCGGCAGATCGTCGAGATCAGCCAGGCATTCGCCAAGGCCCACGAGCTGGGTTTGGCCACGATCCTCTGGTGCTACCTGCGCAACGACGCCTTCAAGGCCGACAAAGATTACGGCGTTTCAGCCGACCTCACCGGTCAGGCCGATCACTTGGGAGCGACTATCCAGGCCGATATCCTCAAGCAGAAACTGCCCGAGAACAACGGCGGCTACACGGCCCTGAAATTCGGCAAGACCTCTCCTTTGGTCTACGAAAAATTGACATCGCCTCACCCCATCGACCTCTGCCGCTACCAGGTGGCCAACGGCTACATGGGACGCATCGGGCTGATCAACTCCGGCGGCGAATCGAAGGGTGCCAGCGACCTGGCCGAAGCCGTGCGAACCGCGATCATCAACAAGCGGGCCGGAGGCATGGGCCTGATCAGTGGCCGCAAAGCGTTTCAACGGCCGATGCCCGAGGGTGTCGCGCTATTGCATAAGATCCAGGACGTCTACCTCGATCGGGATGTGACGATCGCGTAGCGAGTCGTGCCTAGATCAGAACGCGAAGCGCCCGCCGGCCGTGGCGCGGTCGGGAACCGCCGTGGTACGGCAAAGTTGCCCGGCGCTCCCTGAAAAAGCCGACTTGTCGATAAAAAAACATTTTCGTCGACTTTTTCTGTGGCCTTCTTGTTGCTGCGCAACAAGAAGGCATAGCCGATCCACCGCCGCGAAGCAGCGCGGCGTCATTCGAGAATGACCGGCTTTGGCGAGTCGCCATCATCGCTGTCGCGGCGCTCCCACTCACGGCGCAGCTCGCTCAGCCCGTAGGCGCAAAGCTCGAACTCGTGGCTGAGCCGCTGGAGCACCTCGTTTTCGTCGTGGTGCGCGTCGGATTCGATCGTGCTGGCGATGTGGTAGGCACGCTTTCCCTGTTGGCAATAGTCGACGAAGTAATCGAGCCGGGGCTGCTTTTGCAGCCGCCGCAAGGCCTCGGGATAGACACCGGCCCAGAACAAGGTGTAGTCGCCAATGTGGCGGTGGACCTCGCGGCGCGGGTCGCCGATGCGCGCTTCCGCCTCAATCAGCATCTCGGCCACTTCTTCCAGGCGGCGACCCGAGGGATTGCGGATCTTGTGGATCGTGTCGTAGTGGACGAACCGCGTCAACAGCGCGGCGACGTACTCGACCAGCGGCGGGTCGGCGATCCCCAGCCGGGTCTGGAACGTATATTCGGCCAGGCCGGCAAAGAAGCGGTTGAGTGGTATCTGGCTTCGCTTGAAATCCATCGGAATCGGCCTCCCGCTGCCAAGTAACTACATGCGGCGGCGATGCAGCGGCCAAAACTACGGCCAGGAGGTGCTGACATGGTTCTTATCGGCACCCTCCTATTAAGTTTACGCACCCAATTTGGCTCGGCAAGGTTGACCGCCCGCCAACGACGTCGGAAAACATGGAAAAAACCGCATTTTCGTCGCCTTTGATCGGGCAGCGCCGCCTGGCGACAGTCGCGGACGAAACTCGGCGTTTACCCGACAACCCCACTCCCCGGTAGCGCCGCCAACAACTCCGCCACGTAATCTCCGACTTCCCGCAGCACTTCCGCTCGCGGCCGGCTGGCGGCGGTGGCGATTCGACGCACCAGCGCCGATCCGATGATCAGCCCGTCGACCACCGGCGCCAACTGCCGCACGTGCTCCGGCTGGCTGATGCCGAATCCGATACAAATGGGCGTGGTCGTCCGCTCGCGCAACCAACCGACGTCGTCCAACAGCGACTGGGGTAGGTTCGTTCTCTCGCCGGTAATTCCCGTTACGGAAACGTAATACAAAAAACCGGTCGAGCTGTCGGCGATCCGCCTGGCTCGATCGCGCGGCGTCGTGGGGGCTACCAGTTGGACCAGGCTGAAATCGGCCCGGCGGCAAATGGCGGCCAGCTCGCCGGCCTCCTCGATCAAGAGATCGGGTACGATCGCACCGGCCACGCCCGCCGCGCGGGCTTCGTCGACAAAGCGCGCGAGCCCGTGGCGATGGATGATGGCGTAACTGACCATCGTCACCAAGGGCGCGGCGGCCTTTGGGCAGGAGCCTCCTAGCATTTCGATGATTTGCGCCAACTTGATCTTGTTGGCCAGGGCTCGAGTGTACGAAGCCTGGATCACCGGTCCGTCGGCGATCGGATCGCTATAGGGGATACCGACTTCGCAGAGGTGAGCGCCGCGCGCGACCAGTTCGGAAATCACCGCGGCCGTGAAATCGAGATCGGGATCACCCGCCGTGACGAAGGGCATCAGGGCCTTTCGGCCGGAGGCACGGAGGCGGGTGAAAAGTGCGTCGATGGAAGACATGGCAGATAGGTTACAGGGAACAGGCTACGCGAACAACGCCCGCACCACTTTCCCCTGCCCGTCTTCGGTCGCATAGAACGGACGCTTCTCGACTTCGAACGCGGTCTTGGGGTTGATTCCCATGGCGGTGAAGATCGTCGCGTGGAGCTCGGCAACGGAGATAGGGTCTTTGACGGCGAGGCAGGGGCGTTCGGCGGCACTGGTGCCAAAGAGAAACCCTCGTTTCATTCCGCCGCCAAACATCACGATCGACGATGCCCCGGTGAAGTGGCGGTGCAGGCCGTAGTGCTTTGGTTCCTTGAGCACGTCGGTCGGCGCGGTCGCCTGGTCTTGCGCGTTCGAACCCGGCACCCCCTCGATGATCATGTCGCGGCTGAACTCGCTGGCGACGATCACCAGCGTGCGGTCCAACAGTCCGCGCGCTTCGAGGTCGAGCACGAGCTGCGCGATCGGGCGGTCGATTTCCTTGTGCAGTCGATCGACCGTCTGGTGCCCGTCGGCATGAGTATCCCAATGAATGAAGGGGATGTACTCCGTCGTGACCTCGACAAACCGGGCCCCGGCCTCGACCAGGCGCCTGGCCAGCAAACATCCCTGCCCGAAACGGCCCGTATCGTACTTTTCGTAACTCTCGCGTGGCTCCAGCGCGATGTCGAAGGCGTCACGCTCCGGCGAACCCAAGAGGCGATAGGCGTTGTCCAACGACCGCAGCACCGACTCCTGCTGATAGTCGCTTGCGTATTCGCGCCGCGGCGATTGTTCAACCAGTTTTCGGAACAGCATGTAGCGCTTGTCGAACCGGCCGGCGTCCATTCCCTTCGGCGGTCGGACCGCCTGCGCGGCCTCGTCGGGAAACGGCAGGTTCATGGGGCCAAACTCGCTGCCGAAGAACCCGCCCGTGGTGAACGCCTTGATCTCCTCGTTCTCGCCGATCCCCTCCAGCCGCTGACCGATGTTGATGAACGGCGGCACCACCGGATTGCGCGGGCCAAGCACACGTGCCATCCAACTTCCGATGTGCGGGCAGGCCACGGTCTGCGGTGGGACGTAGCCGGTGTGCCAATGGTATTGATGGCGTGAATGGAGAATGTGCCCCAAGTCGGGCAAAACGTGCGAGCGAATCAAGGTGGCGCGGTCCATGACTCCCGCGATGTGTTCCAGTCCCTGGCAGATCTTGATCTGGTCCACCGCGGTATCGATCGCCGGGAACGTGCTCATCACCTTCTCGACCGGTGTTCCGACTTCGAAGGGATGGTAGCGCTTTGGGTCGAACGTCTCCGGGGCCGCCATGCCACCGGCCATCCAAAGTAACACGCAAGCGTCGGCCGTGGGCTTTGGATGTTCGAGCGACTCGTCATCGGAGGCGCAGAGCAGGCGCGGCTCGTCCGCCATCCATGCGGCGGCCGACGCAGCGGCAAGTTGCGTGAGGAATTCGCGGCGCGCTTGTCGCACTTCGGGCTGAGAAGAATGCATTACAAATGACCAATGACAAGTGACCAATGACAAATGAATCACATCATCGCAACAACTGAAACTCCGGCAGCATGAATACCGCCCACATCAAGTCCTGGATACCCTGTTCATCAGGCCGTGTCCCCAACGCTTCGCGAGCCAGGACGAGCTCAAGTTCGGTGGGTGAACGAGAAAGCGCAAAGCGGTAAAGCCAGCTTGTGAACTGATCCGGCGATTCGATCTTCGCCGCCAACAATTTGGCCCCACGCCCGAGCGTGTCGGCCAGTACATGCCCGTTGGCCAGCTCGATGGCTTCCAGCGTGGTCAAATCATCGGGGCGCATGGTGACGATCTGGTCGCGGTTCGGCCGGCCCAGCGACCGCATCAAGACGTCGCTTTTCATGAGGCTCGCCCTGACCATTCGCACCGGGCCGCCGGCCGATTGCGTCAAGACGGCCAGGCATGCTTCGCCGACGCGGCCCGACCAGACGGCGGGATTCTCCACCGCCACGGCGGGCTTCCAGTCACCAGGATCAGGCTTGAATTCGCCGCGGTCATTGGGAAGTGTCGCCGTTATTTCCCAGGTGGAGTCGCTGGCGATGGTCGTTTCCGTTCCCTCAGGCGACCGAATGCGAGCCTCAAAGAACAGTCCGGCCGGGTTGGGCGCGCCACCGCCGTTTTTCGCCACGATCACGAACTCATTCATCCCCGCTCGCAAGGCGGGCGCCAGATCAACTGCCTCAACCGTTTCCCAGTTGTCGTCCGCTTGCACCTTGCGGCCATTGGCGAAGAGCGTGTACTCGTTGTCGCAGGTAATCGCAGCCACCGCCGATTTTGGCGCCGCCGCGAGCTGAAAGCGGCGCCGCAGAGCGATCGTCTCTCCGGCGGGTGAAGCGCCCGAGGCAACCGCGCTGGACCAGATCCATTGGCCCTGGAGCCGATCGGCTACGGATTGCGCATTCGGGGGCGCACCCGACCTCGACTTGCCGCGGAAGACCGCCGCGTCGGGTTTGCCCGGTGCCGCGCCGGTGACTTGCCAGATGGCGTCGACGTACTGCTCGGCCGACAAGCGCTTCGCCCGTGGGCCGCGAAATACGTATGCGCCTGATTCTGGCTGGTTTTCGACCGGCGGAGTTCGTGCCTGGTATGTTTGCGACGTACAAACCAGTTCGATCATGAGTTTGAGGTCGTAGCCGTGGTCGGCGAAGTATACGGCCAGGTAGTCGAGCAGGTCTTCGCTCCAGGGTTGCGTGTGCATCGCATCGACGGGGTGTACGATGCCGCGGCCCATCAACCGCTGCCAGATGCGGTTGACGATCGTGCGCGTGAAGCGGCCATTGTCGGGGTGGGTCATCAGGGCAGCCAGTTGCTTCAGGCGCTCGGGCTGCGGCGCGTCGGGCTTGATCCGCCCCAACTCGGGGAAGATCCACGCCGGAGTGCCTTGTTCGCCCGTCGGCTTGTCGCAGCGGTAAATCGGCAGCGGCTGCGCCGCGTAGATGGCGGCGAGACCGTAGGCATCGGCGAGCTTCCAACGGTCGATGAAACTGTCGTGGCACGACGCGCACTTCATGTTGATGCCAAGTAACGACTGCGAGATGCTCTGCGCGAATTGAACCTCCGGCGCCTGGGCGGCACTCACGTTTCCGCGCCAGCGAATGCCCTGGATGAACCCTTCCGACTCGGGCGAAGGTGCGATCAACTCGCTGACAAACTGATCGTAGGGTACGTTTTCGACGAGTGCGCGGTAGAGCCAGGTCGTGATCTGTTTTCGGCCGCCGGTGATGAAGCCCGTTCCAGTGTAGTCGTTGCGCAGCAGATCGTTGAAAAACGTCAGCCAGTGCTCGGCGTAAGCGACATCGTCGGCGAGCAGTTCTTGCACCAAGCGCGCACGCTTGTCTGAGTGCTGGTAGGCGAGGAATTCGTCGAGCTTTTCCGGATCGGGGAGCAGCCCGACCACGTCAAGGTAAACGCGCCGCAGAAATACCGCGTCGGAGATCGGCTCCGGCCGCTCGATTCCCTGTTCGGCGAGGAAGGCATCGACCAGCCGATCGATCGGGTTCGTGCGTCCGTCGACTGCCGCCGGCAACTCCGGCCGGCGCGGCTTGAGGGGCGGTTCGTAGGAAGGGGGCTCGAACGAGAACCCGACTTCCCACGGCACACCTGTATCGATCCAGGCGCGCAACAGGGCCAGCTTGTCCGCAGCGAGCGGCGGCCCTTCGGGCGGCATCCGCAACTCGGCCTGGTCGGTTGTGAGCCGCTCAATGAGCTCGCTTTTTGCGCTCTTGCCCGGCACGACCACGGCGCCACTCTCGCCTCCGGCCAGAAGGGAATCGCGGGTGTTTATCGAGAACCCGCCCTTACTCTTGTCGCCCGTGTGGCACTTAGCGCAGTGCGCGCGGAGAATAGGCACAATGTCGTGAGCAAAGTCAACCTCCGCCGCAAATACGGCACTGGCCGAGACCGGCAGCAGGACGATCGGCAGGAGGCAGGCAGTGAGGAGCTGGGTTCGCATGCGGTATTTACGCCGATTCGATTTTACGGCAGCGTCGGGCGTAACGCAAACCTGGGTGTACAAGTCGGACGCCGCACCATTACGGCGCTTCTGAGTTGAACTATTATTCGCTACGCCGCTTTAAAGCGATCGTGAGCTCCTCAAACTCCAGATCGACTGAATTTGCTTCATTAGGCAAAGAGTCCGCCAGGGGTTCGACAGCCGTTTGATACCCGCCGGCTGTGACTTCCACTTGCCAACCGAGATCAGCGATCTTGAATCGGGGGCGGCAGTAGACCTCGTACAGCGTGCCTTGGAGTTTCATTTGGAACGGCACGATGAGTGTTCCGTACCCGCGGGTGTCGGTGCGGCTGCGATCTGCGACAATTTCGTCCCCATCGTTCACGGCGGCCAACACGGCACTGCAAATCGGTTCTCCGGTTTCCGCGTCAACGACATGAACGGTTACCGGCAATGGGCGATCGATTTCCCATTTAAACGGCGTGGTTGCCGCCGTGGCCAGCGTCGCCGTGGCCAGCGCCGTTGCTCCCCCCATCACCGGCCACACGCACTGGTGCCAGACACCCACCGAAATCAGACACAAACCGCCGATCAGAAACGCCTCCGCGCTTATTCGCCCTCTCGATACGGCGGCCGCGACCAGCGACACCACGGCGATGATCGCAGACAAGGTGTACGGCCCCAGCCTAACGCTGGTCGACGCCACGGGAAGTGGGCGAGTTCGTCGTCGGGTCATGCGTCGAGTATAGTGGTGGCTGGGGCAGAGCGTTAGCGATGTCCCGGCCAGATGTCAACCGGGGCATCGCTAAGGCTCTGACCCGGTCACCGTGAATGTCTCATTCTCGACGGTGTGCAGTTTAATCGCAAACCCAAGAACACCTCGTGCCCCGCGACCATATTCATTTCGTAACCGGCCGTTTGGCCGAGTTTGCGCTCCGCCACGTGTTGGCCGATTTGGCGCCTCGGGCGGGCTTCGAGTATTCAATTGATGTGCTGCCGATTACCGTGGCGGCATTGATGACTCCTGAATGGATTGCCCGACGTATCGCCGTGCCCCCAGCCGCCACTCAAGTGCTGCTTCCAGGGTATTGCCACGGCGACCTGAGTCTCCTCGAGACTGCCGCACGGGTCCCGGTTGCACGGGGCCCCAAAGATCTGCGCGAGCTGCCCCGATTCTTCGGTCGCGCAAAGGCCGCCGACGAGGATTACGGCCGACACGATATCCAGATTCTGGCTGAAATCAATCATTGTCCGCGTCTCTCGCGGGCGGAGATTCTTGCCCAGGCTGCCGCGCTGGCCGCCGACGGCGCCGACCTGATCGATATCGGTTGCGATCCGGGCGACGCCTGGCCGGGCGTGGCCGACACGGTCCGTGCGCTGCGTGACGAGGGGCACCGCGTAAGTATCGACAGCCTGAACCCCGACGAGATCGAACCGGCGGTGCGCGCGGGCGCCGAGTTGGTGTTATCGGTCAATTCTTCGAATCGCGAGCGGGCGGCCGATTGGGGTTGCGAGGTGGTCGTCGTGCCGGACGTCCCCCAGACGCTGGCCGGGCTCGACGATACGGTCGAGTGCCTGGCAGCGGCGCGCGTGCCGCTGCGGATCGACCCGGTGCTGGAGCCAATCGGCTTTGGTTTTGCCCGCAGCCTCGCTCGTTACCTGGCCATCCGTGACCGCTATCCCGACGCCGAAATGTTGATGGGAGTCGGAAACCTGACCGAGCTCACCGACGTCGATTCGGCGGCAATCAACGTGTTGCTGCTCGGTTTTTGCGAGGAACTGGGCATCGGAAGCGTGCTCACGACGCAGGTCATCCCCTGGGCCGCCAGCTCAGTGCGCGAGTGCGACCTGGCGCGGCGTCTGGTGTACTACGCGGTCAAGCGGCGGTCGCTGCCCAAGCATGTCGAGCCGCGGCTGGTGATGCTGCGCGACGCGGCGGTATTCGAGCACGGCCCGGGGGGATTGGAGCGACTGGCCCGGGAAATCAAGGATCAAAACTACCGGTTGTTCGCCGAAGGGGACCAATTGCATGTGATTGCGGCCGGCTTGCACCTGCAGGGGAACGAACCGTTCGAGTTGTTCCAGCGGCTGCAAGCCACTGGGGCCAAAAACCTCGATCCGGCGCATGCGTTCTATTTGGGTTACGAGCTGTCCAAGGCCGTCACCGCCTTGACGTTGGGCAAGCTGTACCGCCAGGATGAAGCGCTCGACTGGGGCTTCTTGACGGTTAGCGAGCAAAGCCACCGCGAGCGGAAGGCGACGAAAACCGCGCTGTCGCCAAAAAACGACGCGGAGTGATCCATGCCCTTGGTCGAAGAGTTGGTCCCCGCACCCGATCCGGAAGCAATATTCCTCAGTCTGGTCGACAAGCCGCACTGCCTGTTCCTCGACAGCGCCCTTCGCGAACGGCGGCTCGGCCGTTATTCGTTCGTCACCGCCGACCCGTTCGAGTTCATCCGCGTGCCGGCCAATGCGCGCGGGGGTTTTGGGCCATTGGCCCGGCCGTTGGCCGAATTTCGGTGCGAGACGGTGCCGGGTTTGCCGCCATTTCAAGGCGGGGCGGCGGGCTTGTTCGGCTACGAATTCGGGCGCCACCTCGAACGGCTGCCACCGCCGCGGTGCGACGAGTTCCAAACACCCACCCTAGCCATCGGTCTGTACGACGTGGTCGTTGGATTCGACCATCTCGAGAACCGGGCTTGGATCGTTTCGCACGGCTGGCCCGAGACACCCTCCGCAGCCCGCGACAAGCGCGCGCAACTCCGCCTGGGTCAATTTCGCGAGTGGCTTGCCGGCACGCCAACGAGCATCTCGACGACCAGCAAGGTTCGTCGAGGCTTGTCCGTCCTGACGCCAGAACAGCTCGCGCCGCAGTTTACCGTGCCCGGCCCGGCGGGGCTGACGAGCAACTTCTCGCGGAAAGGGTACCTGCAAGCGGTCGAGCGTGCGATCGAGTTTATCGCCGCCGGCGACATTTTCCAGGTAAACCTCTCGCAGCGGCTCTTGTTTCCCGCGCGCGACGACGCCGTGGCGCTTTACCTGCGTCTGCGGCGGCGAAATCCGGCGACTTTCGCCGGCTATTTCGACCTGGGCGAATTTCAGATTGCCAGCGCATCGCCCGAGCGGTTCCTGCAAGTCCGCGACCGGCGCGTCGAAGCGCGACCGATCAAGGGGACGCGACGGCGGACGCGGCTGCCCGAGGCCGACCTGTTCGCCGGCGACGAGCTCCGCGCCAGTGAAAAGGACCGGGCTGAGAACGTGATGATCGTCGACCTCCTGCGCAACGATCTGTCACGTGTCTGCGAGCCCGCGAGCATCCGCGTGACTCAGCTCTGCGGCCTGGAAACCTATGAATTCGTCCAACACCTGGTTTCGGTTGTTTGCGGCACTCTCGAAGACGGCCGGCAGCCGCTCGATCTGCTGGCGGCCGCGTTCCCTGGAGGCTCGGTCACCGGCGCGCCGAAGGTGCGCGCGATGGAAATCATCTCGGAGCTGGAGCCAAACGCACGCGGGCCGTACTGCGGCGCGTTGGGATATCTCGGTTTCGATGGATCACTCGACACGAGCATCCTGATTCGCACCATCACTGCGGGTCGCGGGTGGTGGCAGGCCCCCGTCGGGGGTGGGATCGTGGCACCCTCGTCCCCCGAGCTAGAATACGAGGAGACCTGGCACAAGGCCGAGGGGCTGATCCGCGCACTGACATGATTCTGCTCATCGACAACTACGACAGCTTCGTGTTCAACCTCGCACGCTACTTCCAGCGACTAGGTCAAGACACGCGCGTCGTCCGCAACGACGCCATCAACTCCCGTGGCGTGCGCGCGATGGGACCCGAGGCGCTCGTACTGTCGCCGGGGCCTGGTACCCCGGAACAGGCGGGCTGTTCGCTCGAACTCGTCCGCGATCTGCATGGTTGCCTGCCGATCCTCGGCGTCTGCCTGGGACACCAGGCGATTGCCGCGGCGTTTGGCGGCCAGGTAGTGCGCTCGCCACATCCCGTTCACGGCTGCGCGTCCGACGTGTTTCACGATGGCTGCGATGTGTTCAATGGTTTGCCCAATCCTCTACGCGCCTGCCGTTATCATTCGCTGGTGGTCGCGGAGCAAACGTTGCCGGCTTGCTTGAGAGCGTCGGCGCGAACAGCCGACGGTGTCGTGATGGGGTTAAAGCACCGACAGTTTCCTGTGGTCGGCGTGCAATTCCATCCGGAATCGATCCTGACCGACACGGGATACGCGATTCTAGCGAATTTCCTGCGGTTGGCCGGCCTGCCAGTGCCCAATGAAATGCCCACGTTTGGCGACGAGCGGCACGAGCCAGCGATTGCCGAGCGGCTGCCCGAGACGCCAGTGACATTTTAAAGGATAAAGGATGATCCTCGAAGCCCTCGTCACCACCTTGAATGACGACTGCAGCTTGCATGTCGCGCCGATGGGGCCACAAGTCGAGCCCGGCATGCACCGGATTGTGCTGCGCCCGTTTCAGACGGCGACCACGTTTCACAATCTGAAAGAGCGCGGTCAAGGTGTGTTGCACGTGACCGACGACGTCGAGCTGTTGGCACGGGCGGCCGTAGGGCAGATCGATCCGCCTCCCGCGACGCTGCCGGCCGTTTCGGTCGAAGGGCATATTCTTTCGGACGCCTGCCGTTGGTATGCCTTCCGTGTCTGCTCACTCGACGAGAGCCATGAGCGGGCCACGATCGTGGCCAATGTCGTCGACCGGGGCACGATCCGCGACTTCTTCGGTTTCAACCGGGCGAAACACGCGGTGGTCGAAGCGGCCATCCTGGCTACTCGCACACGATTCTTGCCGGCCGACGAAATCCGCGCCGACTTTCGACGATTGGCAATACTAGTGGAGAAAACCGGCGGCCCCCAGGAACACCGCGCGTTCGCGTTTCTGCAGTCCTATATCGACGCGGCGAGCGGCGAGGTGACCACGTGACCGCGCGCGTCGTTCATGTCGTGGCACCCAGCCGCTTGCACTTTGGAATGTTGTCGTTCGGGCAACCGGGTGTTCGGCAATTCGGAGGTGCCGGAGCGATGATCGACGCGCCCGGATTGCGACTGTCGATCGTGGCGGCCGACCGCTTCACCTCGGAAGGGCCTCTTTGCGGCCGGGTTGCCGAATTCGTGGAAGAGCTTCGGCGCCGAACCGCCTGGCTGCCGCGCGAACCGCGGTGCCGCATTGAGGTCACATCGGCCCCACGCCCTCACGTCGGACTGGGAAGCGGTACGCAATTGGGAATGGCGGTGGCCATCGGCCTGAACGCGTTTTTCGAAGGGCCCTTGCGAACCGCTGCCGAATTCGCTAGCGCGGTAGGCCGCGGTCGGCGATCGGCCATCGGTGTCTATGGGGCGCTCGAAGGCGGGCTGTTGGTTGAGGCCGGGAAGCTCGCTCTCGACAAAATCTCGCCGTTGGTCAGCCGTGTCGAACTTCCGTCGGCGTGGCGCTTCGTGCTGCTGACGTTCATTGGTGAGCAGGGGCTTTCGGGCGCGTCCGAAGAAGGCGCGTTCGACCGCCTGCCGCCCGTGCCGCCAGCGATTACCGCCGAACTTACTCGCATGTTGCTCGTCGAATTGTTGCCCGCCGCGGTCGATGGCGACTTCGAGCGCTTCGGCGACAGCCTTTATCGATTTGGGCACGTTGCGGGAGAGTGCTTCGCCGCGCAGCAAGGGGGTGTATTCGCCGGGCCGCGCTCGTTACGGCTGGTCGAGCAATTACGGGCGTTGGGTGTTCGTGGTGTAGGGCAAACATCCTGGGGGCCGACTCTATTCGCCTTGACGAGCAGTTTGACGGAAGCGGAGCGCCTCGTCGGAAGTCTGCACCACGAAAATTGCGCGGCCGAGATCGAATGGACGATTGCGGCCCCCAATTCGTGTGGTATGCGAACCATATTGTCGTCGGGCTAATGCCCTTACGAGCCAGAATTTTTAAGACAGGCGACGAGGCCGCTCCGATGCTTCCGGGACACACCCCCCAGGTGGAGTGTCCTGAAAAAGAATCATTCTTTGAGATTTTCCCATTGCCTGCTAACGCAAGAGATGTTGAAATCAACTACTCATGCAAGGTAGACGTCGGTCCGCAACGGATTGTGCGACGCGCACTGGTTCGACAGAGAGAACCGGTTGGGGCGTGGCGGAAGAGGCACCCATCCGAAGATCCTAAGTTTGTGCCGCACAAACACGGGAGCGTGCGATGTCGATTCGGTTCAATTGCCCCAACGGGCATGAAATGAACGTGAAGGACAAATACGCCGGCCTGACTGGCCTTTGTCCGCATTGTCAAGCGAAAGTGTCGGTACCGATTCCCGCCGGCAAGCTGACCGAAGCCGCCGTCGTGGACATGTTGGGTCCCCCGCCTGGACCCGATCCCGACGATTTGCCCGTCCACCAGGATCCACGGCACGATTCATCGCACACGAGCGACCCGTCGGCCATGTCCGGCATGAGCCTCAAGGGCGTGTCGCCGCTCAACCGAGGCATGAAGACCTGCCCCAAATGCAAGCGCGAGGTTCGGGCGGTTTATGACATCTGCCCGCATTGCCGGACCTACTTCACCGACGTATCGGAGATCAGCCGGCGAATGGCTACAACCTGCAAGCAATGCGGCACCGAGTACGCGCACCACGAGATCATTATCTGGTGCAAGAATTGCGGCGCGGACCTGCGGCAGCAATCATAGCCATAGGTTGCGCGGGCGAAAGCCGCTCGTGGTGGCTTGGAAACTTCCACCATCAACCTTCTCCGATCTCCCCTTCCGCCCGCAACAGCCGCAGTGTCATTCGGAACGCATCGACGGTAATCTCCAAGTCCTCCGGCCCGTGTACCGCGGACGTCGGGCCACCCAGCCACGAAAAAATCTCGACGTCGTGCAGCAGCATACCCAGCCGCAGTTTGGTGGAGAGCGAGCTCGGTACGGCGCATTTGAGCACGCGATAGTCGTAGCGGCCGGCTTCGATGTCGGCGGCGGTGATCGGCAGGCGCTTTGGGTTTGTGAAGATGTGAAAGCCCGAGAACGTGCCGTAGACGGCCCAGGGTACGCGTTCGTCGCGTAGCACGCGATTGAGTTCCTCGCGGAGCCGCGAGGCATAATCGATGGCTCTCTGGCAGGCGTCGGTGTCGGCGACGATCCCGAGCGTCGCCACGCCGGCGGCGGCGGAGATGGGGTTCGCGTTAAACGTGCCTTGATGTGGCACCTTCTCGCGACCGGAGGCGGCGGCGGCCTCCGGATCGAGCGCGTCGAGGATGTCCTTACGCCCCACGACGGCACCGCCGGGAAACCCCCCGGCGAGGATCTTGGCCAGTGTCGTCATGTCGGGGCGGATGCCGTAGACACCCTGCGCCCCACCGGGCGCACAGCGAAATCCGCTGATGACCTCGTCGAAGATCAACAACACGCCGCGTTCGGCGGTCAGCTCCCGCAGCGATACGAGGAACTCTTTGAGCATAGGCACCTGTCCCCAACTTGCTCCCGTCGGCTCGATGATCACCGCGGCGATGTCGCTGTGTCGGTCGAGCAAATCTCGGGTTGCTTCCACGTCGCCGGGCGGGGCCAGAACGACCTGCCGCGCCACCTCGTCGAGCACGCCCGGTGTCGGCGTGCCGTCGAAGTGTGAGCCAACGCCGAAAGCCGCGTGGTCGTGCCAGCCGTGAAAGTGCCCCAGGAATCGCATCACTTTCGGCGCTCCGGTGAAAGCCCGCGCCAACCGCAAGGCCATCATCGTGGCCTCGGTGCCCGAACTGGTAAACCGCACGCGCTCGGCCGATGGGAGCAATTGCCTCACTATTTCGGCCCAACGCACTTCGAGTTCGTGGCTGGAGCCATAGTGAGTGCCTCGGCGAAGTTGCGGTTCGACGGCCGCGACCACCGCCGGATGGTTGTGCCCCAGCAACAGCGCCCCGTGACCGCCCATATAATCGACGTATTCGTGACCATCGACGTCCCATTTACGCGAGCCAGCGGCGCGTTCGACGTAAATCGGATAGGGTTGCAGCAAGCGGCCATCGTGGGTCACGCCGCCGGGAAAAACGTTCGCCGCGCGTTCGGCGAGCTTCGCCGAATTGGGAGTACGGCGGCGGTAGGCGGTGACGATCGGAGAGTCGGCGAAGTTCACTTTATTGGCTCCTGAAAGGGAGGATGCCAATAGTGTAATGCGCCCGTGTCGCAGGGGGCAGGGGGGCAATCAAAGGGGCGCGTCGAGGGGCCTACACGTCACGCGGGAGCGAAAGGTCGCTTGTGGCGGTTTTTACGCTTCGCGATTCGCACGAGTTCCATGCTTGAGGAATTTCGGTCCTGCCAACGCACTTCCGTTGGCCAACGGATGCTGCTTGAAATAAGCGGCGACTTCCTCGACGACGAGCGATTGCTCCGCCGCGGTGAGCTCGGGAAAGATTGGCAATGCCAACGTCTCGCGCGCGGCTCGCTCGGTCTCGGGTAGACTCCCCTCGTGGTAACCGAGGGAGTCGAAGCACTGTTGCCGGTGAAGTGGGACGGGGTAGTATATTTCCGTACCGATCTTCCGCTGGGCCAGGTGCTCACGCAGTGAGTCGCGGTGGCCGCCGGACACGCGTACCACGTACTGGTTCCAGACGTGCCGCCCCTCGGCATCCGCCGCGGGTAGCCCCAGTGGACCGTCAAGTTTCGCATTCCGGAGAAGCTCGCCATAACGCAGGGCGAGGAACTGACGCTGAGCCGTCCAGCCTTCCAGGCACGGCAGTTTGACGTTGAGCACGGCCGCTTGCAGCGTGTCGAGCCGGCTGTTGATGCCCAACAATTGGTGGTAATAACGCGGTTGCATTCCGTGGACCCGCAGCAACCGCAGCTTGTCGGCCATTTGATCGTTTTCGGTCGTAAGCATGCCTCCGTCGCCCCAGCCGCCGAGGTTCTTGGTCGGGTAGAAGCTGAAGCAGGCCACATCGCCAAGCACGCCGGCGCGCCGGCCCCGGTATTCGGCGCCGATCGCCTGACAGGCGTCTTCGATCACGGCGAGGCGGTGCCTCCGCGCGAGGGCGACCAAAGGAGCCATGTCGGCGCATTGACCGTAAAGGTGGACGGCGATGACGGCCTTGGTGGCCGATGTAACCGCCGCCGCTACCAATGCCGGGTCCAGGTTGTAACTCGCCGGGTCGATATCGACGAACACCGGTCTGGCGCCCAACCGTGACACGGCCGAGGCCGTTGCGAAAAAGGTATAGCTGGGCACGATCACTTCGTCACCGGGCCCGATCTCGTGGGCCATCAGCGCCAAGAGTAGCGCATCGCTCCCCGACGCGCACGCGATCGCGTGCCGAGCCTGGCAGAAAGCCGCGATCCCGCGTTCGAGATCCTGGCAATCGGGTCCGAGCACGAAACGTCCCGAGCGCGAGACGCGGGCCAATGCCGTAGCCAGCTCGCGCTCCAATTGTGTGTTGTGCCGGCTGATGTCGATGAGCGGCACGCCAGCAGGTGGTGGAAGGCGTGCTGACCCCGGTGCAAGCGCCCGCTTGACCGTCGAGTTCGACGAGGCACCGTGGCTCGAGGGAACGGACATACGTGACCCCTGTAGTTAACGGTAGGTATTTTCTCGCAGCCTTCGCTCGCTCCCGTGGAGCCAGTAGGGCAACGCCATTCCATAGGCAATGCGGGGCGAACGGTAGAGATTGCCGCCTGTCGAGTCAAGTCCGGCGTGCGACAATTTTGGGGACACAGGCAAGTCAGGAAATGCTGCCGCGAACTGAGACATCTGTATCAAACCGGAACGTCGATTCGCCGGGGTGAGGTACTGCAAGCCCGGAATCCGCCGGTTTTCGCGCGAAAAAAGGCTTTGGCATACAACGTGCAGTCCGTTTGCGGCTGAGAGTTGATCGCCTTCGATCGCCCGATTCGGATTTTTCTTGCACACGTTGGGCTGGTCGGCGATCCCCACCTACGGAAGGAACTGCGTCATGCGATTACCGCTGTACCAAGTCGAATTCATCGGTGGCCCCTTCGATGGCCATCGTCAACCGATCTCGATCCCGCCCACAGCCTTGGCCTCGATGGCCGCCTTCCCCATCAGCCATAACATCTTCCGCTTGCTCAATAACGAGGCAGACGTGCCTGACGCGCCGCCGAGCAGTCTGGCGATCTATGAGTTGGCGGTCGTCGACGAGCAACCACGATACCATTTTCTCGGGGCGGCTTCGGCGGCGCAACCGATTGCCCCGAAAAATTGATACTTGTCTAGACAAATATTGTCTCGACGATATATACTTGGGCGGTAGCGGGGCCGCGGCAGTTTGGCTCCTGACACCGGCTTCGACCGCTCATGGCTGCGATGGAATGGATCGCGACGACCCGCAAACGGCGCGTGCTGGCCGCTTACGTGTCGATGTTGGCCGCCGCCGCCGGGCTGTTCTTTCTGATCGTCCACTTCGGCGCCTCGTTGACGCCACACGCACCGGCAAAATTACAAGCTTCCGGCGACGCCGTCGCCACGCCGGCCAGCCCTTTGTTTCACGTGCTGCTGGCCCTGGCGGCTGTGATCGTCACGGCCCGGCTGCTGAACGTCTTGTTTGGTCGTTTTCGACAGCCCCCCGTGATCGGTGAAATGCTGGCCGGCATCTTGTTGGGCCCTTCGCTGTTGGGCTGGATTGCCCCAACGGTTTCGACCTGGCTGCTGCCCACGTCAGTCGCTCCTTTTCTTGGCATCGTCGCCAATTTGGGAGTCATCTTGTACATGTTCCTGGTGGGGCTGGAATTAAACACCGAGCTCTTGAGCGACCGGGCGCATACGACCGTGGCCATTTCGCACGCCAGTATCGTAACCCCGTTTTTGCTTGGCGCGGTCTTGGCGTTGGGGTTGTATTCGCGACTTGCCGAGGGGCATGTTGGCTTCACGACCTTCGCCCTGTTTCTCGGTGTGGCGATGTCGATCACAGCCTTTCCGGTGTTGGCCCGAATTTTGTCCGATCGGCAGATGAGCAAGTCCACGCTTGGCGTGGTTGCCCTTTCCTGCGCGGCGACCGACGACGTCACCGCCTGGTGCCTTTTGGCGATGGTAGTGGGTGTGGCCAAAGGCGAAATAGGCGAAGCGCTGGAGGTGATTGCCGGGGCGCTGGCATATATCGGCTTTATCTTCGTGGCCGTTCGGCCCGTGACGAACTGGATCGTCCGTCGCCACGACGATCACCTCACACCGGGCGTCACGGCGTTGGCCTTCGTCGCCGTGCTGCTTTCGGCGTTAACCACCGAATGGATCGGGATCCACGCGATCTTCGGGGCCTTCCTGCTCGGCGTGGTGATCCCGCACGACAGCGCATTGGCCCGCGACCTGACTCACAAGCTGGAAGACCCGGTCACGATCCTGCTGCTGCCGGCCTTCTTTGCTTTCACCGGGATGCGAACTGAAATCGGCCTGGTTTCTGGACTTACGTCGTGGCTTATTTGTGGACTGGTGATCCTGGTGGCCACGGTCGGTAAATTTGGCGGAACGCTCTTCGCCGCCCGGCTCACCGGAATGGGTTGGCGTGACGGTACCGCGCTGGGTATTTTGACGAACACGCGGGGCCTGATGGAGTTGGTCGTGCTGAACATCGGATTGGACCTGGGTGTGATATCGCCGACGTTATTCGCTATGATGGTTTTGATGGCCATTGTGACCACGATCGCCACGACACCGCTTGTGGCGCGCCTCGTGCCCGTGGTGGCTGAAGGTTGAACGGCGTTTGGGGTTTCCCAGTTACGATCGGTCGAGTTAGAATCATGTCATCACGCCCCGGGTTTATGCTGAGTTGATCGCGTACGCGTCACGTGCGCCCTAGGGTTGCAAAACGGATTGAACGCAAGAGCATTAGAGTATTAAGAGTATTAGCTGCCTCGCTCAAGGCGCAGGTCACTGACCAAGAAAGGGATGAAAATGAGAGTCTTACTTGCATGGGTCTTGGGCCTGGCATTTTGCGCTGGTGCGGTGTTTGCGTTGGAGCCTGGCGCGAAAAAGCCGAAGGCTGGTGCGCCGTCCAAATTGGATCGAGCGAATACCGAAGAGTCCGCGGAACCGTCCAAGGACGACCATACTGGCGATGAACCGGAATCGGACGACGCGGTTCCTGAAGGAACCGACGAGAGCGAAGGCGATGGAGCCGCGACGGATGACAAGGAGCCGGCACCGAACGGTAAGAAGTCTGACTCGCGCGAAGCCAAAGCGAAGGAGAGCGAGATTCTCAAGAAAGTCAGCTATATGATTGGCGTCGATATGGTGCGAAGGCACAAGGTATCGGGAATCGACCTGGTCTTGGACGAATGCATTCAGGGGATCAGGGATGAGTTCGCAGGGAAATCGAAGGAGTTCTCGGAGGAGGAGAAGAAGGATGTCACGCTGGCGATGGAATCGATCATGGCGGAACGCCAGGCCGAGATGATCAAGGAGGCCGGCGCCAAGTTCAAACGGGAGGGGGAGACGTTCCTGGCCGACAACAAGAAGAAAGAAGGCGTCAAGACGACCAAGAGCGGCTTGCAGTACAAGGTACTCAAAAGCGGCAAGGGCAAATCACCGAAATCGTCCGATACGGTGACGGCGCATTACAAAGGTACCTTCATCGATGGCACCGAGTTCGACAGCTCCTACAAACGGGGTCAGCCCGCCACCATGCCGGTGGGCCGCTTCATCCCGGGTTGGATCGAGGCCCTGCAATTGATGAAGGTTGGCGACAAGTGGCGGATCGTGGTCCCCTCCAAGCTGGCCTATGGCGTGCAGGGAATGCAAGACCCCCAGTCGGGCCGGCATATCATTCCACCCAATGCGACGTTGATCTTCGATCTCGAGCTACTGGGTGTCAACGCGTCGGGCGACGACGAATAGGCGTTCAAAAGTATCGCTCAAAAGTGGCGCTCAACTGTGAGTTCAACCGCGGCGCGACCCCTGGTCGGCCCGGGCCAGGAGTTCCTCGGCGCGGCGAAGCAGCGCCAGTCCCGAGTCGGATAGATTATAATCGGGGCTCTCCGGGTCGCAGGCCAAGAACCGGCCGTGGCAGTGGAGGCACGCCACCTGGCGGCCGAGGTATTCAATGCGAATTCGCAGGCTGCGACCGCAGGTGGGACAATTCTGCACGTAGTGTGTCCCTTTTGCCATGCACGCACTCCTTCCGCCTACCAACTACCACATTTCCATCAATCGCCGGTGCCGACATCATCGCTGACGGCGCGCTGCACTAATTCGGCCTCGCGTGCCTGGTGCGCGCGGAATTGCTCGCAGAAATTCTCGAAAGTCATTTCATCCAGTTGCCAGAGATCGCGCCACCTCCGGCGATCGAAATCGTTTTCACACTGGTCGATCAGGCTGCTCAGGGCGACAAACAAAGCGTGGTGTTGCTGCTTGAGCGATGTGGCCACGTCTTGTAATTGCGGCGCCGACACGATCGCGTCGTCTAGATAACCGCCCTGTTCCTTCAACGCGAACAGCATTCCGAGGTGCTCGCGCAACTCGTCGAGCGTGTCAATCAGTCGGCTTGCGCAGCCGGTGGCGGCGGCGTGTTCCTGGTGGAACATTTCCCGGACTTTGAGGACGAACTCCTCCAACTCCCGTTGTTCTCTTTCGACATCCTCGCAGAGGACACCGTCTAACGTGCCGATGGACATGAGAGCCTCCATTCGCCCCAGACGAGCGCGATCGATGATCTCACTTTAGAAGTGATGTCTTACCAGGGTCAAGAACTCAAATTTCATGCCAATCGCGCTTTTTCGCCGACTTCCCGTCGTTGGGCGGAAGTGCTACAGTCCAGGGCATCCGCCATGTCTTCCTACCTTGACTATTTCACGCTTTGTCTTGCCGCCGCCGCGGGAGGCGCCGTTAACTCGGTGGCGGGCGGCGGAACCTTGCTGACTTTTCCCGCGCTCTTTGCCGCTCTCGGCGTTTCGGCGGAGACCTCGGTCATCGCCAATGCGACCAGCACCATTGCTTTGCTTCCCGGCTCGCTCGCCGGCATGGCAGGCTACCGACGCGAGCTGCGCGAGGCGCCTGGCTGGAGTTGGCTCCTGGTGTTGCCGAGCCTGGCGGGCGGCCTGCTGGGAGCGGCGTTGGTCATTGCGCGGCCGAAGACCTTCGAGATCCTGGTTCCCTGGCTGATTCTGACCGCGGCGGCGTTGTTCGCGCTGCAGCCTCGGATTGCCATGTGGGCCGGTGTCGGGCGCGATGCGTCGCGCGCGACACCGAACAAGATCGCCGGCGCGCTGGTGTTCCAGACATTGGTGGCGATCTACGGGGGCTACTTCGGCGCGGGGATCGGAATCCTGATGCTCAGCTCCCTGGCGATGATGGGCTTCGGGGACATCCATCGCATGAATGCGCTCAAGACCTTGCTGGCGAGCTGCATCAACGGCGTTGCCGCGGCGATCTTCATTGCCCAGGGAAAGGTCAACTGGCCGTTCGCGCTGGCGATGGCCGTTGCCGCCGTCGTCGGCGGGTTTCTCGGTGCGCATGTGGCGCGCCGGCTCGACCGTAACCTGGTCCGCCGCGTGGTGGTGGCGATTGGCTTCAGCCTGGCGGGGTACTATTTCTACTTGCAACTGGGCTGAACCACTTCGCGTACGGCCTCTTCACGTGTGGCGTAAATATTCCACACGCTGTCGAGCTTGCTGACACGCAAGACCTCGGCGCAGTTAGCGGGCACGCAGCAAATGGCCATCCGGCCGTCACGATCGCGCAGACGCTTCCAAGCGCGCATCAAAACACCCAGAAAACTTGATCCGATGAACCTGGTTCGCGACAGGTCGATAACCAGCGCCGGGGTATCGGCCGTGGCGACGGCGCGGAGCAGCAACTCGCAGAACGACTCGATCTTCGGTTCATCGAGCGAGTCGTACTCCGGATCGACTTCGATGATGGTTGCTCCCCCTTGCAAAACGACTTGGGCCATGCTGGTACCTTTCCGCCGATCTCAATCTTCGCGGCGTTTGATCATGGTGATTTCGTTTCCCTTGGCGTTATGGCGCACCTCGTCCATGAAGGTACGGATCAACAGCAGCCCCCGACCACTCACCTTTTCCAGATTGGCCGGGTCGGTCGGATCGGGCAATGACGAGGGGTCGTAGCCCGGCCCTTCGTCGCGAATCACGTAGACGGCATTGTCGCGCGAAAGCGTGGCCTCGACCTGCACCGTCCGACTGCGATACGGTTCGCTATGCCGGCGCTCGTCGGCAAGCGCGTAATAGGCCCGCATGTCCGATTCGCGCAATTCGGAACTGATCTCAAGATTGCCGTGGTAGAGCGAGTTGAGCAAGGCCTCCTCCAGCGCGACGGCCAGCCGAATGCGCCCTGTTTCATCGCACAGCCGCAGCCGTGTCACATGCTGCTGCATGTGGTCGACCACCGCCGCGACCAGGCTCGGGTCGTTGTCGAGCACGAAGAACCATTGATTCCGCGTGAGGCACTCCATCAGCCTCGCATGGTGCCGTTCGGCATGGGCCGCGCCCAAGACCGTTTCGACCGTGTTCAGCAGTTCCCGGGCCAAACGCGACTTGGGCACGTAGCTCGCCGCACCGCTGGAGAGCGCTTGTACCGCGATGTCTTCGCTCCCTTGGGCAGTCATCAAGATCACGGGCACGAGCGGAAACCTCGCGCGAACGGCGCGGACCAATTCCAGACCATTCATCTCGGGCATCTGCAAATCGGTCACGACCACGTCGGGCTGGGACTGCTCGATCTGGTCGAGGGCTTCCTTTCCGTCGGCGGCGAAAAGAAAGGCGAGATCGGGCCGCTTTTCCAGCAACCCCTTCACCAGCCGGCGGTCGATGGGAGAATCGTCGACGATCAATATCGTAGCCATAAGGCACTTCCCTTCTGGGGGGAAAGAGCAACGATCGAGACGTGCCTTATTCTATCGTAAGGGGCGAGGCGACTTCAATCAGGTGCCGGACAAGTTTGTGGCGTAGCTCCGCCAGAGACTTTTGGGCAGGCAGCCGACGCCGATCACCGCCAATTGACTGGCGACGAAAACGGCCAAGGCGAACATGACCCCTTCGGTCGAGCCGTAGGCGTGCAGTCCGGCCCCGAGCTGATTGACGCCGAACCACGACCAGCTCACGACCACGTTGCCGAACACCGCCAACTGCGCCATGCCCCGCTCCTTGACCATGCCGTCCCAACGCGCGTGCAGTACCAGCGCGTTCCAGAGGACGATCATCAAGGCGCCGTTTTCCTTGGGATCCCATCCCCAGAACCTTCCCCATGAATCGTCGGCCCACAGCCCGCCCAGGACCGTGCCGACGAAGCTGAAGAAAATCGCGAAGCAGAGCGCACCGTAGAGCATCCGGCCGACGTCCTTCCCAATGTTGCCGGCCATGGCGGGCGTGAGTATTCCGGCCAGCACATAGATCAACCCCAAGAGGCCGGCGACGTAGGTTGCCGTATAGCCCAAGGTGATGCAAGTTACGTGCGTCGCAAGCCAGAACTGCGTGTCGAGCACGGCTTGAAGCATGGTGAACGTGTCGCCGTCGCCGGCCCAGAGATAGGCGATCTCGAGGGTGCTGAAGCCCGCCACCGCAGCGACCGCGTTGCCGATGCCCAAGCGGAAAACGCACTCCAAGACCAGCCCGAGCAAAACGCCCCCCCAGCCGATGAAAACTGCCGACGAATAGAGGTTGGTCACCGGCGGCCGGCCCGAAATGTAAATCCGCGAAATGAGCGCCGCGGTATGCACCGCCAAGGTCAGCCCGATCAAGAGCAGCGACGAGCGCCACATCGGGCGGGTCCAGCCCAGCCAGCCCAGCGCCGTCAGGGCAAAGGCCGCAACATAGAACCAGCGCGCCCAGAAGAACGGGTTGAAGCGATTGAAGAACGCTTCGAAGTCGATTTTCGACAAACTCACGCTCTCGGGAGGGTGTTCACTTAGCTCGGCGCGATAGGCCGCGACGGCGTCGTTGAACGCCTTGGCGTCACCTTTCTCGTAGGAATCGAAAATCTCGATCAGCGCCGCGGTCGCCGGGTTGGGCGTTTCCGCGGCCGATCCCTCGCGGTTCGCGTGTGCCTTGGCCTTCGCAACCATGAGGTCCATCCAGCCTTTGGCGTACGGGACCCACGGCTTGTGGTCGGCGCCGCTGTTGCTTTTCAAGCTGTCGTCGCTTTCCTGCAGGGTGTCGGAAGGCACCGGGGGGACCGCCAAGGGAAGTTGCATCTCAGCGAACCGCTGCTGCGATTGCATCACGGCGACGACGTCCTCTTGTGTGCGAATCTCGGGCCTGCGAAACGCCGTCAAGAGTTGCAAGTAGAGGTGCAGCCGGTTGTCGAACTCGATCATTTTCTTCTGGTAGGTGTCGATGTCGCGCGGCTTCTTGGCGTGGGCTTTGCGCACCTCGTCCTCGAACTTGTGGATTCCATTGCGGAACTCGTCGATCGAATAGCGAAAGCCCTTCCGCCGCTCCAACCCCAGCGTGTTGAGCAGGTCCAGGTTATCGATGCGGAACACCTTGTGTCGCGTCGCCTCGGGGCTGTCGGTAATCGCGTCGAGCAGCCACTTCACTGCCGGCTCGCGGTGCTTGCTGTCGCCGGCACCCACCTCGAAGCTTTCGCTGTCGGCGATGACCCGCAGGCTGTTGCGGGCCAACGTGTCGAACGGTTTGGGGCGCCCTTGGAAAACCACGGGTAGCTTGCCGAATTCACTGAGCTCCATCTTGTCCGCCCGGGGCCTCGGGGGCATTGCCATCGACACGACGAACGTGGCCGCCAGCCCCAACACCACAAACGGCAAGATCACCGCGGCGCGGCCCGTACTGTCTGCGTGCGACTTGCGGTCGCGTTTTGCTTTCTTTGGCGGAGCGATCCGTTCGTCGCGGGCTTCGCTGGTCCGAAAAAGAGCCAAAACCCCCATCGCGATTCCCGGTAAGCCGCCAAGCGCCATCGACACGACGGCCTTGGCCGCGGCCAGGTCGGTCTTGCGTCGCTGCAGGAACCGTACCAGGGTGGTCCAGAAATGCGCCAACATGCCCGTCGCGACGATCATGCAGGCCACGTAGGGGATCATCCAGCCCGTATTGGCGACCACTTGCAAGACGGTCACCTCGACGCCCGTCGAGCTGTCGAAATTCTGCTGATAAAACGTCTCGCCGGCGTAGCGCAGCGGGTTGTTCATCCAGATCTTCACGTCGCGGTCGACGTCGCGCGTGGCGTCGACCAGCCGCAGCTCCGACGAATAGTTCTTCGCCATGTTCGTTCCCATGTACTTGTCGAACCGGACGTCCTTCAGGTACATGGCATACGGCTTGTAATCTCGCTTGACCCGCAGGAACACGTCATACGTCTTTCCGTCGACGGTCACCTTCTCGGGCAAGTCCTTCATCGACGGCATGACCCCCAGCAACCGGGTGCCGAACGACTTGGAGGGGTCGTGCTTGTCGATCAGCTTGACGTAGGCCGACGTCATGTCGATGCCGCGGTTCATGTCGACTCCCGTGCCGGCCTCGAGCGGCGTAGCGATGTGCGACGCGCCGAGCCCGGTATCGGCCGGATTGCGATCGCCCGGCTTGATGGGAACGATCGTGCTGTGCTGAAAGTAATCGACCACCTCGATGTCAAACGGCAAGGCGGGGTCGTTGATCAAAGCTTTGGGCTTGAGCAGTTCCTCTGGCACGACGACGACTTCGTCAGTATCGGCGCCGCTGGTGTCGATCACGGCCAGCTCGCGCTTGCGGATATCTTGGGCGTAATTCGTCGCCTCGCGCTCGGCAATCTGCATCTGGCCTTCGACGTGCAGGCCGTAGACGACCAGTTCGTTGACCATCATCAGGCCGATGCCTCCGTGCAGCAGCACGACGCCCGCGCGCTTGCGAAATACCAACAGGCAACCGGCCAACAACACCACCCCGGCCAGGCCCCCCTTCATCAACTGCCAGAGGATGCGCAACGATGAATCGCCCAGGGCCACTGCGTCGCCTCGATAATACAGCCAGCCAGTGAAGCCGGCCAGCACGACGCCAAAGACCAACAGCAGGCTACGTTCCAACCGCCGTTCTGGCCCCAGCCGCAGGCCCGTGACGACCGCCGAAACGGCGAACGCCGCCAGAATTCCCTTGCTCACTTCCCACAACAAGCGCCACGAAAACCAATTCGAAAACCAGGGAAGATCCTGGATACCCTCCTTGTTCGAGCCGCTTGCGATCACGGCCCACGTCATGACGGCTCCCAGGGCGATCAGCGCCAAGCCGCCGAGCAACCGCGCGCCTTTCGATTGCACCTTGAACCGGATCGTGTGGGCGGCCAGCAGGTTGACCATCATCAAGGCGCCGATCGTGAATCCGCCGGGAAAATAGAAACCGAGCTTTTCGGATATCTCGATCCCCGGTGGCAATACCGCCTTGAACACGTGCAACGGAATCCAGGCCAGCGGCGTCCGAAAATAGAGCCCCATCACTTCCCAGATGTCCTTGTCGACCTGGGCCAGCGTGCCGGCGAAAATAATGACGATCGCCATCGCGAAAAGCGCGACCGTCAGCTTCAAGGAAGCCAGCGGCGCGGGCAGCATCCGCACGATATCTCCCACGCCGGCGGGCTGAGGCTCGGAGTCGCGGCCGAAGCGGGGCGGCAGCGAAGGTCGGATCGTATCACTGGCCATCGTCGGCTCCTTCCGCCCCGCTGAAATGGATCGATTTCACGAGCTGCTCAAAATGTTCGCGTTCACGCTCGGCAAGTTCGTTGTCGCTTGCTAACTTGATGAACCAGACGTCTCCCGCGACCGGCGCCACCACACCCAGGATCGTCCGTTGGGGACCGACCAGGCGAAAATAGGCACCCTTCGAATCACCGACGGCGATGAACTGGGCTTCGATTTGCAGTTGTTCCTCGTCGATGGGTTCAAGCATCACCTGGCCGCGCCAGCGGTTCACGTTGGCCAAGAGGCCACCGCCCGCCGTGCTGATCGTCGTCTCGGCCACGCGGTCGCCGTCGGTGACGCGAAAACCTGCCTTGCGGCCCATCGCTCCGGGCCCCAATTCTTCCCAGCCCTCGGGAACCTGGTAAGTCAATTCCGCCGATTCACCCGGGCCGCTCCGTCCGTTGGGTGCTCCCGAAGCACCTGTGAGTGGTCCCGCCGTCGGGCCACCGGCGAACGGCGGCTGTCCCATCCCGCCAGACTTCAGTCTTCCCTCGAAGTTGACCAGAATCGCTTTCGCGCCTTCAAGCTCCACTTTCGTCGTCTGCTGATCCAATTCCGCTTCGTCGATCGGCGACAGGCCAAGCTGATCGCGCCAGCGGTTGATGTTCGACAGGGCATAGCTTGCTTCGTTTACATCTTCACCACGCGGCAGTGAGGTGACCGTTGCTTCGAGTGTGCCGCCGCCGGTTTCGATTTCCAGCGTGGCAAATCGCATCCCTTCGGCCGGCCGTTCTCGCCAGCCTTTGGGTAACGTCCATTGGGGCGTGCCCTGATCGTCGAACCGCACCGATTTCAATAGCGCGGTGAACTGCTCGGCTTGCTCGGCGACCTGGTCGCTTTGACCGGAGAGCTTGAAAAACCAGTTCTGGTCGCCATGGCCGACGATCGCCGCAACCATGCGGTCCTTGCCCGCCTTGTCGGCTCCCGTGAGCTTATCGATCACGCTTTGCTTCGGCACGGAGTAGTGCTCTATCTGGGGGGTACGACCGCAGCCGATCAGAACGAAGAGTGATCCCATCCAGACAACAAGGGTAGCGAGGCGCACGTTCAAAACCGGGTTCCACGAGCGAGAATGAAAGCGGCGGGGCCCATTTCAGGCCCGTTACGAGGCAGGCGGATTTCGAGCCATCCCCGCCGCGGCGAGTCTTGCCCCTCCTAACGATTATAGCCGCCGTGAGCGAAAAAGGTACAGGTCTCGCCAGACCGGAAAAGTGTTGTTTTGCAAGGTTTTTTGCTCTTGCAACTGGAGCATGTCTCAACGAACGACTGCAAGACAGTGGTTGACATCGCAATCGATTCATTCCACGATGAACTAATGCCGCTCATTCCATGATGAACCAATGCCGCGTATATCGGAATTCTACGGAATCGCGATATACATGTATTACCGTGACCATGCACCCCCGCATTTCCATGCGATCTATGCGGAACATGACGCGGCGGTGGCGATCGCGACGGGCGAGATTGTAGAAGGAGAATTACCCCGTCGTGCCAGAGTGCTTGTCGAGGAATGGACGTCCATGCACCGGAACGAGTTGCTCAGAAACTGGGACTTGGCGCGTGCCGAGGAGCCGCTCGATCCGATTGACCCGCTGGATTGAGTGAAGTTGCGATATGATTCTCCGTATCACCCTCGCGGAGGTGTGTGGTCCACACCGCCTGCGACTCGCGTTCAACGACGGAACTCGCAAAGCGGTTGATGTCCGGCCGTTGCTGACGGGGCCGATTTTCGAGCCATTGCGGGAGGCGGATTATTTTGCTCGCGTCATTCTCGATCCGGTATGCGGCACCGTCGTGTGGCCAAACGGTGCGGATTTCGCGCCGGAGGCGCTCCTCGAATTGACGCCTCTCCCGGAACCGCTACCCACTTGATTCACTTGCGGACTACGGCGGACTGCGCCACAATCCCGTCGTGAGCGATGCTGATTCCGGGCACTCCCAGTCGATGAACGCCGCCGCCGGGCCAAAACTGCCGCAACCGTTGCCTTACCAGCAAGCGGTGCTCGATTATCTGAAGGCTGAGGATCCGGCCGTGTGGCAATGGTTCGCCGAGCGGCGGGCAAACCCTGAGCTCGCGGCGGCCGTGCGGCTCGAGTTGCTCAAATCGACCTATCGCATCGACCGCCACACCCAGGAGGATCTCTACGTTCTGGCTGAGGGGGTGGCGGGCCAGCTGGGGCTGAACGTCCCCATCACGTTCTACCAGGCGCAACACCCCCAAGGGCTTAATGCCGGCCTGGTTTGGCTCCCCGGTGAAGCCCATTTGATTTTGAGTGGTCCGGTCATGGCCACGCTCTCGCAGATCGAACTCAAGGCCCTGTTGGGGCACGAGATCTCACACCTGTTGCTCAATGAGGGCTGGAACGGCGAACACCTCGTCGTCTCGCAGATGCTCGCCGCACCGGCGAACGACTCGGCGGCGCACCCTTCCTATGCGGCGACGGCGCGGCTGCACGATCTTTACACCGAGTTGTTCTGCGACCGCGGCGCATGGTTCGTCACGCAGGATCTGGCGGCAACTGTCTCGGTCCTGGTCAAGGTTTCGACCGGCCTGACCGAGGTCAACGCCGAGAGCTACCTTCGTCAGGCGAACGAAGTTTTCGGCCAGGAGCAAGCCAAGACCGAGGGCATCACACACCCCGAGAGCTATATCCGCGCCCGCGCGCTCGCGCTATGGGTCGAGCAAGGCGACGAGGCCGCGTTGGAAATCGCCCGGATGCTGGAAGGGCCGCCCGAACTGGCGCGGCTCGACCTGTTGAACCAGCGGCGCGTGACCGATCTGACGCGTCGGTTGATCGACGCGCTCTTGGCGCCGAAATGGTTCCAGACCGAGCGCGTGCTCGCCCATGCGCGGAGTTTTTTCGACCAGTACGCCCCACCCGACGCGTCGGCGGCCGACGGGCCACTGCAGAACGACATCGCGACGCAGGACAACGCGCTCGGTGACTATTATGGCTACGTCCTGCTCGATTTCGTCACCGTCGATCGCGACCTGGAAGATCTACCGCTGGCGGCGGCGCTGGTGCTCAGCCGGCGGCTCGGGCTGGCCGAGCGGTTCAAGGAAATCGTGTTGAAGGAGTTGAAGCTGACCAAGAAGCGGTTCCATCAGATCGATGAGCGGGCCGAGGAATTGCTGGCGTCATGAGCACGTTCGAGGAATTCTTTCACGAGCGGCAGGCCGCCGGTGGCTTCTCGACCGAGGACACGCTGGCGGCGCTGTTGCCCTTGTTGCGGCAAACGATCGCCGCGCATGCTGCCGGGGGAGTTGCGCCGCTGGCGGGACTCGCCGATCTACACGTCGACGAAGGGCAGATCTGGTTCGAAGAGGCGCGAATCGCACCCGCGACGAGCAACCTGGACATCGTCCGCAAGTTCCAACTGCCGGCCACACGCGCCGTCGAAATCGTCACTGAAAGCCACCGTACCACTGACCTCGACTTGGGGCAGGAGCAAGTCGTCGATCTGCGGATCGGCCGCCGCGGCGACGAACTGACACGACCGGTTTACTTGCCCGGTTATATATGCTGGGAACACGAAATCGGCCACCACGATCCGCTGACCGATGTCTTCAGCCTGGGGCTGGTGCTGGCCAGTCTGGCGTGCGGGCTCGACTTGAACGCGCCCGAGGAGCTGGAATCGTTCGTCGCCCAGCGCGGCAACTTGTTCGAGCTGAATCGCTCCCTGCATCCGGTGCTTGCCCGCGCCATCGCACGGATGACCGAGATCGACCGCCATCGCCGGCCGCAGGACCTGGAGGCGCTGTTGTGGAGCCTGGAGAACTATCGCGACCAGGCTGTTGAGCTGGCATTCGATCCCTTGCTGGCCGAGGGGTTCAGCCGCCGCGACCTCAAGGGAAAACGGCAACTCGTGCTCGGACGGCTGCAAGATCGTTTGTTCGAAATTTCGCGGCAGAACCGGTTACTGCACTTCCGCGCGACGGCCCTCTCGGTGAATTTGACCCAGGCTTCGGTGCCCCTGTCGTTTGACGTGCGGAGCATCCGGCCCGACCAGATTCTGATTTGGGGGGAATCGTTCGAGCGCGAGATCACTGCCGGCGAAGCGGTGTCGTTGAACAAGTACCTGAATTTCACCGAAGCGGTCTACCTGCCCAGCGCCCTCGACCAGATTCGCCTCGAGGCGCGGCGCGACCAGACGGAGTTCGGCTTCGCCCAGTTGCGGCTGGCTGTCTGCTTCCTGAGGTGGGCGAACCTTAAGGAATCGCCGCCCGAGCGGTTCGATTCGCCGCTGGTGCTGTTGCCCGTCGAGCTGACGCTGAAGAAGGGGGTCCGCGACACGTTCTGGCTGCAAGCGACCACGAGCGAGGCCGAGGTCAACCCGGTCGTGCGGCGGCAGTTCTCACAGCTCTACGATGTCGAGTTGCCCGAGACGATCGACCTGTCGGTAACGAGTGTCAAGGCGTTTTACGAATTCCTGGCCGCCCGGGTGCAAGCCAGCGAGCCGGCGGTGGGTGTGCAGTTGATCGAGCGGCCGAGGATTCGACTGATTCACGAGAAGGCGCGGCGGCGACTAGAGCTCTATCGCCGCCGGCAGCGACTGGCCGGACGCGGCGTGCGCAGCTTTCTGGAGCTCGACTACAGCTACGACCCCGAAAATTACCATCCACTCGGCCTGCGGATCTTTTCCGAAAAGATTCGGCCGGCCGGCACAAGGTTGCGGACGATGATCGAAGGTGCGAGCGGCCCGCGGCGCCCCGTCGCGCCGGGGCCGCACCCAGCGCCTCTGCCGGACCCAGATGGCACGCGGCTCGAACAGGAGCGCACGCTGTTTACGATCGAGGACGAGCCGGAGGCGAACCCTTACACATGGGAATTCGACCTGGGTAGCGTGACCTTGGGCAACTTCAAGTACCGAAAAATGTCGCTGGTCCGCGATTATGCGGCATTGCTGGAAAGCGATGCACCCAACGCGGCCTTCGACTCCATCTTTTCGCTGGCGCCGCGCGACGTGACGGGCGAAGCGGTCGCGACGCCGCCGCTGGAAGACCGCTTTCACGTCGTTTCGTGCGACCCGACGCAGGCCGGCGCAATCGCCCAGGCCCGCGGTGGCCGCAGTTACGTCATCCAGGGACCTCCCGGCACCGGCAAGTCGCAAACCATTACCAACCTGATCGCCGATTACGTCGCCCGCGGTTGCCGCGTGCTGTTTGTCTGCGAGAAGCGGGCCGCGATCGATGTGGTCTATCTTCGACTTCGCCAACAAGGCCTCGACGAACTTTGCTCGCTGATTCACGACTCGCAGGCGGACAAGAAAGCCTTCGTGATGGATCTCAAGCAAACTTACGAAGGGCTATTGGAATCGGCCGGTCAGCGCGACAAGGGTTGGGAGAAAAAACGCGACAATGTCATTAAGTCGCTACGGCAGGATTTGGAACCGTTGGAACAATTCAGCCGGGCGATGCAGTCGCAACCCGAGCGGGCCGGCGTCCCGCTGCGATCGCTGTTGCATCGGCTGGTCGAGCTCGACCACCGCACGCCCCCGTTGACACCGCTGGAACAGGAGCGAGTACCGTTCTATTCAGTCTGGAATACCAGCGGGCCGCAGCTCGACCGGCTTGCCGCCTGCCTGGCCGAAATTCCGCAAACCACCGTTCTGGCGCGCCATCCGCTACGCCACCTGAGCGCGGGCTTGTTTCGCGTCGAGCGTCCGATCGAACGCGTTGCCGAGGGCTTGCGCTCCGCTGAAGCGGGACTGGCCAAAATCGAGGCTGCACTGAGCCGCGTCGGCTTGCCGAGCGAGCAGATCGACACGCTGGGGAAGGCGCGGCAACTGGTGGAATACGCCGTTTCAGTCGAGCAGTTGGCGCAAGGCAAACAGACCGCACTACTCGACGCGCAAAGCGGCGCCTCGAAGCGGTTGGCCAAACTGATGAAGCAGCACCGCGCGGCGGAAAAGGACCTTGCGCAAGCCCGCCAGGCGGCCAAGGGGTGGATCAAGAAGCCGCCGGCGGCCGATGTGCCGTGGGCTCTGGCCCAGGCTCGGAGTCTGGAGCAATCATCATTCCCCTACCTGAAGCCCTCATGGTGGCGATTGCGGTCGCTGATCGGCACGTCGTACGATTTTCAATGGCACGTCGTGCGCCCGAATTGGAGACAACTGCTCGAGCTGCTCGCGGCGGAATATGACGCCGAGGCCTTGCTCGACGACACGGCGGCCCGCACACGCGACGAGTTTCATTTCGATGGCGATCCAGGGGAGTTCGCTGAGCTGGTCGAGCGGCTGCGCGGCGAGTTGGGCGAAGTCGCCCCGGCCGTCGCGCCCTTGCGCGACCGGCTGCTCGACCCCGGGGGCGATGTCGCGGCCATCGCCGCGCTGGTCGCGGCCCGCCCGCTGGTCGCGGCCTTCGAGCGCGCATTGGCCACTTTTTTCGACGCCGGAGTTGATCTTTCGTTCGACGAGCTGCGGCGCGAGCTGGCGGAAATGGGCCGGGCGCTCGACGACCTGCCCGATTTTCTCCACTGCCTGGCGGCCCTGGCCGAATTTCCACCCGCCATGGCGCGCGCATTGTGCGACCTGCCCTACGACCTTCTAAGGCTCGAAGCGGCCTCGGCCCAGCGCAGCATCAACGACGCCTTTCGTTCCGACAGGAGCACGGCCCGTTTCACCGACACAGTCCGGCGCCGGCACGTCGACCGGCTCGATGATTGGTGTCGCCAATGGCAAGAGACGAACGCCGCGACGGTCCGCGACCGTGTGCGGCGCGTGTTCCTCGAACACGTCGGCAGGGCTTCGTTACCCACCGCTCAATTGAGCGCGGAGGACAAGGAATTCAAAAAGCTCTTTAACTCGGGCCGCCGAGAACTGGAGCATGAGTTCGGCAAGAGCATCCGCTTCAAGTCGATTCGCGATCTTGTCGGCGGTCCGGCGGGCGACGTGATCCGCGATCTCAAGCCGGTCTGGCTGATGAGCCCCCTGAGCGTCTCCGACACACTCCCTTTGGCCGCCTCCTGGTTCGACGTGGTGATCTTCGATGAGGCCAGCCAGATCACGGTCGAGGAGGCGGTGCCGGCCGTGTTTCGCGCCGCCCAGACGATCGTGGTGGGCGACGAGATGCAGCTCCCGCCCACCAATTTTTTCTCCGCTCGCCGCGATGACGGCGACGAACAACTGCTGATCGACCAGGGCGATGAGGTCGTCGCGTACGATCTCGACAGCGGCAGTTTCTTGAACCACGCCGCGAGGAACCTGTCGTCGCGAATGCTGGGCTGGCACTATCGCAGTCGCAGCGAGTCGCTGATCAGCTTCTCGAACCGGGCCTTTTACCAGGGCCGCTTATTGACGGTGCCCGAGGAGCGGCTCCCCACCACGGGCAGCGCCGAGATCCGTGCCAGGGCCGCCGCCGACGCCCGGCAACAGACCAGCGCGCTATTGGAACGGCCGATCAGTTTTCACTACATGGAGCACGGCATTTACCAGCAGCGCCGCAACCGGGCCGAGGCCGACTACATCGCCCACCTGCTGCGCGAGCTGTTGACGCGAGAGATCGGCATGAGCCTGGGAGTGATCGCCTTTTCCGAGGCGCAGCAGGACGAAATCACGACCGCCTTGACCCGGCTGGCCCAGGACGACGCCGAATTTCGCGAGCGGCTCGAGGCCGAGTACGAACGCGACGACGACGGTCAATTCGTCGGTTTGCTGGTGAAAAACCTGGAGAACATTCAAGGGGACGAGCGCGATATCGTGATCCTCAGCGTCTGCTATGGCCGCGGGCCCGACGGCCGGATGCTGATGAACTTCGGTCCGATCAACAAGAGCGGTGGCGAGAAGCGGCTCAACGTCGCCTTCTCGCGGGCCAAGCACCACATGGCGCTCGTCAGCTCGATCGGCGCGGCCGATATCACGAATGAATACAACGACGGCGCCAACTGCCTGAAGAACTACCTCCACTACGCGGCGGCCGTCTCGATCGGCGATATGGCCACGGCCCTGCGGGTGCTCGACGATCTGTCGGGCTGGCGCGGCGACGAAGCGGCGCGCGATGAAGCTGCCGAGGATGCCGTCGTGGCGCAATTGGCCAAAGTGCTCGGCGAGCGCGGCTGGCACGTGGCCCTGGGTGTCGGGCAATCGCACTTTCGTTGCGACCTGGCCGTTTGCCGGCCTGGCGAGCGCGCCTACGCGCTGGGCATCCTGGTCGACACCGACGCCTACTATCAACAGAGCGACGTCCTGGAACGCGAACTGATGAAGCCCAAGCTCCTGGCGGATTTTGGTTGGCGGCTGGCGCATGTCTTGACGAAAGACTGGCATCAGGACCGGGAGGCGGTGCTCGGGCGGCTCGAACGCCTGCTATGCGGCGAGTAGGGTGTTGCCTCAGTCCGCGGCGGAGGCAATACTGATAGGCCAAAACCCCCGACCATTCTTGGAGTTTTCCCGCATGAACGGCACTCTTTTCGATTTGTCGGGCCGCGTGGCCCTGGTTACCGGCGGCAGCAAAGGCCTCGGCCTGGCGATGGCCCGCATCTTCGCCGAGGCAGGCGCCGATGTCGTCATCAGCAGCCGCCACGAGAACGAGCTGAAAGTTGCCGTGGCCGAGGTGGCCAAAGGGACCGGGAAGCGGGTGGAATTCGTCGTCGCCGACATGACCGACCGCAAAGACGTGGCCAGGCTGGCCGAAACGGCGCTGGCCAAGATGGGCCATATCGACATTCTGGTGAACAATGCGGGGTCGAACGTCCCGCAGTCGATCGGCGACATCCGTGACGACGATTGGGACCGGATCGTCGAGTTGAACCTGACGAGCTGCATGGCCCTCACCCGCGCGCTGGTGCCGCAAATGCGGGAGCGCCGCTGGGGACGCGTGATCTTTATCTCGTCGGTGATGGGGATCGTCTCGAAGGATGGCCGCGGCTGCTATTCGGCGACCAAATCGGCCGTGCTCGGTCTCTCGCGGGGCGTCGCGCTCGACCTGGGGGCATACAACATCACGGTCAACTGCATCGCACCGGGCCCGTTTCTGACCGACCTGCCCGCCAGCGTGCTCTCGGCCGAGCAGATCAAGGTCTTCGCCGACCGGACCGCGCTCGGCCGCTGGGGCCAGCCGCGCGAGTTGGCCGGCCCGGCCTTGCTTTTGGCCAGCGAGGCGGGCAGCTACATTACCGGGGCGGTGTTGGTGGTGGACGGCGGGATGCTGGTGAAGACGTTTTAGATAGCCCGCGAGCCGGTCATCGACAACTTGCAGGCTCAAGGCATTCCAGCCGTCGCAGTGCGCCGTCTGTCGCGACGCGGGCCATATCGACCTTGTCGGCCGGCTTGACGCCATTTCCTTCACTGATCGTCTGCAACGTGGTTACGACATCTTGATCGACGACGCCGACTTTCACCAGTGCGTCAATCGATGCCAGGAAGAGGGCCTCGTGCTTGGCCATGTCAAGGGCCGACAGCTTCAGTACCTCGAGCAACACGGGGACCGCCTTTTCTCCGAGCGGTCCCATCAGGCCGATCGCGTTGACCGCCGCCAACCGCTCGTCAGGGAGGAGCTCCTCGCTGAACGTCCTAGGGTTAACGCCAACCGCCAACGTGATGAGCCGATTGATCGCCGCGAACTGCTGCCGGCTTTTTGCTTTTGCCTGCACCTGCTCCGAAGCCCAGCAACAGCCGATGATGGCAACGAGCGTGCCCCCGACGGTACCTATCGCCGCAAGTCCGGACTGCCCCAGTTCCAAGGTCAAGGGGGCCGTTTCCCAACCGGCCATTCCTCCCACCAAGGCCCCTCCGGCGCCGATCGCGACGCAAGCCGACAATTTGCTTATGGCAATCACCCGATCGTTCCTCGTATTCGTTGAGAAAAAGCGAGTCGCCGTGCGTTCTCCACTTTCAAGCATAGGCCAGGATGTGAGCGTAAAACATTTGCCCCCGGCTTCAGATCGCCGCGCAGCCGTCCTCGATTGAAATGAGGGCCTGACTCGTACCTTCAGCCAGCGCGAAGTAATTGGCCGCCGCCACGTCGAAGTGTTTGGGCAACAGCGCCCTGGGCAGCTCGTTGAAACGGCAGAAGTGGTGGATTTGCGCGATCAAGTCCCGCGCATGGCATCGGCGGAAAGCGCGGCCCGGTTGTCGATAATGCCGTTCGATCAGATGATCGCAAGCGACTCCGTCGAACGCGATTTCGTATCGCTCGGAGTACTGCTTGAGTAAGCCGCGGAATTCCGATTCCGCGGGATCTCGAACCTCGATTTTGTAGGGAATTCGCCGCAAGAAGGCCTCGTCGACCAGTTCCTTCGGCTCCAGGTTCGTCGAGAAAACCAGAAACTGGTCGAACGGCATACGGATCGTCTTTCCATCCTGCAAGTGCAGAAAGTCGTAGCCTCGATCCAGCGGAACGATCCACCGGTTCAGAAGCTCTCCGGGCGTCACGCGTTGCCGCCCGAAATCGTCGATCACCAGTGTCCCGCCGTTGCTCTTCATTTGCAGGGGGGCCTCGCACGTGCCGGCCTTCGGATCGACCACGAAGTCCAACGACTCGAGCACCAACTCGCCGCCCACCACGATCGCGGGCCGACGAATATGGACCCATCGGCGGTCGATGGTTTGCTGCGTGCCCGTGTAGGGCGTTTCGATGTGGTTGCAAGGGTCGAACAGCCGCACGAGTTGCCCGTCGATCCATAGGGCCCGCGGGACCCAGATCGACCGGCCGAAGACCCGCGACACGTGCTCGGCGATGGTGGTCTTACCATTGCCCGGCGGCCCGAACAGGAAGAAGCCCTTTCCGGCGTCAAGCGCCTGGCCAATCTGGTTCAGCAGCAGCGGGTCCAAGCCCAAGTCGTCGAACGACGAAACCACATTGGCCACCGTCGGACGATGTCGCTTGACGCTTTGGGCCTCGACAGACCGCAAGTAGTCTTCGAGCGGCACCGGCACGGCGCCGAAGTACGTACCTTGATGCAGATGGTGCTTCGCGACGTCAATACCGCGTTCGGTCAATTGGTACAGGTAGTCGCCAATACCGCTTGTACTGCGGTGCGCGACAATTTGTCCGGATTTCAATCTCGCAAGCAGCGGCTCCAGCACCGAAAATGGAATCGCGACCTGCTCGGCGATGGCCCTGCCCGCCACGGTCCCTCGACGCAAAAGGAACTTCAGAACGAGCGCTTCGACGAGCGCCTCGGGAATACCAACGTCGTCGAGTGATTTGGGCGCCTGGGGAACGAATTCGCCATGTTCGGCGGCGTTCTCGGCCGTGTTTTCAGCAGCGCCTTCCGCGACGTCAGGCCTACCGGGTTCAGCGCCATCGCGGCGCGCCACCTTCGAGATTCCCTTGAGACGCCCAATCAGATCGTCCAATTCACGTTCTGCTAATTTCATCGGCCATCGTGCATGGTCATTTTCGCTGAATCCGGCCCACGGTCCCACGGACGGTAGCGCTTTCGCCGCGGAGTTCCCAAGGGAACAGTTCCAAGACGGGAAGGCCCTAAACAGTAGGTCGCAATTGGGGGCGGAGCTTGGAAAAAGGGCCAATTTCGTGCGGGAAAATGATCACGCAACGACAACAAAGGATTGACCAGAGGATCAGGCTCCCGAAGAGGCGGAAGTTGCTGTCGACGATCGCCGTGGGTACGATAGGTCGAATTCGCCAGGAAGTTTCGTCTTGCCTTACGCCTTGGCGACTTTGCGTGAGACTTCGTGGGATTGGTCATTGCGGAGGAGCCGGAGTGATGCGGCGACGCGCGTTTCTTGGGACGACCTTGGCCGTGGCGAACGCTTCACCCTTGTTCGCCGCCCTGCGCGGGGGGCGCTGGGACGACGCGGCCGAAATGCTCGAGCGGGCCACGGCGGCCAGGCAAGTCGAGGCGGCCGTGCTGCACGTGGTCGGGCGCAGCGAGTCGTTGACGCGCCATTTCGGCAAGGCGGAGTCAGGGGATGCAATGTTCCTGCTCGGCTCCATTTCCAAGCCGATCAACGTGACGGCCGTCATGACGCTCTTCGATCAAGAGAAGTTTCAGCTTGACGACCGCGTGCAGAAGTTTTTGCCCGCATTCACGGGCGATGGGCGCGACGATGTGACGATCGGCCATCTGCTGACACACGTCTCCGGCTTGCCCGATCAACTGGCCAATAACAACGAGCTGCGCAAGCAGCATGCGCCGCTGAAGGAATTCGCCGAACATACGGTTCGCGCGCCCCTCGATTTCGCCCCCGGCTCCCGATACCAGTATTCGAGCATGGGCATCATGCTTGCCGCGCGGATCGGGGAGCTCGTCAGCGGCTTGGACATTCTCACGCTCGTCGACCGAACTGTGTTTCAGCCCCTGGGCATGAAGCACTCGGCCCAGGGGCTCGGACGATTCAAGCTGGAAGAGATGGTCTCGTGCCAGATGGAAGGGGCCGCTCCCGAATCGGGCGGCGGCGATCCACAGGCCAAGGAGTGGGATTGGAACAGTCCCTACTGGCGCAAACTGGGCGCTCCCTGGGGAGGAACGCACGCGTCCGCGCCGGATGTGGCCCTGTTTCTGGACGAGTTCCTGGGGGCCCGCGGCAAAGTCGTTATGCCCGACACGGCTCGGCTGATGATCAAGAACCACAATCCGCCGGGCATCACGCCGCGAGGGTTGGGATTTGGCGTCGGCAAAGAGTCGGGCAGCCCCGGATGTTCTGGGCTAACCTTCGGCCATACCGGCTCGACGGGCACGCTCTGCTGGGCCGACCCAGCGAGCGAAACCATTTGCGTCGTGTTCACGTCGCTGCCGCGACGCGCGCTTCAACCCCACCCGCGCGAGCTCGCTTCGGAGCGCGTCGCCGCGGCGGCGCGTCGCTGACCACAAGGGGCGGCGCGATACGTTTCAAGATCGACGAGAGCCTGCCGCACGACGCGGCCGCATTGTTGCGACAGGCGGGCGAACCTGGGTTGTCGATTCCGCGACGGTTTGGTACTTTCGGCCCGCCCGCGAACCAGGGCGGGCAACGGTTTTGCGAGCACTGCTATCACACCCTCCGCAGACTGGAGACCCAGCCAATGTCGCAAGGTGACGCGTCGCACGACATCGCGGCTGGATCCCGCCGACAGACGATTTCCGTCACCCGCAATGTTTCGGTGGAGGTGGTCATTGGCGTTGAAGCCGATGACCCCATCTCGCTCGGCATCGCTCAGGGAACCCACTTTAATCACGCGCAGATCGACTTGATGCTGAAGCTGGTCCGGCCGGGCCAGGTCGTCCTTGACTTGGGGGCTCACGTCGGCTTGTATTCGTTGACCGCCGCGGCGGTTGGTTGCCGGGTGGCCGCCGTAGAGGCCTCGCCGCGCAACGCGCAGTTGTTGAGCGAAAGCGCAAGATGCAACCGCTTCGAGATGCTGCAAGTGGTACAGGCGGCTGTCAGCGACCGCGCCGGCACCGTTGAATTCAATGTGCATGGCCCCTATGGGCACGTGTACGCGCCCGGCTCGAACATGTTGGGCACCAAGGTTCGCGCGGCGACGGTCGAGCAGATCCTCGGCGAAATGGGTTTGTCGCGCGTCGATTTCATCAAGATGGACGTCGAAGGCTCGGAATTGGCGGCGCTTTCGGGCATGTCGCGGCTGCTGGCGGGCCCCGAAGCTCCTCCTATCCTGTATGAATCGAACAGTCACACACTTGCATTCTACGGCCAGACGCCGCGACAGCTCAAACAGGCGCTGGAAGACCTGGGCTACCGCAACTACGAAATTACCAAGCCCAACCGGCTCGTGCCGGCGTTACCGCGTGATTCCCAGGAAGATATCGTGGTGGATTACCTGGCGATCAAGGGGCAGCCGCCGACGTTAGATGGTTGGCGATTCGAGCCGTGGCCGACTTTCTGGGGCCGTCGCTTGTCGGGCTTGCGGTCGGGTGCGCGGCGGCTTCTTCGGCGCGCTGCGTGATCGACGCCGCAAAATAGCGTCATCGCCACGGGTACATCGCCAAACGCGGATCGAACTCGGATTTCGGCGACTGCAACCTGACTACAAAGAACACGGAGGGCACCCGAGACGCAAGAGCGGGCTGAATGGGCAGGGGTGGGCAAAAAATCAACGACCCGCCAAAAGTGCAGGATGATCCCGCGGGGCAAGTTTCCAACCTGGCAGAAAACCCGTATGGCAGGTTGGAAACCTGCCCCACGATGAGGCCGCCCGTCACTATCCTTGGCTTTTGGCGGGTCGTTGAAAAAAAGATGGGCAAAAGGACTTTTTGCGACTGATCCTTTGCCAGTTCATCCTGGACATCCTGAAATCCTGTCGAAAACCAACGTGCTCATGACAGCCACCGACGACATCCTGCGGATCGGTGCGGCCAGTTCCTGCCGTGGTGGACGGCAGTCGGCGTCGCATCCAGCCACCGGAGCAACGGTTCTACGAGATACTCGTCGCCGGCGCGCCCGCGAGTCCGTTCGCCGCGTTGGCCACAAACGATCGCGGCAGCGCGCAGGTCTGCATGCGAAGCGGCGCATGTTTTGACGTAGCGCGCCAAAATATGAAGAACTCCTAGCGACTTTGCGCCTTTGCGTGAGATTCTCGTTCTTGAACCGCTGGCGAAGACGCCAAGTAGCCGTTGGCTCGCCGCTCACCGGCCCAGTCGTTCAATATGGCGCTATTCTGGCTTGGGACGACCGCGGTTCATGGTTAGGGGTAGACTAATAATGCGCCGATCGGCGCATTTAAGATGCATAGGGCAGGGCAAAATGGGGTAGGTGTTGGGCAGGACAAGAGGCGATAGGCTTTAGGCGTTGGGCAATCGTGACGCCCGTGGGCGCCTAATGCCTAGCGCCTTACTCCCGGCATGCCAAAAGCGCCACGAAACCGGGCGCTTTGGCCAAAACCGAGCGCTTTTTTTACGGATTATACCTGCCCATGTTATACCTGACGCGGGTCGGTTCAATGGCACGCCGGGCAGTCGCCGGCGGGCGAAACGAGGAACTCGTACCCCCGGGCAATCGAGAGCGCGCCGGTGAGGACGACGCACCAGGCGGCGGTCCGCAAGAGACGGCGCCGGCCGGCAAGTGAAAGCAGGCTGGCCCCGCAGCCTGTCAGCACCATGATCGGCAGCGTGCCCAGGCCGAACATGGCCATCTGCGTCAACCCGGTGAGCATGTTGCCCGTGCTCGTCGCCAAAGCGAGGTACGCATAGACCAGGCCGCAGGGCAATAACCCGTTGAACATGCCGGCCAGGAAGACATGCAGTTCGGTTCGCGCGGAGAGGACGCCAGCGAACAGGCCCGGCGTCAGGCAAGCGCCGCGATGCTTGAAGGTGAGGAACCGGCCGAGAACGCCGGCCGACTTGAGCCCCTGGAAAAGCATGAGCACGCCGGCCACGAAGCAGAGCGCCGCCTGGGCATGCACCACCGGCGGCAGGTCGCGCGCCAGCCGCCAGCCGCCGTATCCCACCGCGCCACCGCCGGCCGAATAGGTGAAGATTCGGCCAAGGCCGTAAACGAGCTGGCGCACCAGATTTGCCCGCAGGCTGCGCGTGCCCGAACCGATCGCCAGCACAAAACCGCCGCACATGCCGACGCAGTGCGACGACCCGAGTAAGCCGCCGAAGAAGATCAGAAGGGGTTCCATGGGTAACACTTATCGCCTGAAGGTACCGGGGGGGTTTACGCCTCCGCGCCTGACGCCTAACTCCTAACGGCTGGCAGATCCGGACGGCTGACGCCCCCGCTCGCCAGACGTCAATCGCCTTTTTCCCACCGTGTCAATTTGAGCGAATTCCCGATCACCATCAGACTGCTCGCGACCATGGCCGCGGATGCCAGAACGGGGTTGAGACGGCCGGTGACAGCCAGGCCAATGCCGACGGTGTTGTAGGCGAAGGCCCAGAACAGGTTCTGGCGGATCGTGCGAACCGCTGCCCGCGCCAGGCCCACCGACCAGGCGACGCGGCGCAGGTCGTTGCCGAGCAAGCACACATCGGCCGATTGCCGCGCCACGTCGGCGCCGCAGCCCAAAGCGATCCCCACGTCGCTGGCCGCTAGCGCCGGAGCGTCGTTGATTCCATCGCCCACCATCGCCACCGGGCCCCACTGCTTGCGTAGGCAACCCAGGGCCGTCACCTTGTCTTCCGGCAACAAGCCGCCGGCCGCCGGCACCTTGAGCTCTTCGCACAGCCGCGCGGCGCGCATCGTCGCATCGCCGCTCAATACGACCACATGCATGCCGACTTGGCGGCATGTGGCCAGCGCCTCGCGGGCCTCGTCGCGCAATTGCTCGTCGAAAGCAAACGCGCCGCGCACTTGCCCTTGCCAGCCAACGCAAACCAGCGAGTACCCAGCCGAGAGCCATTCGTCGATCACCGATCCCATTCGTCCGTCGGCCGCCAGGCCCATTTCCTGCATCAGGCGCGGGCTGCCAAGGTAGATTGTCTCGTCGCCTTCGTCGAACTGGGCCACCAGCCCGCGGCCGGGCAAGGTACGCAATTCGGTCACCCAGTCAGCCAGAACCTGCTCCCGCCTGCCGCCGACATGAGCGAAGCTCTCCACCATTGCGTCAACTGTTCCGCCGGGCGCGACCAAATGCTCGCGCGTTCGGCAAGGTTCGCGCTTGTGGCCACGGGCGAAAGCAACGATGGCGGCGGAGAAACCGTGGGTCGAGCCGGCGGCCACGGCGGCGGCGCGGTCGAGCACAAAATCGGCCTCCGATGGACCGTCGGCCACGAATTGCGAGACCTTGGTCGTGCCGCTGGTGAGCGTACCGGTCTTGTCAAAGGCAATGGCGCGAGCCTGGGCCAGCCGTTCCAGCGCGTCGCCATGGCGGAACAGCACGCCGCTTGCCGCCGCCCGACCCAATGCGGCCCAAACCGCAAGTGGGGTGGCCAAGCCTAAGGCGCAAGGGCAGGCAATCAAGACCACTGTCAGGCCGTTCAGAACGCCTTGCTCGAAGCCGCCGGCCAGGCCATGCCAAACCGCGCTCTCCACGGCCAGTAGTGCGACCACAGGCAGAAACGCTGTCGCGATCCGGTCGGCCAGCCGCTGGTAGGCGCCCTTGGCCGTGCGGGCTTCGTGGACCGCGGCAATCAGCCGGTCGAGGGCGCAGGCGCCCTGGGCCGCCGTCACCTCGACAACCAGCTCGCCATCGAGGTCGAGCGTGCCCGCCAACACCATGTCCCCCGGTTCCTTGACGACCGCCGCGCTTTCGCCAGTGAAGATCTGCTGGTCGACGGCGGCGCGGCCACGGACGATGCGCCCATCGGTGGCGAAGCGCTCGCCCGCCAAAACCCGCAAACGGTCGCGGGCACGAATCTCGACCAGCGGCACGCTATGTTCGACTCCACCGGCAAGCAGGCGAACGTCGGCTGGCAAGAGTTTTTCCAATGCGTCGAGGGCCGAGGTGGCTTTGAGTCTGCCCGTGGCCTCGAGCCAGCGCCCCAGCGTGACCATCAAGAGCACGACACAACCGACCTCGAAGTAGACGTGTCCGGTACCTCGAACCACCGAGACCACCGAGAAGGCGAAACTGGCTGCGACGCCCGCCACCAGCAACAGGTCGGTCGAAGGGCGGCCGTCGCGCAGGTTGGCCAGGGTGTTGGCGGCCAGCGGCCGGCCGAGCAGCCATAACACGGGCAGCGAAAGGACCAGCGCCAGGTAGCGAAACAAGGCGCCCAGCGAGAGGGCCAACGGTACGGCCTCATCGGCGTCGGCGCCATAAACATCCTGCGTCCAAAGGGCCATCGTGAACATGACCACGTTGAGCGTAAGAAAAATCGCCAGGCCCAGCCTGAAGAGGGTCGAGTTGGCTTCGCCCTGTTCGCCGCGCGTGCCGGCCACTTCGGCGGCGAAGCGGCAACCGAAGCAGCAGTACTCGGGTTCGAAGCTTGCTGGCTCGTTGGCGGCGCTCGGCGATTTGGGCGAACCACTGAGCGCGGGGCTTGAGGTGCGGCCGCTCGACCACCACCACCGCGCGACGATCGGCAGGCCGCAGTAGGCGCACTCGCGCGGGGCAGCAGGCTCGATCGTGGCGCGATCCATCACGGCGGGCAGGGTCATGGCGGCGACAGCAATTCGGTCTGCAAATCGGGAAACAAGTATCGCACGACGTAATAGACCGCGAAGCACCAGAAGCCGATCCAGATCAACCGCACGTACCAGGGGATTCGGTTGCTCACATAGCTGTGGTAACGGCCTTCGGCTTCGCTCGTTTCTGCTTCAGGTTCAGACATGATGGGTCCTCAATGTCATCCGCGCCGGTCGAGCCGGGCTTCGTTTTCGAGCATGGTCAGCTTGGGGCGCTCGATGTCGTGGAACATGCCGTTGGCGGCGGCCCAGCCGAACAACAGCAGAAAGCCCGCGCTGGCCAGCAGGTAGTTCACGATCGGAGCGATGGCAAAGGCGCCGGTCATGTCGCTGCGGCAAAGCGCGACGAGCTCGACGAACTTGGTGCCGAAGCCGTAGAGGCTGGGGAGCAAGACGGCCAGGGCAAACGTGATCGTGAGCAAACGACTACGGCGGGGGGTCATGGGGCGTCTCCCATCTGGTCGATCGGCAAGTAATCTTCGTAATAGGGATAACTCTCGAGCCACGAGCCGAGCCACTGCACGTAGGTCAAAATCGCCAACCCGCGCTGGTTGGGCTTATTCGGTTCGCCGTCGAAGAACCAGGGGTATTCGGGCATGGGCGAGCCGGTCGAAACCATCGTGGGGCGAAACAGGTGGACCGCTTGCCAGTCGTTGCCGCGGCGGCCCCCTTCGCGGCTCAAGTCTGGGCCGACGCGACGCGTGCCAAACATCACCGGCCGCTGCAGCTCGTTCTGGAACTCCTCGGTCTTGGCGACCTGTCCCCAGCGGCGCGACTCGTTCGAAACCGGCCGCACGAACTGGCTGTGGCAGTGCCAGCAGCCCTCGCCAACATAGATGTCGCGGCCCAGCCGCAGCGCCTTCGCTGCGTTGGCCGCGGTCGGCTCGCCGAAATGCTGCGCGAAAGGCTCGGGGTAGCGGTCGGCCAGGTCTTCGAACTCGTTCATCAAATTGGCGTTCACCACCTCCTCGGCGGTCTGCTCCGGCAGGTCGCGGTACATGAGAATGGGTACTACGGCGTTGGAGAGAAAGGCGAAGGCGAAAAAGCCTAAACCGCCGACCAGTAGCACCCCGGCTTTGGATTCGAACATTTCAGTTCCTGTCTTCTCGCGTTATGCTGTCGCCAGTGCCGCGGCCTGGGCTGGCTCGGCGCCGGCCCGCCAGGTGCGCCAGATGTTGTAGAAAAAACACAATTGCCCGGCGATGATCCCCAAACCGGCGAAAACGCGCACGACCCAGAAGGGGCGCGAGAGCGCAATCGACGCGTCCCAGGGCTGCAGGCTCGACCAGGAGTAGCCCTGGAAGATGCCGGCGAACGTCAGGTCGAGGAACATCACGACGATGCCGGCCGCCGAGAACCAGAAATGGCACTCACACAATTGCCGGCTAAACCACTCGCGGCCGAGCAGCTTGGGAAAGAGGTAGGTCATGATGCCGAAGAGCCAGAGGCTGAACACGCCGAACATAACCAGGTGCGCGTGGCCGACGACCCAGTCGGTGAAGTGGATCAGGGCTTGAAACGTGAGCGTGACCTGCAACGCGCACTGTGCGCAGGTGACGAAATAGAGCACCATGCCGGTGTAGAACCAGCGGATTGGTAAGTTGGTGACGATCGCCCGGCCCGATCCCCAAATGGTGCCGAAGAAATTGATGATCACAGTGGTCACCACCATTTCGACGGCGATCGTGGCCACCACCGCACCATATTGCAGGAACATGGGGATCGGCGTGTAGAGGAAATGGTGGATGCCATTGAGCGGATAGAAGAAAGCCAGGCCCCAGAACCCGACCAGCGACAAGCCGTGGCTCCAGATCGGCTTCTTCAGCAAGATCGGCACAAAATAGTACATCAGGCCCCAACCCAGCGGCGTGACGAACAGGCCGACCAGGTCGTGGATGAACAGCCCCGCCACCGCTCCGCCGCTCGTGCCGGCGGCGACGTACTGGGGGATGAAGTTGCCCATGGCGTACGTCAAAAAAGTCCAGATGAAGGCTGCCATGAAGTACCAGAGCGCGACGTAGAGCGGTCCCTGGGCGCGGGCAATGGGGGTCATGAAGTTCACGGCCACCAGCAACAGCCCGACGAGTGCCAAGGGGTCGATGAAGACCGGCGTTTCGCCCCATTCCACGCCCTGGGCGAAACCTCCCAGGATGCCAACCGCCGTGCTGACCACGATCACTTGCCAGGCAAGGAAGATGAACATCGACAATCGCGGGCTAAGCACGGGGCGCATCGCGAGCCGCGGCACGGCCCAGTGGAGCGAACCCAAAAAAGCATTCGCCAAAAAGCCGTAGGCCACCGCGTTGGTGTGGACCATCCGCCAGCGGCCGGGTGAGAAGAGTTCGATGCCGCGCAGTGGGTTCCAGCTCACCAACTGCAAGGCCATCAACAGGCCGCCGACCAGCGAGATCGACAAATACGTCAGGGCCGCCAGGTAGTACCAGATGACGAGCCGCTCGTCGACCAGGTCGTCGTGGCGCGGCTCGGGATGAGACGTGGAGGATGTCATGAAGGTTTTGACTGAGGTTGATAGGGATAAAAGCGACCGAGCGGATAGACGATGACCATCGTCCAACCGAACACGAGGTGAGTCAGTGCGGCGACCCAGGGCGGAACCAGTTCGACGATCCAGCGACCGCCGAGCAGTAGGGGCTGCAGCCAGTAGAGAATGCCGTAGAAATTCACCAACCAGATCGCCAGCGAAAACAGGCTGGCGACGACCATGCGCATGGCAAACGTGGAACTCGACGTGTAGCGGGTGAGCACGAGATGGAAGAGGATGCCGTAGAGCATGCCTGTGGCGATATAGAGGCAGCAGCCGATGGCCAGCGTGATACCGGTGTCGATCTTCAAAGCGGTCTCGCCCAAGGGAAACGTGAGATAGACCTGGATCAGCCGCAGCGGGTTTTGTTGCTGGCCCGTAACGCTGCTCCAGACGAGCGAGCCAATGACATTCGCCAGCAGGCTGGTCATGGCGCCGAACGTGCCCAGCATGAAACCGGTCGTGGCGTAGTAGGCTGCGTAGTAGCTCTTGGGAGGCCAGCCGTTGGTTGGCGCCTCGGCGGCCAGCTCGGTTTCGAGCTGGTTCACCTGGGCATTCAGCTCGGCTAGCTGACGAAGCTTGGCGTCTCGGTCCATGGTAGGGGCTCGCGTTAGGTTATTCGTCCTGGTCGTCGGTCGCCGGCGCGTCGCCTGCATTCGGCTGGTCGTCGTCCGTCTTGGGCGCCTCGTCCGTCGCCGGTTGCTCGTCGGTCTTCGGCGCATCGGCTGCCGTCGGCGACTCGTCCGCCTCATTGGATTGGGGCGTTGTGGCCGCGGTCGCTCCGGTCGGCTTGAGCTGGTGGGCAACCACGTCGCGGCGGCGCGCGCCGGAAACGAATTGCACGTAATGGACGAGGTGCCAGAACGTGTCGGGCTGTTCGGCCAGCGTCTGCTGGAACGAGGGCATCGGTGTTCCCTTGATGCCCGAGAGGATTCGACGGTAGATGTCGACAGGTCGATTGCCGCCGTGGAACTTTCCCGAGGTCAAGTCGGCGGCCCGGGTCTTGAAGCCCCAAACGTCGTTGAAGCCTTTGGCATTCTCGGTGGTCTTGCCCGTACCATCGGCGCCGTGGCACTTAAAGCAACTCCCCTGCTCGGTGAGAAACGCCTTCTTGCCCAAGGCGATCGATTCGTCGTCGTACGGCGGCGGTTTGGTGAGCGGCATCGTAACATTGCCGCGAGCCTCGTTCCACGGTTTGAGGATTTCGTTGATCAGCCCGGGCACGGCATCCGGAGCGATCTCGTCCTCATTCGAGGCTTCGACGGCCAGTTGCATCTCGAGCTCGCCGCGGTGCGTCAGCGCCAGCACGTAGTCGAGCACTGCTTCGATGTCGTCGTCGGGCAAGAGAGCGAAGGAGGGCATCGAAGTTCCCTTCGCGCCATGGCGAATGGTGCGGCGCAGGTCCTCACGTCGTGCCTTTGAGCGGTCGGTAGTCGAGGTGAATTTGAACGTCCCGCGGCGGTAGTCGCGAGGGCGGGGGTAAAGGTATTCGGCGGCTGGGCCCGCGCCGTCGCCCGTCACGCCGTGGCAGGCGGCGCATCGCTCCTGGTAAATCGACGCGCCACGCCGCAGATGAAAGCGGTCGGCCGATTCATCGCCCAGCAGCTTGGGGTTGGCGGGCGTGCCGCAGTATTCTCGCAACAAGTCGCGGATCTGCGTTTGCAGCTCTTCGGAAAGGTCTAGGTACAATTCGTCCTTACTGGCGACATACTCAAGCTCCACCGCTCGTCGGCAGCCGGCGCAGAAAATCGCGACGCACGCCAACAGACCGGCAATCGGTCGAAACGACACCCTGCTCTCCTTCTCAGAAACGGTGAATCGATTTTCGCAACGGATTGATTTTCGCAGGCAATTGCACATAGCGTGCCAAAAAGAAAACGGCCCTGCGCTAACCGCGAGGTCGCTCGCCGCATGGCGATTCGCGGCAATTCGCCGCTACGATCGACTGTGCGGGGCAATTGTAAAGGCGCGCACCGCATGTGCCAAGCGCGCCCGATCGCACACTATTGCGCGCTGGTACGCACAACAGGAGCACAGGCACCATTGCGGCGAGTAGGCGGATAAAGGATGAAACGATGCTGAAATGGCGGAGGCCACATAACGGCACGGATGATGCACTGTACGTTGTGCTTTCCAGCCCGACGGCAGGCGTAGGTTAGGCTTTCTAGCCTGAGGGGATGCGTTTTTTGCGCAGTCAGGCTAGAAAGCCTAACGTAACATTAGCCATACCTCGGCATAGTCAGGCTGGAAAACGTAACCTACGTTCGGCGTCGTCGCGTGCAATACCAACCAAGTCCCATGCCCAAACTTCTCAGTCCTGCTCAACCGCAATCGACCAATTCGGCAAAAACGCGTTCCATCTCGCGGACCGACGTGAATTTCTGGGTTGATGTGTTGCTGCTCGTGGTGTTCTTGACGCTGATTTGGGTTTCCGTCATTCTGCGATTCGTTTTTCCCCCGGCCACCGTGGCGGTCGGCTGGACGCTTTGGGGCCTGGCGTACGACGACTGGGTAGGCGTGCAATTCGGCGTGCTCTCGGCACTGGCGCTCGTCGTGCTTTTGCACGTGATGCTTCACTGGTCGTGGGTCTGCGGCGTGATCGCCAAGTCGCTTTCGCGGAGGCGTGCGCGGACGGTCCGGCTCGACGAGGGGACCCAAACACTCTACGGCGTCGGCCTGTTGATCGTGGTGCTGAACGTCGTGGGGCTCGCCATCGCCGCCGCGGCGCTGATGATTCGCAGCCCAGGCTGAATGGTCATTCCGGAATAGCGGAATCTGCTGGAATGACGTAAAAATATAGCGATAGGGAACCGCCCCATGCGCCTGTTTCTGGTTAGAAGGTGTCCGCCATGCCGTATCCGCGCCGCTTTCGCTCAGCCCGTTCCGTCGGTGATTTACGGTTTTTCGTTCGAGCGGCGTGCCTAAATTCTTCACTCGCCTTCGCCTTCGCATTCCCTTCATTGAGCATCGGCGCCGACCAAGACTATGTTGGCCTGAAGGTCATGCTCAAGGAGACGGCCAGGCCCAAGCTCGGCAACCAGGTGTTCGAATGGAGTGCCGTGCGTCTGCCGGCCAAAGTCACCCAGGCTAAGGATGGTTGGCTTTGGGTTGGGACGGCCTGGGTCCGCCCAACCGATGTCGTACCATTGGCCGACGCCCCAGCCTATTTCACCGCACTTTTGAAGAGCGGCCGGAGCAACATTGTGGCTTACGCCCTGCGCGGTGTCAGTTGGCAGGCGCTGCGAGAATACGACAACGCGATCAAGGATTTCAGCCAGGCGATCAAGCTGGAGCCCGACAATTCGAGCTTCTTTACGCTAAGGGGCGAAGCGCATTACATGAAGCATCTCTACGATGCGGCTCTGTCCGATTTGACCGAGGCGATTCGGCTCGATCCGACGAACCTGACGGCCTACAACGACCGCGGTTGCACGCTCAAGAACCAGGGCGAGTACCACAAGGCCGAGCAGCAGTTCAACGAAGTGCTCAGGATGGCGCCCAAAAACGCACTGGCCTTTGCCAACCGGGGCACCCTTTGGTTCGCCCAGGACCAGCTCGACAAGGCGCTGGCCGACTTGAACAAGTCGATCCAGCTCGACCCAAAGCAAAGCTTCGCCTATTCCAACCGCGGACGAGTTTACATGAAACGAGGCGATTACCCCGAGGCGCTGGCCGATTACGATAAGTCGATCGCGATCGACCCCGACGATTGGACCGCGTTTAACGGCCGGGCACGTATCATGGCCACAGCCCCTGACTTCGAGTTCCACCTGCGCGATGGAAAGCAAGCCGTTGAGCTCGCGACCAAAGCCTGCGAAATGTCGGCCTGGAGCGAGTGGATCTGCGTCGCCACGTTAGCCGCGGCCTACGCCGAAACAGGCGATTTCGAAGCCGCCGTCAAGTGGCAGAAGAAAGCCATTCAGATGTCGCAGCCCGCCGAGGAAAAGGATCAGCACGAGAACGAGCACAGGCTCGAGCTTTACGAAGCCGAGAAACCGTTTTACGAGGAAGTGAAGCTGGTGGAATAGCGGCAGGAAGAGCGATGATGCTGGCCTATTGCCTGGCTCCCCGCTGCCAAGGGCAGCGGGGAGCCAGGCAGCGACCGGAAAAGAGCCGAAGAATTATGTGGGCCGGTCCTTTGTAGCTGCCAACGTGAAACTCCATCGGGCAAGCCGATGGCATCTATTCACGGAGTTACTCGTAGAGGAATAAAATAGCCGCGATGACAACCACCGTTGCTGATCTACGTATCGCCGTCGCTGAATTCGCCCAGGAGACCGACTCGTTTTCGCCACTGCGCGCTGGAATCGACGAATTCGAAAGCTACGGGCTCTTTCGCGGCAGCGACATGCTCCAGCGCATGCGCGGCACCGGACCGATCGGGGGCCTGCTAGAGGTTGCGGACCAGCAATCCCGGAAAATCGAATGGGTTCCGTTACTGCGAGCGTGGGCCGGCGCGGGGGGCGCGATCGCCGACGACGTATTCACTCAACTTCGGCGTGAGCTCATCGACGGCCTGCGCGCGGCCGGGCCGGTCGACGCCGTCTTCCTGGCACTTCACGGGGCGGCGGCTGCGGAAACGGAGGACGACGTCGAGGGGGCGGTGCTCGAAGACGTGCGCCGCGTCGTCGGCAAGCGCGTGCCCGTCGTGTCGCCCTTGGACCACCACGCCAATATCACGCGGCGGATGGTCGAGCACGCCGACCTGCTCGTCGGCCACGAGACACAGCCCCACGACCCGCCGGCCACCGGTCGCAAGGCGGCGCGTCTGTTGTTTCGGATGTTGGTGGGCGAAATCTCTCCCGTCATTGCCTGGCAGAAGATCCCAATGATTACGCCGCAGGACCAGTTCCTGACTTCATCCGGACCGATGAAGACCTGGTTCGACCGCGCCCGCGAGTTCGAGCGGCTGCCGGGCGTGCTCGATGTGTCGCCGTACCCGATGCAGCCGTGGCTCGACGTGGCTGAAGGGGGCTGGTCCGTTGTCGTGCATACCGACGGCGACGAAGCGCTTGCCCGGCGGATCGCAGCGGAGATGGCCGCTCTGGCATGGAACCTTCGCAAACAGTTCTGGCGATCCGAACGCGTCGCTCCGGCCGAAGCGGTGCGGCGAGCCGTTGCGGCCGACCATGGCCTGGTGATCTTGTCGGATACCGGTGATTCGGTCTATGGCGGGGCGCCCGGTGACAACACGTGCCTGCTCGGCGAGCTGATCGAGCAAAAAGTGCCGTGCCTTTCGCTGGTTCCGGTGGTCGACGCGAAAGCCACCGCCGCCGCTCACGCCGCCGGAGTCGCATCGAATATCACGCTGGAGGTTGGCGGCCGCCACGACCACGTATTCAGCCGGCCGGTCAGCGTCACGGGGCGAGTCGCCGCGATTTCGAAAGGTGTAACAGCCGAGATCGCCGATCGGGGCGTTTGCCGAATCGGTCGCACCGCGCTCGTCGAATGCGGGGCGGTCCGCGTCGTGTTGATCGACAATCGCAGCTTCGCCGTGAACCACCCCATCCTCTACACTCACCTGGGTATCGATATCGCGCAGGCTAAATTGGCGGTCGTCAAGACAGCCAGCAATTTTCAATTTTTCGCGCCGTGGCGAAAACAGTTGATCCGCGTCGACACGCCGGGCACGACGCAGTCCGATCTGTTCGCCTTCCCATGGCGCCGTCTCCCAAGGCCGATCGATCCGTTCGATGAGATTGGCGATTGGGTTCCGTCGGTTGCTATTTCTGTCGCAGGCTCATGATGCCCAGGAAGAAGCTGGCGAACATGGTTTGAATTCCCAGCGCCAGGAGTACGACGGCGGGGATCACGCTCCGCATGGTTACGCTCGGGTCGAGGCTCCCCAACCCGGCGTTGTGCCAATTCCAGACCGCCGTGCCGAGCAGCCCGGCCCCGAAAAGCGTCAGGCCCAGGCCCGCCGCGACACCGAACTCCAAGTTCACCCACCGCGGCATCATGGCCAGCAGCCGCTTGGGCGGATGGAACCCCTCGACGATCGCGTACTTCTTGGTAAACAGGCCGAAAACCAGCAGTTGGTGCCCGAGCAGGCAGAGGAATCCCGCCAGCAGCATCGTGTGGACACCGAAACCGACCCCGGCGACCTCCAACGGTCCTGCGATGAGCGCCAGTGACACGACGAGCCCGAGGAGAAAACAGCCGATGCCGGGCAGCAAGAACATCCAGCGCGGGCTGAAGAGGAGCATGAACCGCAAGTGACGCCATCCATCGCGCCAACTTCGCAGGTGCGGCGGTCGAGAGCGGCCATCCTTGTGGAGCCTCGTCGGCACCTCGGCGATCTGAAGCCCATGCAACGTCGACTTGATCACCATCTCGCTGGCGAATTCCATGCCGGTGGTTTGCAAGTGCATCCGTTCGTAGGCCGCTTTGCTAAAACCGCGCAAACCGCAATGGAAATCGCGGGCCGGACAACGAAAGAAGAGTCGGCCGATCCCGGTCAGCACCGGATTGCCGATCCAGCGGTGCTTCCAGGGCATGGCCCCTGGCATGATCCCACCCAGGAAGCGGTTGCCCATTACCAGGTCGTATCCATTTCGCAGTTGCTCGATAAAGGGGTAAATCGAGGAAAAATCGTAACTATCGTCAGAATCGCCCATGATCACATACTTGCCATGCGCGGCCTCGATGCCACCCCGCAACGCACTGCCATAGCCTTTTTGCGAGATTGGCACGATGCGGGCTCCCAGCCGCTCGGCGATGGCCTGAGAGCCATCGGTGCTGCCGTTGTCGGCAATCACGATTTCGGCGCGCAAGCGGTGCTTGCGGATCGCCTGCTGCGTCTTGGCGATGCACCGCTCAAGTGTTTCGGCCTCGTTCAAGCAGGGCATGACGATCGAAACTTCGATTCCCTGGGCCTGCGGAGGGCTTTCGGCAAAGGGTGGCGACAGGAGTTCGATGGACATGAGCATGGCTCCGCGAGGATTGTTCGAGAATGGATATGGAGATTCGGAGGAGATACGGGGATGTTTTTAATAGGGCCTGTGAAAGAATAGGTCATGGTCGCCTCATTCGCCGACCTATGCTTTCAGAGGGCCTGTCCCACGGGTTGGGTACGAGATGCGTTGGGTCGAAACCATTCTGAATGAGTTGTCAGGTCCGGCTTCATGGGGCTACCGCCCCGGCGCGCCTCCGGCGACCGAGCCCGCCGCGACGGCGGCGCTTGCGTTGATGGGCCATGGCCGCCACGAAGCCGCCGAGCGCGCATGCCGCTGGCTGGTTTCGCTACAAGCAGACGACGGCACGCTGGGAATCTCTGCAGCCGAGAAGGCGCCGCATTGGCCAACCGGCCTCGCGATACTCGCCTGGAAGGCGAGCTGCGGCAACGCCGAATATGAAGCGCCGATCACGAAGGCACTGGCCTGGTTGCTGGCAGCTCGAGGCGAGACGACACCTCGCTCGGATGAAGTTGGTCACGACACGACGGCCATCGGTTGGCCCTGGGTCGAAGGAACCCACGCCTGGGTGGAACCGACGGCGTTTAACCTGCTGGCGCTGAAGGCCGTCGGCCAAGCCAGGCACCCCCGAGCGCGCTGGGGGGCCAGTCTTCTGATGGATCGCTTGCTCACAAGCGGCGGATGCAACTACGGAAACACCGTCGTCCTGGGCCAGACGCTACGGGCTCACGTCGAGCCGACCGGCCTGGCGCTGGCGGCCCTGGCGGGCGAAGACGATCCGACAGGGAGTATTGTGCGTTCGATTGAATACCTGGACAGAGAGCTCGATCGTTCGACGACCGCGGCGTCGCTGGCGTACGGCCTGATGGGCCTGGCGGCGCATGGCCGCGTGCCGATGGCTGCGGGCGAGTGGCTGGCCTCTGCGGCCGAACGCACTCGCCGCCGCGGCGCCTCGCCACACCGGCTGGCACTTCTGGCCCTGGCCGCGCTAGGGACCGCATGCCCAATCCTGCAGGGAGCCGACCACTGATGAACGGACCGCTCACCATGCCAAAGCCAGTTCCGTTGGGACCAGAAGCGGGCGCCGCCGCGCCGCGAGGTGTTTGGCTCGACCGCCGCGCCTTCCTGGTAGGTGGCGGCCTGGTGGCGGCCGGGTTGCTGGCGCGCCCGCTGGCGCGGTCGCTGTTTGGCGCCGGCGCGCCGGTCTTCATTGCCCGGCACCAACGTTACGATCGCGCCTTGGAACAGACGATCCGCGCCGGACTTTTGGCCACCGGCCTCGAACCGGCCGCGCTCATGGGCCGCAAGGTGCTGTTGAAACCGAACCTGGTCGAGCCGACGCGCCAGGCGCCGCACATGACAACTCACCCGGCGATGATCCTGGCCGCGGCCGAGGTCTTCCGCAGCTGGGGCGCGACGGTCGTGGTGGGCGAAGCGCCGGGGCACGTTCGCGATACCGAAATGGCTCTGGCCGAATCGGGGTTGGGTGAAGCGCTCGACTCGGCGAAGCTCGATTTCGCCGACCTGAATTATGAGGAAACGGCCTGGGTCGCCAATCGCGGCCGGGCGTCGAAACTCGCGGGATTCCACTTTCCCCGTTCCATCGTCGAAGCCGACCTCGTCGTGTCGATGCCCAAGCTCAAGACCCACCATTGGGTCGGGCTGACCGTGTCGATGAAGAACCTCTATGGGATCCTACCGGGCGTGAAGTACGGCTGGCCCAAGAATGTTCTGCACCACGCCGGGATTCCGCAGACCGTGTTCGACATCAACGCGTCGCTTCCCAAACGGATGGCGATCGTCGATGGCATCGTGGCAATGGAAGGCGATGGGCCGATCATGGGCAGCCCCAAGTCGCTGGGCCTGGTCGTGGTGGGCACGAACCCGACGGCGGTTGATGCCACCTGCGCGCGGATCATGGGGCTCGACCCGTCCCGCGTCGGTTACTTGCAACTGGCCGACTTCCGGCTTGGCCCGATTGCGGACCGGGCGATCGTGCAGCGGGGTGAGCGGTGGCAGGAAACAGCATCCCCGTTCACCATCTTGAATCGCCCGCACTTGCAAGAATTGCGGCTCGATCGGAGCGGGATCCTGACGTCGTAGCAGTGTTTTCAACCGGCCATCCAGGCTTCTGCGGCAAGTTGGAAACCTGTCCCACGCCTCGCCGACGCTGGTGGAAGTGGCTACAATCGCCGTCTTCGGACCCCTTTCCGGCACGCCCTGTCGAGAACATTCCATGTCCGTCAACAGCTCGCAAGGTCCGGCGTCCCACCGGCGTCTTTGGATGATCGCGGCCAGCGTGGTCGGCATCCTCGTCGGCGTCGTCATGCTGGTTTCCTGGTTTTCCTTGCGGAACGACGTTTCACCCGAGGAAGCGCAGCGATTGGAGCGCTTGAAGAACGTCGCCGTGGGCCGATTGGAAAACCAGGATCTGAAGGGCATGCTCGCCGACGAGAGTTTCGTGGAGATTGCCGATCGATTGCGCGACGAGCCGTTGGGGCCACGCAACCTGGCTATCACACGGCTATTGGAACTGTACGAAGAGCTCATCCCACCGGCCGCCGCCCGCGCGGCGGCCGACCGCATGCTCGAGATCGAGAGCAACTCCGTCGCGGCCCATTTGCTCGCCGGACGGATCGCCAAGGAGGCCGGCGACGAAGAGCGAGCTTTGTCGTTGTGCATACGCGCCACGGAGCTTGCACCCGACGACCCCGCGACCTGGTACGATTTATACCAACTGGGAACCACATCCCGCGACGAAACGATCCGGAAAAAAGGGCAAGACGCCTTGGGTGAGGCCCATCGAATCGCCCCCTCGAACCTGTTTCTCCTCGGCAATTGGATCGGCGAACAGGCGGAACGCCAGGAATCGCAGATTCAGCAGACCTTGACGACTTTACATGCGACGCTGGAGGGGATGCCGGGGCTGGTCGAAAACGTCCGCAAGGAGACACGTGGTGTCATCACCGACGTGTTGCGGTACGTCGACGAGACCTCGGCCGCCGCCGAACGAAACGACTGGCCGGAAGTCCGGCGTAATGCGAACTTTCTCAAGAGAGTCATCCTTTCCCAGACCTGGTCGAAGAGCGATCAGCGTCGCGTCGACAAGCACCACCTCGAGTTCATCCTCTACGATTTTGCCAGGCTTCGCGGCCGCGACGACGTTCTTGACACCGACGGCGAAGAACCGATCGCTGTCAGCTTCGCTGAGTTTCCGGTGCCGTGGTCGCTCCCAGACCTGCTGGGCATGGAAGATTTGGAACTGGCCGATTTCGACCTGGACGGAAAACTGGACGTTTTCGTATTGAGGGAAGCGGTCGTCGAAGTCTACTCCCAAAGCGACACGCCCGCGGGGTGGCGGCGAATCGCCGAGTGCGCCGTGCCGATGGGGTTCACAAGGTTGCTTGTCGCCGATCTCGACCAGGACAATCCGTTCCAACCAGGCACCCAGGCGCACCGCGACCGTCTTAAGGCCGGCAAGGCCGGCGCCAAGAACAAGCAGGGCGACGATCAAGACGACCAATGCCGGGCGGTGGGGGTCGACGTGATCGTCTACGGCCCACCTGGTATCGTACTTTTGCGTAATGAATTCGATTGGAAGACCGAATCCCGTGAGCTGGCTCTCGTCCCCAAGGCGCCTCCGTTGGAAACCGTTGAGAATGTGCTTGCGGTCGCTGTGGCCGATGTCTATCACGACGGCGATCTCGACTTGATCGTCTCTACTTCCAAGGGATTGATGATCTGGTCGAACCGTGGCGATATGGCGTTCGTCGACATCAGCGGCCGCTCGCAATTGCCCCCTTCCGCGTTACAGGTATCCTCGATCGTGCCGGTCGACTGGGACCGGGACGTCGATATCGACCTGGTTATGGCCGGGCCTTCGGGCGAGCCGGCCGGTTATCTCGAGAACTTGCGACACGCGCAGTTTCGCTGGCGCACGTTCGAGGGTGGTTTCGACGCGCTCAACGGCGCCAGCTCGCTGGCTTTGCTCGACTGCGACGGCAACGGCTCGTGGGACCTGGCCACGGCGGGTAAGACCGGATCCGTACTCGTACAAACCAACATCAGCCGCGCCGGCCTGGTCACACAGCGCGCGAGCACGTCGCTGGGTGCTTCACCATGCACGAGCATCCTGACCTGGGACTACGACAACGACGGCCACCAGGATCTGCTGACCTGGGCTGAAAACGGCGTCGATTGCTACCGCGGCTCGAAGCGAGGCGAGTTGACACCCGTCCCGCAGTTGCTGGCCAGGGCTTGGAAACCGATCCGCGCCTGCAAGGCGGGCGACCTCGACGGCGACGGCGATCTGGACCTGGCCGTCGCCGAAGCCGACCGCGTCGTGCTCTTGTCGAACACGGGTGGCGACGCCAATTCATGGTTGAAACTGCGGTTGTGGGCCGACGCGGTCGATATGCAAACGATCGATTTCAAAGCCAATTTCTATGGTGTCGGGAGCCTGATCGAAGTTCGCAGCGGCAGCCATTTTCAGCGGCAGCCGGTGGTCGGGCAAATCACGCATTTCGGACTCGGCAAGCACGAGCGGCCCGATGCGGCGCGCGTGCTTTGGACCACGGGCGTCCCCCAGAACATTGTGCAACCCAACCTGGACTCGGTGATTTGCGATAAGCAGATTCTCCTCGGCTCGTGCCCTTACCTCTATACCTGGAACGGAGAGCGGTTCGAGTTTTGCACCGACTGCCTCTGGGCGGCGCCCCTTGGGCTGCAACTGGCCGAAGGCGTCTTGGCGCCCTCACGGTCATGGGAATACCTGAGGATCGACGGCGAGCGGCTCAAGCCGCATTGCGGTATCTACCGGTTGCAAATTACCGAGGAATTGTGGGAAGCGGCCTACTTCGACCAGATTCGGCTGATCGCCGTCGATCACCCCGAGAAGGTCGAGGTCTACTCGAACGAAAAGGTTGGCCCGGCCGAGCTGGCCAAACATCGAATCCACACCGTCGGCCATCGTCGACCGCCACTGGCTGCACGCGACAAGCGCGGGCGCGACGTGCTTTCGACGATACTCCGACGTGACGGCGAGTACCTCAAGGCGTACGACCAGAAGCTCGGTCCCGGCTGGGCCGAGGAGCACTTTCTTGAGCTCGACTTGGGGCCCTTCCATGCTTCGCGAGAGGCGATGTTGTTTCTCACCGGCTGGATCTTTCCCACCGGCACGTCGGTGAACGTTGGGATTTCGCAAAACCCCAATTTCCAAGCGCCTCGTCCGCCGGCTCTTTGGGTGCCCGACGCCCAGGGCGTGTGGCGCGAGGTCCGCCCCTTTATTGGTTTTCCCGGCGGCAAGACGAAGACCATCGCCATCGACCTGACCGGTGCCTTTCTTTGTGACGACCATCGACTACGGATTGTCACGGGCATGGAAATCTACTGGGACGAGGCGTTCTTTACCGTTGACGAGCCGGAAGTGGACGTGCAAGTGACGCCGCTAGAGTTGACTTCGGCCGAATTACACTACCGCGGCTTCTCGAGGCACACGCCCGACGAACAGCATGGTCCCGATCATTACGATTACGACCAGGTAGGGATCGAGCCGATCTGGCCGGCGATGGAAGGTTCGTTTACCCGGTACGGAGCGGTCGACGAGTTGCTCGCCGAAACCGACGATCTGTTGGTCATCATGGGAGCGGGTGACGAGTTGACTCTCGAATTCGCCGCCGCAGCGGCGCCGCGCCCGGGCTGGAAGCGCGATTTTCTGCTCTACAACGTCGGCTGGGACAAGGATGCTGATCTGAATACGGTTTACGGACAGACGGTAGAGCCGCTCCCCTTCGCCACGATGAGCGGCTACCCCTACGCGGGCGACGAAGCCTACCCCGACACGCCACGGCACCGCGATTACCTGCGGACCTACCAAACGCGCCAGCAAGATCCGTCACGGTATTGGCGCCAAGTATCACATGGGCCGTCGACGGTGAATTGAATCGAACCGGACGACGGGCACTCATGGGCGCCGTGCCAAATGACCTTGAAAGTCGGCCGGAAATTGGCTAGATTAATTGTTGAATCCTGATGGATTCCCCCGCCTGCTTGACATCCCGCCTGGCAAGACCCACCCCGGTTCTTTTTCCGAAGCAATGTCGTCGACGAGAAACCTCGTCGCGCCTGGATCGCTTCTTTGGGACAGGACCAGAATCAACAAGACGAGGAGTACGTCATGACTTTCAAGGTTCGCTGTCCGAACGGCCATAAGCTGCGAGTCGACGCCAAGGACGGGGGCAAGAAGGGCATGTGCCCAAAGTGCAATGCTCGATTCACACTGGTGAGGGCCCCTCGTGAAGTTTCCGACACATCGATCCTAGCCGTATTGGGAGACCATCAACCCGACAAGTCGGCGATCATCGGTTCGCCGGAAAAGCAAATTCAGCCGGGCAAGTTGAGAGGCTGCCCGAAGTGCAAGGCCCAAATCCCCGCCGCATTTCAGATTTGCCCGAATTGTCGAGTCTATTTGCCGTTCGATGCAAATCCGCGAGCCATTTGATCAAGTCGTCCGCGAGGAACCGCAGAGCGTCTGAACGATGCGCCGCCGCGTTCACGGCTTCACGGGCTCGGGGCAACCCTTGAGATCCTCAGCGGTGCGCGCGAGGTAGATGTGGTCGAAGAGCGCGGCTTCGCCGTCGCCCGCGGTGAACGCCAGGCCGTCGAGCGAAAATGCGCCGAAATCGGCGAACAGGTCGCGGGTCACGACGACCCAACCGTCGGGGAGCTTGTCGTCGAGCTTGAGCGCCGCCGCCTTGAAGGCGTTGGGGCTGGGCCCCGCCTCGAAACGATAGCTCGGCCCGGCGCCTCCCACCGCCGGCCCGAAAGCGCCGTTGGCGGAAAGCTGTAACAAGATGTTCGCGCCGCCGCGCTTCTTCCAAGCGAAGCGAAGATAGCGGAATTCGGCCTCGCCGGGGTTCTCGGCGATCTTCACGCCCAAGCCGGGCAGCTTCGTGCGGAACTTCTGATCGGGCGTGACCTTGAGCGAGGCCGTGCCCGCGTAACGATCGGTCGTGTCGAGCGCGACCTGCCCGCCCCCTTCATTCAAGATCGCCAGGAAGTTTGGCTCGTCCTCGAAGAGCTTGTAGAGCGCGGGTGGCGGACCGCCAGCGACGACGTTGACAGCCACAGGAACCGCATTCGACTTCACCACCGTGACAGGATTGGGCCGACTCACGGCCACCAATGAAACGTTGGTGATCGCACCTTGTGGCGACCCGAACGGAAATGCCACCGGAAGAACGAATTCGTTCTGTTCCGCCGTCAACGCGATTTCCGGCGCCGGCAACTCGGGGGGCAAGCCTTCGAGCGTGACGGTCACCGGTTGCTTGAACAGTCCCAAACGTGCGAGCTTGCCCGTCAGTTTGCCGCTCTCGCCCGAGCCAGCCTTGGCCTCGACCTTGGGTTCGCCCACCAGCTCGATCGTGAAAGGTTGCGCCGTGACGACACGTCGCGACGGAGTGACGGCGCTGGCCAGCACGGTCGCGCCGTCGGCGGCCAGCAGATCGGCCTGCATCGCCAGGTCGTAAGGAATGTTCGGCAGATCGCCGGGTACAAGCAACATCACCGTTCCGGCAGATTGCTCCGCGGCGATCAGGGGCGCGCTCTCGAGCCGCAGCGCGCGGTCGAGATCGTCCACTTGCTTGTCGACGTTGTTCTCCTTGATCGTCTTGAGCGGAATGATCTGGCTGGTCAAGAGCGACAATTTCACAGCGCCAACCGCGCCGGCCGCCCGGGTGATCTGAACTTCGGCGGGCATGCCGCCGCCCAAAGGCAGCTTCAACTCCGCCGACGATGGGCCCCATGCGACCCCCAGCGGCAGCGATTGGGCGCCGGCCAGAACCAATTCGCCGCGAAACCACGGCTGCGATTTTGCCGCCGGAGTCTCCGCGGTCTGGGCCTGCCTTTGAATCGACGTGTTCGCTTCGGTGCTTGTTCCGATCAGCGTAGTCACCAACGGCGCCACCACCTGGTCGCCCGGCACTAACGAAAGCAAGGAATCAGTGGCGCCGGGGGGAATTTCATCGCCCGCGAGCGTTACGCCGCCGGGTAGGCCGGCGATCGAAAGCTTGATCGGTCCGTTGTATCCGGCTCGATTGGCGCGCACGCGCGCCACGGCTGCGCCGCCGCGCGGGAGCGTCTGGCGGTCGGTGAAAAGTGTCAGGCTGAAGTCCGCCTGGCCCAAGGGTGTGACCCCCAGCCTATAGACAAAGTCGGGGCCGCCGCGGCCGGTACGCTCCTGGATCGCGACAACGAGCGTATCGACGCCCGCGGGCACGGCGAAATCGAGCCCAGGGTCCGAAGTGCCGGGCCGGTCGTCGTTTCCGGCCAGCTCGGCACCCGCGGCGTTTCGAATCGAGAGCACGCCGTCCAATGGCGAACCGAGCCGCGCCGCAAGCAGGTCGAAGCGGAGCGATTGTCCGGGCGTCACGGCAAGCTGGTAGCGGTCCTCCTCGCGCGGCGCGGCGAGCCGGCCGCTAATGCCCACCGGCGGCGCTAACTTCTGCAGCTCGCCAGGGGCCAGCGCGACTTCGACCAGTTCGTCGTAGTCGCTGTAAATGAGCCCGGGACGCGCACCGGTGAGCAGTTCGACGGCTGGCCAGGGAGCGGGTACGACACCGGCAACAGGAACATCGGCCGACTCGACGCGTGCATCGGCCGGCAGGTTCGATGACACGAAGCCGAGCTGGGCCTTCGCGCCGCGCTTGACACCCAACGGAAAGGGCAGGTCGGCGTAGTGCAACGTGCCGAGCTTCAGACGGAATGTGCCCGGCGCTGGGCCACGGTATTGCAAGTCGTGCAACTCGACCGTGTACTTGCCGTCGGCCGGGAGCTTGGCCACGATCCGCGCATCGCCTGCCAATGCGGCAACCGAGTACGAATAGGCCAACTGTACATTCCGGGCGTCGAGCAGGTGCAACACGGAGTTTGCATCGAAACCAAGCCGCCGCGCTTCGAGATCGATGACCACCTGCTGCCCCTTCGCGCCCGCAAACGATGTGCGTAAGACGGCGGCCCCCTGTAAGCTCCCGTTCAAGGCGACTGGCAGGCTCGCGATCTCGGCGGCGAAGGGGAGTTCCGGCAAGCGATCGACCGCGACCGACACGGGCGCGGAAATGCCTTGGGCCGTGGACACACGGAGTTGGTAAACGCCGGGTGGCGTCGCCGCGTCCAGCGTGACGTCGATCTGCACCTGGTTCGGCGCCAAAGGTTCCTTGACCACCTGCTGGGCGATGGGGACCGCGAGAACGATCTTCGGATCAGGCAAAAGGTCCGCGCCGGTAATCGTGAGCGTTGTCGTGCCGCCGGCTTGCAAGCCGCGCAGCGATAGGTTGCCGATTGTCGGCGGAGCCGCCGCGGCTTGCGCGGCCCGAACCGCGAACAGCACAATTAGTATGATTCGGGCGCAAACCCGATAGCGGTGCGAATGGCTTGTCATGGCGACACCTCAATCTCCTGGCGGAGCGCGAATGGCGGACGGGGTTTTGGCGGGGCGGGCGGGAAGCCGACTCGTGCGGCAATTCCCTCAGGCCGGCTGGAAGCGACTCTGACAATCCGGTTTCGGTACCGAAACCACCAGCTAATGCCGATCGAAAACAGCACCGTTCAACTGCGTCGATCCAAATGAATGCGTACTATGGATCTTTCTTCGGTTTCGCGTCCCCATCCTTCGGCTTGTCATCGTCGGCGAATGGGTCGTCGTCGTCGCTCTTGGGCTTGTCGCCGTCAGCAGGCATATCCTCGTCGGAATTGGCGTCGTCGGCGAATGGATCGTCTTCGTCGGTCTTGGGCTTGTCGCCATCGGCGGCGGGCTTATCAGCGGGCATATCCTCGTCGGGCTTGGCGTCGTCAGCAAATGGATCGTTTTCGTCGGTCTTAGGTTTGTCGCCATCGGAGGCGGGTTTGTCAGCCGGCTTGTCGCCATCAGCCGCAGGTTCGTCGGCGGGCATTTCCTCTTCGGGTTTGGCGTCGTCGGCGAATGGATCGTCTTCGTCAGTCTTCGGCTTGTCGCCATCGGCGGCGGGTTTATCGGCCGGCTTGTCGCCAGCAGCCGCAGGTTCGTCGGCGGGCATTTCCTCTTCGGGTTTGGCGTCGTCGGCGAATGGATCGTCTTCGTCAGTCTTCGGCTTGTCGCCATCGGCGGCGGGTTTATCGGCCGGCTTGTCGCCAGCAGCCGCAGGTTCGTCGGCGGGCATTTCCTCTTCGGGTTTGGCGTCGTCGGCGAATGGATCGTCTTCGTCAGTCTTCGGCTTGTCGCCATCGGCGGCGGGTTTATCGGCCGGCTTGTCGCCAGCAGC
>Ga0265313_10000128_pt1 | contig 76766 bp, 75 predicted proteins | sample 4123metaG_FD_203122 | JGI IMG/M metagenome (GOLD analysis project Ga0265313, IMG submission 203122) | Rhizosphere microbial communities from Carex aquatilis grown in University of Washington, Seatle, WA, United States - 4-1-23 metaG | ecosystem: Host-associated > Plants > Roots > Rhizosphere >... | reverse complement strand
TCGGTCGCGGTTCGGAGGCTTTCGGTCGCGGCTCGGAGGCTTTCGGTCGCGGCTCGGAGGCTTTCGGTCGCGGCTCGGAGGCTTTCGGTCGCGGTTCGGAGGCTCTGGATCGCGGTTCGGAGGCTTTCGATCGCGGTTCAGACGCTGGTGCCTTACGGACGCAGAGGCATTAGCGCTCGCCGCCTCCACCTCTCGCCCTGGCCCTCCGCTTGGCGGCAATTCGCTCGAGGAGCTCTTCGCGCGTGACGCCGAGGCGCGCCGCCGTCTTGTGGGCGAGCGACGTGCGGGCGACGCCGGGCACGAAACGGTAGGTCGGCCGCTCGTACGCGTCGAGGTCCACCTGCAAGAAGTCGAGCGCGGGGATCGCGCGCTCTTCGGCGAGGCGAGCGGCGAATTGCAGGAGGTGCGTCGTCACGAACGCTTGGACGCCGAGCTCCGGCAAGAGAGAGAGCACGAGGCGCGCGATCTCTTCGCCTTCCGACGGGTTCGTCCCGGAGCACAGCTCATCGATCACGACGAGCGCGCCGACGTCGACCTCGTCGAACATCCGGCGGATGCGAAGGAGCTCCATCCCCAGGTGTCCCTCGGGCTGATCGGAGCGCGCCTCTTCGAACAACGACGCGAACAGCCCGGACGCCCGCGGCAAGCTCGCCGCCCGCACGGGCGCGAACAGCCCCGCTTCGGCGAAGAGCTGCGCGATCGCGATCGCCTGAAGCAATCGCGTCTTGCCACCGGAGTTGGGGCCCGTGACCACGACGAGCGCTCCAGGCGCCGCGCGCACGTCGCAAGGCACCGGCACGATTCCCGCGTCGACGAGCAACGGGTTGAACAGGCCCTCGAGGCGCAGCTCGCCATGGTCGGTGATCTCGGGCAGGGACACGGCCAGCCCTTTGGAGAGCGCGCGGTCGCGAAAGGTCAGGCTCGCGAGATACGGCTCGATGTCGCCCAGGAGCTGGAAGAGGAGGGCGACGGGCTCCTCGATCCCCGCGAACGCTTCGGAGAGGAGCCGCTCGGCCACCTCGCCTCCGGTCGTGCGGTACCCGCGCAAGAGAAGCACGAACCGCAAGACGAGGCGTCGCAGCGCCGACGCGTAAAAGGGGTTTTCGCGGTTCTCGCGCACCGCGACGATCTCCATCGCGCGCACCTCGCCGTCGGCGCCGATGCGCACGCGCAGGTCGAGCGAGGAGAGATGCTCGTCGTGGTCGAGGAGGGCCACGATGCGGCGGTAGGCGTCGGTGGACACGACGGCCTTCCCGAAATCTCCGAGGCGCGCCAACGCCGACGTGGCACCGCCGAACGACGAGGCGATCGCCTCGAACGCATCGCGCGCGGCGCGCAGGATTTCGACGCGGCGCACACGCGGAGCAGGCTGGCGGGCGGCGGAGAGCAGCGTGCGCAACCGAACGATCGAGACGTAGACGCGTTCGAGCGCGCCGCGCATGTCAGGGGACGACGCGAGCTCGGAGAGCACGGCGCGTCGCAGCTCGACGTGCCGAGGGTCGCGCGGCGGCTCGCCGACCACACGCGCCAAGTAGCCGCTGCAGGTGCGGTAGTCCGTGGCGCCGATGCGAATGGCGAGAGAATGCTCGATGAGCTCATCGAAGTAGATGTCTCTGCGGAAGCTCGAGCGGTTCCAGGACGACGGGGGGAGGGAAGCCTTGTTGACGGCGTCGTCGAACGCGTCCATCGCGCCGCCTGCGGCGAACGCGAAGACGAGCGTCTGGCGCAATGCGGGGACGTTCACGCGCACGGCGGCGTCGGCGCACAGGAGATCGGGCACCGGGATCACGGAGAGCAGATTCACAGGAAGATGGGGAGATGCGAAGGAGAAAAGTTCCGGGAATGGTCGTCTCCGTCAACGCCCATCAGCTTTTACCACCACGACAAGCTTGATCGATGGGTCGACGGGGCGACGCTGAGCGAGTGGCTGACGAGGCAAGCCCGGGAACACCGACCGCATCGCGTGACGGAAGCGGCCGGCATCCCGTTTTCGCGCTAACGAGCTCCCATGCAGCTCGCCGACGTTCCCGAAATCTCGGGCGCGGTCCCCTTCGTCGGGCACGCCCGCACCTTCCGCTCCGAGCGGCTCGGCTTTCTTCTGCGTGCCGCTCGCGAGCAGCCCGAGGGCGGCCGCTTGCGAGTGTTCGGCAGGGACGTCTTTCACACCGCGTCACCGGTGGTGCTGCACGAAGTGCTCGTCGAAAAGGCTCGGCTCTTCGAGAAGTCGCCAGTGCTGCGAGTCGTGCTCTATCCGCTCGCAGGGGAAGGGCTGTTTACGAGCGAAGGCGATCTCTGGAAGCGCCAGCGCAGGCTGATGGCGCCGATTTTCCAGTCTTCCGCGATCGCGCGGTACGTCGACATCGTCGCCGACGTCGTCGAGCGTGCGGCCGATCGCTGGAAGCCCGGCGTCGCGATCGACCTCGGGCGCGAAATGACGAGGATAACGATGGCCATCGTGGGGAAGTCCCTCTTCGACGCCGACGCGTTCGACGAGGCGGACGCCCTCGGCGATGCGCTCACCGTCGCGCTCGAATGGTCCAACCAGCATCTGGGCTCGCCGCGCCTGGCGATGCAAATGAGGCTGCGCGTCCTGCTCGAGAGCGCCGAAGGCCGCTTGCCCGCGGCGCTCGAACGCGGGCGCGCGTCGCTGCTCCACGGTCTGCGCGGCCCTGTCCTCTTGGCCGGGGCGCGCGGCCCGCGGCTCCGCAATGCGATCGCGATCCTCGACGATCGCATTCAGAGGATGATCGACGAGCGCCGCTCCGCTTCCACGTCCCGAGACGACCTCTTGACGCGCCTCCTGCAGGCGCGAGACGAAGACGGCTCTCGAATGGACGATCGACAGGTGCGCGATGAAGCGATCACGCTCTTTGTCGCCGGGCACGAGACGACGGCGACGGCCCTCACTTGGGCTCTCTACCGCCTGGCGCGCGAGCCGCCGCTGTACTCCAAGCTCACCGTGGAAGCCGACGCGCTCGGGGGGAAGGAAGACTTTCGTGACCCCGCGCGTCTGTCTTATGCCGCAAAAGTCTTCAAAGAGGCGATGCGCCTCTACCCTCCCGTGTACCTTTTCAGCCGTCGGGCCCGCGAGGCGGTCACCGTCGCCGATTATGACCTTCCGCGGCGGGCCCTGGTCTTCGCAAGTCCGTACAGCGTCCACCGTCGCCCGGACGTCTATCCGGATCCCGAGCGCTTCGACCCCGAGCGTTTCACCCCGGGGGCCGAGGCTGCGCGCCCGCGGTGCTCGTACCTCCCGTTCGGGGCGGGGCCGCGGGTTTGCATCGGCAACCACTTCGCGCTCATGGAGGGCCCGATTGTCTTGGCCGCGCTGGCGCGCCGACTCCGATTCGACGTGGACGAGGGCCCCCGCATCGAGCCGGCTCCGTTCGCGACGCTGCGACCTGGCGCGCCGGTGATCGCCCGGGTGCAGTGGCGCGTCGACCGAGGCGCCCGGTCGAACTGAGGTGCCGCCCGAGGCGTTCGCCATCGCTACACCCCGATCCCCAGTGCCGCCGCCAACACCTCTTCGACCGACTCGACGAAGATGAACCGGATCGCCCCCTTCACCTCCTCCGGAACATCCTCGAGCTGCGGCTCGCTGCGCCGCGGCAGGACGACGACGCGCAGCCCGCAGCGGTGCGCGGCGAGGACTTTCTCTTTGATGCCTCCGACGGGGAGCACCCGACCGCGGAGCGTGATCTCCCCGGTCATGCCGAGATCGCCGCGCGCGACGCGGCCGGTCGCCTGCGACGCGATCGCCGTCAGGATCGTCACTCCCGCGCTGGGTCCGTCCTTCGGGATGGACCCGGCCGGTACGTGCACGTGCACCGTCTTGCCCTCGAGCGCGCTCGGGTCGACGCCGAGGTGCGCGGCGTTCGACCGAAGATAGGAGAGCGCCGCTTGCGCGCTCTCGCGCATCACGTTGCCCAGCATTCCGGTCAGAACGAGTCGCTCGTCGCCGCCGGGCACGATGGCGGCCTCTACGAAGAGGATGTCCCCTCCGCCCTGCATCCAGGCGAGGCCGGTCGTCACGCCCGGACGGTCGATCCGCTCGGCGGCCTCATCGTGGTGGTGCGGCGTTCCCAGGTACTCGCGTACCGTCTCGGCGCTCACGAGGACCGGCGACGACGCACCTTCGCTCACCGTGCGGGCCACTTTGCGGAGCACCCCCGCGAGCTCGCGCCCGAGGTTGCGCACCCCCGCCTCGCGCGTGTACCCGCGCACGATGTGCCGAATCGCCGCGTCTTCGAACGCCACTTCGTCGCGACGGAGGCCGTGCGCGGCGATCGCCTGGGGGACCAGGTGACGCTGGGCGATCGAGACCTTCTCCCCGTCGGTGTACCCGGCGAGGTGGATGAGCTCCATGCGGTCGAGCAGTGGCGCGGGGATCGTGTCCACCGTGTTCGCCGTGCAGATCAAGAGCACGCGTGACAGGTCGAACGGCACGCCGAGGTAGCTGTCGACGAACGCATGGTTCTGGGCGGGGTCGAGCACCTCGAGGAGCGCCGCCGAGGGGTCGCCGTGGAAGCCGACGCCGAGCTTGTCGACCTCGTCGAGCATGAAGACGGCGTCCAGCGCGCCGCAGCGCGACAGCGCCTGTAGAATCCTTCCCGGCATCGCGCCGACGTACGTTCGCCGGTGCCCGCGGATCTCCGATTCGTCGTGGACCCCCCCGAGCGCCATCCGGACGAACTTGCGTCCGAGGGCCCGTGCGATCGACTGGCCCAGCGACGTCTTGCCGACGCCGGGCGGCCCCACCAGGCACACGATGGGCTCGCGCGAACCCGCGGCGTCCCCGGTCGCGTCGACCCCGCGCTCGGCGCGCAGGCGCCGGACCGCGAGATACTCGATGATGCGGTCTTTGACCCGGCGAAGCTCGTCGTGATCCGCGTCGAGCACCGCGCGCGCGTGCACGACGTCGATGGGTCGCCCCGTGGCTTTGCCCCACGGCAGCTTGAGCACCCACTCGATGTACGTGCGGATCATTCCATGCTCCGGGGCGGTGGCCGGTGTGCGCACCAGTCGATCGAGCTCCCGGTCGATTTCTCGGCGCGCTTCGGCGGGGAGAGGAAGCCGTCCGACCGCGCCGCGCAGCTCGCGCGTCTCCGATGCCTCCGACTCCGCTTCGGGCAGCTCGATGGGGGTGAGCTCGTCCGGCTTGCGCCGAGGCGTCGCCCGGGGGGCTCGGGGCGAGCCGTTGCCGGTCGTCTCGTCGGCGATCCGGTGCATCAGCTCGCGCACCGCGATTTCGTGCCGAAGGTGGTCGATGAGCCGGCGCAGCTTCGTTCGCACGCTGGGTTGCTCCAGGATCTGCTGGCGCGCTTCGGTGGACATCGGCGCGGTCGACGCGAGCAGGTAGACGAGCTGGCGCGGATCGGTCACCCGGTCGACGGTCGACGCGAGGTCGCTCGAAGGCTCGGCAACGAGCGAGACGAACCGCAAGAAGAGCCCCCTGGCATTGAGGACGAGGGCGTCGAGCTCCTCGCCGTGCTCCATGGCGTCGGGAAGCCAGCGAACGCGTGCGATCAGATATGGCTCGGTCTGCACCCAGCCGACGATTCGCACGCGCTGCAGCCCCTGGACCGCCACGCGGAGCGCGTTGTCGGGCCCGCGCAGGGCGTCGTGCACGATGGCGGCGGTGGCGAAGGCGTAGAGGTCCTGCGGCCGCGGCGGCCGCGAGTCGCCCTCGCGGATCGCGACGAGCGCGACCAGGCGATTGCCCTTCGTCGCATCGTCGAGCAGCCTGCGCGACCGGTCTTGGTCGATCGAGATCGGCGCGATCGTCAGAGGAAAGACGACGGTCTCCCGCAGCGGAAGTACGGGGAGCGCATCAGGAGCCCCATACGGGCAGCTCGGGTCGGAAGAGGGAGCCTGGTTCGCGTCGCGCGGTTGCGTCATGGAGCCGACAACCGACCACCCATGGCAAGCTACGCGCCGCATCTCGGCCGCACCCGTGGACCCACCCCGCCACGGGGCAAGCTCGCGCCCCGCGTTCGTCGCCCACGCCTTCGTTCGCGCAGACCCTTCTCGTCTTGGCGGCGTTCGCCGGGCCAGGTTCCACGAACCGCATGGCGGCTGGCGGGGGCACCGTGGCGGACCGGCGTGCGCGCCGCGCCGTTCTCGACGCGGCGCCGGACGCGGGCGCGACCGCAAGAAGCGGTCGGATCGGCGCCCGAATCACTTCTTGGTGTGGCAGTCGAAACACCCGAAGCCCTTCTGGGTCTTCGGATCGTACGGCTGCTCGCCGAGCAGCGCTGCCATCGTCGGCTCGACCTGCTTGGCCATGAAGTCGAACACCACCGGGTGGAGCGTCTGAAGCTTCTTGAACCCCTCGGGCGTGGCCACCAGCTTGGGCAGGGCCGCATTCGGCATCTTGAAGTTGCCTTCCTTCACGCCGGGGCCATGGCACAGGCCGCACTTCGGCTCGCTGAAATTCTTCGCGTCGAAGTCGTGGAAGAGCGGCCCCATCTTGGGCATCACTGCGGCTTTCATATAGGCCGTCTTCTGGTCTTTGCTCCACGAGTCCCACTCGCCCGGACCGGGCGGTGCGGGCGGACCGGCCGCGGCGCTCGCGGCGGGAGCGGCGCTGGCGGCCGGCGCCGGCGAGCTGGCCGAAGGGGCAGCGCTCGATGCGGCGGGCGCTTCGCTCGACGCGGCGGGCGCGCTGGGTGGCGCGGCGGCGGGGGGCGGAGGTTCGGCTCCGCAGGCGGCCGCGAGGACGAGAAGCGAGGCAAGGCAGGCAGTGGCTCGGTTCATCGGGCCGTTTGGATGCCACAAGCAGCCGCGGCGTTGCAACCGTGATCCGCAAAGGGCGTTATCGCGCGTATCCCTCAAGACGATAGACCCCGTGCCCGAGCCACTCGCGCACGGCCATCGTGCTGCGCTCCAAATAGGCGGCGCGCGGCAACCAGCTCCCGGAGAAGCTGGCCGGATCGTAGGCCCGGTAGTCGACCGGCAGGGTGTCGACCGCCAGCCCCACGGCGCGGAAGCACCCGAGCGCGCGTGACATGTGGAACGCGCTCGTGACGACGACCAGACGCGTCCACCCGCGATCCAGCGCGATGCGCCTCGACTCCACCGCGTTCTCGTGGGTGTTGCGCGAGTGCGTCTCGACGGCGATGCGATCGGGCGCGATGCCCCAGTCGACCAGCTGCCGCGCGAGGACCTCCGCCTCGACGAGGCTCGGGACCGCGGGGTCGAGAACGCCTCCGGAGACGATGACGTGGCGGGCGCGGTTGGTCCGCAGCAGGTCGTAGGTGACGACGAGGCGCTCGACGTTGTCGTTGTACGCGGGCTCGCCCGACGCGGCCGATCGCTCGACGACGCCGCCGAGGAGGATCACCGCGTCGTAGACGACGTCGGCGCGGTATGTGCGGACCGCCGTTCGTTCGAGCGCCCGTTCGAGCGCGTTCGCGAAGGGCTCGAACGAGAAGAGCAGGAGCAACGCCAGGCCGGCGACCGCGGACAATCGACGGCGAACCGCGGGCCCGGGCCAGAGGAGCCCGATCGCGATGAGCGCGACCGACCACGTGAAGGGGCTGAGCAGCGCGTCGAGGGTCTTCGACAAAAAGAAGAACACGGCTACGCGGCCCGTGCGCCGGTCGTCCCCGCCATGGGCGCCTCTTCCATCCAGCGGGTCAGACCTTCCAGCGCGCGATGGGCCATCGCTTCGTACCGGTCGCGTTTCGGCATCCGGCGGTCGTGCAGCGGCGGCAGCCACGCCCAGGTCACGTTGGACGGCTGGTACGCGCGCTCGCCACCACCTCCGAGCTGTCCCAGGTGCGTCAGCACGGCTCCGAGGGCGCTCGTGGGGGGAGGGGGTACGACCGGGTGGCCCGCAAGCGATTGCGCCAGCATGACCGCACACACGAAGCCGCACGCGCAGCTCTCGACGTATCCCTCGACGCCGGCGATCTGCCCAGCGAGAAAGACCCCGGGGCGCGTCCGCAGCTGCATGCGGCCGTCGAGCACGCGGGGGGCGTCGACGAACGTGTTCCGGTGCACGCTCCCGAATCGCAGGAACTCGGCTCGCTCGAGCCCCGGAATCGTGCGAAGCACGCGCGATTGCTCGGGCCACGTCATTCGCGTCTGGAAGCCCACGAGGTTGTACGCGGACGCGGCCCCGTCCTCGGGTCGGAGCTGGACGACCGCGAACGGCCTCTGCCCGGTGCGCGGATCGACGAGGCCCACCGGCTTCATGGGCCCGAAGGCGAGGGTCATGTCGCCGCGGGCCGCCATCACGTCGATCGGCAGGCAGCCTTCGAAGTAGCGCACGTCCTCGAACGTGCGCGGCTCGATCTTCTTGGCCGCCCGCACCTCGGCGACGAATGCCCGGTAGCCGGCCTCGTCGAACGGGCAGTTGACGTACGCCTCGTCGTCGCCCGGCCTCGCGCCTTTGCCGTATCGCGACTGTTTGAACACCCGATCCCAGTCGATCGTGTCGGCGCTGACGATCGGGGAGATCGCATCGTAATAGGCGAGGTGCTCGCGCCCGACCGCACTCGCCAAGTCCGCGGCCAGCGCGTCCCCGGTCAGAGGTCCCGTGGCGAGGACGACGGGCGATTCCGGCGAAGCCGAGGGCAAGGCGTCGACCACGCGCGCTTCGAGGACGATGCGGGGATGCGCGAGGATGCGCGCCGTGATGGCCGCGGAGAAGGCCTCTCGATCGACCGCGAGCGCGCCGCCGGCGGGAACGCGCGTCGCGTCGGCGCAGGCGAGAACGAGCGACCCGGCGCGGCGGAGCTCCTCTTTGAGCAGGCCGACGGCGTTGGCGAGCGCCGCGCCTCGCATCGAATTCGAGCAGACGAGCTCGCAGAGCGCGTCGGTGGTTTGCGCCGGGGTGCGAGCGAGCGGCTTCTGTTCGACCAGGCGCACGTCGACGCCTCGCTCGGCGAGCTGCCAGGCCACCTCGCATCCGGCGAGGCCGGCGCCGACGACGGTCACGCTCGGCATGGGCAAGCCCGCCATAGCGTAGCCAGTCCGTGGGGCACCAGCGAATTCGGCGCCATCTTGCGCCGCGAGCCCCCGCTGTCGGCAGGGAGGCCGATTCCCTCGCGAGACGTCTCCCGGCTATTCCCCATCCATCGGCGAGGGTGCGCCCAGGATCGGCGGTACGGGCGTGGTCGCGACTCGGGCCACCCGTTCGGGGTGCGCCGGCGCCCAGCGGGCCACCTGGGCCCCCGACAGGTCGATGATCCGCAGCCCGCCCAAGAGGCGTATGAACTGGTAGGTGGGGTCGACCTCGAACGCGCGCACGGCGAAGTTCGGCGACTGCCCCCACTTGTGGTGGTTGTTCTGAAAGAGCTCGCCCATGGTGAGCACGTCGAAGACGAGGGTGTTCTTCGAGTTGTCGTCGCTGTCGTAGTTCCGGTAACCGAGCTTGTGTCCGAACCAGTTGACGATGCCGCCGTGAACGGGGCCGAGCGCCAAGTGGATCGGGTAGAGCAGGAACAACCACCAATGGGTCGCGAACGCGACGTAGATGAGAAGGTAGAGCGCGCCCCAGCCGATCGCTGCCGCCCATCCGCCGAGCGTCTCGTCGAAGAATTTCCACTCGGGGTACCCGCCTTCGAAGCGCGGCTCCACGGCGACCCGGCGGTGCTTGAGGTCAGCGTACTGCGTCTTCGTTCGCCACATCATCGCGAAGAAGCTCGTCTGCTGCACGGGCGAGTGCGGATCCTTCGGTGTGTCGCTGTACGCGTGATGCATCCGGTGCATGATCGCGTACGCGCGTGGGTTCAGGTAGCTCGGCCCCTGAATCGCCCACGTGAGCACGTGGAAGAACCGCTCCCACCCCTTGCTCATCTCGAACTGACGGTGCGCGCCATAGCGGTGCAAGAAGAAGCTCTGGAACATGACCGAGAGCTGCCAGTGGACTGCGAAGAATATCAGGATTGCCACGATGGTTTCTTACGGCACGGTCGATCCGAACGCCTGCCACGTTTCGGTCATCCCATCCGTCGATTGTCATGGTTCTGTCATGAGGAGCGCGCCCACGCGCTGCCGCTCGCGCGCAAGCCAGGGCCCGAGCGCGGATCGCAAGCGCGCGTCGACCACCCAGTGCGCCGAGCGGGTCTGCGTGGGAACGAAGCCGCGGGCGCGCTTGTGCTCGCCGCCCGCACCCGGCTCGAAGACGTCGAGCCCTCGGTCGAGGCAAAAGCGGATGCCCTCATAGTAGCAGACGGCGAAATGAAGGAACGGGATGTCCACGTTCGCGCCCGCGCCCCAGTAGCGGCCGTAGAGACGCGTCTTGGAGAAGACGTTGAAAGCGCCGCCGACTACCTCGCCGCCGCCGCCGCCCCTTCGCGTTCGCGCGACGACCCACGCCAGCCGATGACGGAAGCGCTCGACGATGCGCTCGAAGAACGTGCGATTGAGATAGAGGCGCCCCCAGACGCCGTGCCGGTCGATCGTCCTCTCGTAGAGATCGTGCATCCGATGCGCGAGGTCTCGGTCATAAGCCTCGGGGGCGACGGTCTCGATGACGATCCCTTGCTGCTCGACGCCCCGGACCTCGCGCTTGATCTGGTTGCGCTGCTTCGATGAGAACCGCTCGAGGTACTCGGGCCAGCTGCGCGCGCCTTTCCGAAACCAGTGGTACTGAAACCCATCGCGCCGCAGGTACCCGGCGGCTTCCCAGTCGCGCGCCTCGTCTTCGCGGGGGAAAAGAACGTGAACGCTCGACGCGCCCACTTGATCGCACCACTGGCGCGCGGCCTCCGCGACGATGCGCGTGACGTGCGACCGGTCGACGTTCGGCGCGACGAGGACGCGGTCGCCCGTCGCCGGGGTGAACGGGACCGCGACGAGGACTTTAGGGTAGTAACGAACGCCGAGTCGCTCGGCAAATTCCGCCCAGCCCCAATCGAACACGAACTCCCCCTCGCTGTGGCCTTTGAGGTACGAAGGGGCCACGGCGAGAAGCCGGCCGTCACGCCACACCGAGAGGTGGGCGGGGGCCCAGCCGGTCTCGCCACCGACGCACCCGGTCTCCTCCAGCGTGTCGAGCCACGTCCACTCGACGAATGGCGAGCTGTCTTCGCCGAGCAGGCCGTCCCATGTCTCCCGGGGGATGTCGCGCACGCGCTGGAGCACGCGAAGCTCGTAGCCGGCCTTGTCTCCGCCCTCGCTCACGCGGCGGTGGCCTCTTCGCGCACGAGCACGAACCAGGCGTCCATCCAGCGTCCTTGCTTCTTCGCGCGGCCGATGGACACGTGTGGCGAGAGACCCCGCATGACGTCGACCATGCCTTCGTAGACGAACCGCCCCAGGCGCGCGTGGTTCGTCACGATGGCCGGCCACTCCCCCGGCTTTTCCTTCGGAACGACGGTGTAATCGATGTCCACCTCGCCGAGGTCGGTCGACGGACGGACGACGAAGTACCCCGGTCCTGTGAAAGGCGAGAACGACTGATGATTGTAGCCGAGGAGCGTGCCGTTCGCGGTCGCGTCGGACGGGCGGCAGAAGCGCTTCTGGAACTGCTTGTGCGCAGGAAGCGAGTTCGTGCCGTCGTGGATCACTTCGACGAGGGGCGGAGTCGACGGCGGTACGAAGTCGTCCAGCTCGAGCGCGCGAAAGCCTCGGGCGGCCTCCCACAGGACGGTCATGTTCGCGCGGGTCCATTGGCGCACGGACCATACCCGGGCAAAGTGGCCGATCTCGCTCAGGTCCTTCGACAAGCGCGGGAGGTCGAAGTGGGTCTCGATGAGGCTCTTGAGATCCATCCGTGGACGTCACTATAAGCGGCCCGGGAAAGCTGGAAAGGGCTCCGCGGACCACGAAAGCGACGTCGACGAGTGGCCGAGCCGCGACGATTCGCCGCGGGAGTTGGTGTAAAACGTGACCCGTGCGGATTTTCGTCCTCGGCAGCGGGTCGAGCGGCAACTGCCTCGTCGTCGAAGCCGAAGGCGAGCGCCTGCTCGTGGACGCCGGCATGGGGCCGACCCGGGCCGCCAAGCGGATGCGGGCCCTCGGCGCCGACCTGGTCACCTCACGGCCGCCCCTCGGGCTCTTCGTGACCCATGACCACGGCGACCACGCGGCGCATGCCCTCCCGCTCGCTCGCGCCCTTCGCATGCCCATCCTCGCGCATTCCGGCGTCGCCCTCGAGCGAGCCCGCTCGCGGGTCGAGGTGCGATCGTACGTGCCGGGCCGCGGGCTCCCCCTCGGGCCGTTCGTCGTCGAGGCTCTTCCGGTGCCGCACGATGCGCCGCAGGTCGCGCTCCGGATCTCGGCGGGTCGTCGCCGCTTTGCCATCGCCACCGACCTGGGGCGGGCCACGCGCGATCTCGGCGCGTTCTTGCGCGGCTGCGACCTGGTCCTCCTCGAGTCGAACTACTGCCCGACCTTGCTCGAGAGCGGGCCATACCCCCCGCACCTCAAGCGCCGGGTGGGGGGGCCCCTCGGTCACCTGGCCAATGAGCAAACGGCCGATCTGGCCGCATCGCTCGAAGACACGCGGGTCTCGCGCCTGGTGCTCGTGCACCTGTCGCGCACCAACAACACGCCCGAACGTGCTCGCGAGATCGTCGCGTCGCGCGTCAGGCGCCTTGCCCTGGAAGTGCTGCCCCATGGCGAGGTTCGGCGCTTCGACGTCGACGGCAGAGGTTTCGCGAGTGGCGGGGAGCAGCTCGCGTTCGGCTTCTGAGCTGGCCCCGGCTCCCGCTCACGACCGCCCGCGTCTGGCATTCCTGGCGGCTTCCGGCTAATAGCGCTGGCGTCATGCCCGAGCGTATCGTGCACTGCCGACTGCTGAAGAAAGACCTGCCGGGCCTCGAGCGACCGCCCTTCAAGGGCGAGCTCGGGCAGCGCGTCTTTGCAGAGGTCTCGAAAGAGGGATGGCAAAATTGGGTCAAAGACTCGGTCAAGTTCATCAATACGTATCGCGTCGACCTCGCGTCCCCGGAAGGGCAGAAGTTCATGCTCAAGCAGTGCGCGATCTACTTTGGCTACGAAGAGGGGGACCTGGCGCAGACGGCGTGGACGCCCGGGGAAGACAAGAAGGGGTGAGCCCAGCGCTGAGCCGGCCGCGGTGCTAAGGCTTCCCGCGTGTCCATGACCGATTCGACCGCCATTCCGGCGACGGCCCTTCGCGGGTCCACGCCTGCCATGCCTGGAGGCAGCGCCGGCGCGGGAACGCCCTCGGGGGCTGCGACTTCGGCGATGCCGCTGGGCGTCGAGGGGTTCACGTACGCCGACCTTTACGATCCCCAGAAGCTGGCCGAGCTCTATGCCCGGTTCGATCAATGGTTTGCCGCGGGGTCGCAGGTGCACCACGCGCGCTTCGCGGAGTACCGAGCCTGCCAGGGGGCCGGCATGACGCCTCTGGCGCGCAGCGAGGCGCTGCTCGCGGCGGCGCCGTTCGTGGGGCGGTTCGTGGGCAAGCTGTTCGGCATCGACCAGGAGCTCGACGCGTTTCGCGAGCGCGTACGAAGCGAAGATCCTTTGTGGCGGTTTCGTAAAGACTTCGCAAAAAAGCGCGTGCTCCGCGCTGACGCAGGGAAGATCTGGACGAACGGGCACGCCGAGGCCGAATCCGTGGCCAGGGCGGCGCTGCAGGCGATGACCCCGGCTCCCCTCGGCGGCACGACCGACGAAGAGCTGACGATCGCCACGTCGGCTCTTGCGCTCGTCGAAGTCGACATCGTCGCGCGGCGGGCCGCGAAGGCCGGCGGAGCGCAGTGGACGGACGAGCTGCGCGACCGGGCCCGCGCCGCGCGCCGGGCGATCCTTCCATTCCGTCCCGATGCATGCGCCGGTGAGGATGATGCTTCGCTGGGTTCCACGGTCGCGTTCGCCCTCGACGCCATCGAGGCGTGGCTGGCGCGGCGCTACGCCGACGAGCACGACACCGTCCGGCGCTGGCCGAGCATGCGCGCGCCCAAGACACTCGACTACGCGCATCTCGTCGAAGAAGTGCGGCCCGATCCGACCCTACCCGAACTCTTCGTCGGCCCGCTGCACGAGCGGCGGCAGCGGCTTGGCTTCTCGTTGACCGACCGCCGAATGGGCGCGCGCGACGTCGAAGCCGAGATTGACTACTGCATGCTTTGCCACGACCGAGAAAAAGACTCGTGCAGCAAAGGCATGGTCGACGCCAAGACCGGTTCTCTCAAGAAGAACCCCCTGGGTGTCGCCCTGACGGGCTGCCCCCTCGGCGAGAAGATCAGCGAGATGCACGCGATGCGGCAGGCCGGCGAGCTTCTGGCGGCGATGGCGCTCATCGTCATCGATAACCCCATGTGTCCGGGCACGGGCCATCGCATCTGCAACGACTGCATGAAGGCATGCATCTTCCAGAAGCAAGAGCCCGTGAACATCCCCCAGGTCGAGACGCGCGTGCTCACCGAGACGCTCGGCCTTCCGTGGGGGCTCGAGATCTATCAGCTCTTGACGCGCTGGAACCCGCTCCACGTCGAGCGGCCCACCATGCGCCCCCACAACGGAAAGAACGTCCTCGTCGTCGGCCTCGGGCCCGCCGGGTACACCTTGGCGCACCACCTCGCGTGCGAAGGCTTCGGCGTCGTCGCGGTCGACGGCCTGAAGATCGAGCCGCTCGATCCGTCGCTGGTCGGAACGGCCGAAGAGGCCCCCCGCCCGCTCCAGTGGGCGGCGTCGCTCTTTGGCGAGCTCGACGAGCGCCGACTGCTCGGCTTCGGCGGCGTGAGCGAGTACGGGATCACCATTCGTTGGGACAAGAACTTTCTCACGATCGTCTATCTGACGCTCGCGCGAAATCGACACATCCACATGTACGGAGGGGTTCGGTTCGGAGGCACGATCACCCTCGAAGACGCGTGGGCGCTCGGCTTCGACCACGTGGCCATCTCGGCGGGCGCAGGGCGGCCGACGATCATCGACATCAAGAACAATCTCGCGCGCGGCATCCGCAAAGCGAGCGACTTCTTGATGGCCCTTCAGCTGACGGGCGCATACAAGCACACGAGCATCGCCAACCTGCAGGTGAGCCTCCCGGCGGTGGTCATCGGCGGCGGGCTGACCGCAATCGACACGGCGACCGAGCTTCTGGCGTATTACCAAGTGGAGATCGAAAAGGAGCTCGAGCGCTACGAGCTCTTGCTGCGATCGGGCCGATCGGCCGCCGACGTGCGCGCCCTCTTCGACGAAGAAGAGTGGCAGACGCTCGAGCTGCACCTGGCGCACGGGCGCGCGCTGCGCGAGGAGAAGCGGCGCGCCGCGGCAGAAGGGCGTGAGCCTCAGGTCCAGAGGCTGCTCGATTCGTGGGGCGGCGTGACGCTCGTCTATCGGAAAGCGCTCGCCGACTCGCCGGCGTATCGCCTGAACCACGAAGAGGTCATCAAGAGCCTCGAAGAGGGCGTTCGCTACGTCGAGCACATGGCGCCGCTCGAGGCCTTGCTCGACGACCGCGCGCGCGTCCGGGCGATGCGCTTCAAGAGAGATGACGGGAGCACCATCGACCTGCCGGCGCGCACCGTGTGCGTTGCGGCGGGAACGAGCCCGAATGTCATCTACGAAAAGGAATATCCGGGGACATTCGAGCTCGACGACAAGAATCAGTACTTTCGCCCGTACGTGGCCAGAGTCGACGAGAGCGGGCGGGTCGTCCTCGGGCGCGCGACCCGCCCGGGCGAGGGTTTCTTCACGAGCTACCTGAAAGAGGGACGCACGGTCTCATTCTACGGCGACAACCATCCGCACTACGCCGGCAGCGTGGTCAAAGCGATGGCGAGCGCCAAAGACGGGTACCGCCACGTGGTGGCTCTGTTTCCGGACGCGCGGCGACCCGAGGCGGCGACGCAGGCGGCGCGGGACGCCAAGCTGCACGCGCTTTTCGCGAAGCTCGACGCGAGCCTGGTCGCCACGGTGCACCAGGTCAACCGCCTCACCGAAAACATCGTCGAAATTGTCGTTCGCGCGCCGATGGCGGCTCGCAAGTTCCAGCCGGGGCAGTTCTACCGATTGCAGAACTTCGAGATGTTCGCGCCCGTGGTCGCGATCTCCCGCAAGGGGGATGGCAACGGGTCGCCGGACATGGTTTCGAAGGGGCGGTTGGCGATGGAGGGGCTCGCACTGACAGGGGCGTGGGTCGACGTCGAGGCGGGCTTGCTCGGGACGATCGTCCTCGAAATGGGCGGTAGCTCGCGCCTATGCGCTTCGCTTCGCCCGGGCGAACCCATCATCTTGATGGGCCCGACCGGACAAGCGACTGAGATCGCCAAGAACGAGACCGTGCTGCTTTGCGGCGGTGGGCTCGGAAACGCGGTTCTTTTCTCGATCGCACGCGCGTTCAAGGTGCTGGGGGGGCGAGTCCTCTACTTCGCCGGGTATCGCCGTGGCGAGGACCTTTTCAAGCGCGAGGACATCGAACGATGGACCGACCTCGTGGTCTGGTGCACCGACACTGGCGCCTCGGTCGAGCCCCACCGCCCGCAGGACAAGCACTTCCGCGGCAACATCGTGCAGGCCATGCACGCGTATGCGACCGGCCAGATGGGCGGGCCCCCGGCGATTCCGCTGCGCGACGTGGTGCGCATCATTGCGATAGGGAGCGACGGGATGATGAACGCGGTCCGCGAGGCGCGGCACGGCGTTCTCGAGCCGCTCCTCAACCGGCGTCACCTCGCCATCGGAAGCATCAACTCGCCGATGCAGTGCATGATGAAGGAGGTTTGCGCGCAGTGCCTTCAGCGATTGCGCGACCCGGTGACGGGCAAGGAGCGCGTCGTCTTCACGTGCTTCAACCAAGATCAGGACCTCGACGCCGTCGACTTTCGCAACCTGCGCGAGCGGCTCCGCGCGAACTCGATGCAGGAGAAGCTTTCGAATGCTTGGCTCGACGAGCTGCTGAAGGCGGCGCCGGAGATCATCCGGGTCTGACGGGGCCCGCGATGGCATCAGAAGGATCGCTGTCGCTCGACGGCCCGTTCTGGCGCGCGCTCGCGCAGTGGGGGTCGTCCGGCCCGGAATGGTTCGTGCGCCTGAGCCCCCCGGTCGTAGGAATCATCGCGTGTGGGATCGCGGCAGAGCGCAGGCAGCGCGTCCTCCACAACTTGCGCAGGGTGCGGGGAGAGCGAAGCGCGCTTCGCGACGCCGTCGACGTCGCCCACACCTTCGCCACGTACGCGTCCTGCCTGGCGGAGGCCCTCGGCGCTGGATCGACGCGCGGTCGGCTGCCCGAGGCGGTCATCTGTGGCGAGCCACACCTTCAAGACGCACTCGGTGGTGGGCGCGGCGTGCTCCTTGCGACGGCGCACACGGCGGGCTGGGAGGCGGTGGGGCCGCTCCTGTCGCGCGACAAGGCGCTGCGCGTAATGATCGCCGAAAGGGCCGAGCCCGATGTCGCTGTGCGGGCCATACAGGACGAAGCGCGCAAGGCGCACGGGCTCCTCGTGGCCCACGTGGGAGAGGACCCGCTCTCGGCGCTGCCCCTGGCCAAGCATCTTCGCGATGGCGGCGTCGTCGCGCTTCAAATCGACCGGGTTCCCCGCGGCTTGCGGTCGCGCGACGTCACGATGTTCGGCGCACCCGGGCGGGTGCCCGAAGGACCGCTGCGCCTGGCGATGCTCACCGGCGCGCCGGTCGTTCCGGTGTTCGCAGCACGCACCGGCCACCGCCGGTACGAAATCGTCATTCATTCTCCGATCCATCTTGCGCGCACGGCCGCGGCCGCCGAGATCGACGCTGCGGCACAAAGGTTGGCCGATGCGATGGAAGGCTTCGTTCGCGCTCATCCGACGCAGTGGTTCGACTTCCGTGAGTAGGGGCTGCTTCGCAGCGTCGGCCGCGCGGACGAAGCCGCTGGCGGCAGCGGCGGCAAGCGTGCAAGATGGGCCGCGCCCTGCATGATCCCCCGCTGGCATATCGGCGCGAAAGACCTCCGCGGTGCGATCGCCGCCTACGCGAAGCGCTTTGACCTTCTCGAAGTGCGCGTGGCGATCGATGCGCCCGGAGGGGAGGACGCGGCCGCCGCCGTCCCGTCTTTGGCCACCCTTCGCCGCTGGCGCAAGTCGGTGCCGCCCCACTTCGACTTCGCCGTCGTCGCGGGGCCCCACCTGTCTCGGGTCAAGGCGAGCGCAGCGGGCGACCGCGAGCTCGAAGCGGCGCGTGCGGCGATCGACGCCCTGCAGGCCCGTTGCTTCGTCTTGCGCACGCCGCTGGACGTCACGCCGAGCGCTCTCTGGCGCGACCGCCTCGCAAAGGTGATCGACCGCTTTCCACGCGACGTGACTCACTTCGTTTGGGAGCCCAGCGGTGTTTGGGAATCGGCGGACGCAGCGGCGCAAGCCCGATCCTGGGGGGTCGTGTTGGCGGTCGATCCGGCACGCGATCCCGTGCCACAAGGGGCGGTGGCCTACTTGCGACTGCGTGCGCTGGGCGAAACGCGTTCGTTCGGTCCCGTCGCGATCGAGAAGATCGTGCGTGCGGTCGGACCTCGCCGCGAAGTGTTCGTCATCGTCGAGACCGACGCGGCGCTCGTCGAAGCGAAGCGTTTGCGTCACGCCGCCAAGAGCGCGCGCGCCGGAGCGCGCGTGGGCGGCGGAGCCCGACTGGTGCGACCGCGCGGCGGAATCGTCGTCGGCGACGACGAGCAGGAGTAGGCGGTGGCGGCGAGGTGCGAGGCGGTCGCGTCGGAGTCGCACGTCGCACAAGCCGCGCGGGATGCTCTCTCGTATGGAAACGCGGTGGACGCCGTCGTGGCCGGCGTCCTCGTCGCCGTTGCAGAATCGCCGAGTGTTCTGCTGGGACCCGTTCAGATGCTCGTCGCGGGGGCTGGGGCGGGGGTCCGTGCGGTTGACGGTCGGGTGCGTCAACCGGGACTGGGCGTGCCGCGGCCGCGGGGGTTTCTCGCCAGCGAGCAGGTGCCGCCTCAGGCGCGCGTCGGAGTGCCGGCATTGCCCGCGGCACTTGCTTGGGTGCTTGCATCGCTGGGCAGCGCCACCCCGCTGCGCGTCACGGGGGCGGCAATCGAGCGCGCACGCGGCCGCTCGCCCGAGCGCGCCCGCGTCCTCGAGGCTTTCGCGCGCCGTGGCGCTGCAGCGCTGGTCGACGACGGTGTCGTCGGCGAGCTGACCGCCGTCGCCGGTCGTTCGGTGAGCGGGCTCTTGACGCGCGAAGACCTCGCATCGGTGCGCCCCAACATCCAGTCGCGCGACGACCAGGCACTCGAACCGTCAGGGGTTTTCACAGTGCCCTGGCGCGGGGATGTACCCCACGACGCCTCGTTCACTCACGTGGTCGCCGCCGCCGACACGCGCGGCCTCGTGGCCATCGCTTGCTATGACTCACCGCTGGACGGGCTCGGCGTTCCGGCGCTCGGCCTCGTCGCGCCCGCCTTTGCGGCCCCCGTCATGCGCGGCGAGGCGCGTGTTCGTCCGGGCGACCCCTGTTCCGCGGCAGCCCCCATTGCCCTCCGAGCGCATCATGGAATCGCCGATTTGGCGTTCGGACTTGCCGAAGCCCACGACGCCGAGAGCGCGCTCGACGCGGTCGTCCGCGCCCTTGCCCAGACACTCACCGTCGCAGCGGCCATCGCTGAAGCCCCAAGCGGGCGTCCGGTGGCGGTCATCCGCGAGGGAGAGGCCGCCAAGGCCTTGGCGTCAGGCTAGCGGACGAGAATTTGCGCGGCGAAGCGGCCGCTAAATGCGCGCGAGGTCGACGCCGTGGCGCTTCGCGTACGCGCTGATGCCCAGCTTGTCGATGGTGCGGATGTCGCGCGTCGTCAGGTGCAACGTGATAAAGCGCTTGAGCTCGGGCACCCACATGCGACGCCGCTGAACGTTGACGTTCTGCCAGCGGTTCGTCTTGATGTTCGAGTGCGAGACGTTGTGCGCCTTTAGCTTGCGCTTGCCGGTGATGTCGCTCTTGGCCATGACGGGAGGGCGACCAAGTTGACGGACGGTTGGCCTTCTGTCAAGCGAGGAGCGCGACGCTACCCAGTCGAGCCACCAGCTCCCGGCACCAGGCGCGCGCCGAGGAGAAGCTCTCGTTCGGTCGAAGGGTCCCTTCGTCGAGATAAAGGCGTCGAGCGAGCTCCACCTGGACGACGTGTACGCCATCGGCTGGGCGTCCATAATGCTGCGTCGTAAACCCCCCGGCGTACGGGTCGTCGTGCCGCACGCTCCAGCCCTGGGCAGCCGCGTGCTTCTCGACCGCATCGATGAAACAAGGGTTTGCGCTCCGCCGACCGCGCGTGCCGGGCACGACGTCGGCGCGCGCGTGTGTGTCACCATGCCTAGGCGCGCTTTCGTCGATGGCACCGGCCCCCAAACCGCGGTGCGGACCGCCGCGCGACCCCGCGCTCCCGCGCGCTCCCGAACGCTCGACGCTCGGCATCGAATGGGCCGCCAACACCACCGCCAAGCCGAAGCGCTCCCGCTTGCGAGCGATGACCGAGGCCAATAGACGGTGATACGGGCGCCACACGAGCTCAAGCCGCTCCTCGAGCTCGTCGGGCCGGAGCCGCCGAACGAGCGCCGGCTCGCCCTCGCTCGTCGTTCGCCACACGAGCCCGTGCTGCATCCGCACGTCCGCCCTTCCTCCCTCGACCGCTTCGCCGTCCACATCGCCCTCGGCCCTGTTCAGGTCGACGACGTAACGGGAGGTTCGGGCCACGACCAAGCTCGCCCCTTCAGCCGGGCAATCTTCGTAAAGATCGTCGACGTACAGGTCCGCATCCCGGCCGACCGCCCGCGCAGGCGCCGCGAGCGTGGCCAGAAACCGGGCGGGTAGGTCGAGGCCCGCATGGGGCACCTCGACGATGACCGGCGTCTCCGGCCCGGTCGGCTCCAAGAGCTCGAACGGCGCGCGCATGGGCCGGAGATAGCACAAGGCGGCCGCGTTCACGCGCGCGGGTGCGACTTATCGTATGCGGCCCGGATGTGGTCCGGCGCGACGTGGGTGTAGATCTCCGTCGTGCCCAGGTCGGCGTGGCCAAGCATCGCCTGAACCGCTCGGAGATCCGCGCCGCCGCGGAGCAGGTGCGTCGCGAACGAGTGTCGGAGCTTGTGCGGAGAAGGCAGCGGAACGATCCCCGCCGACACGGCGGAGCGGCGGATAATCCGCCAGAACGCTTGGCGCGTGAAGTGGCCGCCGCGCGGCGACGGGAAGAGAGCGTTCTCGCCCGGGCGCGCATGACGCGGGCGCACGTCGCGTACGTAGCGCGTCGCGTGGTCGATCGCCACCTCGCCGACCGGGACGAGGCGGTGCTTGTCGCCCTTGCCCCGTGCCGTGACCAGTCCACGCTGCAAGTCGAGATCGGACACCCGAAGGCCGCATAGCTCGCTCACCCGCAGGCCTGTTGCGTACATTAAGTGAAGCATTGCGGCGTGGAGCTTGCCTCGGTCGGTCGACGCGTCCGGAGCCGCCAGCAAGCGATCGACCTCGTCGAACGACAGCACCCTGGGTAGCTTTTGCGCCAGCTTGGGGCGGTCGAGGAGGATTGTTGGATCCTCGGCGATTGCCCGCTCGCGCACGAGGAAGCGGAAGAAGCCCCGCAAGGCGGAGAGCTGGCGCGCGCTCGATCGTGCGCCGAAGCCGTGGCTGACGTTGGCGGCCATCAGCGCCGCGATCGTGTCCACGGCGATTGCGCGCGGGTCGACCTCGCCGCCCGTCTGGGCCGCAAGGGCGTTCAGATCGCGGGCATACGCCTCGAGCGTGTTTCGTGCCAGCGCCCGCTCGACGCGCAGGTGGTCGATGTAGACGTCGATCCAGCCTTGGAGGTCCACGTTGCGTTCCAGGGTAGAGGCTGCCCACACGCGGGGCGAGTTTCTGGTGTTGCTACGGGCGGGTCGCTTCGAGCATCGCTCGCAACCGCGGTCGCGGATCGTCGTCGCGCATCAATGCCTCGCCGACGAGCGCCGCGTCTGCCCTGCCGCGGGCTATCTTGGCCACGTCGGCTGCCTCTCGCAGGCCCGACAAGTGAACGGCGACGACGCCTGTTGGGATTGCTGCGCAGACGCGTGCTGCGCGCCCGACGTCCATGGCCAGCGTGTCGAGGTCGCGCGCGTTGACCCCAACGATGCGCGCACCGGCTGCGAGCGCCGCGTCAAGCTCCCCTTCGTCGACCACTTCCACCAGCGGCTCGACGGCCTCCGCGCGCGCGCACCGCGCGAGGCGCGCAAGCTCGACGGCGTCGACGATGCGCGCGATGAGCAAGATCGCGTCCGCTCCGCGGTCTCGGGCCTCCATGATCTGGCGCTCGTCCACGACATAGTCCTTCGCGAGTACGGGTATCGCGTACCCGGCGTGGTCGAGCGATTTGCGGGCGGCGGCCACGTGCTCCCAAGAGCCATCGAAGTATGCGACGTCGCTCAGCACGCTGACCATCGCTGCGCCCGCCTCCGCGTAGGCGACGGCTCGTTCGCCCGGAGCCAACGCGCGTGACAGCACGCCGGCGCTCGGGCTGCGCAGCTTCACCTCGGTGACGAGACGAAGCGGGGCATCGCCGGCGCGCCGCAACGCCCCGAACGCGTCCACGGGCGTTCGCACAGATCCGACGCGCGCGCGGGCCCGAAGCGCGGCCACCTCGCGCTGCTTGGTCGCCAGAATGTCGGCGAGCAGGCTCAAGCGCCGCGCACGCGCGCTGCGACGCGCTTCCATCGGTCCAGGGTCGCTCGGGCGGCACCGCGGTCAATCGCGCTTCGCGCCCGATCGGCGCACGCGCGCAAGTCATCACCGGTGGCCACGGCGAGCGCCGCAGCCGCGTTGAGCACGACCGCGCCGCGCGCGGGATGGTCTTGCCCCGCGACGATCGCCGAAAGTGCGCGCGCGTTCGCCTCCGCGTCGCCTCCGGCGATGGCCGCCCGTGGAACACGGGCTAGCCCAAAGTCTTCGGGCGTGACGATGCGCTCGCGGATTGCCCCGTCTTCCGAAAGTTCAGAGACCCGCGTTGGGCCGCATGGGCTGACCTCGTCGAGGCCGTCCTCGCCGCGCACGACCCATGCCCGCCGGCTCCCGAGTTGCCGCAGGGCCCGCGCTGCTATCGGTCGAAGGGCGTCATCGTAGACACCGACGAGCTGGTGGGTTGCACGCGCCGGATTCGCCAGCGGGCCGAGCGCGTTGAATATCGTCCGCGTGCCGAGCTCCCGTCGCGCCTGGCCCACGTGCTTGAGCGCCGGGTGGTGCGCCTGCGCGAAGAGGAACGTGATCCCGGCCTCGCGGAGGACCTCGCCCTGGCGTTCGGGAGGCAGATCAAGGGGAATCCCAAGTGTCTCGAAGACGTCGGCGCTTCCGCAGCGACTCGATGCCGACCGGTTTCCGTGCTTGGCGACCACGAGGCCGCTCGCTGCGATCACCAGCGCCGCCGCGCTCGATAGGTTGAGTGTTTGGGCGCCATCGCCCCCCGTCCCACATGTGTCGACCACCACCGGGAAATCGTGCTCGACCACGATCATCGCCGCCCGCATCGCCTGAGCAGCGCCGATGATCTCCTCGTCGGTTTCGCCGCGCATTCGAAGCGCGACGGCAAACGCGCCCACTTGAACTGGGGTCCACGACCCCGCCAGAATCGCGCCGAAGGCGCCCCGCACGTCGTCTAGGCCCACTGGCTCACGCGAAAGGAGGCGGGAGAGCAGATGGCCGAAGTCTGCGCTCATGGTTCCTTCCGCCTTTTCCGCTCCGCGCGCTGGAGCCAGTTGGTGATTAAGCGCTTGCCTTGAGTCGTAAGAACACTTTCCGGATGGAACTGCACCCCGTCGACCGCTAGCTCGCGATGGCGCAGGCCCATGACCTCCCCCTCTTCGGTCCACGCGCTGATTTCGAGGCAGTCAGGCAGAGACGCGCGTTCGACCAGCAGCGAATGATATCGCGTCGCGTCGAAAGGCGAGGGGAGACCCTCGAAGATCCCGCGCTCGTCGTGCACGATGGGAGACGTCTTTCCGTGCATCAGACGACCTGCACGCACGACCCGCCCCCCAAACGCCTGTCCGATCGCCTGGTGCCCAAGGCACACGCCCAAGATTGGCAGAGTGCTCCCGAGAGCGGTGATGAGTTCGAGCGAGATACCCGCCTCGTTCGGTGTGCAAGGTCCCGGGGAGATGATTAGGGCGTCGGCGTCGTACCTTCGAGCTCCGGCAACATTGATGGCATCGTTCTTAAACACATCGACCCGAGCGCCCAGTTCGCCGATGTACTGCACGAGGTTGAACGTGAATGAGTCGTAGTTGTCGATAACGAGGACACGCATGGGTGCGTCTGCCGCTCTTTCGAGTAGCACGAAGCCGGCGGCCGTGCGCCGCCGTAGCCTAGACTGCCACCGTCGGCCCAACCCGCATGGTGTCGTTCCGTCGCTCGGGGGTGGGGCCTCGCGCTCCACAGAGCACAAAGCCGCACCAATGGGTCTGTGAGCCGCGAGGCGCACCTATGCGCTGGCGCCGAGCCTTCCCGGTGCGGCGCGCAGTCGTTGTCGCACTTTGTCTTCCGGGATGACCGGCCCGAGATCTGAGAAGCAAAACAAAGCACCCGGCAGCAGCGAGCTGTTTTGGTACCCGCAGCACCCCAACGAGGTTTTCGGCTGCCGGGCCGCCCGCACCCGCTGCGGTCCCGTCATCGCTGACCCGCGTCGTGCCCCACTGACCCTCGATGTCCCACCGCGAGGCAGGCTCTAGCAACTACGAGGGGTTCATGAGGCGCGGGCCTGCGCTGTTCGCCGCCCTCTCGTCCCAATGGCGAACCCTTCATCCCAAGTCGTCGTCGTCGTGTCGTTTTCCCTAACCCTTCCCGCCGCCCCGCGGCGGAAGACCGGACGTTGCGGGCGCCGGAGCTCACGGCACCGCCTGTCGGCCCTTCCGCGTGCGGGGTCGAACTTGGCACACGCCCGATACGAGCGCAGCAGAGAACCAATCACGAATCGGACCGCGGTCGATGGCAATGGGCCCGCGCACTTGGAACCCCTTCGCCCCTGGCCGCGACAGGTGCGCGACGTCCGTCGGTCGCCGCAGTCCAACTGAGGGGCAGCGAGCCCGCCGGCCGTGACCCGATTCTTCCCCAATCCTTGCGAGGTACAGCGCGGCGGCCGAATGCTGCGTTCCTTGCCGCGGGTGCGCCACGTAGCCAATCAATGGCTTGCATGACAGCCATCCAATGGCCATCATTCAGCCATGGCAATCGAGCGCAACAGCAGCTTCCACCTTCTTCTGTCCGACGACGAGTTGAAGCTCCTCAAGCTCTTGGCAGAGCGCGATGGGCTCAACGCCTCAGATTACCTCCGCATGCTCATTCGCATGATGCCAAGCACCAGCACGCCCGACTTGGGACGTGTGACGCGGCTTGGCGCAACGCTGGGTAGCCTCGGCAGCCGAACAGACTTGGCCAAGGTCTTCGCGGCGCATTCGGACTCATTGAAACAGGCGATGTCCAACGACGTGGAGACCGAGACCAAGAAGACGAGAAAGGCCAGGTAGGCCCGCTGCGGAATGCGTCTAGAACGCTCAGCCGCGCTATCCTCGGGCATGGGACATCCCGAGGGCCAGCGGCGCTGGAGCGAAGGCTGTGCCGGACCAACCTGCACACGATTGACACGCGAGCGCCGGGGCACGTAAGGTCCCCAACGCGCACGATGGCGGAACAACAAAAACCGAAAATTGACCTGAAGTCGCGCCTGCAAAGGATGGGTCCTCCGACCGGCTCTGCACCGCCGCCTGGCGCGGGGAGTATTCCCGCGCCTGGGATGCAGCCGCCGATAGCGCGCAGCATTCCGCCGATGGCATCCACGGCGGGAGCGTCGGTTCCTCCGCCTGCCGGAGTTCCACTGGCTGGCCGCTCCGTACCAGCGGCGGCGCTCGACCCGAGGAACCCTCTTTCTGCCGTCGCCCAGTTCAAACAGGCCGTGCCTTCGGCGCCCGCGGTTCATCAGCCCCAGCGCATCGAGGTCGACGAAGGGGCCGTGCATCAGGCGCGTAGCGGTGGCAGAAAGCAGGGAGTGATCATCGGCTTGGTGCTGGCCGTAGGAGCCGGCGCTATTTGTTGGGTTGGCGGCACCGCATCGCAACAGGGCGCTGCGCGTTCGCAAGGGGTCCATGACGCGCACGACCTGGCCGAGGATCTCGTCAAGACGAAGGCTTCTTTGGACCAGCTGGACCAGAAGCTGCTCGAGGGCGCCAAAGCCATCGTCTCGGAGCGCAAGTTTCCCAAGGACCTTGCGCAACAGCTTTCGGGCATGAACATCGACTTCGCCGGCGACAAGCTGTTCGGGCGCCGCTTCAGCGGTGTTCCTGCGGACACAACACGGAATCTGTTCGATTTCATCACCCGCGTAACTGCGCTCAACGACAAGAAGGGTCTCATCGTCGCGTTGCTCAACAAGCTCGAGAAGCCGATCACGGAAGAGCTCAAGCGTCCGCCGGGTCAGCTGCCCCTGCAGTACGTGATCGTTGTCGACAAGGAAACGCCGAACATGGGAGGTTTCCTCGCGCCGCTCGCGACCCCGCTCGGACCGGAGACGGGCGTTCCCAACGAGCTGACGTTCCTGAATCCACGCGGCTCTGGCAACGTGAAGTTGCCGCGGCTGACGAGCGATAAAATTCCAAAGGAAGGCGCCGCGATCACCGTCGTCCCCAATACGTTCGAAAAGGTTTGTCCCAGCGCTCAGCACGGCCAGATCGCGCAACTCGTGTCGAGCATGAACTCGCTGATCGGAGACATCGAGGGTCAGAAGGCAGCCGAGGGCGGCGACGTCATCACGGAGACGAAAGCGGGCCTGGGCGACGTGGCCCTCAAGCTCGCCGATTCGCTCAGCAAGGTGAACTGAGCCCCCACACCAGGTCGGCGCCCGAATCGTCGGCGCCCGCGCCTACTTCCACGTAGCCGCGCGCGACGAGGGCGGTGCACCGGGTCGCCCGCGGAATCCGGATCGCGCGGGCGAGCCAGCCGATGGCCCCGCGGCCCCGCGCGGCAACCCCCAGCACGAAGACCAGCGTGGCTGGTGGCAGTTCGGTCGACTGCGGGACTTGGGCGGCTATCTCGCCGGGGTTGTCGACGTCGATCTCGGCGGCGTCGATCAGAATAGCGATCGCATCTGCGTCGGTGCTCCATGAGCGAAGGCCCAGAGGGGGCCCAGGCTCGCGCGCGCCCACCGCGCGAGTGACCAGGCGCAGTCCAGTCGGCCGGGACGGGATCATGTGACCGGGTGCGTCACCCGCTCTGGAACGATTTCGACTTTCACGACGCGTGTCTCGTCCGCCTCGCGGACGATGAGCTTCAGCCCGTCGACCTGAACGGTGGCCCCGACGGGGGGCACCCGACCCGCGCGACTCACGATTAGCCCACCGAGCGACTCGAACTCCCCGTCGTTGGGCAGAGGTTTCCCGAGGGCGTGCGCCAGATCGGCCAGCGGGACGGATGCATCGGCCACGACTCGGCCATCGCCCATCGCCTGGATTGGGGCCTCGAGGTCGTGCTCGTCGCGGATGTCGCCGACGATCTCCTCGATGATATCTTCGAGAGTGACGAGGCCCGCGGTCCCGCCAAACTCGTCGCTCACCACCGCCATGTGCAGGCGTCGCGAGCGCATGTCTTGCAGAATCTTGGCAGCAGACTGGCTTTCGCTGACGAACATCACCGGCGTGCGCACGACCTCGGAGAGCGCCTTCGTGGCCATACTCCCGTCGCCGACCAGGGCGAATAGGTCTTTTGCGTTGAGCAAGCCGACGATGGTATCGATGTTCTCGCGGAACACGGGGTAGCGCGAATGCTTCTCGGCGGCCACGAGCGCGATCACGTCGCGAAGAGGCGTCGATAGCTCGATGCCAAGGATGTGCCGGCGGGGCACCATGACCTCTCGAGCGGTCAAGTCTTTGAAGTCGAGGACTTTGCGGATCATCTCCGCGGGCCCGTTCGCGATGGCCCCCGATTTTTCCCCTTCGCTGACGGCCCACTCCACTTCTGTCTCGGTGATGCGCGCATCGACCGGGTTGGACTTGGGTATGCGCCGGCCCACCGCGCGGCCGACGATCGCAAGCGGATCGGCCAGCGGGACGAGGATCCACTCGAGCGGCCGCAGGAACACGAGCGCGAGGGCGCCGACGCGCTCCGGACGGCGACGAGCCAGGGTGCTGGCGATTTCGGTGAACGTTCCGTAGGTCAACACCGCCCCGAGGACCGCGAGGGGCAGTGCGATGCGGTCGAGCCCAGCGCTTCGAGCGACCTCGTTCAGAAGCACGGTCGCGGCGCTGAGCGCTACGACGCGCCCGACCAGCCACCGTGACAGGACGCGCAGCGGGTCGTCCGTGAAGCGGCGAAACGCGGCGCCCGAGGGGTCGGCCAAGAGGGCCTGCATTCGCCCGTCGGGTATCTCGCTCAGCGCTGCGTCGCCCGCAGCGAATAACGAGCCGACAGCCGTGGCCGCCGCCGCGGCGATGACTTGCACCACGAGCCCCCCTGGACCGGCGTTCACTATGAGCAAGCTAACCCAGTGGGGCCTCTGGTCAAGTGCGCTGGCAACGCGCTGCGGCAAACCTCAGGCCTCCGCCAGGACCCGCATCACGTTTCCCCGCAGAATCTTGCCGATTGTGCGCTCGGAGATACCCGCGCCGAGGAGCGCATCAGTCAGCAGGGGTAGCCCGCGGGGATCACTCAGCTCGCGGGTTGGAATGATCATGCCGTCCCAGTCGCTCCCGAGCGCGGGAGCGTCCTCGCCGACGACGTTCAAGATGTGCACAAGGTGGGCGACCACCGGGTCGAGCCCTTCGCCGCCGAGGTAACGGGGAAAAAAAATGACGCCGACCACGCCACCCTTGTCTGCGACGGCGCGGAGTTGATCGTCGTCGATGTTGCGCCAGTGAGCGTGCGCCCCGAGCACCCCGGTGTGGCTCACGATAGGTGGCTTCGTCGCCACCGAGCACGCGTCGAGAAAGCCACGGCGGTTGATGTGCGCTAGATCGACCAGCACACCAGCCGCCTCGCAGCGGCGTACCAGCTCGAAGCCGAAGGCCGTCAGACCTTCCGCGTCGCGCCTTCCGTGACCGTAAGCCGGGTACCCGGCGTCGTTCGCGGTGAAGTGCATGAACCCCAGGTAGCGGACGCCGCGTCGGGCGAACGAGTCGACCTGTTCGAGCTCGCCCTCGAGAGCATGCGCGCCTTCGATCCCGAGGAGCGCCCCTATGACCCCGTCGCTTCGACAGGCTTCGATCTCGGCTGCCGTGCGCACCATGCGAAGCTCGCCCGGGCTTCTTGCTGCGGCCTCGACGAGAAGGTCGATTTGCTCGTGTACGGTCCGCGACAGCCCGCGCATGCGCTTGCCGATCGGCAGCGAAACGAGCCCGAAGAACTGCGCCCCCATGCCTGCGTCGCGCATGCGCGGCAAGTCGACATGGCCCGCAAACGCCGCTCTCCAAAGTGGAGGCTCGTGGCGAGCGTGAACGTCGTAGCCAAGCCAGCGCGCCCACGTCAGCGTGTCCGCGTGAAGGTCGATCGGGGGGTATGCAGCGTGAAGAGCGCGCGCCTCGGTCGAGCCAAGCATAGGCGGGACTCTAGCGCGGTCAGCGTCACGGGCGCGGTTGACAGCCCCCGGGCCCCCATTATCGTTCGAGCTGTGCCGGACGGGTCGAACGCTCTAGACGAGGGTTGATGTCGCGGCTCTGCGAAAACGTGCTCGAGCTGGTGGGCCACACCCCCCTCGTCGCCATTCGGTCCCTCGCAAATGAAGGCCGGGCGGCCGTTTGGGCCAAGATGGAGCAGGCGAACCCGGGCGGTTCGGTGAAGGATCGGATCTGCCGCGCCATGGTCGAAGACGCCGAGCGGACGGGCAAGCTCAAGCCGAACGGGGTGGTGGTCGAGCCGACGAGCGGCAACACGGGGATTGGCCTGGCCCTGGTCTGCGCGGTGCGTGGCTACCGCTGCGTCCTGGCGATGCCCGAGAGTATGAGCCTCGAACGGCGCCAGCTCCTCGAAGCGTTCGGTGCCGAAGTCGTGCTCACCCCGGCGGATCAACAGATGGAAGGGGCCGTCGCCAAAGCGCGCGAAATCGCGGAGCGAACGCCGGGCGCCTTCATGCCGCACCAGTTCGACAATGCCGCCAACCCACGCGCGCATGCGCAGACGACGGCGCAAGAGATCATCCAGGCGATGCGCCCACTTCGGATCGACGCCTTCGTCGCGGGCATCGGCACCGGTGGAACCATCAGCGGCGTGGGCGAGGTGCTTCGTCGCGAGCTCTCGCCGGCGCCGCGCATCGTGGGCGTCGAGCCCGAGTCGTGCGCGACGATCTCGAGAGGCGAGCGTGGCCCCACCAAGATCCAGGGGCTCGCGGCAGGGTTCGTTCCCAAGAACTATCAGCCGTCCGTCGTCGACGAAGTGCGGACCGTCGCCGACGCCGACGCCTGGCGTACCAAACTGCAGCTGGCGCGCCGCGAGGGGCTGCTCGTGGGCATTAGCTCGGGGGCGGCCGTGCATGTCGCGCTCGAAGTCGCACGCGAGCTCGGCGCGGGCAGGAACGTGGTGACTGTCCTTTGCGACACCGGCGAGCGCTACTTCAGCCTCGAAGAATACTTCCCGGAGGTCTCCGCGTGACCCGGGCCCGCGCGCGCGCGCTCATCGTAGGCGTCGGCGGCATCGGCTGCCCGGCGGCGCTGGCGCTGGCGCGCGCGGGCATCGGGACGATCGGTCTTTGCGACGACGACGAGGTCGAGCGGGCCAACCTGCATCGCCAGATCCTGTTCTCGGACCGGGACGCCGACGAGCGGATGCCGAAAGTCGACGCCGCCGCGCGAGCGCTGCGCGCGATCGCGCCTGGCCTCGAGCTGCGGTTGCACCGCGGACGGCTGCTCCCGAGCAATGCGATCGACCTTGTGCGCCAATACGATGTCGTCCTCGAAGGCGCCGACAACTATGCGACGAAGTTCTTGGCTGCCGACGCGTGCGCCCTCGCGCGCGTTCGCGTCGTCCACGCATCCGCGGTGCGCTGGGTGGCGACGGCGCTCGCCGTCGGGGCGACGGCGCGACCCTGTTACCGGTGCCTATTCGAAGACGTGCCCGTCGACGCGGGGCCTGGTTGCGCGCAGGCCGGGGTGATGGGGCCGGTGGTCGGGGTGATCGCGGCCGTGCAGGCCGATCTCGCGCTCGCCATGGTCGACGGCGTGGGCGGGCAAGCGCAGCTCGTCACGTTCGACGGCCGTACCAACGACTTGCGCCGGCGAACGATCGGCGCGAGGGCAGAATGCGCCCTTTGCGGCTATCCGGCGAGCATTCGCCGCATCGAACCCCAAGCGTACGCTACACGCGCATAGCACGGCCCAAGAAGGAGAGAAGTAACCCATGGAAACGATCGTGCGCATTCCAACGCCGCTCCGGACGCTCACCGGCGGTGCCGACGAGGTCACCGCGTCCGGCAAGACGGTTGGCGACATCATCGAGGACCTGGAGCGCAAACACCCTGGAATTCGCGAGCGCTTGCTCGACGAAAAGGGAGTCCGTCGCTTCGTGAACATTTACGTCGGCGAAGAGGACGTGCGGTTCCTCGATGGCCTCCGTACGGCTCTCAACGCCGGAGACCAGATCAGTATCGTACCGGCGATCGCCGGGGGCTGAAGCCGCGTGGTGGACCGGTACGTTCGGCAAGCCAAGCTCGTGGAGGTCGGCGCGGCCGGGCAGGCACGCATCGGGCGCGCCATGGTCGACGTCCGCCTCGAAGGGCCCGCGGCGGACGTCGCCGTGCGCTATCTGGGCGGGGCAGGGGTCGCCGGCGTGCGCGTTCGCGACGCGGCGTTCGCCTCCGGAGCGCGCGCGCTCGCCCCCTCGCTGAGGGTCGAGGTCGACCCGCTGCTCGCCCTTGAACCCGACGAGGAGGCATTCCATCTGCGCGACCCCGCTTGCCGCGACCTCGTCCGCGGCGCGTGCGCTGCGCTGCGTGCCCTCAAGGCGGCGCTCGCCGTCGATGCTCCCGCTCCCGGCGTGGCTTCGTGAGCTTTGCTCGCGCTCGCCGGATCGAATCGGTTGTCGATGCCGTCGGCAATACGCCGCTCGTACGCCTGAACCGAGTCGGCCGGCACGCCCCCGACGTCGAGGTATGGGCCAAGCTCGAGTTTGCCAACCCGGGCGGCAGTGTCAAGGACCGGGCTGCGCTGCGCATGATCCTCGATGCGCTCGCCGACGGCCGCATGACTCGCGACAAGATCCTCATCGACTCGACCAGTGGCAATACCGGGGTCGCCTACTCACTCTTCGGCGCTGCGCTGGGGCTGCGCGTGCGTCTTGTCATGCCATCCAACGTGAGCAAGGCGCGCAAGGACATCGCGCGGAACTTCGGGACCGAAATCATCTACAGCGATCCGATGGAGGGGTCCGACGGCGCCATCATGCTCGCGCGCGAGCTTGTCGCAAAGAACCCGGATACCTATTTCTATCCTGACCAGTATTCGAACCCGTCGAACTGGCGCGCGCACTACGATGGCACAGGGCGTGAAATTCTCGAGGACTTGGGCGGGCGCCTCACGCATTTCGTCGCCGGGCTCGGTACGACCGGGACGATGATGGGCTGCACCCGGCGAATCAAGCACGACGCGCCGCAGGTGGAGTGCGTCGCCGTCGAACCCGCCGACGCGCTTCACGGCCTCGAGGGGCTCAAGCACATGGCGAGCAGCCTCGTCCCGCCGATTTACGACCCGCGTGTGCCCGATCGCATCGTTCCCGTGACCACCGAGGACGGTTGGGACATGGCCGATCGACTGGCGCGCGAGGAGGGCCTGCACGTGGGTCACTCGTCGGGCGCGAACGTCTTCGCGGCGCTTCGCATCGCCGATCAAGTGCAGAAGAGCGGCCGCGGCGGTTGCGTCGTGGCGATCGTGTGCGACCGTGGAGACCGCTACTTCGCTCCGATGAAATGGGAGCGCCGCTACGTGTGGTAAGCCTTGGTCACGATGTCGGGTGAGCAATGCGCGACGTAGAAAGGCACCCGTGGGCGGAGGGGAACTTGGTCATTGCACGGCGCGTGCTCGATCAGGTCGACGAGGAGGCGCGCCGCGCCTACGCCCGCGACGAAGAGAGCTGCGGTTTTCTCGTCGGTCCCGCGTCCGACGCCCGCGGCATCGACGGGATCGTGCCGATGGTCAATCGGGCCAACGCGCTGCACCGACTCGATCCGGAGAGTTATCCGCGCACGGGGCGCATGTACTTCGATATCGACTCGATGAAATTCGAGGCCGCGATCGGTCGCGGCGAAGCGGAGGGGCGGCCCGTGAAGGTCCTCTATCACTCGCACCTCGACGCGGGGGCGTACTTCTCGGCGACGGACGCAGAGGTCGCAAAGATGGGCCAGGGAGAGCCGCCTTGGGACCTCGCGTACCTGGTGACGAGCGTCAGAGCAGGGAATGTCGACGACCGCAAGCTCTTCGTCTGGGACCCGGCGGCCCGCGACTTCGTGGAGAGCAAGCTCCGGATGCGAGAAGGGGACGAGGGCGTCTGACGATGGCAACGCCTGCCGGACGCGCGCGTGGAGCGGCGGCGTGCGCAGTGGCGGCGGCTGTCGTCGCGTACGCCGCGGCAGCGCGGGCCGAGCTCCACGAGGCGGTCGAGCGCGTGGCCGAGGCGTGGCGGGCGGTTGGTGCAGCGGTCGCGGTCGACAAGACGCGCTTTTTGACCGACGACAGCGACGACCAGCGCCCGGTCGTCATCACGCTTCCCGACGTTCCCGAAGGCGAGTGCACGACCGTCGTGCTTCTCGGCGCGCGCGGTCTGGGCTTCCACGCTCGCTTGCCCGATGCCCAGGCAGACGATGCCGAGGGCAAGCGCCTGCCCAGCATCGCCGGCGTCCTTTCGATCGAGCACTGCGGCGACGGCCCTCCGCACAGGGTCGTCGTCGCGAGCGATTCGGGACGGGGGGCGCTCGAGACGGTCGTCGCACGCTCGTCGAAGCCGCTGCCGCCTCTGCGAGCGGTCCTTCCCGAGCGCTCCGGCGGCGCTTTCATGCCTATCTCCGAACCCGGAGCGCTTCCACCGCTGCCCTCGCCGGAGAAGCGCGCCGAGATTGCCGAGGCGCGGGCGATGCGCGACGGCGCTCGGATTGATGCGCGGGCGACATGGCAGGCCGGGATCGACGGCGCCGGCGGCGGGCACGAGATGCTCGACCCGGGATGCCACACGCTCCAGCTCTTCGCGCTCGACCCTCGCGCGTCGCACCCCGCCCGACGCGGCAAGCTCGACCTCGACGCCGAGATGCGTGACGACGCAGAAGACCGAGTTCTGGCACGCGACCGCAGCGACGCTCCCGACGCACAGCTCGCCGCGTGCGTCGGCGACGCCACCCCGGTCAACGTCGTCTTCGCGGGGTCACCCCCGAACGCCCCGGTGTTGGTAGCTCACTTTGCATGGCCTCTCCCCGATCACTTGCCGACCCTGTGGGGGGGAGACGCGCGCGGCCGGATGGCGCACGTGCTTCTGGCCCGGCATGTCGCGTCGCTCCCGCGAGTTCCGGTCCTCCTCGCCCAGGGGGGCGCCGGGGTTACACCGATACCCCTCTCGATCGAACCCGGCGGGTGCTATCTGGGGGTGACCACGCGGACCAAAGAGGCGGCGCGAGCGATCGGGCTGCGCGTTCATGTCGGCTCGGACGATGCAGTCGACGATCGGGGCATCGACGGGGACGGGGCTGCCGTGGCTTTCTGCGCCGGTAACCGCGCGAGCGCTCTGGCCGAGGTCGAGGCGCGCGGCACGCCGATGCTCGGGTGGGGGTTCGCGCTCTTTCGCCTGCAATCGGGCGTGTGGGAGGTTCCGCGGTGACGAGGGGGATTGCACTGGCTCTCGCGCTGGCGCTGGCGGCTTGCGCCTCACACCCCGCGTCGATGTCACCCAGCGGCCCGCCGCCCGTGCCCTCGCCCCGGGTGACCGCCGGAGCGCTCGATCCGCGCGCCCTCTTGGGCGAGCTGCCGATGCGAGCGTCGAGGCTTGGGGCTGGAGCGCCAGCGCTCGTTTCCTCGACCGAGGCCATCGAAAACGATTGGATCGGAGGTTTCGTCGACGTACCGCGGGACGACTGCCTGCTGGGCTACGCGCGCGCGGCCCCTTCGATCGAGGATGTCGACGTCGCGATTTACTCCGAAGAGGGGACGCAGCTCGCGGCCGACGAGGGGCGCGACGTCCATCCCACCGTCGTCTTGTGCGTACCCCACCCGGACCGCGTCTACGTCGCGGCTCACGTCGTGGGGGGCGAGGGGCTCGTGGCGGTCGGAGCGCAGCTCGTTCCCAAGGAGCGAGCGCTCATCGTCGCGCGCGCGCTCGGCGCGCGCGGTGCGATCGCGGACGGGCCTCGGCCCGCCGACGCGTGGCCGGGGCTGGACGACGCCGTTCGCGCCCACCGGCAGGCGCTCGGCGGGACATGGGAGGAGATCAAGCGGGTGGCGCTGTCGGTCGACGCGCGCGTTCCGACCTACGTGTCGCTTCCGATCGAGGCGGACCAGTGTGTGGACGCCGTCATCGTGCCCGACACCGACGTCGCGCTCCTCGACATCGAGGCGTTCGACGGGGAGGGGCGCGTCATGGCGCGCGCCCGCGAAGGCATGGGGGCGCGCACGCTCACCGTCTGCTCGCCCATATCCATGCCAGGCTCGTTGTCGGTGCGTCCCCATGTGGGGCGCGGGCTGGCGGCGGTCGTCCTCTCTCGCGCCCGAGGCGAGGTCGCGCGCGACTTTTCCGAGCGCCCCGACGTCGCGTGGGCGGCGGGGACGCAGCCGCTCGAGGCAGCCCGCTCGGCGCGCGACGCGCTACTGGCGAAGAGCGGCTACGGAGCCCCGCTCGCCGCCACGTCCGGAATGCTCGTGCTCGGCCGCCGAGTGAGCATCCCGCTGGACACCAAGGGACTTGCAGGCGCGTGCGCGCGCATCGACGTTGTGGCAGGAGCCCCGCTGGCACTCATCGACGCGCACGTCTGGGACGACGCCGGCTCGCTGCTGGCGTCGGCCGAAGCCTCGTCGACGCTCACGCTCTTCGCCTGCGCCCGCACGGCGGTCCGGCTCGAGCTGGAGACACGGGGCCGTCCCGGACCGTTCGCGGTGTCCATGCGCCAAGAGCGCTGGAAAGACGCCGCCTTCGCCGCTCACCCCCTCGCCGCGTCCCGCATGCTCGCTCGTGCCGCAGCGGGTCCGGATATGCTGCTGGACGGCAAAGAGGCGCCGGCGCGAGAACTGTCACTGGACGGCACGCGCGTCGTCGGGTGGACCGAAAACATACCAGGGGGCCGCTGCGTCCGGGTCACGGTCGGTGCCCAGGGGGATGGCGCGGGAGTCGAGCTGCGCGCACTGGACCCCGCCGACGGCTCGGACTTCGACCGCTCCGAGGCCGTGCACGCCGCGTCGGTCCGCGCGTGCGCACCGCAGGGGATCGCGCGCGACGCCCGCTTCGAGGCGCGCGCTTCGGCAGGCCATGTCGACGCGATCATCGGCGAGAGAGTCACGGCAAACTAGCGCCAACGACTGGCCAAGAGCCGGGCGGCAAAGAGCATTCCGTGGCCGACCGGATTCCGTTGGCACTGATGTTTTGCCCCTTCAGAGACGGCGTAGAGACGGCGTCGTGGCGATCCCAGCGTGTAGGGTGCGCACCCTGAGGTGGATCCATGGGCACTAAGAATATTGGCCGCATAATCTTCGTCGTATCGTTGGGCGCCGCCGTCGCGGTCGCCGCTTGCAGTTCTGACGACAGCTCGAGCCCCCCTGCCGGCGACGCGGGCAGCAGCAGCAGCAGCAGCAGCGGGTCCGGGAGCAGCAGCAGCGGGTCCGGGAGCAGCAGCAGCGGGTCCGGGAGCAGCAGCAGCGGTGGTCATTCGGACGCGGGCAGCAGCAGCGGCGCAAGCAGCAGCAGCAGCGGCGCAAGCAGCAGTAGCGGTGCGAGCAGCAGCAGCGGGAGCAGCAGCGGCGCAGCCGACGGCGGGCATGAGTCCGGGACGGGTGACGGCGGGCATGAGTCCGGGACGGGTGACGGCGGGCATGAGTCCGGGACGGGTGACGGCGGGCATGAGTCCGGGGCTGGTGACGGCGGCGAAGGGGGCGTGGGCGAAGCGGGCACCAGCGAAGCCGGTAGCAGCGAAGCCGGCGGCGACGGCGGCACTGGCGAGGCTGGCGACAGTGGCGGCGCCGACGGAAGTGACGCCACGACGAGCGACGGCGGCAGCGACGGCGCTACGGAGTAAGGATCGGCTGGCTTTCCGGGCAGCGACTTACCCGCCCCCATTCGTTGGGGCGGGTAAGTACGCGGGCCCAATCGCGTCCGTTGGCCGAAGATTACGCGCGCGCCAGGCGAGCGAGCACAGCGTCGGCGAGGTGAATATCGACCCCGCTGACCGACAGCTTTGTGCCGTCCCGGATGATGAAAAGCATCCCACAGCGCCCTCGGGCGCTTGGCCAGAGGCTCGACAGGGCGAAATCGAGGGCCAGTCCTATGCCGACGACCAAGACGCCGGAGGCAAGCAACGAAGGTGACGCCGCGTGGACGCCGTCGACGAACGCGGAAACCCCGACGTAGCTTCCGATGGCAAGCGAGAGCAGGCCGGCGTAGAGGGCGAGCCTCGGGTAGCGCACCTCGCGGGACGCACGGAGCAGCGCAGCGCGGGGTACCACCACGTCCCGGTCGCGTATCGTGCGCCCGAGCAACTCGACTCGCCAGCGTACGCGCACGCCTTCGTCGTCGCCGCCAGCGAGGACAAACACCTCGGCCGGTTTCCGATAGGCCAGCGCGACTCTCGCGAAAAGTCGCGCCCCCTGCAGCACGAAGAGCGCGCCGGTCATCGCGAGAAGCGTCGTGGCCACCGGCCCGCGCGGCGCGGGCGCCATTTCGCCGACGACCGGCTGTACCGGTTCGGCGGTGGCCGAACGCGCCGCGAGCACCCGCGCGAGCTTGCCGTCCCTCACGTCGACGGCGAGCGCCGCGGCTTGCGCCGTGGCTGCTCGTGCATGGGATGACGCAAGGGCGACGCCTCCGAGCAGCGCCTCACCTCTTCCGAAGGCCGGAAGCGATCCTTGGTCGATGCGCCGGATCCGGTCGGCGATGGCGTCCCATAGCCCGGCCGCCCTCTCCCCCAGGGCGCGGTCGATCAGGCCAGTTGCGTCGAAGTAGGTATGTGTCGCCAGCCACAGTAGATCGCTCGCAAGCCGATCTTGTTCTTCGCCGTCCTTGGGCGGGAACGTGGCCAGCACGTGGGCCGCCAGCGCACATGCCAGCGCCCGGCCCGCGTCGTCCTCGGGCCCAACATCGAGGACGTCGAGGGCATTGCCGTATGGCGTCGCCGCTTGTTCGCGCGTGAGGCCCATGTCGAGCGCCAGCTTCGCGACCTGTTCCGGGCGGCGCTCGACTCGCTTCAGCTGGACGGCGGCGGTCATCAACGACCGAGCGATAGCCGCCAAGTCAGCCGCGCGCGGATGTGTCGACAGCGCGTCGTAGGCGCGAACGTCAGCGTCGACCTGCATCTGCCAGGGTGCCCGTGTCTACAGCAGCGACGAGGTGAAGTCGAGGCGGGATTGGTGTGGCCGGCGCAGCGGAGGCTGCACGAGAAAAGGCTTCCCTAAAAACTCGGTAGAGACACGTCCCCACCGAAGTCCACCAGGCGAACGAAGGATGCCATCCGTGCGGCGAGCTCGGGCCGTCCAATCGCGAGCAAGCGACTTGGGCCCACGCCCTCGACGCAAAAGCTTCCCAGCGCCGAAGCGAAGAGCATGGCCTTCCGGAGCGCCGAGGGCGACCACTCCCCACGCAGGGACGCCAGGTATCCCATCAGGCCCCCCGAGAACGAGTCGCCGGCGCCGGTCGGATCGAGCACGTCTTCGAGGGGGTAGGCGGGGACGAAGAACATACCGGTGGCGTCGAAGAGCAGCGCGCCGAACTCGCCGCGCTTGATGACGAGCATCTTCGGGCCGCGCTTGCGGATGTCCGCCGCGGCCTTGACAAGGTTGTGAATCCCGGAAAGCTGCCGCGCCTCTTCGTCGTTGATCACGAGCAGATCGATGCGCTGGAGCATCTCGGCGAGTGAGGCCGGCTCGCGCTCGATCCAGAAGTTCATGGTGTCGGCTGCGACCAGCTTGGGGCGCCGCACCTGCTCGAGCACGCTCACTTGCAGCGTCGGGTGGATGTTGCCGAGCAAGACGAAGGGGCTGCCCCGGTACGGGTCCGGAATTTTCGGCGAGAACTGCGCGAAGACATTCAGCTGGGTGTCGAGGGTCGTGCGGCTCGCGAGGTCGCTGGAGTATCGGCCGTGCCAGCGGAAGGTGCGCCCTGGGGCGTGCTCGACCCCTGCGGTGTCGACGCCGCGCTTGCGAAGCTCGGTCAAGTGGCCATCCGGAAAGTCGCCCCCGACGATGCCGACGACGCGCACCCCGTCGCGAACGATGAGCGACGCGGCGAGCGACGAGTACGTGGCGGAACCGCCTAGCACGTCGCGGTATTCGCCCGATGGCATGTCGAGGTCGTCGAACGCGATCGATCCGACGATGAGGAGCGGTTCGGGTCCTGTGTTCACGGGGACTGCCTCTCTTTATCCGTGCCCGGCGGTGGGCTCATGTACTTGTCGAGAATCCACGGGAGTCGCGTCGTCGCTCGTGTGGAAGCGACGTGTGGGTCGGTCATCAGCGCCCCGGCGAGAGCGCCGGTTGCAATGCTATTCGATGGGTCCGGGAGCGCGCCGGCGACCTCGCCGACGATCGCGCGTGCCGCGGCGACGTTTTGCTTCATCACGGCGACGATCGCGTCCGCGCTGACGGCGCCCGCGGCGTCGTGCCAGCAATCGTAGTCGGTTGCCAACGCGAGCAGGGCATAGGGCAGCTCTGCCTCCCGCGCGAGCCTCGCCTCGGGCATGGCCGTCATTCCGATCACCGAGACGCCCCAGACGCGATAGAGCTCGCTCTCCGCTCGGGTCGAGAACTGAGGTCCTTCGATGCATACGTAGGTGCCACCACGGTGCACGCGCGTCGGCCGCCCGCCCGCTCCGCCGGTTTGCTCGGCGGCCGACGCGAGCGCCGCCGCGAGATGCCGACAGACGGGATCGGCCAGGCCGACGTGCGCCACGAGCCCATCTTCGAAGAAGGTCGACGGGCGGCGCTTCGTCAAGTCGATGAACTGATCCACGATGACGAAGTCGCCCGGCGCGATGGTCTCTTTCATCGAGCCGACCGCACTGACGCTGACGAGGTGCGTCGCCCCGAGCTTCTTCAGCGCCCAGACATTCGCACGGAAATTGATTTCGTGCGGCGCAATTCCGTGGCCACGCCCATGCCGCGGCAGAAAGAGCATCGTCGTGCGGCCGAGACGGCCGCGCACGATCGCGTCGCTGGGCCGACCGAAGGGCGTTTCGACGTGAACCTCTTGCACTTCGGCGAGGCCGTCGATTTCGTAAAGGCCACTTCCTCCGATGACCGCAAGGACGTCGTGGCGACTCATTTTCACCCGATACTTACTTCAATCGCCCCGTCCGCAAAAGCGATTCGGCAAGCGGCGCCCGTCGCTGCCGTCGTGCCCGTTCTCCCACGGCTATCGAGCGCAGCTCGTCGAAGGCGCGTTGCACGTCGTCGTTGACGACGAGGTAGTCGAAGAGGGCATAGTGCTCGATTTCGCGGGCCGCTCCGGCGAACCGTTGCGCCACGACGTCTTCGGGGTCGCTCGCGCGCCCGCGGAGGCGTCGCTCGAGCTCGCGCATCGACGGAGGCAGGACGAAGACCGCAACCACGTCGTCCACCTTCGACCGGATCTGGCGGGCGCCCTGGTAGTCGATGTCGAAGATCATTCCCGTGCAGCCGGGAGCTAGCCGTGCGCGGTCAATCTCTGCCGTCGACGTGCCGTAGAGGTTTCCGTGCACCTCCGCCCATTCGAGAAAGGCCCCCTGTCCGACCAGATCGTGGAAGCGGGCGCGATCGATGAAGTGGTAGTCGCGTCCGTCCACTTCGCTGTCGCGCGGAGCGCGCGTTGTGTGCGAGACGCTGAAGCGCAAATCGGGGCAGCGCTCGAGCAGCATGCGGGTCAGCGTCGTCTTCCCAGCGCCGCTGGGAGAGGACAAGATGAGGAGAAGAAAGTCGCCGTAGGAGCTCATTCGACGTTCTGCACCTGCTCGCGCATCCGCTCGATCTCTGCCTTCATTTCGACCACCGCGTGGGCGATCGGGGCGTCTGGGCTCTTGGCTCCGATCGTGTTCGCTTCCCGCGCCATCTCCTGGAGCAAGAAATCCAGGCGACGCCCGACCGCCTCGTCGGCGGAAAGGAGCGCCTCGAACTGGGCGCAGTGGCTGTCCATCCGGGTCAATTCTTCGCATACGTCGCTGCGCTCGGCGAGGAGGGCAATCTCCTGCTCCAGACGGGCGCCGTCCAAGTCGAGCTCCGTTGCCACGCGCAGTCGGTCCGCCCGCTCCTGCAACCTTCGGCGGTGCATCTCGAGGACTTCAGGCGCGCGACGTTCAATCCCCACGGCGAGGGCACGCACGCGTTCGACGCGCCTGGCCAGGTCGTTGCGTAGCGCGGTGCCCTCGTTCGCCCGCATCGCATCGAGCGCGGAGGCGGCGGCTTCGAATGCCTCACGCGCAGCCTGGCGGAGTCGATCGACTTCGCGGTCGGTGGAAGAGACAAACAGGTCGGGGACAGAAGCAAGCAGGGACAGCGGCACGTCTGCGCCGGGCGCGAGCTCGTCGCGGAGCTCGCAAAAGGCTCGGAAGGCGCTGCGGGCACGTTCGCGATCGAGAGCGGCCGCGCCGATGACGACGCCGTCGACCCGCATCGCCACCTCGTAGCGGCCGCGCGCGAGCCTTTCTCTCGCCAACTGCTCGACGAAGCCCGCGAGGTCACCGAGCTCGCGCCCCACCCGCACGCGCACGTCGAGAAACCGGTGATTGACGCCACGGATCTCGACGGCAACCTTGCCTGTCGCCAGCGGGGCCTCACCGAGGCCAAAGCCCGTCATGCTGCGCATACCCCGTTGACGCTACGCCGATTTCCCCTCCGGCTCCAAGCTCCGTCCGCGATGGAGGCGGGCAGCCGTCCGATCGGGCCAGCGGCTACAGCCCCTTGCGCCGCTTCACTTGGTCGAGGACACGCGCGTACTCCACCTCCCAATCCCCTGTTCCCTCGCGCAAATGTCGCAGCTGTGCCCGCACTTCGGCGTCGATCGTCGCGTCGACTGCCATGTGCTTCTTGAATACCGGCGCCATCTTGCGGCGCAGCTCGACGTCTGCCGCGTACACCTCATCGACGTTGGTCGAGTGCATGAGCATCTCGACGACCTGATCGAGTAGGTAGTCGAGCGCCTCGTCTCCGAGCTTGATGCCCTTTTCGTCCGCGGCGAGCGTGCGCAGGCGCTGGTAGTCCGCCGGCGGCTTGCCTGTGCGCTCGATGAGGTCCTTGGCTCGGTCGTTCACCTCACGCTCGTCGGCCAAGTACTGATTGAGCACGGCAGCGATGTCGCTTTCTACTTCCTTGGGTTTCTCTGCCTCGATGTCCTTGGACGCCACGAGGGCGCGGACGACCTCGGTCGCGATGGCGGAAACCTTGCCGCTGTAAAGACGCATGACGCTGGCATACCCCGACGCGCGCGCGGACGCGACTGGGAGTTGACTGGAACGCGCCTTATTTCCTCTTGCGGGGGTCGTGGGGAGAAGACGCCCCTTTGGTCTCGGCATCGCCCGTCCCCCCGAGCTGAAGTCTGCGCATGACGGCTTTCTTCTGCCGCTCCTTGTATTTGGCGTGCGACGCATCGCCGAGCTCGTTGTGGGCCTCGGTGTCGCGGTCGACGACCTGGAATTCGCAGATGACGAAGATGACGTTGCCGAGGGGGGGAGCACTCGGCGGCGCTCGCTCTAGGATGCGCTTGGGCAGCCGCACTGGCATGTCTACGACGAAATGGATGATGCGGTACGTCTGGGCCGAAAACTGGTTCTCGCTCGGTGTGTAGTCGTCCACGACGCTGCCGTGCATCTGCATCTCGCCGAGAAGTTCTTTGACTGGGGTCTTCTCGAGGTACGACTTGAAGGAAAAGACCGAATTGATGCTTTGACCCGGGACGACGTAGTTGAAAGGAAAGAGCTTCGTCGTCAGGTACTGGACGATCGGGAAGATGTCGTCGCGCGTGCGGGTGACGATGCGAAAGCGCAGCTTGTCGAAGATCTGCGCGGCGATCGTCTCCTGCTTCGATAAGAGCTTCGTGATGAGTGAGTCTTTGTTCTTTCGGCCGCCGACGAACTCGATGATGGGAAACCCCGCAGCGAGCATTCCGCCGATGACCCGATAGACCTTTTCTTCGACGATGTGGAACACTTCCTGGTCCGACATCGGAAGGACGAACAAGAGCTCGCGGCCGTCGAGATGATTGATGATGTGCATGCACTTCAGGATCGTGCAGGCGCACATGGCGCGGTGGCCGCGCCCGGAGGCGAGCAGGACGAGCTCGGGTACCGTCGCGCGCTCGATGGGGCGCGGGATCGGGTATTCGAACTGACGCCGGAGATACGCGACGGCCTCACCCTTGACGTGCTCCATGCGGAGCCGGTCGGCGGGGTCTTCCGGGCGCAGCTCGTGGGCGCCGAGAAACGTTCGTACCTCGCCGTCGGTGGCAAAATCGAGGCGACGCCAATCGATCACCGAGTCGCCTCGCAAGACGAGGCGAACGGACTCGAGATCGGCGAGCGTGAACTGGTCGAGCGGTGTGAGACTCTCGACGGCGTCCCGGTTGACGTCGTTCATGGGCGTGGTCGCGGGCGTCCCCGGACGTTAGCGCAAACCGAGCCCTTGCGCGCGAGGTCTCTACCGCGGGCGCTCGTGAAGATCAGCCGGATCGGTCACTGGCGCGGGGCGGTGTTGGCCCAGCGCGAGCGTTCCGAAGAATATGCAGAGCGTGACCACGAGCACGGCACATTGGCCCAAGAACGCGCCCGAACAGCCGACGACGGCGATTGGGGCGAAGGCGACGAAGTACCAGGGGGTCAGCTTCATTCGTAGGGGATCTCCGGGCGAGGACGTCGAACCGCGGGCTCAATTACATGTAGGCGAACTTACGACATCAAGCGGCGGAGAGCCAAACTTCTACCGATGAGCCACTGGGTAGCGCAAGCCGAAACCGACACCCGACTCGCCCCGTCTGTCGAGGGCGACGCGGCCCCGTCACCGCTTGTCTTCGCGTGACCACTCCCGCCGCGTCTCAGCATGCGCCGTTCCAAGTCCCCGCCCTTGTGCGAGCGCGAACAAACATCGAATGGACATTCCTGGGGAGCATTCGGTCGGCGTCCGTCATGCGTAGCCCTTTCTGTGAGTCTTGGCGGTTTCGTGAGTGGCTGCGATCGGGCTCGAGAGGCAAGCGTGGGGGAGAGCGTGGGGGGGACAGGGGGGAGAAGAGCGTGGGCGGCAAGACACAGCCCTGTGTGCGCTCGTCCCCAAAGAGGCGCGCGAACGCCAGGTCGAAACTTGTGGTGGGCGGAGCGAGGATCTATCGTCGTCTGGTGGCCGCCTGCACGTCTCGACCACGCCCGGTCGTCCGGTCGAGGACGACGCGCCGCGCGGCGGTCGGTGCGCTGCTCGGGCCGATGGTCGCTTGCTGCGGTTGCACGAGCGTGGACCCTGGGCCGAATTTCTCCGCCGCCGACAAGAGCTTCGACGCGGACTATTTCTACTGCCACGTGGAACCGGAGTTCATCGTCGCGAAGCGGTGCGGGCCCGGCGATCCCGCAAAGGGTGATTCGAACAGTTGCCATTTCACGCCTTCTGCCGTGAGCGGCATGGCGCTCAGCGACCACCCCGCGGTCGATTGCGGCGGAGGAGACCATCCGGTCGACCGCACTCAAATCGGCACCGGAAGCTCTGCGCAGGGCAACCTGGAAGCCGTGTCGCTCGAGATGAGCAAGGACTACACGACCGCTCCCCTGTTCGTGCGCCCGAGCGGGGGTGGGAACGCCCTCTATCACCCTCGTCAGATCTTCGACCCGGGCGACGTGCAGGTCATCCAGTTGCTCTCCACGTGGGCGATCAAGTGACTCGCGGAGCGGCGGCGCGCGTCCGCGCCGGGCTCGTGGCGCTGGCGGTGGCGCTGTGCGCGATGGTCGCCCCGCTGGCTGCCCGAGCGGGAGACGACCCCGATGCGTTTGCGCGCGTCGTCGTCGATTCTGCGGAGCTGCGGACCGGGGCCGGTGTGAGTTCCCGCGTGATCTACGTGGCCCGTCGCGGCGAAACGTTCGCCATCGAGGGCCGTCCGGGCGCCGGCTTCTGGCTGCGCGTGCTCTTGGCTGACGGGCGCACGGCCTACGTGCTCGGCGACGAAGTGCAGCCCTTCTCCGTCGCTCCCGGCGAACCCGGGGCGCCGTCGCGACCCGGCCTCTTCTCACCGCCGCCGCTCGTGGGTTCGCGGGGGGGGCTGGCGCTCGTCGGAGGGATGCTGAGCATCCCCGTGGCCACGGGCGCCGTGCAGCGGTTCGGGTACGTCGAGGCGCGGCCGTCGCTCGTCCTGCACGAGACCGTCGCCCTCGAAGGCTTCGTGGGCGACGGGTTGACGAGCGACGGTGCACAGCTGCTCTATGGAGGCGGCGTCGCGGTGTACCTCGCTCCACGATGGGTCGTGTGCCCGTTCGTCGGTCTCTTCGCCGGTGGCCTCAGCGTCGTGCGCAATCCGGACTCGTTCGTTCTCAAGAGCGAGGACCTCTATCTCGCGCGAGCCGGGGGCGGTGTACTCTTCGCTCTGCGAAACCGAATCCTCGTCCGACTCGAGGCGACGAACTTGTCGCTGTTCTCGGCTGAAACGTACAAGAACGCGCAGACCTACTCGGGCGGCCTGGGCGTGTACTTCTGAAAGGAAGTGGGAGATGGACGGCAAGCCGAGAAGCGAGAGAGAGGTTCGAGCCCGCAAGCTTGCCGTTTTTCTGGTCTGCCTATTTCTGTTTCTGACGGCGGGGTGCGCGACCGTCGCGCCGCAAGAGCGAGCGATCCTCGCCGATCCGACCATGCAGTTCGACGCGGAAACCAAGCACGACGCCGCGCTACGCCACGCAATCGAGAACCGCGAGGGTTCGATGGGGGGGACCGGCGCCTCGGGCGGGGGATGCGGGTGCAACTGACGCGGACGGTCGCCCTCCTGGCGCTTTCGGCGGTCGCTCGCCCCGCTTACGCGCAGGTCGCCGAGGTCGACACGGCGCACTCGGTCTTCTACGAGGCGCCCACGCGCACGCACATGTTCGTGTATTCGCCGTCGCTCGACGTCCAGGTCTCTCCGTGGTCTTGGCTCGACGTGCGCGCCGGCTGGGAAGCGGACGTCGTCTCGGGGGCGAGCGTCAAGGTGAAGGCGGGCCCTTCGTACGGCGCGACGCACTCGCCGGACGTCGTCACGACCGCCAGCGTGCACGACTTTCGGAACGTCGGGCGCGGCGAGCTCACCGTCAAAGGGGACGCCACCTCGCTCACCGCGGGGTACGCCTACGGCACGGAACACGACTATCGCTCGCAGTCGGTGCACGCGAGCGCCCGCACGGACGCGTTCCAGCACAATACCCAGTTCGAGCTTTCGTATGCGCACAACTTCGACAGCGTGTGCGACCGCGTCCAGAGCGCGAGCGCCGTCGACCCGACCCAGTGGCTCGCCCTCGAGACGTCCGCCGATTGCTTCACGTCGGCGACCGGACGGACGACGCACCCCATCGCCGTCGACACGTACGAGGCGAGCTGGTCGCAGTCCTGGACGCCCGTGGTCGCCACCCAGTTGACCTATACCGCGCAGCTCGTGGACGGGTTCCAGAGCGATCCGTATCGGAGCGTCGTGTTGGGCGAAGGACTTCTGGCGCAGGAGCATGAACCGAACGAACGGGCGCGCGAGGCGGTGACGGCTCGCGTCGCCTGGTACTTGCGTCCCGTCCGGGGCGCGCTCCGCGTGGCCGTTCGCGGCTATCACGACACGTGGGCGATCGACAGCGGCTCGGCCGAGGTCGAGGCCGAGAAGTCGATCGGCGAAGCGCTTCGCGTCCTCCTTCGAGCGCGCCTCTACCGGCAAACAGGCGCGGTCTTCTGGAGCGACGACTACACCGGAGGCAGTCCGCCCCTCGGGCCCAGAGGCCAATACTGGAGCGGCGACCGAGAGCTGTCGCCCTTTTCGAGCTGGCTGGTCGGGCTTCGGGTCGTGTGGGCCTTGGCGCCCCCGAACAGGCGTTTGCTCGGCGTCGTGCAAAGCCTCAAGCTGGCCGCGTCGGCCAATGTGTCGAGCTCCACGTACGACCAGTACACGCTCGGGGGGATCCCCGTCTCCAACGCGCGCGCATACGTCGGCACGATCAGCCTCAGCGCCGCATTTTGAACCTCCCGGACGACCCCGTGAGCACTTCCGTCACTCGCTACGCCGAGGCCGACGTGCCGACCGAGTACGGCCATCTACACGTGGTCGTTTACCGTGCCGGCGCTTCGAGTCCTCCCGAGGAGCATGTCGCGCTCGTCGCTGGCGACGTCCGGATCGGCTCGCTCGACGAGCCGCCCGTTCTCGTGCGCGTGCACTCCGAGTGCTGGACTGGTGAGGTGATGCGATCCCTGAAGTGCGATTGCCGCGCCCAGCTCCATCAGGCACTTTGCAGCATCACCGGCGCCGGGCGGGGCGTCCTCGTGTACTTGCGTCAGGAGGGCAGGGGGATCGGCCTCGGAAACAAGGTGCGCGCCTATGCGCTCCAGGAGAGCGGAGTCGATACGGTCGAGGCGAACCGTATGCTCGGCTTCGCGGACGATTCGCGACACTACGACGTCGCTGCGGCGATCTTGCGCGATCTCGGCGTGACGCGCGTCGCGCTCATGACCAACAACCCCAAGAAGGTCGAGGGGCTGATCGCGGGTGGCGTCGACGTGGCGGAGCGCGTCGCGATCAAGACCGAGCCGAACGCGCACAACGCGGAATACCTCGCTGTGAAAGAGAAAAAAATGGGGCACTTCTGAACGGTTGGTTATCCTCGTGGAGCACCCATGTTCGTCGCCGTCGTTCAGCTCAACTCGCAAGACAACGTGCTCGCCAATCTTGCCCGCGCGAGGCACTGGATCGCCCAGGCCGCGGCGCTCGGTGCCAACTTCATCGCGCTACCCGAGAATTTCGCATTCATGGGCGAAGAAGCGGGGAAAAGAGAGGTCGCCGAGCCGATCGACGGCGCGCGTCCAGGGCCGATCGTGAGCGCGCTCGCCGAAATCGCCGCGGCCCGGGGTGTGTGGATCCTCGGCGGAGGCATGCCCGAGAAGAGCGACGATCCGGCTCGTCCGTACAATACGTCGGTGCTGGTCGACCCGTCCGGTGCGGTCGTTGCGAAGTACCGCAAAGTGCACTTGTTCGACGTGTCGCTGGTCGATGGCACGTCGGCTTGCGAGAGCGCCGCCACGAGCGCCGGATCGGAGGTGGTGACCGCCGACGTGCTCGGCGTTCGCGTGGGATTGAGCATTTGCTACGACATGCGCTTCCCCGAGCTTTACCGTCGCCTGGTGGATCATGGGGCGCGCATCGTGACCGTTCCGGCGGCTTTCACGCTGACGACAGGCAAGGACCACTGGCACGCGCTGCTGCGCGCGCGCGCGATCGAGAACCAGGTGTACGTCGTCGCGCCGGGGCAGCACGGGAAGCACTCGCGGGGCCGGCAGACGTACGGCAAGTCCCTTATCGCCGATCCATGGGGCGAAGTGGTCGCGCAATGCTCGGAAGGCGAGGGATTTGCGGTGGCTCGCCTCGACTTCGAATACCAAGACCGGGTCCGCAAATCGCTCCCGTCGCTCGCGCATCGAAAGTGGTGACGAAGGTGCCGCTTGTCGACGTCGCCGCACAGGAAGCGACCGTCGCGGAGGAGGTGCTCGCGGCCCTGGCGAGCGTGGCCCGCGAGGGGCGCTTCGTACTCGGTCCGCGCGTCGACGCGTTCGAGCGGTGGCTCGCCGACGCTTGCGGGGCTTCGCATGCCGTCGGTGTGGGGTCCGGGACGGACGCGATCGAGCTCAGCCTGCGTGCCCTCGGAGTAGGACCCGGACACGCCGTCGTGACGCCTGCGTTCTCGTTCGTGGCTGCGGCCGAAGCGATCGCTGCGACGGGCGCGCGTCCGGTGTTCTGCGACGTCGACGACGCGACGATGAACGCGACCGGCCGGACGGTGGCAGACGCGATCGATCGCGCTCGCCGCGAGGGGCTCCGGGTTCGCGCAGTCGTGCCCGTGCACCTATTCGGTCTCTGCGCGCCCCTCGATGAGCTCACGGAGATCGCCCGGCTCGAGCGCTTGTCGATCGTCGAAGACGCGGCGCAGGCGATCGGGGCGCACGACGACGCAGGGCGCGCCGCGGGCTCCGTCGGCGACGCCGGGTGCTTCAGCTTCTTTCCGACCAAAAACCTAGGCGGTTGGGGGGACGGTGGTGCGGTCGTCACGTCGAACGAGGCGGTTGCCGGGCGCATCCGCCGCCTGCGCGCGCACGGCGCGATCGCTCCGTACGTTCACGCCGAGCTCGGCCGAAACAGCCGCCTCGACGCCCTTCAAGCCGCCGTGCTGCTCGCGAAGGCCAGGCACCTGGGCGAATGGCAACGCGCGCGCCAGCGGATCGCCGAGCGGTACCTTCGCGAGCTCGCGGGCGTTCCTCTCCTGCTGCCGGCGGTGCCGGGCTCACCGGCGGTCCACGCCTGGCACGCGTTCGTCGTGCGAGTGCCGCGCGGGCGCGACGCGCTCAGGGCGTGGCTAGGGGAGCGCGGAATAGAGACGCGCGTGTACTACCCGATACCGCTGCATCGCCAGGAGTGCTTTCGCGGGCTTGAAGGATCGGACCTTCCTTGCGCGGAGCAGCTGTGCCGAACGGTCCTCGCGCTCCCCTTGTTCGCGACGATGACCGACGACCAGCAAGCGTGGGTCATCGCCCAGATCGCGGAGTTCTTCGCCGGCCGCTGACTTCTCTCATGGGCTGACCAACAGCGCTGGTCACGCCGAGGTCTGGACCTCGTGTCGGCTCCGGGCAAGATATTTGCCATTGTCGCATCCGTTCAAGAACGCAAGCATTCGCTCCCGCACATTGCATCGAAGCTCCCAGAGCCTCGATGCGTCTTCCGCGGATACGAGCGCACGCAAGGTCATCGACGCCGCGTCCGAGTCGCTCACCTGGAGCGCGCAGGTACGCTTGTCCCAAAGCGGGTCCGCCTCGCAGACGCGTTGGAGCTCGGCGCGCACCGCGTCGACGGGTATCGCGAAGTCGGCCTTGAGCAGCACCGTGCCGACGACGTCCGTCGCGGAACGCGTCCAGTTCTGAAACGGCTTCTCGAGGAAGTACGTGATGGGCAACACCAGCCGCCGCTTGTCCCACAGGCGGACGACGGCGTAGGTCAAGTTGATCTCTTCGACCTCTCCGAACTCGGTCTCGACGACCACCTGGTCTCCCACGCGCACGGGCTGCGCAAAGGAGAACTGGATGCCTCCGATGATGGCCGCAAGCGACTTTTGAGCGGCGAGGCCCACGACGACGCCTGCGACACCCGCCGACGCCAAGAGCGACACGCCCACGCTGCGAACGAATTCGAACTGCATCAGAACGAACGCCACGGCGAAGAAGCCGACCGTCACGCTGGCGACCCGTCGCAGGAGCATCGCCTGGGTGCGCACGCGGCGGCCGCGGAGCGCGTTCGAAGGGTCGTCGCCGGTTTGCTCCTCCAGCCAGAGCGTCGCCACGCCCAAGAGCCGCCAGAGCAGCCACGCGACTCCGACGACGAGCGCGGTATACGAGGCGTGCTCGCACACGTCGACCACCGCGGTCGTCAGCTGAAGGGGGCCGACGAACACGCGAAACAGTCCCGCGCCGAACAGCACACGGAGCGGTCTGCGCGACGACTCGACCAGGGCGTCATCCGCTTGCGTCGGCGTGCGTCTTGCCACGTACCCGCCGGCGCGCACGATGAGCGCCGCCGTTCCCCTCGCGATGACGTACGCGAACGCCACCGCGAAGGCGACGCCGATCCACTGCCACGGCTCGTTCCCGATGATCGTCGGGCGGGTGAGCGACACCGGGATATGGATTCCGATCGGGCGGGGCCCGTACGCGGCGTCGAGGGCCGGTATCGCGGCTACGGTCGATCGCGCGATCAGCCACCGGGGGATACCGTCCGGGAAGGGCATGCGCGCCAGCGTGACCGGGACGGGCTCTTCTCCCGCGTACAGGGTATCCGCCACGAACGAGCCGGCGGCCTTCGCGCTCGGGTCGCCCTCCGGCTCGTCGGGGATCTTGGCGAGGTCGAGGGACGGCCGCCGCTCGAGCACGTACGCCAGCTTTTGCGCGAGGTCGGGGCCCTCCTTGTCGCGAAGCGACTCCGCGATGCCGTGCAAATCGAGATAGCTGGCCGCAACGCGGAAGTCCCCCTCCCGTCCCTCTTTGAGGAAGCCTTCGAGGGTGCGCCGCGGCGTCTGTCGATCGAGCGCGTCTTTCGAGCTCGTCTCCACGGGCGCCGCCGTGGGCGTCGCCGTCTTGGGCACGGGCGGAGTCGCCCGAGCAGACATGGCGACCGCGAGGACGACGGTTGCCAGGACGACAGCGGCCAGCGCGAGCGGGCGAGCAGTCCGGGCCATGCGCTACCGAGCGGGAAGGTGCAGGACCTCGACGAACGAGGCGGCCTGCACGGGGATCGGAGCGGTCGCGGGCAGGAGAGTGCCTTGCGCGGCGTCGAAGCGGAAGGCAACCAGGTTGCCGGAGCCCTGGTTGGCCACGTAGACGAACGCGCCCGTCGGGTCGAGCGTGAAGTCGCGCGGAGTCGCGCCGCCGGTCTTCGTATGGCCCTTCAATGACATCTTGCCGGTGGACGGGTCGATCGCGAAGACCACGATGCTGTCGTCGCCGCGGTTCGACGCCAGGACCCAAGCGCCCGACGGGTGGACCCAGACCTCGGCGGCCGTATCCTTCGCGGAGAAGCCCGCGGGAAGGGTCGGCTTCGTTTCGATCGGCGAGAGCGTTCCGGCGGCGGCGTCGAAGGCATACGCGGTGAGCGTGTTGTCGAGCTCATTGACGAGATACACGAACCGGCCGTTCGGGTGGAAAGCCAGATGCCGCGGCCCGGCCCCCGCGGCGGTCGGAACGCGGGGGATTGCATTGGGGGTGAGCTTGCCCGTGGCGCTGTCGAACAGGAACTGCGCGACGTAGTCGGCAGCTTTGCACGGGACGAAAACGAACCGGTTCGACGGGTCCGCGATGATCATGTGCGCTTGGCCGCCCACGCTCAGAGTCTGGACAGGGGGCCCGAGCCGCCCGCCCACCAAGACCGGTAAGGTCGAGATCGAGCCGTCGGCGTAGTTGGCGACCAGGACGTAGCGATCCGTGCGATCGAGCGCGACGTGCGCAGGACCGTTTCCCCCCGAGGGCACGTCGTTCAGGAACGTGAGCGCCCCTGTGGCGGGCTCGATCGCATACGCGCCGACTCGCCCGGGCGAGCTCTCGTCGAGCGCGTAGAGGTTCGTCGCGGACTGATTGATCGCGAGATACGTGGGCGCGGGGCCGAACGAAGGAACACTGGCCTTCGGCGAGAGCGAGCCGGTGGCGGGATCCACGGCGAGAAGCTCGATGTTCGGTCCGTACCCGCTCGCGTACGCGACCAGTGGACCGGGGGCGCGAGCGGGCGCGCTCGGGGGGCATGGAGGGGTGCAGCTGCTCATGATGGCGACGAGAAGGGAGAGGCAGTCACCGCGAAGGTCGCGGCGGGGTGGACGCGGCATGGCGCGTCCTTTTAGCCCGGTTGGGCTGGGTCAGCGGCCAAATTGCTCTCGGGCCGTCCAAGGGCCTAGAAGTTGGGAGACCGCAGTGCCAGGGTCGGCGAGATCGCCGGCGCCGAGGACGACGCGACGCATATCCTTCGTTCCCTCGTTTTGTTGGACCGGTTGTCTAGCTCAAGCCGAGTCATGGTCCGCGGGCACGATCAGCACGACCTGCTCGCCCGGCCCGTGCACCCCTTCGATGAGGATGCCTTCGACGTCGGCGGTCTTCGACGGCCCCGTGCACCAGACGACGTTCGGGTCCGTGCCCAGCGCGCGCACCGCGTCGATGAGGCGGAGGTGAATGGTCTCCGCTCGGACGACGGCCACGTGGATCCACGGGGCGAGCGCGCCCAGCCGCGACGAGCTCGTCGCGTCGTTCAGGATCACCGTGCCCGTTTCGGCGATGGCTCCTGCCGCCCGCGTGATGCCGAAGCGATAGTCGTCGATTCGCTCTCGAACGAGCTTCGTCTCGAGGACCAGATGCGGGGACAGGGCGGGTCCGATCTCCGCGGCGATCCGCGGATCGCAGTAGCCCCGCATGTCGCCCCGCTCGACGAGCCAGCGGGCGAGCGCAACCGGCTCGACGAAGACGCGCCCTCCCGCCCGGGCAACGCCCTCGCAGAACGCCGCGACGCGTTCTTTGCCTTCGATGGCCCGGTGGGCGACGGCGTCGTCGTCGCCATACGACGGCATCGGCGTGCGCACGGCGAGTGGCTCGAGAGCCGCGCGCACGCGCGCCAGCATACGCTCGCGGTCATTCATCGCGACCCGTGCCTGCGCGCCTCGAGCCACGAGCGAAACGCGCCTCCTCGCCACTCCGGCAGATCGTGGTGGTCGCGCCACGCACGGAGGGGCCCCGGCGAAAGCCACGATGGGAGAAGATCGATCAGGCGTCCGGTCGCGAGCGCGGCTCTCCACGCGAGCGGCTCCGAAGCGACGATGGACCACGCGGCCATCGACGGCGCGCCGGGAGACTTCGCCCCCTCTCTTTTCCCCCGATCCCGCAGGCGCAGGAGCAGATCTTCGATGGGGATGTCGACCGGGCAGACTTCGTGGCAGGCTCCGCACAGCGTGGAGGCGCGCGGCAAGTCGGAGAGCGCCGAGAAGCGGTCGCCCCCGAGCAGAGGCGACAGCACCGCTCCCACCGGACCCGGATACACGCTGCGGTACGCGTGCCCGCTCGCCTGCCGATAGACCGGGCACACGTTCAAGCAAGCGCCGCAGCGAATGCACCGCAGGATCTCGCGGCACTCGCTCGCCAGCACGTCGGTGCGGCCATTGTCGAGAAAGACGACGTGCATCTCGTCGGGGCCGTCTGGCTGCGTCGGCGCGCGAGGGCCGGAGACGAACTCCGTATAGACGGTCAGCGGCTGGCCCGTGCCCGAGCGTGCGAGCAGATTCAAAAAGAGCGCGAGATCCCGGTCGGTCGGAACGATCTTTTCGATGCCCACGAGCGCGACGTGGCATCGCGTCGCGGCGAGGCAGAACCTCGAGTTGCCCTCGTTCGTCACGATCACCAGCCGCCCGGTCTCCGCCGACACGAAGTTGGCCCCCGTGATCGCCGCGTCCGCTTCGAGGTACTTTCTGCGGAGGAATTCCCGCGCCCGGCGCGTGATGACTTCGGGCGTGTCGTCGTACGGGCCGAGGCCCGTTCTCTCGAACGTCTCCGCGATCTCGCGGCGGTTCCGGTGGATGATCGGCTTGACGATGTGGCTGGGTGTGTCGTGGCTGACTTGAACGACGAACTCGCCCAGATCCGTCTCCACGCACTCGATCCCCCGCTGCTCGAGATGGTGGGCGAGCGCGATCTCTTCGCTGACCATCGTCTTCGCTTTGACGACGCGTCGGACCTGACGCTTCTCGAGAATGCCGGCGACGATGCGGACGGCGGCGTCCGCGTCGGCGGCGAAATGAACCTTCGCGCCGTTGCTTTCGAGCCGAGCCGTCGCCATCTCGAGGTACACGTCGAGGTGGTCGAGCGTGTGCTGCTTGATCTGGCCCGCGATCGCGCGGAGGGGCCCGGGATCGGCCAGATCGCCGAAGAGCGCGAGCGTCCTCTTCTCGTGCCCCGCCTTGCTCCCCGATCGAACCGAGGCCCTGCGCTCGTCGCTCTGCCCCGCGGCGAAGCGGTCGATGGGTTCGGCGCTCACGGGCACCCCTGCGGGGGCCGGTTCCGGAGCGCGTCGCGCAGAACTTGGGCGACGTGAAGAGCTCGCGCGGGGCGTCCGCCCTTGCGAGCCAGCCCGTCGAGGTGCATGAGGCAGCCCATATCGGCGGAGACGATCGCGTCGGGCGACCCGGCGAGGGCGTGGTCCAGCTTGAGCGTGCCGATTCGAGCCGAGATGTGAGGGAAAGCCACCGCGAACGTGCCGCCGAATCCGCAGCATTGCTCCGCCTCGCCGACCTCGTCGACCACGACTCCACGGATCGAACGCAAGAGCGCGATCGCCGATTCGGCGTATCTCGTCCCGCGCGAGTGGCAGGAGCGGTGGAATGCGATCCTCGCGTCGAAGCGCCCGGGCCACGCCGTGACGCCCAGTCCGCGGACGATGAAGTCGGAGAGCTCCCACGCGCGACGCGCGACCTGCTCGGCGGTCGCCGAGTCTTCCTCGCGCTCGAAGAGCATCGCCGAGCCGTGCGAGACCATCTTCGCGCAAGAGCCCGATGGAATGACGACCGGCTCTTGCCCTGCGAAGACGCGTAGGGTGTGGCGTGCGACGGGACGGGCCGACCGCCAGTCGCCCGCATTGAAGGCGGGCTGACCGCAGCACGTCTGATCGGGCGGAACGGTCACGTTGCAGCCGAGGTGCTCGAGGACTTCGACCGTCGCCGTCGCCACGTCGTCGTAGAACGCGTCGCACAAGCAAGTGGCCATCATCTGCACCCGGCGCGACGGCGACGCGGTCATCGGAGGCTCGCCGATCACGCGCCGATCGTGTCGCGCCACACGGGCCCGTCCGGGTACGCGTACGCGAGGAGGGAGGCGGGTTTCATCGTGATGTTCGTCCCGGGGCTCGCGGGCACCTGGTAGGCGCCGCCGCGGACGACGCAGGGATCGACGAAGTGCTCATGAAGGTGGTCGACATACTCGATGACCCGGCCCTCGAGCAATCCCGTCACCGCGACGTAGTCGAACATCGAGGCGTGCGGCGCGTACTCGCAGAGGCCGACCCCGCCGGCGTGCGGGCACACCGGGATGCCGAAGCGCGCAGCGAGGAGCAAGACCGACACGACCTCGTTCACGCCGGCCAAACGGCAGAAGTCGACCTGACAGAACGCGACCGCACGCGCCTGCATCAACTGCTTGAAGACGACCCGGTTTGGGCAGTGCTCGCCGGTCGCGACGCCGATCCCGAGCGGCTCGATCGCGCGGGCGATCGTCGCGTGACCGAGGATGTCGTCGGGACTCGTCGGTTCTTCGATCCACACTGGGTTCTGTGCGGAAAGCGCTCGCGTCCACTCGATGGCCTGCGCAACGTCCCACCGCTGGTTCGCGTCGAGCATGAGATCCCGCGTCGGCCCGATTTGCTCGCGGACGATCGCGGCCCTGCGCAGGTCGTCCTCGAGGTTCTGGCCGACTTTGATCTTGAAGCGATCGAATCCGGCGTCGACGGCGTCGCGGCACAGCGCGCGGACCTTTTCGTCCGAGTGACCGAGCCATCCCACCGACGTCGTGTAGGCCGGGTACCCGTTCTTTCTGAGGGCACTCTCTCGCGCCGCCCTTGTGGGCACGAGACGGTCGAGGGCGATCTGCGCTTCGCGCGGCGTGAGCGCGTCAGTGAGATAGCGCCAGTCGACCAGCTCGACGGTTTGGGCGGGGCTGAGATCGCACAGGAGCTTCCACAAAGGCTTGCGAGACAGCTTCGCCCACAAGTCCCACATGGCGTTCACGACCGCGGCGGTGGCCATGTGGATGACCCCCTTCTCGGGTCCCAGCCACCGGAGCTGGCTGTCGCCCGTCAGACGCTTGAGGAACTCCCCCGGCGCTTCGGCGAACTCCTGAATCGGTCGTCCGACCACGAGCGGCCGAAGGGCACGGACGGCGGCGACCACGACCTCGGTACCGCGTCCGATAGTGAACGCGAGGCCGTGGCCCGCGATCCCGTCGCCGCGATCGGTCTCGACGATCACGTAGGCCGCCGAGTAGTCGGGGTCGGGGTTCATCGCGTCCGAGCCGTGCAGCTCGCGCGACGTCGGAAAGCGGACGTCGAGCACGATGAGGTTCTCGACGATGCCGGTGATCTTCATCGCGTGTCTCCGCAGATCCTGTTCGCGGCGCTCGCGGTCACTTGCCCGCGCTCCACCCTCCGTCGATCAGCAGATTGCTTCCGGTGACCATCGCCGCGACGTCGGCGGCCAGGTAGAGGGCGGCTGCGGCGACCTCGTCGGGTCTGGCCATCCGTCCGTTGAGCTGCGTGGACGCCATCGCGCGGTACGCCTGCTCGGGATCCGGAGACTCGGCGAGGCGCTGTTGGACGAACGGCGTTTCGACCCGACCCGGACAGATGCAGTTGAAGCGCACCCCGGCGTGCGAATGGTCCAGCGCCAGCGCTTTGGTGAGCCCGACGACGGCGAATTTGGTCGTCGTGTAGGCCAGGCGCTCTCGGACGCCCACGACCCCGCCGATCGACGCGAGCTGGATGACGCTCCCGCGCCCTCGCGCGAGCATGCCGGGGACGAACACTTTGCAGCAGTTGAACACGCCCCGGACGTTGACCGCATACAGCCGATCGAGGTCGGCGGAGCTCGTGTCGAGCAACGTCCCGACGTGGCCGATGCCCGCGTTGTTCACGAGGACATCGACCGGGCCGACCCGCTGCTCGAGCGCCGCCATAGCCACCCCGTCCGCGACGTCCGCGACGGCCCGCTCCGCCCGCCCGCCGGCCGCGCGGAGCGCCGACACGGCCGAATCGGCGCTCGCTTGGTCGCGGTCGACGACCCACACCGTCGCCCCCTGGTCGGCGAAGAGCGCGGCGATCGCGCGGCCAATCCCCGATCCCGCGCCCGTCACGAGCGCGGTTTTGTCGTCGAGACGAAAGAGGTTCATCACGCGCGCTCGGTGCTCGCGCGACCCTATCATACGAGGTCGCGACGTCGCGTCGGCGGCCGGCCTTCGGAGGGCCGGCCGTTGGCTCTCAACCGCCGCCGCCCGCGTCGGAGACGACGCACGGCCCGGAATGCAGAAACGGCGCCGTCTCGTATCCCGCGGGCAGCCCGTTGCAAGCGATGTTGATCTCCGCGCCGCTGCAGGAGCACCCCGCGGCGTACGCGAGGCATTGAATCGGCGACACTGCGAAGCACTGCCCTTTTGCCGTACAAGCCGGGGTCGCGGGGAAGCCGCACTGCTCGCTCGGTCCGCAGTCGGCGCTGGTGGTGCACGCCGTGCCGACCGCGCCCGCGTCGGCCGGCTCGCAGATGCCGCCGACGTCACCGACCGGGGCACCGAGACCACTTGGGCTGCAGACGAGGCCCGCTGCGCACGTGCACGGGTTGGCGATGTTTCCACCGCATGGGCCGCCTTTCGTGGACGCGCAGATCGTTCCCGAATCTTTGACGGTGCCTGCGTCGAGGAGGCATGCGCCCGTGTGCGCGAGCGGCTTGGAGGTGTATCCGGTGGGCAGGCCCGTGCAGGCGACATTGACCGGGGTGCCGTCGCACGCGCAACCGGGGGAGTACGCCTGGCAGATCGCTCCCGGCGCCCCGAAGCACTTCCCTTGCGCCGCACACGCGAGGCTCTCCAAGAAGCCGCAAAGCCCCGTGGGTCCGCAATCCGCGTTGGTCATGCAGGCCGTGTGGGCGTCCCCTGCGCCCCCGTCCGTAGTACCCGTGCCCGTGCCCGTACCCGTGCCCGTGCCCGTGCCCGTGCCCGTGCCCGTGCCCGACCCGGACCCCGTGCCCGTGCCCGTGCCCGTGCCCGTGCCCGTGCCCGTGCCCGTGCCCGTGCCCGTGCCCGACCCGGTGCCCGACCCCGTTCCCGTCCCAGTGCCCAACCCGGTGCCCGTCCCAGTGCCCGTCCCGGTTCCTTCCCCCGATCCAGCGTCGTCGCCACCATCCGACATCTGGGCGATGAACGCCTTACCGCTGCACGCTGTTTGCGCCAAGCCCAACACCGCAAGCCAGACCAAGCTGTGAACCGTTCGCATCGTCGCGACCTCCATCCATCCTTGAATGTCCGTGCGGCCTCGCCGCCTTCACCCAATCGGTCGACCGTGCCGAAGCATCAGGGAGGAGCGGTCGTCTCCAGCATGGCCTTCACGCGCTGCTCATAAATGGTCCCGCGCGCTTGCTCGAGCAGGCCCATTCCACGCGTCCGAGCCTCGGCGAATCGACCGAGGCGCTGCAATGCCTGTACGGCCAGGAGCTCGCGCTCGATGCCGAGACTGCCCGCGGGAAACAGGGCCGCGTGACGGTCCGCGATGGCAAGCGCCGTGCTCGGGTCGCGGTTCAACCGGGCGCGCGCCTCCTCGAGCATCGCTGCCTCACGCGCCAGCGGGTCCGCGGGACTCGGATCCGCACGCGACGCCTCGGGCGCGGCGGGCGCCGCGTGGCTGCGGACCGGCGGAGGCTGCGCCAAGACTGGCGTAGGCTCGCGCTCCGAAGACGACGCGGGTGGGCTCACCGCCGACTCCGGAGCCAAGGCCGGGACAGGCACGGCAGGCGCCAATTCGCGCAGCGGCGGCGCGCGATGCGGCGCGGACATCGAAGGCGCCGGAAGCGGATCCGTGACCGGCGCCGCCCAACGCGCGAGCGCCGGCACCGCGTGAACGGCCGCCACCACACCCAACACACATAGGCCCGCCGCCGCCACGGTCTTCATCCACAAGAGCAGCCCCGCCGCCGCCGGCACGACAAGCAACCGGTGGACGCGTGCCGTCGATCGAGCGCGCACCTCCTTGGGAATCGGGCGCGACCCGGGCGCTTTCCGCAATAGCTCCCGCCGCGCAGACGGCACCGAGTCGTCGTCTCGCCAGCGCACGGGGGCGCTCATGCTCGGCCTCCGCGCCGCGAGGCGAGGCGCGAGCGTTCGGTCGCCTCCAGCCGCGCGAGAGCGCGCTCGAAGTCCTTTCGAGCGGCGTGCAGCCGGGAGTACACCGTGCCGAGCGGGATCGAGAGCATCGCGGCGATCGCCTCGCAGCCCACTTCGTCGATCTCGAACATCACGAAGATCGCCCGCTTCTCGAGGTCCATCAAGTCGAGCACGGCCCGCAGGCGTGCCCGCTCCTCTCGGGCGGTGGCCGCTTGCTCGGGACTCGCCGCGTCGAGGGAGGCGTCTTCGGGAACCTGGGCGACGCTCTCTTCGCGACGGCGGTAGGCGCGCCGCCGATAGGCCGCGACGACCCGCAGGCAGATTCCGAAGAGCCACGTGGTGATCCGCGACGACCCGTCGAACGAGTGCAGGCGCTTGTGGACCACGACGAAGACTTCTTGCAAGAGATCTTCGACGTCTGCGTCGCGCACCCCGAGGCGCTGCAGGCTCAACCAGACGAACTCGGCGTGCGCGTCGTGAACGGACGCGACGTCCAGCCGATCGGCCACGTCGCGCGGCCGCGTCACGTCGAGTCGAAGGGGCATTCGTTCCAAGGAATACAAGGACCCGAGGGATGGATGCCGGTCGGACGGGGGCGCCTTCATGGAATCGACACCCCCAACCCCGCGAATCCGAAGCCGGCCACGGAGGCCTCCTGGAAGGCCGTTTTGTTCGGGCCGCTGATCAAGAATTGCCAGGCCTGGAAGGGGACAAGCCCCTCGGCGCCGAGCTCGGCGACGATCGGACCCACGAGGCGAAATCGCATGCCCAAGGAGAGGGACGCACCGCTCCACACCTGGTCGCCAGGGTGGTAGGGCTCGAGCGTGTACACGACCGCGTGGATCGCGCCCAGCAGGAGGCTTCCGCAAATCGCGAGGGAGACCCGGCCCGTCGCCCATGGTCGCGCACATGCGCCCAGCCATCCGGCGGTCAGACCAAACGCGAAGTCGCCCGTTGCCGTGCGGACCTCGGGAAAGTAAAGGATGCCGGCGGAGCCCTGAAACGGGAGCTCGTCGGGGCCTTCCGCGGACAAGGCGGCTCCCACCGCGGCTCCCGGGAGGATCCCCGCCGCGAGGAGGGCCCTCGCCGTCACCGAAAGCGAGCCCCCTCGAGCCGGCTCGGACGGCTTCGGCGACGGGGGTGGGGCGAGTCGTGGGGCTGGCGGCGGCCTGTCGGGCGGCCGCGCGGTCGGCGGCGCCGACGCGAGGGGCGGGGACTGCGCTGGGGCCGGGGAGGGCGCTTCCGGCGCTGGCCGTGGTGAAGGGGGTGACGGCGTTGCTACCGGAGGGCTCGCCAGCGCCGGACGCGACGCGGCATCCGGATCGATGACGAGCGCAATGGCGAGCGTGACGGCCGCATCGAGCGCCGCGCAATCGGAGGCCGTGCTCGTGAGATGGCGCGAGCCGAAAAGACGGCCGTCGGATTCACGGACGTACAAGTGCGCATCCCAGCGCTCGCCTTCGTGCTGAATCACCCCTTCGATGGTTCGCGCGGCCGACTCCGAAAAAACGTCTCGGCCCAGGCGCTCGTCGACCCGCCTGGCAATTGTCGTCCGGTCGTCGCAGCCCTCCGTTCGCTCCCCGCGCACCCACACGAGGCGCACTTGCGACGAGGGTTCGGCGTTCGCCCGTCGAGCGACCGTAGCGAGCGCGGCGAACCCCGCGAGCGCTGTCAGCCGGGCGACGCGTCTCAGAGCCGCTTCCTCACTGGACGACCACGGCCTTCGACGCGCTCGTCCCGCAGGCATCACGTTGCTTCATGGGGGACCTCGCGCCGATGAAAAAGCAGAACTTTCAGCTCTTGAGAACGGTCAGCTCGCCGCCGTAGGTGGGTTCGCCGAACGTGCCCGAGGGCGTGGGCGTTCCCATGGCATTGCATAGCGCAACCAGCAGTCCGTTGTTCACAGTGTAAGCAGGCAGCGCGAGGCTTCGCCCCGTCTTGAAGTAACCGCCGCAGCTCCCCGCCATGACGACCGGCACGTCGATCGCTTCGCTGGCGCCGGTGCGCCCGTTGCTCATCGCGACGACGACGCTGTTCTCGAGCAGGGACGTGCCGGTGACGTCGACGACGCCTTTGATCTGGCCGACGATGTACGCGATTTGCGATTGGAACCAGGCGTCGGTGATCGCCTTGTCGGCGCCATTGCGTTTGGCGATGGAAGCGAGGCTGTTGACGTCGCCCGTGCTGGCACTCGCTGGGGCGGGCCCGCCCGCTGCGTACGGCACGCCGCTGGGGCCGACCAGCCACGTGGGAATGAGCTGCGCGCCAGTTTGATCGCCGATTTGCATCACGATGCAGCGGGTGAGGTCCGACGCGAAGGCGGCGACCCCAAGGTCCATATGGAGTTTGGTGATCATGGGAATGCCAGAGCTCCCTGCTTGGAGCGGTGCCCCCACCGCCGGAGGATTGCACGCGGGGTTGATTGGCCCGGCGGGCATCGGGCCGCCATTGCTCGGCATGACTTGAAGCAGCCTCTCCATCTCTCGGACGGCCGTCAGGTGAGCGTCGATGTTCTGCTTGTCCGCCGTTCCGACGATGGTCCCGAAGCGATTCAGATCGCTCATGACGTAGTCGAGGATGCTTTTCTGGATCAGCTTCGAGTTGTCCACCGGCGCGGGCGGCGCGCCTGCGTCGGGGGTCGTGGTCGGGAGCGCTCCAGCGAAGTACGTGTTGAACACGGCGGCGGGATCGAGGTCGGGGAGCACGGGCTCGCCGGCCGCCTTCCACGAGAGCCGCGCGGTGCTCTGCACGGAGACCCCTTGGTTGAGGCTCACGTGGCCGCCATAGCCGCCGGCCACGAGGGCGCTGCCAATGTACTGGTCGACCGAGGGGCCGCCGGCGATGTCGGCCGCGGTCGAACCCGAGAGCGACTGGTAGAAGGCGCCTGTCAGCATGCCGGGAAAGCAAGCCTCGCCGTTTCTCTGGCCGAAGCCCGGCATATCCTTGATGAACCGATAATCAACCCCGTCCAAGAGAAGAAGGTCGCTCATGTAGGGGAGAAGCGACGACTGGAAGGGGGAAAGCGTCCAGCTCGTCGGGTCGTCGCCCGCGGTGGGCCAGCTGGTGATGCCGCTGAGCATGCCGTCCGGCCAGACCAGGATGTACATGCGCTTGATCCCGCCGGCCAAGCAGTCGGCGTCGGCGCGATCGGACTCGAGCAGCGGGAGCAGGGCCGCGCCCGCGCCGATCGACTGGAGCAGGTTGCGACGCGAAAACCGGAGATCACGCTTCATCATGAAGGACTCTCCGCGAAAAAGAACGTCCAGGCGAGGGCTTGCGCCGGCGACGGGTCGCGTGGCCCGACGGAGCCACCAGCATACCCATTTGTGTCCGATGCGACGCGGGGCCGTCAGTCGGGTCCAAATGGTGCGCTCCGGTCGGAGCCTGGGTCCATGTGCGCATCCTGCAGGATCACGGTGACTTGGCCCGGGGACGACGCTCCGTCCGCCAGCTCGACCGTCTACTCGTACATCACGTATTCGGGCTGCGGCGACAATGCGAGCACCTCTTTGGCCGTCATGAGGCGGCTCCCGTTGCGCGTGTCTTCGTCGAAGAACAGCTTGAAGCCCGGGTGCACGCCGGCCGTGATCTTCTCCATCAGGTTGCCGTACGTGGCGATCTTCGCGTGAACGGGTCCGAGGCCGTCGACGCTCTTGATGACGACGACGCCGGGGAATGGCGTCACCACGGCTTCGTCTTTGACCACCTCGCGGATGACCTCGTGGAAGACGAGCACCTTCTCGGGCAGGCGGTACTTCTGGACGAAGCCGGACAAGTACGACGCGACCTCGTTGAGCGTTGCGCCGGTGGTCTGGCCGAAGAACTGCCCCGGGCGCTGCTTGGCCTTCATCGCCCATTCCGGATCGAGCGCCACGCCGACGTCGGGCTCTCGCAAGTACTTATCGAAGGTCTTCACTTCGGTGAGAAAGTCCGATTGCCCCGGCTGAATGTTGAGGAGAAGAAGCGCCTTCGATTGCCGGGCGACGCGCAGATAGTCGTCGACCACCGAGTCGTCGACGCGGCGGCGGTACTTGCCATCCGCGCCGGCCCCGCCCTGAACGACGACGGCAATGAGCTCGAACACCGGCAGGATCTTGCGGTCCAGCGCAAACGCGGCGGCTCGCGCCTCGAGCGCCTTGGCCTTCTTGGGGAGGTTTCCCTGGAGCTCGCCGAGCGCGGGTGCGCCGGGTGTGCCGCAGAATCCGACGAGCCGGTGATCGGGGAAGATCGTCCGCCCGCCGCGCGGCAGCTCCATCGCCGGCGGCTCGGGCGGCGCGGGTGTCGCGGCCGGCTCCACGTCGGCGGTGGCGACGGCCGGCGCTTTTGACGCCGTCGGCTCGTGCGCCTTCAGGCACCCCGACATCGCAGGTGCCAAGAGCGCGAGGGCCGCGGCGCCGGCGAGGCAAGTCGCGCCCCAGCGCGCGCCCGAGCGGCGCCCGGGACCGTTGGCGTTCGTCACGGCGTTTCCTCGAACTTCGATTCGCACGGGGAAGGTCCATCTTGTCACACGATTGGCGGACCCGTCCATGATGCTGCCACTTAGTACGGGTGACCGGCTCACGAGAAAAGGCCGCACGGCACGTGGACGCGCACCCGGACGCGGACGTGGACGCGCACGTGGGACGTTGACCCAGACTTGGACCTGGACTGGTTGGTGAGATCAGCTCTTGAGAACGGTCAGCTCGCCGCCGTAGGTGGGTTCGCCGAATGTGCCGGAGGGGGTGGGCGTTCCCATGGCATCGCACAGCGCAACGAGCAGTCCGTTGTTCGGAGTGCCCGCCGGGAGCGCGAGGCTTCGCCCCGTCTTGAAGTAACCGCCGCAGCTCCCCGCCATGACGACCGGCACGCCGGTCACTTCGCTGGCGCCGGTGCGCCCGTTGCTCATGGCGACGACGACGCTGTTCTCGAGCAGGGACGTACCGGTGACGTCGACGACGCCTTTGATCTGGCCGACGATGTACGCGATTTGCGATTGGAACCAGGCGTCGGTGATCGCCTTGTCGGCGCCATTTCGTTTGGCGATAGCGTGGAGGCTGTTCACGTCGCCTGTATTGGCGTCCGACGGGTTGGGCCCGCCCGCTACATACGGCACGCCGTTGGGGTCGACCAGCCAAGTGGGAACGAGCTGTCCGGCGCCTTGATCGCCGATTTGCATCACGATGCAGCGGGTGAGGTCCGACGCGAAGGCGGCGACCCCGAGGTCCATCTGAAGTTTGGTCATCACGGGAACGGCAGGGCTCCCCGCTAAGACCGGTGCTCCCACCGCCGGCGGATTGCACGCGGGGTTGATGGGCCCGGCGGGCATCGGGCCGCCATAGCCCGGCATGACTTGAAGCAGCCTCTCCATCTCTCGGACGGACGTGAGGTGGGCATCGATGTTTAGCTTGTCGGCCGTTCCGACGATGCTCCCGAAGCGAGTCAGATCGCTCATGACGTAGTCGAGGATGCTCTTCTGGATCAGCTTCGAGTTGTCCACCGGCCCGGGAGCCGCGCCTGCGTCGGCGGTCGTCGTGGGGATGGCGCCCGCGAAGTACATGTTGAACACGGCGGCGGGATCGAGGATTGGAAGTACGGGCTCGCCAGCGGCCTTCCACGAGAGCCGCGCGGTGCTCTGCACGAAGACCCCCTGGTTGAGGCTCACCTGGCCGCCGTAGCCGCCGGCCACGAGGGCGCTGCCGATGTACTGGTCGACCGAGGGCCCGCCCGCGAGGTCGGCCGCGGTCGAACTCGAGAGCGTCTGGTAGAAGGCGCCCGTCAGCATGCCGGGAAAGCAAGCCGCGCCGTTTCTCTGGCCGGCGCCCGGCATATCCACGATGAATCGGTAATCGACCCCGTCCAAGAGAAGAAGGTCGCTCGTGTAGGGGAGAAGCGACGACTGGAAGGGGGAAAGCGTCCAGCTCGTCGGGTCATCGCCCGCGGTGGGCCAGCTGGTGATGCTGCTGAGCATTCCGTCCGGCCAGACCAGGATGTACATGCGCTTGATCCCGCCGGCCAAGCAGTCGGCGTCGGCGCGATCGGACTCGAGCAGCGGGAGCAGGGCCGCGCCCGCGCCGATCGACCGGAGCAGGTTGCGGCGCGAAAACCGGAGATCACGCTTCATCATGAGGGACTCTCCCCGCGCAAAAAGGACGTCCCGGCGACGGCTCGCGCTGGCGACGGGTCGGGTGGCCCGACGGAGCCACCAGCATACCCATTTGTGTCCGATGCGACGCGGGGCCGTCAGTCGAGTCCAAATGGTGCGCTCCGGTGGGAGCCTGGGGCCACGGGCGCACCCTGCAGGAGCGTGGTGATTGGACCGGGGACGGCGCTTCCTTCCGCCAGCTCGACCGTCCACTCGTACATCACGTATTCGGGCTGCGTCCCTGGCGCCTCTTGGTCTCTGTCGCCAAGGGACCCGGTTTGCGTGCACAACGAGAGAAGATTGTGACAAAAGAGAGTCGCGATCTGTCGCCAAAGCTCCCGGTCTAAAGTGTCGTGGGGGCTCCCGGTCGTTCACGGGAAGGCCCGTCCTCGCCTGGAGCAAGCCAGTTCCCACGGTGGGAAGACGACGCCTCACCATCGGGCGCGGGCCCCTCACCGTCGGGCGCCGCGTCCTCATCGCCGGCCGCCTCCTCCTCATGGCCGGGCGCTGCCTCCTCACCATGAGGCGGCGGCTCCTCATCATGAGGCGGCGGCGCCGAATGAGGGGGCGTGACCGCCTCGTGGCGAGGCGACGTCGCCGAAGCGTCAGAAACCGCCCTCTCACGAGAAGAAGGCGCCGCCTCGACGAAATCGGACGCTTTCTGGCGTTGGGGCGCCGCGTTCCTGTGTCGAGGCGCCGCCGCCTCGCGATGAGAAGGCGCCGCCTCATGGTGAGGAGCCACCGCCACGGCCCGAGCAGGCCGTCTCTTGCGACGAGAAATCAATGCCTTACGGGAAATCGACGCCGGCCATGTCGATTTCTCGGTAGTCGGCGCGGAATCGGGCCGCGAGCTGAGACTGCCGGCCCTCGCCCCGCAGGCCCTCGCGCCACGGCGACGTTGACGAACGCCGCCGCGCCCAAGATGCTTTCATCTCGATGCTTACGCTCCTCGGCAATCTAGAGTCGGGCAACGTACATAAAATACAGATGATGCTAGCCTATCTCAATCTGAGATTCGCCCGCGTGGACGTCGCGCAGACTCGTGACGAACCTAGAAGGCCTGAGTTTCTCGCGCTCAATCCGATGGGGAAGGTCCCCGTTGTAGTTCTCGACGGTGGTGATGTCCTCGCGGAGTCGGGAGCGGTTCTCTACTGGTTCGGTCGCGATACCCCCTTGTGGCCGCGCGACTCCCTGGCGCAGACCGAGGTCCTGCGCTGGATGTTCTTCGAGCAATACAGCCACGAGCCGGCTCTGGCGGTCTTGCGGTACGCGCGAAGGTTCGCCACATCGCCGCCTAGCGCTGATCGAGTTCGAGAGCTCGAGAACAAATCGCGTTTTGTGCTTGCGGCCATGGACGGGCAACTGGCACGCCGGCCCTGGATAGCCGGCTCCCATTGCACTCTGGCTGACTACGCGCTGTATCCGTACACGAAGTGGGCCGACGAGGCCGACTTGCGCCTCGAGCAATACAGCTCCGTGGAACAATGGCTCCGGTTCGAAGCGCAGCCTCGTTTTCTGCCTCTCGGGACAGAAGGGGCCGTAAGTGTGAAGAAATTCCAAGAGTACTTCGGTCGACCCAAGATCAAACCTCTGGATCGCGCCGCGCCTCCGATTCGGTCACCGCAATCGGCCAGGGCCAGACCCCGGTTGCACGGGCACGGGCACGGGCACGGGCACGGGGGAGGAACGAGCCCCAGCAAAGGGGGGTCGGGGGGAGCGTCCGCGCTCCCTTGTTTACGGGTGGGGGGTCGGGGGGAGCGTCCGCGCTCCCCCCGTGTGCAAGTCGTTTGATCGCGTAAGCTCCAATCGCGTCAGCCGGAGCGGAGCCCCGGAGGGGCGGAGCGCAGGCTGCACGTTAAAGATGCTCTCTCGCCACGTCGGCCCACGCGCCGCTCGGCTCCAGCTCCAGGTACTTCTTCCAGTGCGGCCTCGCCTGCGCGCGATCGCCCAGTCGCTCCCAGGCCATCGCCAGGTTGAAGTGCGCGTCGGCGAACCGCGGGTCGCCCGCGAGCGCCCTCTCGAAGTGCGCCGTCGCGCTTCTCGCATCGCCCCGTTCGAGCATCACGTAGCCGAGGTTGTAGTGCGCCTCCGGCTGATGCGGGTCGACCTCGATCGCCAGCCGGTACAAGGCTTCGGCGCCGACGTCGTCGCCGCGACGAAAGCGGATGTTGCCGAGGTTGGTGTGGGCGATGGCGAGCGACGGATCGAGCCGCACCGCGCGTTGATAAAGCTCCTCCGCTTTGTCGTAGGTCGCCGGATCCTCGTCGAAGGTGCTCGCTTGCACGTACATCTCGTAGGCGGTTCGCGCGCGAGTAGGGCTCGTCTCCGGTCGCAGGACGCGTACGACGTCGTCGCGCAGCGACTGCACCTGGAAGTCGAGGACCATCTGCCCGGTCAGCGGCTCGAAGCTTCCTTCCTCGGCGCGGACGACCACGCGCCGGCCGTCGCCGATGATGCGAAGCTCTTGCAGCGGTCGGGTCACCCGCGGAAGCACCTGACGCAGCGCACCGATCGCGCGAGCCACGTCGCGCAGACGGACTTGGTGCTCGAGGAGCTCTCGAGTGGCCCGAAGCGCAATCAGATCGTGGAACGTATACGCGCGCTGCTTTCCGCGCTGTCCCGAAGGCGACACGATCTTCGCGCGGTCGAGGGAGCGCAGGCGCGCGGCCGTGACGCCGAGCAACTTGACCACTTCGCCGCGCGTGAATATGTCGGTCACCGGCTCGCGTCCGTCCCGCGGGGGTGGCATGGTCGGCGGCGCCTTGCCCAGGGCGTCGGCCCCGAGCACGCGCCCCCCCCCGGCGCCGAACGCCACGTGAATCACGTTCGCGCGTTTGCGTCGCTTCCGTTTGCTGCGACGGGCCGTTCCGTCTGTCGTGCTGGACATGGGTGGGGGCAGTTGGCTACGTCGCCGCTCCTCCGGCGGCGCGCCTCTCTATCAAAGGCGCCTGCACGTCGACGTCAATCCTCACGCCGCGGGGGTCTTCCGTCACGCGGATCTCACACGTTATTCGCCCGAGTCGGGCGGGGGCTCGCAGGGATGCCTCGCGCTGGGCGGCGCGCATCGCCCGCACCCGCACGTTGAGGTCCCGGGCGGCGAGCGTCACGAGAAGGCGCGCATCCGCGTTCTCGGCGGTCGGCAGGATCAGGCTCGTCGAGCCGTACCACACGCGCCCCTGTGGCTCGTGGCGCACACCGCCTTCGCTGATGATGTCCGCGCGGTCGAAGAGCCCGCGCCAGCTGGCGTCGGAGGCGCGCACCAGGAGCGTCTCGCGCGCGACGACCAGTCGCAGCTCGCGCGCTTTCGCAATTCCGGGACCGGTCACCATCGGGATCGTGGCAGGCGTTGCGGCGATAGATCCAGTTTTTACAGATGGGCGCTTGCCCCACGCGTCCGCGGCGAGCCGAGCAGGCCGCGGTGGGGGCTCGGCACTCCGCCACCGCCGCGGCGAGCTCGCTTCCACGCGCGTCACGCGCGCGCTTCGCCGACGACGCCGCCATCAAGCGGTACCACGATCGGCTCCACGTGGACGCCGCGCGGCGTCGACTCGATCCAGGTCGCGTGGGCGATGCGGGCTCCCGCCCCGGGCGCTTCGCCGACGCTCCCGACGTTGACGATGCGTGCGCCGCCCACCATGCGATCGAACGGGACGTGGCTCGAGCCGCACACGACGACGTCCGCCGGGTCGTCGCCGAGCAGCGCATTGATCTCGTCGTCGGTCATGTCGTGGGTCAGCTCCTCGGCGGGATCGGCGGGCGAACCGTGCACGAGGAGCAGCTCGCCGCCGTCTTCGAGCGGTACGCGCGCGTGGGTCGGCAGCCGGCGGATGCGCTGCAGGATGAGCTCCCCCAAAAGGTCGCGGGTCGCCCGCATGCGGTCGAGCCGCTCGCGCTCATGGTCGCTCCGCGGGCGCAAGGCGCCCGGGTCGAGGGTGGCAACGGCGCGGTCGGTGAGGCCTTGGACCATGATCGCGCCGGCCGCGCTCAAACGACGCCATGTCTCGAGGGGCTCGGGGCCGGGGAAGACGATGTCGCCCGCGACGAGGAGCTTGTGGAAGCTTCGCCGTTCGGCGGTGGCGAGTACGGCGCGCAGGGCGTCGAGGTGGCCGTGGATGTCGGAGACGCAGAGGAGAAGCATGGGGGTCGCGGATTCGGGAGATTCTGGAGGGGAGGATAGCGCGGGGAAGGCTTGCGCCTACGCCCCTGCGCGGTCAATCCCACCGCGCAAGTCACGGACGAGGCGCTCGACCCCCGCCATTCGCGCTTCGGGGCTCGCGCCTTCTTCGATTGCGCGCACCAGCGCCGAGCCGACCACCACGCCGTCGGTGCCCGCCGCCGCGGCGCGGGCTTTGTCGGCTGAGTCGATCCCGAAGCCCACCACGACCGGCAGGCCCAGGCCGTCGCGCAGCCTCGCGGCGTGGGCCGCGGCGCCGCGCGCGTCCACCGCGGCCGTTCCCGTCACGCCCGTGACGCTCACGTAGTACACGAACGGCACCGTGCCGCCCGCCGCGGCGTCTTTCACCGCGGCGGCGCTCTCGGGACGGCTGGTCGGGGCGAGCAGCGGGACCACGCCGAGTCCGTGGCTCTTGGCGGCCCGGCGCAGCGGCCCGCTCTCTTCGACCGGCAAGTCGACGACCAGCAGCGCGTCCACGCCGGCTTCGGCGGCCTCGCTGGCCGCACGCCCCTCGCCGCGGACGAAGATCGGGTTGTAGTACCCGAAGACCACAATCCCCACGTGCGGGTCGGCGGCGCGCACGGCGCGCGCGGCCCGCAGGGTGGCGTCGAAGCCGCCTCCGGCCGAAAGCGCGCGCTGGCTCGCCCGCTGGATCGCCGGGCCGTCGGCGGTCGGATCGCTGAAGGGCACCCCGAGCTCGAGCACGTCGGCTCCTTCCCGAACGCAGGCGAGCGCGAGATCGATGCTCTCTTCCACGCTGGGGTCGCCCACGCACAAGTACGCGACGAGCACTTTGCGCCGGCCGGCCGCAAACGCTGCCTCGATGCGCTTCATGGCTCGCCTCCCCCGGTCGCCTCGCGCGGCAGAAGGCGAGCCAGCAAGGTCGACAGGTCTTTGTCGCCGCGCCCCGAGAGGCAGACCGCGATCGACACCGGGCGGCCGCGCTCGCGCGCCCGATCGCGCGCCACGTCCCCGACGCGGGCGAACGCGTGCGCCGATTCGAGCGCGGGGACGATCCCTTCGTTTCGCGCGAGGAGCAGGACGGCCGCGAGCGCCTCGTCGTCGGTGGCCGAAAGGTAACGGGCCCGGCCGCTCTCTTTCAACCAGGCGTGCTGCGGGCCGACACCCGGGTAGTCCAATCCGGCGCTGATCGAGTGCGCCTCCAGGATCTGCCCGCCGTCGTCGCAGAGCACGTAGCTCTTCGAGCCGTGGAGCACGCCGACCCGCCCCTCGCCCAGGGTCGCCGCGTGCCGTCCGGTCGCTACGCCTTCGCCCGCGGCTTCGACGCCCACGAGCGCGACGTCGGGGTCGTTCAGGAACGCGCCGAACATTCCGATCGCGTTCGACCCTCCGCCGATGCACGCGACGACCGCGTCGGGCAGCCCGCCGGCGGCCCGCAGCAGCTGCGCGCGCGCTTCGTCTCCAATTACGCTCTGCAAGAACGCGACGAGCTCGGGATACGGGTCCGGGCCTGCCGCGGTTCCCAGACAATAATAGGTTGTCCGGACGTTGGTGACCCAGTCGCGCATGGCTTCGTTCAGCGCGTCTTTGAGCGTGCGCGACCCGCTCTCGACCGGTACGACCCGGGCTCCGAGCAGCTTCATGCGGCCGACATTCGGGGCCTGTCGTTTGACGTCTTCGGAGCCCATGTACACGTCGCACGGCAAGCCGAAGAGCGCGCACGCGGTCGCTGTGGCGACCCCGTGCTGGCCGGCGCCCGTCTCGGCGATGACGCGCGTCTTACCCATCTTCTTCGCGAGGAGAACTTGCCCGAGCGCGTTGTTGATCTTGTGAGCGCCGGTGTGGCAGAGGTCTTCCCGCTTGAGCCAGAGGCGGGCGAGGAAGCGCCCATCGGGGTCGATCGCCCTGGCGAGGCGCCGGGCTTCGCCGAGCGGGGTGGGTCGGCCGACGTAGTCGGCCAAGAGGGCGCGCCACTCGCGCTGGAAGGGCTCGGCGCGCACGACGGATTGCAGCGCATGCGAGAGCTCGTCGAGCGCGGGCACGAGCGTCTCGGCCACGAAGCGGCCCCCAAAGGGTCCGAAGTAGCCGTGCCGAGGCGGCTGTGAGGGCGGTGCGGACGTCATCGATGGCGCTGGGCCGTTTTGTAGCACCTTCCCGGTGCGTCATGCGCCACGCTTCGGAGACTCGCTCTCTCCCTCCCCAGGAGCCCGACGATGCCCGCCGACGCCGAAGCCGAACTGCTCGCGACCCGCCCGGAGTTTCCGACGCTCGCCAAGGGCGTTCACCTCATCAGCCACTCTCTCGGCGCGATGCCGTCGCGCGCGCGGGCGGAGACCACGCGCTTTCTGGACGAATGGGAGAACGACTCGATCGCTGCTTGGGGACACCACTGGCTCGGCGCAGTGCGCTCGCTGGGTGACCTCGTCGCCGGGGTCCTGGGCGTCGCGCCGGGCACGGTGTGCATGCTCCCCAACGTGTCGACGGCGCAGGCGGTCGTGGCGTCGTGCTTCACCTTCGAGGGGCCCCGCCGGCGCGTCGTGTACGACGATTTGAACTTCTCGACGGTGCACTACGTGTGGCAAGAGCAGGCGCGCCGCGGCGCCGAGGTGGTCGTGGTCCACGGGCGCGACGGCGTCCATCCGCCGATCGAGGAGCTTTTGGCCGCGATCGACGAGCGCACGCTCATCGTTCCGATCAGCCACGTTCTCTTTCGATCGAGTGGCATGTACGACGCGCGGCGGGTGATCGAGCGCGCCCACGCGGTCGGCGCGCTGGTGCTCCTCGACGTGTATCAGTCCGCCGCGACCGTACCCCTCCGGCTGGCCGAGTGGGGGTGCGACATCGCGTGCGGCGGGTCGGTCAAATGGGCGTGCGGCGGGCCGGGCGCGGCGTATCTGTACGTTCGGCCCGACCTCGTCGACAGGCTCGAACCGATGGCCGCCGGGTGGTTCTCGCACGCCGAGCCGTTCGCGTTCGACATGGGGCCGATGCGCTGGGCGAAGGGGGTGTGGCGGATGATCGGGGGAACGCCGTCGATGCCGTCGGTGTACTCGGCGCGAGCGGGGTGGGAGACGATCGCGCGCCTGGGGGTCGATCGGATCCGGGCGAAGTCGCTCCGGCAAACGCGCCTCTTGCGCGGGCTCGTCGAGGCGCGCGGGTTGACCGTCAACACGCCGGCGGAGGACGAGGCGCGCGGCGCGACCGTATGCTTCGATTTCGCGGGCGCCGAGGGCGTGTCCGAGGAGCTCGTTCGGCGTCGGTTCTTCCACGACTACCGACCGCGCTGCGGGCTGCGCGTGAGCCCGCACTTCTATACGACGGACGAAGAGTTGCGGGGGTTCGTCGACGCCCTCGACGAGATCCGCCTGCGAAGGGCATAAACGACGGGGCCGAGCCCGATGAGCAGCGCTCCAAGGCCGAGCGAGGGGAAGGGACCCAGCTTCTCGCCGCGGCTCTGCCAGAGGGCGAGGCAGAGGAGGGATACCGGAGCCAGGCCCAACGCCGCCGCGCCGGCAAGGCCCCCCGGGACGCGGAAGGGACGCGGGAGGTCAGGCTCGCGGACCCGCAAGATCACGAGCGCGACGAACTCGAGGAGGAGGCTTGCCCCGTAGAGCAAGACGTCGAGCTCGACGAGTCGAATGAACCCGATCCCGACGCAGGCCGCGTACGTGATCGAGCAGACCGCGATCGAAGCCCAGGGCGCGCCGTTCTTCGGATTCCGACGCGACAGCCACGCGGGGAGGTACCCGTCTTCGGCGAGGACCACGGGCAGCCGCGAATACGAAAGCAAGAGCGCGTTGAACATCCCGGCGCCGCACACCATGCCGCCGGCGACCATGGCGAACCCCAGAGCGGGGCCTCCCACTTGGCGCGCGGCGGTCACCCACGAGCCGGTCGTCCAGGCGCTCGCGTCGAGACCGGCCCATGCAGCCGCGCACACCGGCACGAGGTACGTCACGACGACCAGCCCCAGGGTCGCGAGCACCGCCCGCGGGTAGGCGATCGAGGGGCGCTCGACTTCTTCGGCGATCGTCGATGCGTTGTCCCACCCCATGTAGTTCCACATTGCGACGAGGAGGCCCCCGACGAGAACGGGGCCGGAATGGTCCGCCGGCGCGGGGACAGCGGCGGCCGCGGGCGCTCGGGCCAGCGCGAAGACCGCAAATGCGCCGAAGGGCAGGAGGAGCGCCGTGCCGAGCGCGATGGCCCCGACGCCCACGGCCGCCGCCCCACGCAGGTTCCACGCGGCGCAGGCCGCGATCACGATCGCGCCCGCGACGACCGCCCCGACTCCCGACGCCACCGACGGCACGAGGTACCCGAGGTACAGCGTGAAGAGCGTGGGATAGAGCGCCATGTCGAAGAAGCTCGCCACGAGAGAAAGCCAGGCCTCCTGGAAGCCCCAGAAGGGGCCGATGGCCCGGCGCACCCAGGCGTAGTAACCGCCCTCTTTGGGCAACGCGCTCGCCAGCTCGCCGACCATCAGGGCGGTCGGGAGGCTCCAGAGCAGCGGCACGACCACGAGCGCAGAGATCGCGACGACGTATCCGCACGCCACGAGGTCCTCGAGCCCATAGGCGCCCCCCGACACCATGAAGTAGGTCGAAGCGACGAGCGGCAGCAGCCCGAGCTTCTTCGGCCTCGCCATCTCGACAGGCCGAATACCGTCTCCTCGAGCGGGTCCGCAAGCTCGTTGATGCACGCCTCGAGGCGCGCTCGAGGCTCACCCTCCGCCGGTGAGCCCAGCCCGGCGCCGCGTGACGGCCGGCGCCCAGTCGCGGATGCGAGACAGCCGGCGCTCTTCGTCGAGCGTGGTGCGCCGCCGGCTCTTGCGTCCCGCGAGATAACGCTCGGCGTGGGCGATGACGGCGGCGGCGACGTCGATGCCGCTCGCGCGCTCGATCCCCTCGAGCCCGGGCGAGCTGTTGATCTCGAGGATCTTCGGCCCCTCGCGCGTTTCGAGCATGTCGACCCCGGCCACTTCGAGCCCCATCACCCGGGTCGCTGCGATGGCGGCTCGCCGGTAGGCCTCCTCGAGGGGCACGGCGACGCCCCGGCCGCCCCGGTGCAGATTCGACCGGAACTCTCCCGCCTTCGCTTGCCGGCGCATCGCGGCCACCACGCGGCCGCCGACCACGATCGCGCGCAGGTCCCGTCCGGTCGCTTCGGCGATGTACTGCTGAAGGATGATGTCCTGCCCCATCGCCCAGAGCGTTTCGAGCAGCGACGTGACGGCTTGGGGCGTCTCCGCGATCATCGTTCCGATCCCCTGCGCGCCCTGCTGGAGCTTGACGATGCAGGGCGCGCCCCCCACTTGCGCGAGCGCCTGATCGATGGCCTCGGGGGTCCGCGCGTAGACCGTCACGGGCACGTCGATGTTCTTCTTCGTCAAGAGTTGCATGGCACGCAGCTTGTCGCGCGATCGCGCGATCGCGAGCGCCGTGTTGACGACGGGTACGCCCATCAGGTCGAACTGGCGCACCACGGCCAGGCCGTAGTTCGTGATCGATGCGCCGATGCGCGGCAGGACGATGTCCGCGTGCGGGGCGGGATGGGCACCGAGGTAGAGCGACGGGCGGCCGCGCGAAATGACCACGCGGAGGTCGAGCGGATCGATGACCGACACCTCGTGCCCGCGAGCACGGGCCGTCAGCACGAGCCGACTCGTCGAATAGAGGGTCGCGTTTCGCGAGAGAAGCAGCAGCCGCATTGCGGTTGCGGAAGCCTAGTCCGTCGGGTCCATCGAAGCGAAGGGAAGTTTCCCCGCTGTCGGCGGTCGCGCGGGGCGACGCTGCACTCGGGCCCGTGCATTCGGGCTCGGGTCAGCTCGGTCACCTCATCGCATCGAGCTCGTCGCGGCGGCCAACCGCGCTCGCGGCGGAACCGGAGCGATGTTCATGATGCGCGGGCCGAACTCGAGGGCGAGAATGATGGCGAGGCCAAGGATTCGGAGCCAGAAGTGCAACTTTTGAGACATGGCGCTGCTCGACTGTCGCTGAGCACAAGCACATATCGTGCTCGCAGCGGTTCCATGGATTGCGCCAAGAAATCGCGGGTCCGGCCCATGACGCCGGCGTCGTACTTTTCACAGGGCGTCGCAACGCTGACACGGTATCTCGTGCAGCCTCCGCTGCGCCCCTGCGGGGCTCCGCTCCGGCTGACGTGGTCAAACGACTTGCACACGGGGGGAGCGCGGCCGCTCCCCCCGGCCCCCCAGCCGTAGTCGAGCGCGCGCAGCCTCCGCTGCGCCCCTTCGGCGTGGCGTGTGCTGCAATCGCTTCGGGGCTCCGCTCCGGCTGACGCGACTGCGCGAAGTGCACACGGGGGGAGCGCGGCCGCTCCCCCCGACCCCCAGCCGTAGGCGAGAGAGAGCGCGCGCTCACGACCTGGCCTTCGGCTACTGGCTGGCTGCCTTGCGGATCAAGTCGTCGAGCGAATCGTGGCGTGCGGCGACGGGCCTCGGGGCAGCTGGTTTGGCTTCGGCGTGATGGTTGCTGGGGCGAGGCGCGCGAAACGTCGCGACCGGGGCACATACTTCGAGCACGCTCGCGGCCGGAGCGCCGACGCCCGCTTGCGCCGACGCGGGCACGCCGGCGCCCTGCGTCCCTCCTGCGGACGCTTGCGGTTCCGCTGCCGAGATGCCTTCGAACGCGGCCGTAGAGGCGCCTCGCGGCGGCCAGTCGCCGGCGGACGCGGTAGCGGCGTGCGAGGAGAGGGACTTACCGAGGAGGAGGCCGCTGACCATGGCCGCGACGAGGGTGCTTCCCGCCGCAATGAGCCAGCCATTGCGCAGACCCGAGCTGCCCTGCGCGGCCGCCGCCGCAAGGACCGCCGGAATCGACCGCGCCGGCGGCCGGGGGCCCGAGCCGGA
>Ga0265313_10000127_pt1 | contig 76864 bp, 64 predicted proteins | sample 4123metaG_FD_203122 | JGI IMG/M metagenome (GOLD analysis project Ga0265313, IMG submission 203122) | Rhizosphere microbial communities from Carex aquatilis grown in University of Washington, Seatle, WA, United States - 4-1-23 metaG | ecosystem: Host-associated > Plants > Roots > Rhizosphere >... | reverse complement strand
ATGATGGCCGGCATCGAGATCGTCCGCCCGGGCGCCCAGCTGGGCGACATCGGCCATGCGATCCAGGCCGTGGCCGAGGCCGAGCGGTTCTCGGTGGTGCGTGATTTCTGCGGCCACGGCATCGGCCGGATCTTCCACGACGCGCCCAGCGTGCTCCATTTCGGCAAGCCGGAGACGGGCCCCGAACTGCGCGAAGGCATGTTCTTCACCGTCGAGCCGATGATCAACGCCGGGCGCTGGGAAGTGAAGGTGCTGGACGACGGCTGGACGGCCGTCACCCGCGACCGGTCCCTCTCGGCCCAGTTCGAGCACACGATCGGGGTCACCGCCGACGGGTTCGAGATCTTCACCCGCTCGCCCGCCGGGTACGATTCGCCGCCCTATTCGGCGTGAGCGAACCGGCGGACGAAGCAGACGACAAGCCCGGCCATCTCGGCCACCGCCATCGCTTACGCCGGCGCCTGCTCGACCAGGGGCCCGAGGGGCTCGCCGACTACGAGCTCCTGGAACTGCTCCTGATGCAGTCCCTGCCGCGGATCGATACCAAGCCGCTCGCCAAGACCTTGCTGAAGCGCTTCGGCAGTTTCGCGGCCCTCCTGGCGGCCGAGGAAGCGGAAATCGCCAAGGTCAAAGGCATGGGCGAAGGAGCCATCGCCGGCCTCAAGACCGTGCGCGCCGCCGCCTTCCGCCTGTTGCGCCAGGAGCTGGACGGCAAGCCGGTGCTCTCGAGCTGGCAGAACCTGGTGGATTATTGCCGCGTCCAGCTGGCCGAGGAGAAGACGGAGCAGTTCCACCTCCTGTTCCTCGACCATAAGAATGCCCTCATCGCCGATGAGCGACAGCAGACCGGCACCGTCGACCACGCACCCGTCTATCCACGCGAGGTGGTGAAGCGGGCCCTCGAACTGGGCGCCTCGGCCATCATCATGGTGCACAACCACCCGAGCGGCGACCCGACGCCGTCCCGCGACGACGTGGCCATGACCAAGGCGGTGGCCGCGGCGGCGGAGAAGCTCGGCATCCTGCTCCACGACCACCTCGTGGTCGGTCGCAAGGGCCATAAGAGCCTGCGGGCGCTTAAGCTGATCTAGCTCGCTTGAGACAGCGTTGCGCGGCCTATCACAGGTCCGCCTGGAGAGCGGTCACTGCGCCGGCACCCACGGCCCCATTGTGACGTTGAATTGCATGAAGAAGTTGAAACCTTGCGCATTGTGCGTGCCGCCCGCCGCACACCACCCGACTTTCTTGGGATCGGGGTACGTCGCTCCCTGGTCGGCAGGCTGGAACACTTCCCAGCACTTGTTGCAGAAGCGCCAGCCGGCCACGACGTCCGGTTGGCCCGGCGCATAGTAACCGTTGTTCGGTGCGACGGTATACAGTCCGAAGTTGAAGCCCTGCGCCGCGTGCGCGCCACCAGCCGCGCAACGCCCCTTGCGATTGGGGTCGCCGTTCCAGAACATGGCCCGGCACTTGACGCAGTAGCGCCAGTCGTACTGGATCGCGCCATTGGGCCTGGCGCTGTCGTAGTGAAGCAGGAAATTATAGCCCCAGGCGGCATGCTGCCCATGATAGCCCGTGGTGCAGCGTCCCATGTTGTTGCGGTCGCCGCCCCAGAACAGGCAGTGGCAGTATTGGCAATAGGCCCAGTCTTGCTGTGTGCCTACCTCGGCATGCGCGCTTCCCGGCGCGAGCAGCGCCGGCAGAGTCAATAGAAGAGAACCTTGCGCGCGCAGCAATAGCGTGCGCCTGGAAACATGGCCGTCGCAAGTCATCTCGCCCCCCTCGTGCTGCGGTTCAGCTTAGCCCAACTGCGTCTTCAACAGACTACGGTCGATGCTCGCAGATCAGACCCATGGCGTTCACGGCCTTGCCGTAGCGGATTGTGAATCCTGTTGCGGTCTCGCCCGCTGGGCAGGATGTGTTTGCAAGTTCGGTCGCACCCATGGCTGTCCTTGATCCCTCGAATCCCGCTTCAGATCGGCCGATAGCATGGGTGCCAACGGGCGAGCATGGAAGATAGATGCTGATCACTTGCTTGCTGGGAGAGATCCAGAAGCCGGCGGTCGTAACCACTTCGCCAGTCCAGCAACCGTTCTCCACCGGCGCGCCGCCGTTGCCCCCGCGTATAGGGCCGTACCATTTGCGTCCCGTCCCGCCGCTCACCGGATTGGGGTCGAACCCCGCCCCATAGACGGCCGGGGTGACCGGCGCGCAAACGATTTGCACTTGATCGATCCAGACTCCCTTCCGCCCTTTCAGGCCCACCAGATACATGCCGGGGGGGCAACGATCGACCGCCGTGGCGTCGCCGGACCCGCCGATCGCGGGAAAGTTGGTGGCTGACGCTGGCTGACCTGAGCCCATCAGCAATAAGAGGATGGCCGCAGCTATGAAGTAATGAGTCATGCAAACCCCCTGTTCGTGTCCCATCAGCCTTCGCCGATGCCGATTTCGCGCACGAATTGTCCGAGGCTGCTTGACACCGACACACGCTCACCCGATCGGCGCGCAGCGATCATCATGCTGCGCGTCACCGGAATTGCCGATTGATGGGAAAGTCGTGTCCACCTGCGCCGCGAGCGGCAGCGCAATTGGGGCAAGGCACGACATTGCCAAAGTGATGGTATTTCGCACCTGTCCCCCCGGTACCTTCCAGTGCTAGTTGCAATTGTTGCTTTCGGCAGCATGTCCCGTCAAGAGGCATCGCGATAGGAGATCTTATGCGGCCTGGTGATGTCACTTGAGTGTCGTGGCCATGTAGTGCGATGAGCCACCGCGTTCCGTTTCGGTTGCGATCTATGCTCGCAGAGCAGCCTGCTTGCTGCCTTCCCCCGCAGGCGCTTACAATTCATGCTCTCTCAACCGGGGGACATCCATGCGCCGACTTTCGGTATTTCTGTTCGTTCTGCTCGCATACATCTCGCCGGCCCACGCGACAATATTTCCGAAATTCGGTGGAAGCGGAGATGCTCAATTCATGGATACTTGCCCGGATCAACCGAGTCACCATTACATGATTGGCTTCAAGGTCCGCTTGGGTGACTGGATGGACCAGATCCAGATCGAATGCGCGCCCTTCCTGGCCGGACCGCCGACGAGCATAGGCGGAAAGATCTTTCTGACTCCTCGGGGAGGCATGGGCGGCGGGGTACAAGAGCAGTATTGCCTTCGAGACGAAGTGATTACCGCCGTTCAATTTCAGTGGACGGATCGGCAGGACAAGGTTTACTCGATCAACTTCGCTTGCTCGAACATCCACACCTGGAGCCGCCACGATTTGCTCCTCACCGGCACCGGAATCCCCAGCCTCATCAAGCGCCCCTGGTACACCTGTCCATATGGAGAAGTCGCCACTGGACTCCAGGGCAACTATGGAAAGCACGTCAACGCCCTCGGGTTGATCTGCGGACCCTGGTAGAACGCGGCAAGCTGCGGCTCCTGCTCCACGACATCTTGCGGTCGGTCGCAAGGGGCACCAGAGCTTGCGCGCACTCAAGCTGACTATCGGTAGGTTTCAGTAGGTTGCCGACGCTCGTAAGAGCACAATCAATTCGATCGGCGCGGATCGTGACAACTGCCTGTCCCCACCCCAAGATCGGGCCATGGAACTGTCCTCCACGCTCACCTGGCTGGTCGACAAGGCTGAGGCCTCGCCGGGCGCCGACCGGTTCCTGGCCGAACTCGGCGCGCACCTGATCGAGGACGGCGTGCCGCTCGCCGGTGGCGCCCTCACTCTCGCCGTGCCGCACCCGATCATCGCCGGCAGCACCTGGCTATGGCGGGCCGACACCGGAACGGTGATCGAGTCCCTGGGTTTCACGGCGGGATTCGCAATGACCGGGATCCAGAATCCCTCCGGCAATCCGGGCCGGGGCTGGCTGGCCAAGATCGCGCCGGGCCCGGTGCAGGAAGATGCGGCCGGCTCGAGGCCGGACGGGCCGGTGTTCGGCTGGGTCGGGCCGCACGCCTTCACGCCCGCCGAAGCCGATCGCTTGCGTGAGGCCGCGCGTTTCGCCGGAGCGCCCCTCGCCGCCCTCTCGGCTCGGGCAACGCTGACCGCGGCGCTCGAGGCCTATCTCGGCCGGCGCAGCGCCGGCAAAGTGCTGGCGGGGCCGCTTCGGCGCGGCGTCGGCGAAACCATCCGGGCGGCATTGCTCTATGCCGATCTGCGCGGCTTCACCGCGCTCTCCGAGGCGGCACCCCCAGCGGCGGTGATCGCCGCTCTCGACGCCTGGTTCGACCGTATCGCCGGTTCCGTTCATGCCTTCGGCGGCGAAGTGCTGAAATTCATGGGCGACGGCCTGCTGGCGATCTTTCCGGTTTCAGGCGAGTCACCCGCCGGCGCCTGCGAAGCCGCCCTCAGGGCCGTCTCCGCCGCCGAGGCCGGCATGGCTCATTTGAACATCTCGCGCCGCCGGCAAGGCCTGCCGTCGCTGTCCTTCCGCGCGGCGCTGCACATCGGCGAGATCCTGTGGGGCAATATCGGCGCGGCCGACCGGTTGGACTTCACGGCGATCGGTCCTGCCGTCAATCTGGTCAGCCGGCTGGAAGGACTATGCGGGTCGCTCGACCGGGCGATCCTGATTTCCGGTGCGCTCGCGGCCGAAACCTCGGCAAGCCTGATTCCGCTGGGAAGCCACGCGCTGCGCGGCATCGTGGCCCCTTGCACCGTCTACACCCTGCCGGACAGTCGAGCCGGCGCGACCTGAGGCCGATCATTCTTCGATGTCGACGATGATCTTGCCGCCGGCGGCGCCGGCCCTGACCGCATCGTAGGCGTCCGCAAGAGTGGCAAGGGCGAAGCGCCGGGGATCGACGCGGGGCGCCAGCTTTCCGGCCTCTACGAGATTCGTTGCCTGGCGCAGGATCTCGCCATGATGGGCGCGACCCTCGCCGGTCAGCAGCGGCAGCAGGGTGAACACTCCGGAATAGGTGGCGGCCCGGAACGACAGCGGCGCCAGGACGTGGGTCCCCCAGCCGAGACTGCTGACCACATGGCCGAAGCGACGGACGGCGTTGAAGGACGCGTCGAGGGTCGCCCCGCCGACGGTGTCGTAGACGACATCAAAGCCGCGGCCGCCCGTGTGTCGGGCGACATAGGCCTCGACAGTCAGCGCGCGGTAGTCGATCGCGGTTGCTCCGAGCCGCTCGATGAAGGCCCCGCTCGCGTCCGAGCCCGTGGCGAAGACCTCAGCGCCGAAGGCGCGGGCCAACTGAACCGCCATGTGGCCGACGCCGCCGGCCCCACCCTGGACGAGCACCGTCTGCCCGACACGGACGGCGGCACGATCGACGAGCCCCTCCCAGGCGGTGATGAAGATCAACGGCAAGGCCGCGGCTTCTCGGAAGCCGAGCCCTGTCGGCTTCGGCGCGAGCAGCCGGGCATCGACCGCGGCATAGCCCGCCAGCGAACCTGGCACGCCGCCGACGCCGCCGGTCATCCCATAGACTTCATCGCCGGGCCGGAAGGCGTCTACTCCCGCGCCGACGGACTCGACGATGCCGGCGAGATCGATGCCCAGTATGGCGGGCGGAGGATGCCGGGCATGGGCCGCCGTCCCGGCATGAATCTTGACGTCGAGTGGATTGACGCCGCTGGCCTTGACCCGGACAAGGACCTGGCCTGCTTCCGGTTCCGGCCTCGCCACCCGCGCCAGGCGAAGCGGGGCGCCGTAAGTCTCCAGGATCGCGGCCGCCATCATGCCCGGCATGCCCATGCTGGTTTCCTTTCGGCTCAGGCCAGCTTCGCCACCAGGTCCGGGTGAATATTGCTGCCGGTCAGCACGGTGGCGAGCCTGTCGCCGGCGATGGCATGGGAGCGGATCGCCGCCAGGCCCGCGGCACCCGAAGGCTCGAGCAGCAGGCCGAGGGTGCGAAACGCCAGGCGCATGGCATTCATCATCGCCGCGTCGTCCACCAGGACGAAGTCGTCGACGAGCGCTCGGATTCGCTCGACCGATGCGCGTATCGGCGCGCGCGTCGCCAGTCCGTCGGCGATCGTTTCCGTCGGGCCGAGCGCCACCGGGTTTCCCGCCGACCAGCTCCTGGCCATGGCTGGCGCGCCGCTCGCGCAAACACCGACGACCCGGATGTTCTTCGAATGGGCCTTCAGCCACAGCGCCATGCCGGAAATCAGGGCAGCGTCTCCCACCGGCACGACGACCGTATCGAACGGGCCGGCTTTCAGCAGTTCGACGGCGATCGTCCCCGCACCTTCGCTGATCGCGGGATCGTCCCCGTCCTCGACAAAGATCCTGCCATGGCCCTCTTCGGCGTGCCGTCGCGCGTGCAGCTTGGACTCATCGCAGTCGGCACCGGCCTCGATCACCGTCGCACCGAATGCCTGGATGCGCGCGCGCTTGGCCGGGTTCACATCGGTCGGAAGGAAGACCGTGACCGGGATGGCGCGCGCGCGTCCTGCATAGGCCATGGCCTGGCCGAAGTTGCCCGCGGAAGCGCAGACCACATGTTGTCCCTTGTCCAGGGAGCTGAATTTGAAGTCGGCGCCCCGGCCCTTGAAACAGCGCACAGGATTGGCGGTCTCGACCTTGACCAGGACCTTCCGCCCGAGAGCGGCCGACAGCTGATCGTCGCAGTATTGCGGGCTGTCGCGGAATACCGGGTCGATGACGCCAGAGGCCCTCTCGATATTGCCAAGGGAAATGTCGATGGATTGCATGGGGCCTGCCAATCGGAGTTAGTTCAGCGCCTTCGCCATCGCCTCGATGGCGCGGATGGTGGTCGCGCGCCTGAGGTCGTTGAGCGGATCGGGCCAGGACGAAAGCTTGACGGCCACGATGCCGGCCGGCGGATCGACATAGATCATCTGGCCATAGATGCCGAGTGCGGCATGCTTTCCGGTCTTCCGGTCGAACACCCACCATTGCCGGCTGTAGCAAGAGTCGGGAAAGGCCGCGAAGCGTTCGGCGTAGAGGGGACGGAAAGCCTCGCCATCGCCGGTCCTGCAGCCCGCGACCCAGTCGGCCGGCACGATCTGTCGGCCGGCCAGGGAGCCCTCGTCCAGGAACAGCTGGCCGAAGCGGGCATAGTCGCGCAAGGCGGCGTTCAATCCGCCGTCGGCCTGGCAGGTGCCGCACCGGTCGATGGCCAGGCAGGCTTCGAATTCCGCCCCCATGGGCTGCCAGAGCTCGCGGCTCAAGAGCTCGGCCAGCGAGATTCCGGTCGCCCGCTCCAGCACCCAGCCGAGCGTGTCGGTCTCGATCGAGCGATAGGCGAAATGTCCGCCATGGGGCCTTTCCTGCTTCAGGCGCAGGATCATGTCGTAGATGCCGGCGGGATCGCCGGGCCGAAGCGGCCGCCAGCCGGCGGCGCGGTCGAGCATCCCCACCTCGGACTCCGGGTCGAGATAATCTTCGATGAAGCGCACGCCGCTGCGCATGTCCAAGAGCTCCGAGACCGTCGCCCCGGCATAGCCGCAGCCGGCCAGCTCGGGAACATATTGGGCGACGGGCTGGTGGAGGGCGATGATGCCGCGCCCGGCCATGATCCCGACCAGACTGCCGACAAAGGACTTGACCACCGACTGGGACAGATGGAGCGATGCCGCGTTCATGCCATTCAGATAGCGCTCCATGATCACGCGGCCGCGATGCAGCAGGATGAAGCCGTCGGTGTATGTCGTTGCCAGCATTTCGCCGACGGTGCTCGCCCGCCCGTCGATGTCGGTGAAGGCAAGATCGTCCAGCCGCTGATGCGCCTCGGGGAGCATCGACGCCGGACCCGTCCCGCGAGGCACGGCGCGTGTCGGCAGCACCATGCGGATGTTCTGGAAGCTCCAGCGGTTGAAGGGAGCCAGATCCCAGGTCTCGGGCGCGAAGCGCTTGTCGGGCGGCGGCGGAAAGCCAGCCATGATGCCCAGTTCCGCCGCGGTCGCGTTAATCGCCGTCATTCTGGTCTCCCTCAGGCAGTGAGTCAGGGTGAAATCGTCTAGGAGCGTCGTTGCGCATACCAATGAAGCGCTTTGGCCTCGGCGTCACGAATCCATGCTGCCTTTTCATCGCTGTACCAGTGTGAATCATCGGGATAGAGGTTTCGCGCCCTACGCTTTTCATTCTCATAGTCGCGGGCGATTTGGGGATGCGCCCGCAGGTAGTCTCTGAATGCGAGGTGGCGCTCGACCTGGGGCGAGTTCGCCTGGAAAAAGTGAAGCTGGACCACGCGGACTCCCCTGTCATCCTCGAGAGTGCAATACCGTCTTCCCGCGATCCCAAGCTCCCCGTGCCACTTGTACCCCAGCGCCTCAACACGCCCGCGCAACCCATCGAGTTCTGCCAAATCGCGCACGAGCGGCATCAGATCGATGATCGGCTTGGCGGCCAAGCCCGGCACTGACGTGGAACCGATGTGGTGGACAATAACCAGGGCGGGGCCGAGTGCCTGTAAGCGATCGGCGTGACCGGCCGCCATTCGCGGCCATTCCGGGTCGTATGGGGCCAGGATCACGGGTATCGGCGCAAGCATCGGCAAATCCTCGTTCGCGACGGCGCGCACTCTATGACAGGGCCATGCCGGCTGGAAGGCGCCAGACGCCTCGACTTGAGCGCCCTAGTGCCCCGCTCTATTGTCGGCCCGTCTCCCACCCGGAGCGACCCAATCCGTGCACGCTTCCATTCCATGACCGACCCGCGCGCCTTCCACGACGGCCTCGTCGTCGTCGACGGGCTCGAATACTCGAATTGGGACCGGGAGCTGTTCCTGGAGCTGAGGGCCGGCGGCGTTACCGCCGTCCACGCGACGGTCGTCTACTGGGAAGACGCGCGCCAGACCCTGGGACTATTGGCCGACTGGAACCGCCGCTTCCTGGAGCATGGCGACCTGATCCGGCCGGTCAGAGCCGCCGGGGACATCCGGGCCGCCAAGCGCGAAGGCCGCATCGCCTTCCTGTTCGGGGCGCAGAACTGCACCCCCATCGAGCAGGACCTGGGGCTGGTGGAGATATTCCGCGCGCTCGGACTCATGGTGATGCAGCTCACCTACAACAACCAGAGTCCGCTCGGCGGCGGCTGCTATGAGGCCGTCGATTCCGGTCTGACGCGATTCGGGCGCGAGGTGCTGGCCGAGATGAACCGGGTCGGCATGATCGCCGATCTCTCCCACAGCGGCGAGAAGACGACCCTCGACGCCATCGCCCAGTCCAGGCGCCCCGTCTGCATCAGCCACGCCGACCCCAACTTCTTCCATGAGAACGTCCGCAACAAGTCCGAGACGGTGCTGCGCGCGCTAGGCGCTTCCGGTGGCATGCTGGGTTTTTCGCTCTATCCGCTCCACATCGGCGGCGGCTCATGCAAGCTGGAGGAATTCAGCGCCATGGTCGCCCGCACGGCGGAGATCATGGGCGTGGAGCATATCGGCTTCGGCACGGACAGCGTGCGCAAGCAGCCCGACGCAGTGCTCGACTGGATGCGCAGCGGCCGCTGGACCCGGAGCGATGCCAAGCCGAGCTGGCCCGATTGGCCGTCCTGGTTCAAGAGCCCGGCCGATTTTCCGAACCTGACCGCGGCCCTCCTCGCCCGCGGCTTCTCCCGTGCGGACGTGGTCAAGATCATGGGCGAAAACTGGCTGCGATTCTTCGAGGAGGGTCTCAGGCCTGAATAGGGGGTGGAACCGGACGGCTGTACCGGACGCGCCCCCAGCCCTTGGCCCTCTAACCACGTCATGGTCAGGCCGGCCGAAGGCCGGACCCGGGAGGCACGCTCATGACGAACCTGAAGGTGGCAGGGGTGCTTAGAACGCCACCCGGTCGCCGCCCTTGAGGGCCAGCATCTGACGGGCTTCGGCGGGGCTGGCGACGTCCAGGGAAAGATTCTCCAGGATCGAGCGCACGATCTTCACCTGCTCGGCGTTTGACGTGGCGAGCTTGCCTGCCCCGGCATAAAGGCTGTCCTCAAGCCCGACCCGGACATTGCCGCCCATGATCGCGCCCATGGAGACGAAGGGGAGCTGGTGTCGGCCGGCGGCGAGGATGCTCCACTGATAGGCGTCGCCGAACAGCTTGTCGGCGATGCGGCGCATATGGACCAGATTTTCATGGTCGGCGCCGATCCCGCCCAGGATGCCGAAAATCGTCTGGACGAAGAGCGGTGGCTTCGCCAGGCCCCGCTCGAGGAAATGAGCGAGGCTGTAGAGATGGCCCACGTCGTAGCATTCGAACTCGAAGCGCGTGCCGTGGCCCTCGCCCAGGTCCTTCATCACCCGCTCGATATCCTTGAAGGTGTTGCGGAAGATGAAATCGCGGCTGCCTTCCAGATGCTTCGGCTCCCAGTCGTACTTGAAGCTCTTGTAACGCTGGAGCATGGGGAAGAGGCCGAAGTTCATCGAGCCCATGTTGAGGGAAGTCATCTCCGGGCTGGCGCGCAGCGGAGCGGCCAGGCGCTCCTCCAGCGTCATGCCGTGGCCGCCGCCGGTGGTGATGTTCACCACCGCGTCGCAGCCCTGCTTGATGCGCGGCAGGAACTCCATGAACACCTTGGGATCGGGTGTCGGTCGCCCGTCCTTCGGATCCCGGGCGTGGAGATGGATGATGGCCGCCCCCGCCTCCGCCGCCTCGATGGACTGCTGGGCGATCTCAGCCGGGGTGATCGGCAGATGGGGCGACATGGTGGGCGTGTGGATCGAGCCGGTGACGGCGCAGGTGATGATGACCTTGCGGCGCTTGGCCATGGCGTTGTTCCTCCCGAAGCTTTGTTTTTGTCCTGGCTTCGCCGACTAAAACAGGAGCAGGTCGTGAGCGCGGCGGACCAGGGCCGAATCCGGCGGCGCCAGCTCCTCCATGATCGTGAAGTGGTTGCGCTGGGGAAAGCTGATGACCTCCAGCGGCGAGCCGTAGCGAGACCAGGCCCTGCCGAGCAGGCTGCTCTGGCGCTTGAATTCCATGCTCTCCATGCCGCCGGTGCACAGCAGCAGCCTCGCCTTCCCGGCTGGGCGCAGGTTGATCGGGCTAAGCCGCTTGGCCAGCTCCGGCGTCAGCGCCAGGGCCTGGCCGGTTTCGATGAAGCGCAGCGGCTCCAGCTCGTACACTCCGCTGATCATCATGGCGCTGTGGATGATCTCGTCGGGAAGCTCCGCCTGGAACTTGGGCCACAGGGTCGCGAGCAGCATGGCGCAGAGGTGAGCCCCGGCGGAATGGCCCGAAATCTGGATCTTTTCCCGCCGGAAGCCGAGCCGCTCCGCCTCGCGCCAGAGATAGGCAAGGGCGAGACGGGCATGGCGCACGACGCCGGGCAGGGGAACGGTGGGACAGAGGGGATAGCCCAGAACAGCCACCGCCAGGCCGGACTTGACCAGGCCCTCGGCCATGAAGCTGAAGTCATCCTTGCCGAAGGCCTGCCAATAGCCGCCATGGATATAGACGTGAAGCCGTGGCGAGGGCTCTTCCGGCAGGAAGAGATCGAGGCGCGCGGCCGGATTCTCGCCATAGGATATGTCGAGGCTCGCCTTGGCCGTGGAGCGGAAGGCGGCGCTGCGCTCCTTCCAGGATTGGAAGATCTTGGGGGAATCCGGCAAACTGCGGCTGGGGTTGTACTGCAGCCGCAACTGATCGGCGGTCATGTTCCGGAATGCCGGCTCGTTCATTGTTCCTGTCCCCTCCCGAAATCCCAGCCCCATTGATGCCAAAGCCGGAGCGATGATTCAATTCGCCTCATGGCCTAACGCTTGCGCCGGGGGCGCGACCTTCGCCCGGCGACCGCCTCGGCCAGCACACATAGGATCTCGAACATCATAGTGGCGCCGACCAGCGCGGTATTGCCGCTGGGATCGAAGGGCGGAGAGACCTCCACCACGTCGCCGCCGATCAGGTTCAGGCCGCGCAAACCCCGAATGAGCTGCTGGGCCTCCAGCGTGGTGAGCCCGCCTATCTCAGGCGTGCCGGTACCCGGCGCGTAGACCGGGTCGAGCCCGTCGACATCGAAGCTGACATAGGTGGGGCCGCGGCCGACGGTCCGCCTGGCAATGGCGATCGCCTTTTCAACCCCGATGCGAGCGAACTCCTCCATGTACATGATCCGGATGCCGGACTTCTCGGCGAAGGCCATGTCCTGATCCGAATAGATCGAGCCGCGAATGCCGATCTGGACCGTGCGGCGAGGGTCCAATAGCCCCTCCTCGATCGCCCGGCGGAAAGGCGTTCCATGGGTGTATTTGTTGCCCCCGAAATAGCTGTCGTTGGTATCGGAATGGGCGTCCACATGGACCATGCCGACGGGCCCGCCGGCGGCGATGGCGCGGAAGATCGGCAGCGTGACCAGATGATCGCCGCCCACCGAGAGCGGCGCGGCGCCGGCGGCATGGACCTTGGCGAAGAAGCGCTCGATGCGTGCCAGGCTGTCCTTCAGATCGATGGGATTGACCGGTGCGTCTCCCAGATCGGCGATCCGGCAGAGCTCATAGGGCGCGATCCGGCTGACATGGTGCACCTTGCGGATGAAACTGGACATGTTGCGCACTTCGCGCGGCCCATGTCGGGCGCCGGCCCGGTTGGTGGTGCCGCCGTCCCACGGCACGCCGATGAGGGCGATGTCGAGCTCGGCCGGGTCTGCGACATGGGGCAGTCGCATGAAGGTCGCGATCGCGCCGAAGCGTGGCACGAGCGCCGCGTCGACCGGCTGCGGGTGGGATTTCGCCATGGGTATCCGCATGAAAATCGCCTTGGAGGAATGAACCTATCCCGGCCCAGCCGGCCGGTCGAGGCCTACTCCACCTGGCGTATCCGCCCATCGGGCCGGAGCGACAGGCTGCTCATGCTGCCCAGATAGTCGATGACCACCTGGGTGAGCGGCCGACCCTCGTCGCTACCCGGTGCGGCTTTCGAACGTTTCAGCATGTCGTACCCGTCGCCGCCCCGGGCCATGTAGTCGTTGGTGGCAAGTGTGTAGGTCTTCTTGGGGTCGAGCGGCGCGCCGTCCACCATGACCTTGCTCACCCGCCGGCCGACCGGCTTGCCGGGATCGAATTCGAAGGTGATCCCGGACACCTGGGGGAAGCGTCCGGCCTGGGTAGCGACCTGGGAAACGCCGTTCTCCAACGCCGCCAGGAGATCCGCGCCGGTAACATCGAGAACGACCAGGAAATTCTCGAACGGCAGTTCGCGCCGGATGTCCTTGCGGGTCAGCGTCGACCCGGAGGCATAGAGACGATCGCCGCGGATGCCACCGCCATTGACGATGGCCGCGTCGGCCTTGCCGGCCTGGCGCATGGCCTCGGCGATGAGATCGCCCATGCTGCTCTCGCCGGTACGCACCCCCGGCTCGCGGCTGTCCAGCTCGCCCTGAAGCGTCGCCACCGGCTCGGCCAGCAGCTTGTCGAAATCGTCGAGATAGGCCTTGATCTTGCCGCCGATCTTGGCGCTCGGACGGACGCCGGCCGTCGGCTCCAACCGCGCATCGACCGTCACCTTCGTCTGATCGCCGTCCTTGTCGACGGTCAGATCGACCACGCCGACCTCGGCCGCATTGAGGCCAGGCTTGACGAGCGGCACGCCCTGCACATCTGTCGAAACCGCCGGTGATTCGAAGCCGCCCAGGGCGAGATCGATGCCGGGCACGGCCTTCAGCAAGGCCTCGTCCTCGGCATCCGTCTCGTGGGTGAGCGCGATCACGACGTCGACATGGGCCGCGCGCAGAGCCTTGACGGCATCGGCCGCGATTGCCTCGGGCTTCAGGAAATGGACATGGGGGCCAGGGCTGGCCAGGATCGCCGTCTCGGGCGTCAGCACGGAGAAGAATCCCAGGGTTACCGGACCGACGCGCAGGATCGCGGTACCGGCCGCGCCCCCGAAGGGGCTGCCGTCATCCTCCCGGACGCTGGTGGCGAGCCACTGGAACTGCGATTCCTTAATCCTGTCTCTCAACACGTCGGGACCGAAGTCGAAATCGTGATTGCCCAGGGCGGCGTAAGAGACGCCGATATCGTTCATCAGCTCGACCATCTGCCGGCCCTGGGTCATGCTGGACATGAAGGAGGGCGAAATGAGGTCGCCCCCGAAGGTAACGACAGTATTGATCTGCTTGGCCCGGATGTTGCGGATGAAACCGGCGGCCTCGGCCAGGCCGCCCTTCTGGTCGGCGGGCTCAAGGTCGAACACGTCGGCCATGTGAACGAGGGTGATGTGGATTGTCGTCGATGCCGTCGCGGCGCGTGGAATCACCAGCGCCGCGCCCAAAAGGACGCAGCACAGGCAACGGAGCAAGGAAGCCCCCGATCTCCCCACCAGCAGACCCATACATATCTTAGTAAGACAGGGATGTGGCAGGAGTAAAGCCCGCACTGGAACAACGCCTGCCAGCCCCCGGATAATCCGGCATTTCGCCTGTTAACCAATCATTCATTGTTCCATCGGGGATCGAGCGCCGTAAGCTCCCGCCGGAAGCAGGGCGAATCGCCCCGAGGCGGCCCATCGAACTCTTCGGCGAAGCGCCGCCCCGCATGGACGGCGGCGGCGATGGTGCTCGGGGCCAGCCCGTCGCCGATAGCTGCGAGCGAGATCAGGCCTGCCTCGCGCCATTCGGATTGCCGCGACTTGAGTTCTTGCAGCAGCGCCTCTTCCGGCAGCCGGGCCGTCACCAGCACCACGGCGTCGGCCTGAAGATCCCGTTCGCGGCCGGTGAAGACGCAGACGGTGGCGACGCCCCCGGCATGGATTTCCGTGACCGCTCGATGGGCCACGATCTCCACCCCCAGCCCCAGCAGGCGGGCCTGAATCATATGCTGTTCCATGGTGTTGCGCGTCCAGGTGGAGGCCTCGGCCGCCGGCGTGACCAGGGCGACCTGGCAGCCCTTGGCTACGAGCAGCTCCGCGAGCACGCCGCCGAGATAGAAGTGGTCGTCGTCATAGAGCACGACCCGGCCGCACAGTTCCGCGCCTTCGCTCAAGTTGCCGGGGGCCATCAGGTCGTCGGGAGTGATGACGTTCGCCTCGGATGCGATGGGGATCGGCTGCAAGTGATAGCGCGCCACCCCGTCGCGCCGCCAATGCGAGCCCGTCGCCAGCACCACATGGGGCGTGCCGAGCTCAAGGACCTGATCCGCGGTCATCGGGCTTTCGCGGAAGACTTCCACATTGGCGAGCTTGTGGAGCTGCTGAATGCGGTGATCGCGCACCCGGCCCCAGGCGGCCAGATGCGGCAGCCGGCATTCCCGGGCGACCCGCCCGCCGAGCTCGGCCCGGGCTTCGGCCAGGGTCACTCGATAGCCGCGCTCGCCCAGCGCGCGAGCGCATTCCAGTCCGGCCGGTCCGGCGCCGACGACAAGGATGCCTGCGTCGGAGGTTTTCGGGCGAATGCGCTCGGGATGCCAGCCGCGGCGCCATTCCTCGCCCATGGTCGGATTCTGGGTGCAGCGGATCGGCGTGGTGGTGAAATCCCCGCTGACGCAGATGTTGCAGCCGATGCATTCCCGGATGTCGTCGATCCTCCCTTCCTCGATCTTGCGAGGCAGGAAGGGGTCGGCGATGGAGGGCCTGGCCGCCCCGATCAGGTCCAAAAGACCGCTGCGGATCTGGCGCACCATGGTATCGGGCGACGTAAATCGGCCGACGCCCACCACGGGCTTGGTGGTGAGGGCCTTCAGCCCGGCTACATAGGGCTCCTGGCTCGCCTCTTCGGCGAACCGCGAGGTGCGGGAATCGTTTTCCCAGCCGCCGAGGACGAAGTCCCAGAGATCGGGCAGCTCGGCGATGAGCCCGATCATCTCCATGACCTCTTCCTTGTGGAGGCCGGCCGGCCCGATCAGCTCATCGACCGTGATCCGCGCCGCCACCGCGCAAGTCTCGCCCACGGCATCCTTGGTATCCTCGATCATCTCGCGGAGCAGCCGGACCCGGTTCGCGAGGCTGCCGCCGTATTCATCGCTCCGGGTGTTGTGCCGGCGCGACAGGAAGTGATGCAGCGTGCCGAAGCCGTGGGCTGCATAGACATAGACGATGTCGAAGCCGGCTCGCTTCGCCCTCAGGGCGGCGTTCCGGTGCCAGCGCCTGAGATCGGCAATGTCCTGCTTGTCCATGGCGCGGGCCTGGACCGGATCGGCGGTGAAGGTGGCAATGGGCAGATGGGCCGGTCCCATGGGCACTTCCCGGCTGTAGAGATTGGGGCCGTTCATGCCGTTATAGGCGAGCTCGATGCCGGCCAGGGCGCCGTGCCGGTGAATGGATTCGGTCATCCGGGCGAGGCCCGGAATGTCGCAATCGTCCCACAGGCGCAGCTCAATAAAAGGCGTGATCTCGGAGCTGGGGTGGATCTCCACCTGCTCGGTGCAGACCACGGCCCAGCCGCCCTCGGCCTTGATCCCGCGCATGGTGGCGAGCGCCGTCACGTCGCGATAGCCCATGCCGTTGCAATGGGGCACCTGGTAGAAGCGGTTCTTCGCCGTGACCGGGCCGATCCTGACCGGCTCGAACAGAACGTCGTAACGCGGATCGCGGGTCATGCTGCAGTCCCTCAGCATATTTTTGGCATCGGGAGCATCATCACAGGCGGCCCGCTCACGGCAAGCGAGAACGATTTTGTTGATTCCGCCAGGCTCCACTTGACCGCGACAACCGCACAAGCAATAGATGCATCTGCCGCTCGTTGGGGAAAGTCGGAGCGGCGCACAGGCGTGGCAGGAGGGGTGCCCATGCGATCGATCTCGATCAAGGCCTTCGTCATCTCGAATATCGCCTGCGTCGCAATTCTCGCGTTGCTGGCAGGAGCCTTGGGGTTCGTGGGTCTCTTCCTCGAGTTTGACTTCCTGCGCTACGCGTCGGCGCAGGGCGCCGAGCCGACCATGCGTGCCGCGGCAGCGGCATTCACGAGTTCCGCAGCACCAGGGGTGATTGTGATGGTGTCTATTTCAGCTGCCTATCTCGGTGCAGGCTATGTTGCCGGCCTGTTGGCAGCCAGCGCCAGGCCCCTTAATGGGGCGCTCTCGGCGACGTTCTTCATACTCTGCTCAATCTACACGACATTTTTCGGAGCCCCTACTGAGCTGTTCGGCATGCACTTGCAGCATCACGAGCATGGCCAGCTACCCGAAGTGATCAGCGAAATATTCAGCTGGGGCGGACCGATCTTCGGCCTCGCTGGTGGCTACTTGGCGGAGAGGATAGACGGCCGCACTGCCGGCAGATGGATCCTGGCTTTTCCGGCTTCAATCGCCACCTACTGGCTTCTGTTGATCCTAGCCGTCTCGCTTCATTCACCCAAGCTGTTGATGTTCGCAGCGGCAGCAGCAATCCTATCCGCCTCGGCCATCGTGCCCGCGCGGCATCGCCTTGCGGCGTACGTCACATTTTCCGTCCTGGTCATAGCAACCGCCGTCGGACTGGAGCTGTGGCGAGACGCGGCAACCAGCGCGTCGTTCTCCTCCCCGATCGTCATATACAATTGCACCGGCGCGGTGTTGGCATTGATCTTCGGGCGGAGGATGTTGACCAGGCTCGAGCAATCACGCCACAGGCTCAATCCTTCAGCCACGCAATAACAAGACACTGAAGTGAGGGTATCCTTTGCGATCAGATCCTGATCGCCCCGCTTGCGCGCCTTTCAGGCACTTCATAGATTGGTGCGCCCTTCGGTCACCACTGCAATGCCCAATAAGAACCCGCCACTTGGACTTTCGGACTACCCGCGCGACATGCTGGGCTACGGCGCTCTGCCGCCGAATGCACGCTGGCCTGGCCGGGCGCGATTGGCGCTTCAGTTCGTGATCAATTACGAGGAAGGCGGAGAGAACAGCATTCTTCATGGCGATGCCGCCTCGGAGGCCTTCCTTTCCGAGACGGTCGGGGCACAGCCGCTGCAGGGCGTGCGCAACATGAACATGGAGTCCGTCTACGAATACGGCAGCCGGGCGGGGTTCTGGCGCCTCCATCGCCTGTTCACCGAACGCCGCCTGCCAGTCACCGTCTATGCCGTCGCCATGGCGCTGGCGCGCAATACCGACGCGGTGGCAGCGATGAAGGAGGCGGACTGGGAGATCGCCAGCCATGGCTATCGCTGGATCGACTACCAGTTCATGCCGGAGGCAATGGAGCGTGAACATCTGCGAACCGCCATCGACCTCCACAGCCGGATCACCGGCAGCCGGCCCCTCGGCTGGTATCTCGGCCGCTGCAGTCCGAATACCCGGCGCCTGGTGGCTGAGGAAGGCGGCTTCCTCTACGACGCGGACAGCTATGCCGACGACCTGCCCTATTGGGTGACCGTCGAAGGCAAGCCGCAGCTCATCGTCCCCTACACTCTCGATGCCAACGACATGCGCTTCGCCACGGCCCAGGGATTCAATTCGGGCGATCAATTCTTCGCCTATCTCAAGGACTCCTTTGACCTGCTCTATGCCGAGGGCAGGACCCGGCCGAAGATGATGTCTGTCGGCCTCCATTGCCGCCTCGTCGGCCGGCCGGGCCGCGCGGCCGCTCTCGCCCGGTTCCTCGACTACGCCCGCAAGCATGACAAGGTCTGGATTTGCCGGCGGATCGACATTGCCCGTCACTGGCGTCAACATCACCCCTATGAGGCGGCGTCCAGCCGACCCGGCTCAGCCGTCAGAAGCGCTTCCAGGAGAGGACGTCGATGACCGCCGGTCCCGAACAGCTGCCCGAGTTCGCCACGCGCTGGATCAATCTCGCCCAACCTCGCCTGGGTGCCGCCGCGATACACGTCACCGACGACTTCTTCGCCGCGGCGGAGCGCCTGATCGACCCGGCGCCGGCCGTCTTCATCCCGAACAAGTACGACGACCACGGCCAATGGATGGACGGCTGGGAGAGCCGGCGCAAGCGCGAGGCCGGCCACGACCACTGCACCATCCGCCTCGGCCGGCCGGGGATCATCAAGGGGATCGACATCGACACCAGCCATTTCACCGGCAACTTTCCGCCCGCCGCTTCGCTCGACGCCCGGTTCGGCGAGGGTGATCCCGGCGCCAAGGCCAAGTGGACGGAAATCCTGCCGGCAAGCAATCTGCGTGGCCACGCCCATCATTACCTCGCCATCGCCGATGACCGCGTCTGGAGTCATGTTCGCCTGCACATTTATCCCGACGGCGGCGTGGCGCGCCTGCGCGTCTACGGCCGGATCCACCTGGACTGGAGCAAGGCCGATCGCAAGGCCCTCGTCGACCTCGCCGCCATGGAGAACGGTGGCCGGGTGATCGCCTGCATCGACCGCCACTATGGCTCGCCGGAGAACCTGACCGCGCCGGGCCGCGCGCCCGACATGGGCGACGGCTGGGAGACCCGGCGCCGGCGCGAGCCGGGGGAGGATTGGGCGATCCTGGCGCTGGGCGCCCGTGGCCGGATCAAGCGGATCGAGGTGGATACCGCGCATTTCAAGGGCAACTACCCCGACCGCTGTTCGCTTCAGGCGGCGGACGTCGCCGGCGGCACGGAGGAATCCCTGGTGACCCAGTCCATGTTCTGGCCGGTCCTGCTGCCCGAGAAAAAGCTCGAAGCGGACAAGCTTCATCGCTTCGAAAAAGACATCGCCGCTGTCGGCCCAGTCAGCCATGTCAGATTCAATATCCATCCCGACGGCGGCGTCAGCCGCCTGCGCCTGTGGGGCGAGCTGGCATGAGCAGCGCGCCGGCGATGGCCGGCCTGCGCCTCGTGGCAGCGCCGCTGACGGCCGCCGCCTTCGCCCCCTTCGGCGACGTCATCGAGACCGAAGGACGGGCCCAATATCCGATCAACGCCGGCACGGCCCGGCGCTACAACGACCTGGCGGCGGTGGATGTGAGCGCGGCCGGCGGGCGGCCCTTGATCAGCATCGTGAGCGCGGAGCCTGTAGCGCTTCCTCTGCGCTTGCGTCTCATGGAACGCCATCCGCTTTCGAGCCAGGCCTTCATCCCCCTCTCGTCCACGCCCTTCCTCGTCGTCGTCGCACCATCCGGCGCGCTCGCCATCGAAAGCATCCGCGCTTTCCTCAGCAACGGCCGCCAGGGCGTCAACTACCGGACCGGCACCTGGCACCACCCTCTGCTCGCGCTCGAGCGAACAACCGAGTTTCTCATCGTCGATCGGGGCGGCGAAGGCGACAACTGCGATGAAGCTTCGCTGGGGAAGAGCGACATCGTCGTCACGTTCTAACCGGCCCATGAGGTTTCCCGTGCTCAGCCGAAGACATGCGATGCGCTTTCGGAATGCTCTTGGCCTGGCTGGAATGCTGGGCCTTGCCGCGGTCTCGGCGCCGGCCGCTTCCCTGCCGCCGGTCGACGCCGAGCACGGCATGGTGGTCAGCGCTCAGCGCCTGGCCTCGGCCGTGGGTGTCGACATTCTCCGCGAGGGCGGAAATGCCGTCGACGCAGCGGTCGCCGTCGGCTACGCGCTGGCGGTCGTCAATCCCTGCTGCGGCAATCTGGGCGGCGGGGGCTTCATGTTGATTCACCTGGCGGGCGGGCGCGACAGGGTCATCGACTTCCGCGAAACCGCTCCTCTGGCCGCCCGGCCCGACATGTACCTGGATGCCAAGGGCCAGCTCGTGCCAAACGCCAGCACCGACGGCTACAAGGCGGTCGGCGTGCCAGGCACGGTGCTTGGCCTCGACACCGCGCTTCGGCGCTACGGGTCGCTGCCGAGGGCAAAGGTCATGGCGCCGGCGATCGCGCTCGCCGAACAGGGCTTCGAGCTGTCGCAGCAGGACGTGAATGTCCTCGACAGCGGCGCCGATGATTTCGCCAAGGAAGCCAACGTCGACGCCATCTTCCTGAAGCCGGGCAAGCTTCCTTACGAGGCCGGCGACCGGCTGCGCCAGCCGCAGCTGGCGGCGAGCCTTCGGCTGATCGCCGCTCAGGGCCCCGACGCGTTCTACAAGGGCCCGATCGCCGCGGCCATCGTCGAGGCCAGCAAGGCCCATGGCGGGATTCTGGCCCTTGAGGATTTCGCCCGTTATTCGGTCGTCGAGCGCGATCCCATCCGCTGCTCCTACCGGGGCTATCAAATCGCGGCCGTGCCCCCGCCCAGCTCCGGCGGCATTACGATCTGCGAGATTCTCGGGATCCTCGGCGGCTACAAGCTCGGTGATGCCGGGTTCCATTCGGCTGCATCCGTGCATCTGATGGTCGAGGCCATGCGTCATGCCTTCCTCGACAGGAACAGCCAGTTGGGCGACCCGGCCTTCGTCAGCAATCCGGTGGAGCGGCTGATCTCGGCCGACTATGCCGGCAAGATTCGCGCCACGATCGATCCCTCGAAGGCGACGCCGTCGAGCGCGCTCACCCTCGATACCCCGCCCCATGAAGGCAGCCAGACCACCCACTATTCGATCGTCGACGCGGCCGGCAACGCCGTGGCGGTCACTTACACGATCAACAATTATTTCGGCGCCGGAGTCATCGCCGGCGAGACCGGGTTTTTCCTCAATGACGAGATGGACGACTTCACCACCAAGCCCGGCAGCGCCAACATGTTCGGCCTGGTTCAGGGAAAGGCGAACGAAGTGCAGCCCGGCAAGCGGCCGTTGAGTTCCATGAGTCCCACGCTCGTCACCAAGAACGGCCGGCTTTTCCTGGTCCTGGGCAGCCCCGGCGGACCGCGCATCATCACCGCCGTCGCTGAAGTCATCTGCAACGTGGTCGATTTCGGCATGGACATCCAGGCGGCGGTGGACGCGCCCCGCTTCCACCACCAATGGCAGCCCGACAAGATCTTTGCCGAGCCCTTCGCCTTTTCCGCCGACACGGCCGACAAGCTCTCGACCATGGGGTATCGCATGACTGTGCAGAATCCTTGGAGCGCGGTCGAGGCGATCGAGGTCGGACAACCGGCTGAAGCCCAGAAGTCGAATGGCGTGGCGCCAAACGACTCCACCATCTCGACCCCGCTCCAGCCCGGCCATCTCTATGGCGCCAATGACAGCCGCCGACCGGGAGGCGCTGCGCTGGGCTATTAGCTCTCTCCCTTCCGGTCCGGCGCGATGCGCCAGGCGAGCAGGAAGGCCGCCGCCAGAAGCAAGGCCGCCAACAGGAAGGGCGCTCCCGGCAATTGGAAGCGCTCCCAGCGCCCGATGGAGGCCGCGAAGACGCCGGTGAAAAGCCCCGGCCCGATGAGGCCGGCGATTCCCTGGAGGCTGCCGTTGGCGCCTTGGAGCTGGCCTTGCTTGCCGGGATCCACCAGGCGGGTCATCAGGCCCTGCAGGGCCGGGTTGGAGAGTCCCCAGAGCGCCATGATCGGCACGCCGACCCAGAACACCGGTCCTACGGGCGCCAGGCCGAAAGTGGCGAAGCCCACCGTGCCCGCCAACAGCCCCAGGCCAAGAGTGCGCCGCTCCCCCAGCCAGCCGACGATCCGGCCCACGAGGCCTGCCTGGACGATCATGGAGCAGGCCCCCACACCGGCCAGGGTCAAGCCCACCACGCGCTCGCTCCAGCCGTAGCGATAGGTGGCGTAGAGCACGAAGGTGCTGGGCAGGACCACATGGGCGAGCTGACCAAGGAACTGCACGCCTGCGAGCCCGATCAGCCGGGGGTGGGCACGCAGTAGAACCAGCGATCCGAAGGGATTGGCCATGCGGAACTTGAAGGCCGTGCGCTTTTCGCGTAGCAGGGATTCCGGCAGGATCAGGAAGCCGTAGCAGCCATTGGCCAGGCTGAGGACGGCGGAAAACCAGAACGGCAGGCGCGGGCCGATCTGCCCCAACACGCCGCCCAGCGCCGGGCCCAGAACAAAGCCGACGCCGAAGGCGGCTCCCAGCATGCCGAAACTTGCCGCCCGCTTTTCGGGCGGAGTCACGTCCGCGATATAGGCATAGGACGTGCTGATGCTGGCCGAGGTGATGCCGGAAATGATGCGCCCGAGGAGAAGCCAGCCGAGACTGGGTGCCAGCGCCATCAGCAGGTAGTCGAGGCCGAGGCCGAAGTTGGAGGCCAGCACCACCGGCCGACGGCCGAACCGGTCCGACAGCGCACCTTGGACCGGCGAGAACAGGAACTGCATCAGGGCCCAGGCCGTGCCGAATATTCCGAAGACTTGTGCCGCCTCGGCCGTGTCGTCGCCGCTGAGCGCGACGATGAGACGCGGCAGCACGGGGATGATGCTGCCCAGTGCCAGCATGTCGAGCAGGACGGTCACGAAAATGAAAGCGAGCGCCGCCTGGCGTCGCGGCGGCGTTTGCGCGGCGATCACGTCAGCTTCGCTAGGCCGAGCATGCCGGGGCGTTCGTATTGCAGATCCGCGCGGCGGTTCGGGCGATCGCCGCGGGTTCGCCACGGGCGTCGAGCCGATGCCATTCGATGGGCCCTGGGTTTCGCTCGAGCTGTTTCAGGAGCACTTCCACCGTGGCGTCGGACGCATCATGGGCCCGGGCGCCAAGCCTGGCTTCCAGGAATTCGACCGGCGCATCGAGCCAGAAACCGGCGAAGGGAACGCCTGCCGCCTTCGCCAGCGCGGCGGCCCACTGACGATCTTCTGGCCGGTCGAACACAGCATCCAGGATGACGCTGACGCCTGCCTTGAGCAGACGACCCGCCTCGTCGGCAAGCGTCTCGTAGACCTTCTGGCTGATCTCGGGCGCATAGGCCTCGGCAGGGAGCCGCGATTCCGGCGCCACGCCCATCAGTCGTTTGCGCAGCACGTCGCTGCGCAACAGACGAGCGCCCGGCGGCGCGCCAATGCCGGGAGCCAGCACCGCTCCCAGGGTCGATTTGCCCGAACCGCTGCGGCCGCCCACGGCCACAAGCTTCGGCTTTACCGGATCGAGCAGCGCCCAGGCCAGCTTCAGGTAGCGTCCGGCTTCCTCGGCCATGCGTTGACGTCCGGCTTCATCCGCCTGGGTCTCGCGGGCCGCCGCCGTCACATGGGCCCGGATGCCGGCATGCATCGATTGGAAGAGCGGGAGCGCCGCCGCGCCCTCGACCTCCGCCTCACGGTCGCAGTAGCGGTTGAATACGACGCTGGCAAGAACCGCCAGGTCCCGATGCAGCAGGTCCATCAGCAGGAAGGAGAGGTCGTAGAGCACGTCGATGCAAGCGATCGCCCGACTGAACTCGATGCAGTCGAACAGCAGGGGCCGCCCGTCCACGAGGCAGATGTTGCGCAGATGCAGGTCGCCGTGACAGAGGCGCACCTTGCCCGCGACCCTGCGATCCTCCACGAGTTGCTTTCGCTGCTCGAGCTGCGCCCGGCTGCGTCGATCGAGATCCGTCGTGCTGGCCGGCGCGAACAATGCCGGCGTGAAGAGTGCGAGATTGGCGGCGTTGCCGTCGAGCACTTGGCCGAGGCCGGCGTAGCCGCCGAATGCCCTGTCGATTTCGGCCTCACGGTGAAATGCGGCGATGCGGTCGGCGAGATCGCGCATCAGCCCGGCGTCGAGAGCGCCGCGGGCGGCCAGGCGGTCGAACAGCGCCTCCTGGTCGAACCGGCGCATGACCACGACCGTATCGACCGGCTGGCCCTCGCCGGCGAAGCCTAGCCCCCCGTCCGGACGCCGGCGGATTTCACGTATCTCCAGATAGAGCTCGGGCGCTGTCCGACGATTGAGAGCGAGCTCGGTAGCGCAGGCCACTTCGCGCAAGGCCCGCGTCGAATAGTCGAGATAGCTGAACCTGACGGCCCGCTTCAGCTTGTAGGCCAGATCGCCGGCGAGAAAGACGGCCGAGATGTGGGTGTCGATGCGCTCCACTGCACCCGCCGGCTGGCTGTAGGTCGCGGGATCGGCAAGGAAGGCCAGGACCTCGCCCTGATCCTCGACGATCATCGTCGCCTCAGCCGCGTCCCTCGAAGCCGCTGAGAAGATTGACCGTGTTGACGCCGATCTCCGCCACCGCATAGCCGCCTTCCATGACGAAGAGCGTCGGGCGGCCGAGGCTGGCGATCGTGGCGCCGATCTTGATGTAGTCCTCGCTCTCCAGCTTGAACTTGGAGATCGGGTCCGCCTTGAAGGTATCGACGCCGAGGGAGATGACGACCGCATCCGGACCGTAGGCGTTCATGCGCCGGATCGCGTCCGCCAGGGCCTCGCCGTAGCGGGTCCAGGCAGTTCCCGCAGGCATGGGGTAGTTGGCGTTGAAGCCCTCGCCGGGGCCTTCGCCAGTCTCCTCGGCATAGCCGAGGAAATACGGATACTCCTCCGCCGGATCGCCGTGGAGCGAGAGGTAGAACACGTCGGAGCGCTGGTAGAAGATCGACTGGGTGCCGTTGCCGTGGTGATAGTCCACGTCCAGGACGGCCACCCGGGAAGCCCCTTGATCCCGAAAAGCCTGGGCGGCGATCGCCGCGTTGTTGAGAAAGCAATAGCCGCCGTAGTAGTCCCGCGCCGCGTGGTGGCCGGGCGGCCGGCACAGGGCGAAGGCGGCCTTCTCCCCGCCGGCGATCCGCTTCTGGGCGGTCAGCGCCACATCGACCGCGGCCCGGGCCGCGGTCCAGGTGCCGGCCATGATCGGCGTGCTGGTATCGAAGCAATAGTAGCCGAGCTGGGCGCTCACGCGGCGCGGCAGGACGCGGCGCAGGCACGGGGCGGGCCATGTGCCGGGAATGGCGTCCCAGTCCCCCTGCTCCTCCGACCAGCGATCCCATGCGCTTTCGAGAAAGCCCATCAGTTCGGCACTGTGGATCTTGAGGATCGGGGCCGCGCCGAAAGACTCCGGTGCGAGAATTTCGCCCAGGCCGGTCTCGCGCACCCTCGCCAGCACAGTATCGGCGCGGCGCGGCATCTCGAAGGTCGGCACCAGCTTGCCGCGGAAGATCTCTCCCCGGCTGTCGTGCCGGTGATGGACGTCGGTATAGACTGTCAGCATGGTGCCTCGTCGCCGGTGAAATTGAATCGTGGTGGATCCTGGGCCGGTCCGCCGCCGGCGCATCATGCAACATTTGCCGGCCCGGGCCGACGGAAATTGTTCTACTGTGGGCCGTTGGCGTGAACGGACTTCGAGAAGTTTCTGCCAGGGTGGGCGGCGTGGCGAATGGGAATCAGCCGGGTCAGGGCGCCGAATCGGGCGCCAGCGCCGACCTTCGATATCTGATCGAGCATATGCCGGAGGGACTAGCGGTCTACGATTCCGCCGACCGCCTGGTGCTGACCAGCCGGCTCTATGCCGAGTATCACGCTCCGCTCGCCGACCTCATGCATCCGGGCGTCTTGTTCGAGGATTTGTTGCGTGCCGGCGCGGCTCGCGGATTCTACGCCGAGCCGGGCGAGAACGCGCCGCCGTTCGTGGAGCGCCGGCTCGCAGCCCATCGGGCCGCCAAGGGCGAGACCGTCTTGTTCGCGGTTTCGGGCGACCGCTGGTTCAAGGCGCAGGACCACCGCATGCCCGGCGGCGGAGCGCTGGTCGTCCATACCGAGGTCACCGTCCACGTCCACCGCGAGCGGGCGCTGCGCGAGAGCGAAGAGCGGCTGCTGAGCCTCGCCGGGAACCTGCCCGGCCTGGTCTTCCGCCGGGTGAGGTCGCCGGACGGCAAGAGCCGGTTCGTCTATCTCGGCCCGCACCTGAAGGACATGCTGGGTGTCGCGCCGGAGGAACTCATGTCCGGTGCCGCCGAAATTGAAGGGCTGATCGTTCCCGAGGATCGCCAGCAATTCATCGGCGCTCACGAGACTTCGGCCGCCAGGCTCTCGCCTATCGCCATCGAGTTCAGGCTGCGCCGCCGGCCGGATGGGGCCTTGCGCTGGTGGCAGCTGAATTCGACGCCGCTGCGCCAGCCCGACGGCAGCCTGCTGTGGGACGGCATCGCGCTCGACATCACCGACCGCAAGGCGGCCGAAGAGCGCCTGCACCAGGCGCTCAAGATGGAGGCCATCGGCCATATCACCGGCGGCATCGCCCATGACTTCAACAACCTGCTGGCCATCATGCTGGGAAATGCCGAGCTGCTGGCCGAACGGGAAGTCAGCGGCGACAGTTCCCGCCGCGCCATGCTGCAGAACATCATCGATGCAGGCGAGCGGGCCGCCGAATTGACCCGTCGGCTTCTGGCCTTCGCCCGGCGCCAGCCTTTGGCCCCCCGCACGGTCGATCTCAACGCTCTGCTCGAAGTCATGAAGCCGCTGCTCAAGGGCGCGCTTGGCCGTGGCATCGAGGTGGCGCTGGATCTTCATCCCGGCCTTTGGCGGGCCGAGGTGGACCGCGACCAGGTCGAGAACGCGGTGCTGAACCTGGCTCTCAACGCGCGCGACGCCATGCCGAATGGCGGCCGTATCTTGATCGCTACCGGCAATGAGACGATCGACGCCGGCCGTGCCGAATCCTTCGGAGGAATCCGCCCCGGGCCCTATGTCGAGCTCCGGGTGTCCGACAACGGCACCGGGATGACGCCGGAAGTGGCGGCCCGGGCCGTCGAACCGTTCTTTACGACCAAGCCTGTCGGCAAGGGCAGCGGTCTCGGGCTCAGCATGATATTCGGGTTGGCCAAGCAGTCCGGCGGGCATCTCAGCATCGACAGCGTGCTCGGCGAAGGCACGACCGTGCGGCTCTACCTGCCCAAGGGCGAAGCGGATGCGCTGGACCAGGCTTCCGGCGAGTTCGCCGCCGGTTCAGTGTCGCCCGCCAGGCTGACCGTGCTTCTGGTCGAAGACGATGCTGCCGTGCGCAACACCGTCGCCGGCATGATTTTGAGCCTCGGCTATCGCGTCGTGACCGCACCTGATAGCGCTGCCGCCCTTTCGCTGCTGCAGGCCGAGCAGGCACCGGATCTGCTGATGACCGACGTGGTGATGCCCGGCGGCGTCGACGGACTCGAACTTGCGCGGCGCGCTAGGGCGCAATTCCCGAGCCTGCGCGTACTGCTAGCCTCGGGTTACAATCACGGCCTCAATTCCGGCGACCAGGAGCCGGAGCCCGGCATACGCCTGATAGGCAAGCCCTTCCGGCTCACCGAACTCGCCGAGGAGCTGCGCCGGGCCCTAGGCGAAACCTAGTCTAGCGAATCCGCAGGCCTCGCGGGTCGGCTTGATCGAGGTCCGCCCGGTCGCGAACTACGCGCGGCCATAGACCGGAACGACGGCTCCGCGCGTGACCCGATTGTCGGGCGAAGCGAGGAAGAGGATGGTGCTCGCGACCTCCTCGACTTTCGGCCAAGTCTCATAGTCGGCCTTGGGCATGCTCCGGCGATTGGCCGCCGTATCCATGATCGAAGGCGCCACCGCGTTGACCAGGATGCCTTCGCCTGCCAGTTCCTCGGCGAGCGCGGCCGTCAACGCCGCCACGGCGGCCTTGCTCGCCGTGTAGGCGGTCATCCTGGCGCCCGTGCGCCATTCCAGCGCCGCGCGCGCCGCTACGTTGACGATCCTTCCCCCCGCACCGGACCCCCGAATGGCCGCGGCAGCCGCCCGGCAGCACAGATAGCAGCTGACCAGATTGGTCTCGATCTGGCTCATGAGCAAAGACCGGCCGGTCTCCGCGATCGGCGCGAAGGCGAAACCCCCGGCGATATGGATGGAGGCCCAGAGCTTCGGAACCGCGCCATAGAGTCTGGCGACCGTTGCTTCGTCTGCGAGATCGCCCGCGGCGACGAGCTTGACCTGGGCGTGGCTGCGAAAGGCGAAGCGCGCGGCCTCGGCCTCGTCGCGATAGGGCAGGTGGCACTGGGCACCGGCCGCGACGAGGGCCGCGACGACGGCGCTGCCGAGCGCCCCGGTGCCGCCGGTCACCACCACATGTCGATCCCGGTAGTCCATACCTTGTCCTCAGATTGCAATCCAAGTTGAGCGCAACCGCGGGGCGCCGCCGGGACGCTCAATTTGCGAGGTCCGATATTGCATCACGCAGTCCCTGAGCGTCCTGTTAACATGCGATACAATCTGTGTATCTGACGGAGCGTTGCCCCGACCGCCACGGGCAGCGTGTTCGGATGATAGCTGAGCGCGACTGGGGCTCGGGTAGTGGACCACCAGTAGCCACGAACCGCCTGGCCGACTGACTCGCAATAGACCATCTTCATATTCGGATTGATGTAGCCTGCTGCGGTCACGAGGTTGCTGGTGACGTGCAGTAACGCATCGCACTTGGCGAGCAGCAGGCAATCTATCAGCACCTGTTCGCCCCTGGCGAGCCCCGGCGTATCGGCTTCCTCGTGAGGGTCGCCTCCAGAAAATCCCTCGCCCCGCAAGACGGCGGGTTGCAGTACAAGTCGGCTGCCAAAAGCGTCGCGAAAGGCTGTGACCACCGATTCGACGTCGGTCGCCAGGACGACAGCCCACTCACGATTGGCCGGCAACATCGCACGCAATCTCACAATGAACGTTTCGGGTGTCGGAATTGGGTCCATACACTCTTTGTCATGGGCGGGGTGACGGTAGTGCACGCCGATGCAATATCGGCCGGCCATGCTCTCCCGATGGATCGCCGCCACACGCTCGAGGATCGCCGGCCTGACGCGGATATATCGTTGATACACGGCGTGGTAGCGCCTGCGCCATGTTCGGTTCAACTTGTACATCGCGTAGGCAAAACGGTGAGTCATCCCGAGATCAGCGTAGCCCCGTGCCAATTGCCGTGGTGCGGCATCAGCCGGGAAAGGCAGTGGCTCGAAGAAATGCAGCCACACGTTGCCGTCCTCAGGATTTCCATAACAAAATCCGCGCTTTGCCGGGTCTGCACGCCATTCGACGCTTATGGCTTCAACGCCGTCGCGGCCGAGCCGATGGCACAGATTGTTCACAACGCCGTTGAAGTTGGAAAAGAAGCCAGCGTCTCGAGCCTCGATGATTAACGTATGGCCTTCGGAAAGCCGCATGATCGATTTGCCCAGATTCTGCCCTCGGACAAACCCGTAGGGCGACGCGCTTGCGGCACCTCTTGGAAAGTGACTTGGCGCCCCGCCGCATCGTCGCGTCACTCTAGTATCTGGAATAACTCCAATTCTGCCAAGATGGTAGTAACGCTTCCCCGATTTCCATATCCTCAAGCTGTGCACACTAGAATAGCGGCCGTCTGCTGAACGCCGGCAATGCGCATATCCGTCATCGTCGCCTCCCACAATACCGCATCGACAATAGGGCGATGCCTCGACAGCATCGCTCTACAGTCCGCCGGGAATATTGAGGTCGTCGTCGCGGACGGCGGATCGAATGACGGCACAGCGGAGATATTGCAGCGACGAACCGCCAAAATGGGCGGCACTCTCGTCTGGTTCTCCAAACCCGACAATGGAATCGCCGAGGCCTGGAACAGAGCGATCACGTTGGCGACCGGCGACTGGGTCTTGTTTCTCGGCGCCGATGACTGCCTCGCCTCTCCCGACGTTATCGCCCGTGCCTGCATGGTGCTTGCGCAAGCGCTGCCCGTTCATCGCGTGGTGTATGGGCAGGTGGATTTGGTCGGCGAAAATGGCGAGGTCGTCGGCAACCTGCGCCGCCCATGGGTGCCGCGGGACTTCTATGGCTGCCGCTACAATCTGCCCCATCAGGCGGTGTTTCACCACCGAAGCCTGTTCGCGGAATTCGGGCCCTTCGACACCAGCCTGAAGATCGCGGCGGCTTTCGATTTCCTGTTGCGAGCCCTTGCGCGATCCGAACCGCTGCTCATGCCCGGTCTCACCGTCACGCGGATGCAGATCGGCGGACTCTCCAACAGCCGCCGCAACGCGCCTGCCCTGGTGCGGGAGGAGCTGCGCCTGTTCCGGCGCTACGTCGGCGGCGTTCCCTGGCTGCATCTATGGTGGCTGGCGAAGGCCTGGGTCAAGTATGCGCTGTACCGAATCGGCGGCGATCGCCTGGCGCTGAGCACGACCAACCTCTATCGCAAGCTCATGCGGGGCGAAGGGCCTCTGCGCTATTGATCGCGGCCTTGGAATGCCGGCCGCTCCGCCGGGCAATGGACTTCAATACGACCGCAAGGTCAGTCGGCGACGCATTTCCTTCAGGGGCGCCTTGATCCGCCAGGGCAGCCGGCGTTTCAGGATGCTGCCCGCCGCAGCAGTCAGGCCTACCAGGGACGTTCCGTCGAGTTCATGGCCGACCAGTTGTCTCGCGAAATCCTGGCATAGACCTTGCCAGAGATCCTCGCGAAACCCGGGCCGCGCGATCGCCTCGCGCCATCGCGTCAATTCCGCGGCCATCTGCCCATTGGTCAGATGCGGGCGCTGGTGCGTCTGCGTGCAGATCGCGGTCGGAACCATGACCGATTTCGCCCGGCACCAGGGTTGCGACAGGAACTGTCGCCACATGTAAAGATCGGTCCAGGGGAACTCCGGCGGCGTCGTGCGCCATCCCTCCGGCAGCCGGCGATAGGCAGCCAGCGTATGCCCGGCGAAGGTCAGATCGAACCCGTTGAACATCTCGTGCAACAGCCGGTCGCGGAATGCTGGATTTTCCAGGTCCGCCGGCCGCGCGAAAAGCTCGCCGGCCTCGTCGACGCCCAGGTGAAGGCTGTGGCCGAAATCGGCCGTCCCGAGCAGCGCGTCCAAGGTCTCGAGATGATTGGGCATCCACACGTCATCGTCGCCGAGATAGGCCACGAACCGCCCGGCGGCTTCTTCCAGCGCCGTGTGGCGGTGACGTTCGCCCTTGCGCGGCCCCTTGGGGAAATCGAAGAAGCGGATTCGCTTGTCGCGCGCCGCCAGTTCATGCGACGCGCGGCGCGACGCTTCGCCGACGCCGTCTCCCACGATGAACAGCTCGAAGTCCGGCAGGCTTTGCTCCTGCACGCTTGCCACGGCGAGCGGGAGCGTTTCTGCATGATCGTGGGTGGGGATCAGCACCGTGGCCGCGGGCATCCCGGGCTTTTCCTCAAAGGCCCGCGGGCACGCCGCCGGCAGCTTCGAACTCGCGGAGCAGGGTCTCAAAGTCCGGCAGATTAAGATCGCGCGGCAACAGAACCGGATCCTTGTCGGGCCAGTCGATGCCGAGCGTCGCATCGTCATAGCGGCAGCCCATTTGATCGTTGCCGTCATAGGGGTGGGTCAAGCCATACAAGTAGATCATCGTCTCATGGGCGAAGATGCCGTGGGCCACGCCTGGCGGGACGATGACGACTTCGGGGCTGTCGCCCGCCGCCTCGATCACCATGCTCTGGCGGAAGGTCGGCGACCGGCGGCGCAAATCCGCCAAACCGAAGGTCGCCCTTCCTTGGACGACGATGAGATAGTCGTAGCGCAGCCTGTGAACGTGGGTGCCGCGAAGAACTCTCGCTTTGGTCGTGATGAAGTCCCACTGGACCGGTCGCGGCGCCAATCCCCAGCCGTCGCGATGGATTTCACAAAGGCTGCCGCGAAGATCGGCGATCGGCTCCAGCGGCCTCACCAGGACGCCCTCGATCCAGTCCGTTGCGGCCAGGTTAGGCACTGCCGGCACCGCCACCCCACACTCCCCCGACATCCACAAGAACCCCCGGGCGACAATCGGATCGCCCCTCAGATAAGCATCCTTGGTGCAATCCGCCGATGACAGGGACACCCCGATTTCCCCAACCCGGCCACGACAAGGCGTCGCCCACCCTCGCCATGGACCGCCCGATCACGATAACGTTAGCGGGAGTTTATCGCAGAGCGGGCGGAAAAATCCATTTGCGCTTCGTCGCACCCGCATCCCCGGGGCGGCCGTCTTGCCAAGGGCTGGCGCCGCCAGCCGGACCATCGCCAAGGTGGCCACGACTATTCTGGCTCTGCCGGCCTGCGTTCCGCTAATCTTCGGCGCATGCCCTCGTAGTTCTCCGTTTGGAATTCCTCGGAGGCCGTCGCCGCCACGGCGGCGATCCGCAGGCCTGGATATTCGGGAACCGGCACGCCAGCCTCGCTCATCGCCGCCAGCCGGGCAAGGATGGCCTGCTTCTTGCGGACCTGATGAGGCTGGACCGCGTCGAAGTCGCGGAAGCTCATGTCCCGCTGAAGCGTCAGCGCGCCCGCTTCGACCGCGCGCCGGAGCAGGGCGGCGCCGCGCTCGGTGCGGGCGATGAAGCCGTTGAAGCCGGCGTCCTCGCCGCTTGGGCCGCCGCCCGGCCAGACATCCGAAATGGCGATGTCGGCCATCTCCCCCACCGCATCGGCGCAGATCTTGCAGCGGAAGAATATCCGCCACTTCCCCTCATCCGCCCAAAGGTCGTTGTAGGTCACCTCGAAGGCGCGCCCGTCCCGGCTCTCCACCCGCGTGCGGCCCGGATTGCCATAGCCGCGATAGCGCAGCAGGCTGACCTCGGCCTCGCCGAGGCCGAAGCTTTCCACCAGCTCGCGGGTCTTGGAAAAGGCCGAGGCACCGCCGCAGGCAAACGCGAGGCGGTAGCGGATAAGCGCATCGACCCGTGGGTCGTGACGCGACAGATTCTGAATGGCGCTGATGTCGCAGGGCTTGGCGATGACGGCGAAGGGCCGCCCGCGGTCGAGAAGCTGGCTGAGGTCGACCAGCGGCGCTGCCGGTCCGTAGCGCGAGCCGGCGCCTTCCAGCACATCGGCGCGGGTGAAACTGAGATGCGCCTCGGTCCGCATGGGCATCTGGCGCGACGCGGCGACATGCAAGATGAAATCGACCTCGCCCGATTCCAGCAAGTGGATGGCAAGCGCGCTGGCCCCGCCGCCCGCCGAGGCGCGAAAGCGGACTTCGGGGTCGCTGGCGTGGCCGCTCGCCATGACCACGGCCGGACCCCAGATGTCGTCCCAGCGGGCGGCAGGCGATTCATTCTGCGGCAGGCGACCCTCGACCCTGAGGCCGGGACAGACCCTGTTGATGAGCTGAAGCTGGTCCCCGGCGAGCGGCTGCTGAAGTTCAGGAACCAGCGCACCCTGGTCGCTCAGCACCATGCGGATTCGATCCGGGGCAAGGCTCCGGCACAGGCCGCAGCCGATGCACAGGCCCGCATCCACGATGGCTTGGAGAGAAAGCGGCTCGGTCATGTTCATGCCCCGCCGGCGTTGATACACTGGGCGGCGCGGAATCGCACGCCCATTTGCCGCCGGCATCCCAATGTTCCCGGGACATTTCCCATGCAGACCACCGAGAAGCCAACCATCGCGCTCGAGCAGCAAGGCCTGACATATCGAGAGCTCGACCGGCTCGCCCGCGGGCGCGCGCGCCTGCAGCTGGCGGCGAGCGCCGAGACCGCTCTCTCCAAGGGCCGGCGCCACATCGACGCGATCCGGGCGAGCGGCAAGCGGATCTACGGCATCACCACCGGCCTGGGGGCGCTGTCCGACGTGCTGCTGAGCGGCGAGGAGCAGACTGCGCTGTCGCGCAACATGCTGCTGTCCCATGCCTGCGGGATGGGCGACCCGCTGCCGCCGGCCCAGGTGCGGGCGATCATGATCGCGCTCATCAACGATCTTTGCCGCGGCCACTCCGGCATCAGCCCGGCGGCTGTCCTTGGCCTCGTCGCCTGCCTCAATGCCGGGATCACGCCGGTCGTTCCCTCCCAGGGCTCGGTCGGTTATCTGGTGCATGAAGCCCATATCGGGCTTTGCCTCATCGGCATCGGCGAAGCCGAGCTGGCGGGCAAGCGCATGACGGCGGCCGACGCGTTGCAGGCCGCGGGTCTGGCGCCGATCACTCTTGGCGCCAAGGACGGCCTCAGCCTTACCAACGGCACGCGCAGCCCCACCGGGCTTTCAGCCCTGGCGCTGGCCGAAGCCGAGCGCCTGGCGCGGTGGGCCGATGCGACCGCGGCCATGAGCTTCGAGGCGCTCAGAGGGCAGACCGATGCGATCGATCCGGAGCTTCTCGCCCTCAAACCCTATCCCGGCCTGATCCAGGTCGGCGTCAATCTGCGCCGGCTGCTGTCGGGCAGCGAGATCCTGGCGCGCAGCCAGGGGATCAGAACCCAGGATGCCCTCAGCCTGCGCTCCATTCCCCAGATTCACGGCGCCAGCCTGGACCAGCTCGCCCATGTGGCCCGCCAGGTCGAGATCGAGCTTCGCTCGGCCAGCGATAATCCCCTGGTGATCGAGAGCCCCGGCGGCGCACGCATCCTTTCCAATGCCCACCCCCACGGCCAGTCGCTGGCCTTTGCCGCCGACCTCTTGTCCCTGGCCGTGGCCGAGCTGGGATCGGCGGCCGAGCGCCGGCTCGACCGTTTGATCAATCCCCTGGTCAGCGGCCTGCCGCCGTTCCTGGTGCGCAAGGGCGGCGTCAATTCCGGGATGATGATCGCCCAATACGCCGCCGCCTCCCTTGCGGCGGAGAACCGGATCCTCGGCCGACCGGCGATCCTGGATCATGCCGTGACCTCCGGCCTGCAGGAGGATGACGTGAGCTTCGCCACGCCCGCGGCCCTGAAGAGCCTGAAGATCATCGACAACACCTATCGGGTTCTCGCCATCGAGCTGCTGCTCGCGGCCCAAGCCCTCGAATTCCACCGGCCGGCCCGGTTCGGCCAGGGCACCGGACGGGTGCTTTCCCGGTTGCGCCGGCGCATCCCCGCTTTCGACGAGGACCGGTTTCTCTCGCCAGATCTTGCGGCGGCGGAAGCATTCTTGCGCGACGAGCCCGAGCTCGCCGAACTCGACCAGGCTCTCGCCGGCTGAGAGGAGGCGCTAGGCCGCGAGGACGGCAGGGCCCGATCGCTGGTGATAGAACCAGATCGTCGTGCCGGCGGCGAGCACCAGGCCGGACAAGAGCGCGATCCCGCCCAGCAGCGGATAGCCAAGCACGGCGAGGCGCGAGGGAACGATGAAGCAGCCGCTCCAGTCGAGCTGGGTGTATTTGTATGTGCCGGCCTTGTAGGCGCAGCCGCTGAAAAGCGACAGCTGCATCGCCCAGACGGCCAGGTGGAAGCCAAGCGCGTAGATGACAAGCGCTTTCAGCGCGGACCGCCATCGCCAGCCGAGGACCAGGGCCAGCGCCAGAGGCCCCGCCAGGATGTGGAGGTACCAGCCTGGCGTGCCGGCGCCGGCGCCAAGCAGTGTCATCTGCGTCAGTCGGTAATAGGCCAGGCCGAGCAGGAAGGGTCCGGCGATGAAGAGGGGCGCGGCGGCTTCGAGCGGCAGCTGCCTCAGCCGCCTCAGCCAGACGAGCACGGGCAGCGCGGCGAGGAGAATCACCGGCAGGGCGAAGATGGGAGGAAACCTCCCATACGACCAGCTGCCCGCCCAGGCAAAGCTCACGGCGATCTGGCCCAGGCCCTGGAGGAATCCCATCGGGCTGAAATCCGCGACCATGCGCCCCATCAGGTTTCCCTGCCGGGCGGCGTGCAACATGTCGTTGCTGCCGATCAGCGAACCGAGCGAGACGAGTTTATAGAGGTACCAGCCGCCGCCGATCACCGCCGCAAGCCCAATGGCCACGGCGCCGGCCTTCGCCAAACGCCAGTCGCGCCGACTGAAGGCCACATAGGCGAAGAACAGCGCCAGGCCCGCGCCGATGGGCAGGAAGAATGCCTTGGTCAGAAGCCCGAGTCCCAGGATCGCGCCCATCAGCAGGGCGTCCTTCGCCGCCTTGCGTTCGAGAAACGGCGGCAGAAGCGCCCAGCCCATGCCCATCAGGAGCAGGCAGAGACTATCGTTGCCGAGCCGCGCCATCTCGGGAAAGAACTGAGGAAACAGGAACGGCCAGGAGGGCACCAGCAGAAGCAGCGGCGCCGGCGTATCGAACGAACGCAGCTGGCGCTGGGTCGCCCGGCAACCGATGGCAAAGCCGGCGAAGGCGAGGCCCCAGGAGGCCGCGCGCAGGAGGAGCAGCAGCGCCGGCCAGCTCCAGCTGCTCCCCAGACGGTAGAGCGGGGCCAGGAGCAGGTAGTAGAGAGGCGGATGCTGTGCCTCGCCGTTCAGTCCCCGGCCCGGTGCATAGGCCCGATCGACGGGCATCATGGGGCCCGGCAAATCTCCGGCGAAATAGCTCTTGTAGGTGATCCCGCCGTTGTTCTCGAAAGGCGGAACAGCCCAGTAGGGGCGAGGGCCCGGGTAAGCATCCAGGTCTGCGGAAAGCCGGTCGACGCCGGCGCGGGGAATTCGTCCCTGGTCGGCGATCTGCTGGATGTACGAGAAATGTCCCGATTCGTCGAAACCCTCGATCGGCGGCAAGAAGGCCAGGTGAGCAATGCCTGTCAGCGCCACGGCGAGCAGCATGAGCCAGGTCGCTCGATCGACATTTCTTGCGCGCGCGAATTCGGCGGTTGCCATGGAGCAAGGTTAGCCTGCCCCGGCGCCCCGGACCACCGCGGCGTCCGGCCGGCGCGATTTTCCGCAAATGCACAGGCCCTCCCTCCTGTGGCATCATGGGGTTTCGATGCCAGCGCAATCCAGCAATCCCGGGCTTCGGCCCATCTCCGGTCCCTGCGCGTGGCGGGGCGCGGAGATGGTGAATTCCACGCGCTGGCTGCGAGACCTGACGAGCGAACATCTCGCCGAAATCGACGCAGCCCTCGCGGCGGTCCAGGCGCGAGGCCTGGCCTGGCGCCAGATCACGCGCGAGAACTTTCCTCTTGCCGGGTTGGCCGCGGACCTTGGCGAAATGGCGCGCGAGCTCGAGGACGGCTCGGGCATGGTGAAGCTTCGCGGCCTTCCGGTAGACCGGTATTCCAACGATGCCTTGAAGCAGGCGTGGTTCGGCCTTGGATGCCATCTGGGCCGGCCCGTCTTTCAGAACCGGCGCGGCGAATTGATGCGCGAGATCCGCGACGAAGGGGCCGGTATCGGCGCCAGATACGGCGAGGTGAAGAAGGAAGCCGGCGATCCGTTCCTTTCCTCCTATGCGCGCACCCTTTCCAACGGCGCGCTGCGCTACCACACCGATCGCACCGACGTGGTCGGCCTATTGTGCGTAGGCCAGGCCGCGTCCGGCGGCCTCAGCAAGCTCTGCAGTTCGGCGGCCGTGCACAACGAGATGCTCCGCCGGCGGCCGGATCTGCTCGCGCTGTTGTGCCAGCCCATCATCCGAAGCCGGTTCGGCGAGGAAGCGAGCTCGCCCGAGGAGACCTATCCCCTGCCCGTTTTCGGGCTGCGCGACGGCAAGTCCACCAGCCACTATTCGCTCACCTATATCGAGGCCGCCCAGATGGTCCCGGGCGTGACGCCGCTGACCCCGGCCCAGCACGAGGCGATCGCGATGCTCATGGCGCTGGCCGAGGAGCTGTCCTTCGAGATGCGCCTGGAGCCGGGCGACATGCAATTCCTGAACAACCACGTGATCTATCACGGCCGCACCCCCTTCATCGACGGACCGGGCAAGGGTACCAGCCGGTTGCTCTATCGGCTGTGGTTGTCGATGCCCAACAGCCGTGCGCTTCCATCAGACCATGCGGTGCTCTGGGGCAATGTCGAGGCCGGCGCGGCGCGCGGCGGGATCGGCCAGACGGAAAGACAGACTTAGGCGGGCGTCAGTCCGGCCAGTCTTTCGCTTTCGACCCAGAGCCGGCGGGCCGCTTCATCATCCCGGGCCGCTACTGAGGGAACGGCAGGCCGCGACCGATGGAAATACTCGCCCGTGACATTTGCCACGTCGGGAGACACGGCGAGATGCACCAAGGTCCTGGCGCCCTCTGCCGGCGACAGCGCCATGATCTTGGCCAGGCGGATGGCAAGAGCGCCAAAGCCGCCGCTTTCGTCGCCGAACCTGGTGGCGACGAAGCCGGGATGGAAGCAGTTGGCTGTCACCCCCGTTCCGGCAAGCCGGCGGGCCAGCTCCCGGGTGAACAGGATGTTGCACAGCTTGGAGCGCCGATAGGCGCCAAAGCCGGTATAGCCGCGGCTCATCTGGAGATCGCCGAAATCGAGCCGGGCCCCGCGATGGGCGTCGGATGCCGTATTGACGACCCGAGCCGGCGCCGATTGCGCGAGGCGTTCGCTGAGGCCCGCGGTCAACAGGAAATAGGCCATGTGATTGGTGGCGAAGGTGAACTCGAGGCCGTCCTCGGTCACCTTCCAGGCGCCGAACAGCGCGCCGGCGTTGTTGACAAGCAGGTCGATGCGAGGCTCGGCGGCCGCGATCTCGCTCGCCACCCGGCGAATTTCGGACAGGCGCGATAGATCGGCGTAGTGGACGCCGTGAGCCATCCCGTGGCGCCGCGCCTCAAGACGGGCGAGGGTCGCCGTGGCCCTGCCCCTATCGCGCGCCACCAGCACCAGGCGCGCGCCCATGGCCGCCAGTTCCTCGGCCGCGACCTGGCCGATACCCGACGTGGCCCCGGTGATGACGACCGTCTTGCCCTGCATGGCGAGCGGGCTCATTCGCCACCATGGGCGACGACCGGCGACCGGTCGCCGAGCTCGCGGTCCTCGACCCTGGCGAACATGGCAACGCCGGCGACGAGAACCACGGCGACCGCGGCGAACAGGATGCCGAAAACTTCGGCGACCACCGTCCGGGCGGCCGGTGACAGGGATGCGCGCGCCAGATCCTCCAGCTGCGTCACATGTCCGGCTTCGACGAGCCGACCGGCCAGGAGGCCCAGAACCAGAGCCGAGCCGGCGGCGACGCCGACGGCGCTGCCCAGCACCCGGGCAAAGGCGACCGCCCCGCTTACCGCGCCCAGGTCGCGACGCTTCACGGCGTTCTGGGCGGCGACGTTGCAAGCCGGAAATATCGGCCCGAAGCCGAGCCCGGCGACAAGCAAGATCGCCGAGGCGCCGGTTGGGCCGAGCCTGCCGGCGAATGCCGCCAGCAGCACCAGGGCCAGGATCGTGGCGGGAAGACTGGCGAGCGGCGGCACCTTGTAGCGGCCTCGCCGGCGGGTATAGCGGCCCATGAAGTTCGCCGACACGGTGCTGGAGAGCATCAGCGGGATCATCAGGGCGCCGGCCCGGGCGACCGAGCTGCCGAGGGCGACCTGGAAATAGATGGGCGCCAGCACGCTGATCGACATGAAGGCAGCATAGACGATGAATGTGACCGCCAGCACCGGACCGACGACCGGGTCTCTCAGGAAACGGGGCGGAATGATCGGCTCCTCGGAGTCCCTCTGCTTCCAGACCAGCAAACCGCCAAGGCAGATGGTCGAGAGCGCGAGCAGGAGCAGCAGAGGCGACATCCAGGGCAGCCTGGCGCCGCCGAGCGAGAGGACGAGGAGCAGGCCGACCGTCGCTCCCGACAACAACCCGATGCTCCAGTAGTCGACGGGAGAACGGTGATGCTCGATCGGCAGGCGCCTAAGCGCCCGGTCGCAGAACAGCAGCGCCGCAAGGCAGAACGGAAGGTTGAGCCAGAAGATCCAGGGCCAGCCGTAGTACTGGGTAACGATGCCGCCGACCAGCGGCCCGAGCAGGGAAGCCGATCCCCAGACGATGGAGAAATAGCCCGAATAGCGGCCGCGTTCCCGGGGCGAGACGACGTCGGCGATGATGGTCTGGCCGAGGGTGACGAGCCCTCCTCCTCCGAGGCCCTGCAGCGCCCTGGCGACGATCAGCGCCGGCATGTTCGGCGCCAGGGCGCAAAGGGCGGATGTGATCATGAAGGTCGCCAGGCAGATCCGGAGGACCCGCCGGCGGCCGTACAGATCCGAGAGCTTGCCCGCGATCGGCGTGACGCAGGACGATGTCAGCAGATAGGAGGTGACGACCCAGGAGATGAGCGAGAAATTGCCGAGACTCTTGGCGATCGGAGGCAACGCGGTGGCGACGATCGTCTGGTCGAGCGCGGACAGGAACAGCGCCAGCAGCGCGCCTATGACGATGAGGCGAACCTCGGCGGGCGTCAGGGGGGCCGCGGCCGGGGGACTCGATGGGGGACTCACAGTCGGAGGATTTGAGGTCGGGGAATTCAAGGGGCGCTATTTTCTCGACCGGATCGCAACCGCCGCCTCGGCATGAAGGACCGGCGGAAGACGTGCCGACATATCCCCTGTTTCCGCGCTCTGCCGCAACCACCTTCCTGGTCATGGAAGGCCTGCGCAAATCGCCGGACCGGATCGAGCGGCACGGCCCTCGGCCGGGACCCTCAGAGCGTCGGCGGCGTCGCCTTGCCGGTGAATTCGGCCTCGAGCCTGGTCTCCAACTGAATGAGATCGCTCGGGATTTCGTAGCCCATGGCGCGCATTTCGTTCATCTTTTCCCGGAGTTGAAGGTAAAGCTCATGGCTGTCCTCGGGACGGTTCTCCATCTCGGCCAAGAGCAGGGAAATGCGGGCTTTGATCTCTTCGAACGCCATCAGGGTCTGGCTCCAGTCGCGGGCGGCCTGGATGCGACGGCCCGCTTCTTCATCATGAACAAGGCTGCATCCCAGCGCAATCGAGTCGAGCCAAGAGCCTGATCGTCTGAAGCCTGTTCGGCCTGAGACGTGAATCAGGCTCTGATCCTAACGTGTAGAGCAAGATCGGGGCAGCTTCATAGAAGCTGGCCCGATCTTGCTCTAGGGGCCCGAAGGCTGCGCACTGGGCGGTAGCCCACGGGGCGGTCAGAAAGTAGTCTCCTTTGGCGAGAACGACCAGCGCCCCCTTTCGCGGAGCCCATGAACATGCCCATCGGCTATCAGTCCGAAACCGGCCGCCTGATCAAGGTCATCGTCAAGCATGCGCGCGACGCCTTCAAGACCGAAGCAAAGATCGACGGCGAATGGCGATCGCTCAACTACTACAGCCGGCCGGATCTTCGCCAGGCCATCGCCGAGTATGACGGCTTCCTTGCCGCCCTTGCCGGCCTCGTGCCCGGGATCGAAATCCAGATGCTGGCGCCGGACGAAGGCCTGACCATGGATTCGATCTACCCGCGCGATGCGGCGATCGCCTGCAACAAGGGCATGATCCTCTGCAACATGGGCAAGCCCGCCCGCGCTGGCGAGCCGGCGGCCGAGCAAAAACTCTTCGCCAAGGCGGGCATTCCCATGCATGGCGCCATCGTCGGCGAAGGTCGGGTCGAAGGCGGCGACGTCGCCTGGATCGACGAGAAGACGCTTGCCGTCGGACGCGGGTATCGGACCAATGACGAAGGCATCCGCCAGCTTTCGGCCTTGCTCGAGGCCTGCGACGCGGAGGTCGTGGTGATGCCCCTTCCCCACTACAAGGGGCCAAGCGACGTGTTCCATCTCATGTCGGTCCTGAGCCCCATCGACCACGACCTGGCGCTGGTCTATTCCCCGCTCATGACCGTGCCGTTCCGCGAACTCCTGCTGGCGCGAGGCATACGCCTGGTGGAGGTTCCCGACGAGGAGTTCGAGACCATGGGCTGCAACGTGTTTGCCGTCGCCCCCGGCAAATGCCTCATGCTCGACGGCAATCCCGTGACGACGGCGAGACTGGAAAAGGCGGGGGTGGAGGTGCGGCACTACAAAGGCGACGAGATCAGCCGCAAAGGGGCCGGGGGTCCGACCTGCATGACGAGGCCGATCCTGCGAGAGCTCCGGCGCACGCCCTCGACCGTCGACTTGCCGGCGGCGGCCGAATAGATAGTTTCTCCGAAAGGGACATGCCGTATCCGACCAATGAAGACCTGCCCCCGGCGCTGCGCCGGAGTCTGCCGGCTCATGCCCAGGACATCTACCGCGAGGCGTTCAATCACGCGTGGCGCCAATACGCGGGCGAGGCCGCGCGACAGGAGGAAATCGCCCATCGCGTCGCCTGGGCCGCGGTGAAGAAGCGCTATCGAAAGCGAGATGGTTCGTGGACGGCGATCCCGATCTCCTGAGCGGCCATCACAGGGACCCTGAGAGACCGAGCCGGCGGCTTCAGCTGCTGATTGCCTGGGTACCCGGCGTCTTCCTGCTCCTGGCGCTCGTGCTCGTCTTCGCCCGTTTCGGGGAGATCGAGCACCTGCTTGAGCTGATGCGGAACCTGAACAGGTCCTGGCTGGCCCTGGGATTGTTGCTCCAGCTCGGCACCTATGCTTCCGCAGCGCTGATGTGGCATGTCGGGCTGCGGCGCGCCGGGTACAGGCGCCGGTTCGGCGGGCTCTTCCTCCTCGGCGTCGCCAAGCTGTTCACCGACCAGGCGCTGCCCAGCGGCGGCATCAGCGGCTCGGTGCTGGTGGTGGTGGCGCTGAAGCGCCGGGGCGTGTCCAATTACATCGCGATGGCGGTGCTGCTGGTGGGCGTGCTCTCGCTCTACCTGGCGCTTCTGCTCGCCACCGGCACCAGCCTGATCATCCTGGCGCTCCATCACGCGCTCAACGGCCCGATCCTTGCCGTTTCGGCGGCCTTCGCGGCCATCGCGCTCGCGCTGCTGTCCTCGGTCCTTTGGATCCGGCGCAGCACCGGGCCCTGGCTCGAATCCCTGCAGCGCTACCTGCCTGCCCTTCGCCATCTGAGGAACATGTTTCAGCAAGCGCCGGCCCGGCTGCTCCGGGATCCGACCCTCATCGTCGCTACCACGCTGTTGCAGTTCCTGATCATCGCGCTGGACGCCGCGACACTGAAGATCATGCTCCTGGCGCTCGGCCAGCAGGCCGACATTCCGCTCGCCTTCGCCGGCTTCGTGCTCGCCACCTTGGTCGCCGACGTGGTGCCTATTCCGCTTGGACTCGGGTCGTTTGAAGCAGCGCTGGTGAGCCTGCTGTCCGTGGGCGGAATCAACTTGGCGCCAGCCGTTGCCGCCACACTTCTGCTGCGCGGCCTCACCTTCTGGCTGCCGATGCTCCCCGGCCTTCTCCTGGCGCGCCGCGAAGTTCGCCTCGCCGCGGCCCAACGCCGTGCCGCCTCGGCGGCCGCAGCAGAACCGCCCCTGGCCGCCTGAGCCGGGTCTATTTCACCGTCACTACGGTACAGGGTGCCAGATGGGCGACTTTGTGGGATACGCTGCCCATCAGCAGGCCTTGGATGTCGCCGAGGCCGCGGCTGCCCATGACGAGCATATCCGGCTTTTCGGCCGTGGCGACCGCGATGATCGCGGAAGCAGGATCACCGACCTCGACGCGGCCGCGCACCGTGGCCACGCCCTTTTTGCGGGCGTCCATCTCGGCCTGCATGGTGATCTGGCGGCCGATGGCGCGGCGCACGGTCAGGCCCACCTCCGTGCTCATCTCGACCAGCGCCGCGGCATTGGATTCGGTCGTTCTGGGGCCGAGCGAGAAGCTGGGCGCGCTCAGCGCCTGATGCACTTCGCCGCGGTATTCGGTCTGCGCCAGGCGCCGCTCCTCGTCGGTTGCCGGGCTGTCGGTGGCGACGCTGAGGGCGACCAGTTCCGCCTTGTACATGTTCGCCAGATCGATGGCCAATTCCAGGGCCTTGGTGGCGTGTACGGAACCGTCCAGGGCCACAAGGACTTTGCGCAGCATGCTCGGCCTCCTTCCAACATTCGTTTCTTCATGGGCCTCTCGCAGGCCATGTTCTCTCGGTCGAGGACGACTTTCCTTGACCCATATCAAGCTTGCGCCTGCGCAGTGACGATACCAACTCGCGCCGTCATGGGCCAGGGCGGAGGCCGGTCAAGGGCGCGCAAACCTGCTCACGAACGCAAGCATCCCAGCCGGAAATGGCCTCCGGAGTCAGCTTTTCTTTCCCGGCGTGCCCGCGCTCGACGGCACCGCCTCGGGCTCGGATGGCGTCTCGCCGGGCGCGCTGAGGCCGAAGACGCCCCGGAGAAAGCCGGGGGCGAGCGCCGACAGGGGATCGACGCTGATCGTGGGTTCCGACAGCTTGCCCGTCGCATTGTAGACGACGGCGAACAGGCCGTTGCCCTTTCCCCCCGTCAGCAAATAGCCGACGAGGGGTATCTGGCCGATCAGGCTGTTCAGGGAATAGGACGGAATGGCGGTTCCTCTGACATCGATGCTGTCGGTGTCGAAATCGAGCGTGCCGCTCGCGGTGAGTCCGAGGGAAGGCCCATAGGTGCGAGCGATCGGGATGTGGATATGCCCGCCGGTCTTGGTGAAATCGGCTGTGAACCGATACATCTGGAAGCCCTCGCCCGTCAGGGCATCGGCGAGCCCCGTGAAGAGCGCCATGGAGAACAGGCGCAGCAGGGCGGATTGGCGGACGAGCCGGTATTCCGACACTTCGACGTGGCCCTTGATCGCGCGCTTGGGATCCGCGTCGCTGGCGCTGCCGGTTATGGCGAGATGTCCGCCTACCACGTTGTCGAAGATGCCCAAGGCCTTCAAGGCCGCGCCCGCATCCTCCGCCGCGATCGATAGCTGATGGGCCCCGCCGCTCGCCGGCTGCCAGCGAACGGTGATGGGTTTGCCGTCGGCGAGCTGGCCGCGGGCATCGAGCGCTTGCCAATGCAGGCCGTCGTAGGCGAAGGCGAGATGGACGGCGTCGATCTCTCGGTTGGGCCCGAGAAGCACACGGTCCAGCCGATCGGCCGTCAAGGCATAGGGCCGCGTCGGCTTTTCTTCGGTCGCGGGCGCAGGGGATGCCGCCGGGTGACTGCCACCCGGCTTCGTCTGTTCGATGAAAGGTGCTGCATCGAAGACGCCGCTGGCGACATGGATATCGAGCGCCGGCCCGGTCATGCCGATGACGACCCGGTTGAGGCGCGTGCCGGCGAGCGTGATCTGGTCGAAGGTCGCCTCGGCCATCTTGCCGTCGGGACCAAAGCGGGCGCGTCCGTCGCCGGAAAAGTCGCCGGCCGAAAATCGGAAACTGCGGATCGCCGTGGGTTTGTGACCGGCCATGTCGACGGCCATCGCGGCCTGGCCGGGTTTGCCCGGCTCCTTTCGCCAATTGGCGAAATCGATGGCCACGGTGGCCGGCGTAAGGTCGAAATCCGCCAGGATCGCGCCCGCGCCGCTCTGGTACTCGTCATAGGTCAGGTCGAGGTGCAGCGGACCATTGACGACGCTTCGATAGTCGAAGCCAAGGCGCGCGAGATCCGCAGCACTGGTCATCGCCGACACCTGGATGCGCGACTGCGGCTCCAGGCCGGTGAAATTGTAGTTCCAGTGGAGATCCGTCGGAATGTCGGCGAACCGCGCCCGGCCGGCCACGCTCATGCCGTCGTTGTTGACCTGCAGGTTGAGGTCGCCGTCGGTCAGATCCCGGTCCAAGACTATGGCGCCAAGCCGCCCGCCGGTGATGTGGGACGCCGCCGTCAGTCGGAACTCGCCGTGCTTCAAGTGATTGGCGGCAGGCAGATGGACGATGAGATGGGTCTCTACCTCGCCCGCGGTGTCGGCCGGCTTCAGGTCGAGCTTCCGGGCGTAACCGAGGGGAGGATTATCCAGCAGCTGCAGCGCGTCCTTGAGGGGACCGTGCACTTCGCCCTCGACGTCGATCAGCTGGGTCTCCGCCTGTAGGCCGGAAATGACCAGATGGCCGCGCCGGATGCCGATCCTGCCGACGCCGCCGGAGCTGAAATCGGCGGTGAACTTGTTGGCGTCGAAGCTGGCGGTGCCGTCGGCGCCCCGGATCGGCGGCAGCGGCCGGTAATAGTGCACCCCCACGCCGGTCGCCTTCAACGTGCCCCTGAAGGCGTTCACCGTGGGGTCGTTGAGATCCCCGCCGGCGAGGACGACGTCGAAGGACGCGTCGACGGCGCTGATGAGGCCCTGGTCGATGTTCTCGACCACCCAGGCCCTGGCATTGTCGGCGCCGCCGAGATTGATCGGCCAGAGCCGTTGCAGATCGGGAACCGGCAGGCCTGCGATACTGGCATGGCCGACGATGCTGAGCTTCCCCGACTTCGGGACGTGATCGGAAATGAGGCCGGTCACTTTGGCCGATGCGCTCAGAACCGGGCCGCCGAGATTGAGCGAGAAGGAATCGAGCCGCAGCTCGTCGAGCCCCGCCTTCATCTCGCCGGCGGCGTCCAGCTCAGTCACTGGCAAGGGCGCGGCGAAATGATCCTGCAGGTCGAGCGAGCCCGGACCGCCGGCCACGGTGAAGCGCATGGATCCGAAATGCCCGTCCAGATTGACCGAGGTGCTGAAGCTGCCCCGGAACTGAAGATGGGATCCGGAGAGCACCACCAGGTCCGGCACGATCAAGCCAAGGGCGGCGATATCGAGTCCGCTGTAGTGGCTGTCCAGGCTGACCCTGCGCGTGGCCGAATCGAAGGAGAAGTCGCCGTCGAACAGCGCCGGATCGCCGAATTCCGCCACTTGGGCCGAGATTCGGCCGGCGATGCCCTGGCGGTCGCGCATGAGATCGATGTCGAGCTTGGGCGCATGCCAGACGAGCCCGGTGCGCCGGTCGTCGAATTCCAGCGTGCCGCCGATCAGGTGCGCGCGCCGCAGATAGCCCGTGGACAGGCGCGGGTCGGGGCTGCTCAGCAGTTCCTGGAAGATCTCCGGCAGCAGGGCCGAGGGCTGACCGGCGGCCGGACCCTCGACCGTGGCGAGGAACTGGAAGCGCCCGTCGGCGTTGCGGCGCATGTGGATTCTGGGTTCGAAGATCTCGACCGCCGTCGGCGCCAGAATCCCGTGCACGAGGGCGCTCACGCTGAGGCTGATGCCGATCTGCGGCACGCTCGCCAGCTCCCGGTCATCGGCGCCCAAAGCCCGCACATGCAGCGCCCTGAGGCCGATCAGCCGGTCGCCGCCGGTCCAGGTCACGATGATGTCATCGATGCGCACGCGAAAGGTCCCGTCGGGCGCGGCCAGCGATCGCTCGACAAAGGGGATGAGGAAGCCGACGTGGAAGGGATGGCCGTCGGAGAGCCGGTAGGCGGCGAATCCGATCAACAGCGCGAGTCCGGCGAGGAAGGCGCCCAGCAGGTCGAAGCAGATATGCAGGCTTCGGCGGACCAAGACGACCTACCCTTGACCGGCGGACAGCGGTTCAGCAGTCTGCCGGCACGCTGAGGCGCACCCGTCTCCGCGCAGACGGGAAGTCCGAGCCCGATTCATGCCCCCCTCGCTCAAGCCGACCGCCCTCCTTTCCATACCGCTGCCGGGAATCCCCGATCGCGCCCAGGCGGGCTTCGATCGGCTGGCGGCCGGCCCCCCCGCTCTCAGACAAATGGCGGAAAGGCCCGACGGCAGGCAACTTCTGGCAGCGGTCTTCGGCAGCAGCCCTTTTCTCAGCCAGCTGCTGCAGACGGAATCGGACATCGCCGAGGCATTCGTAGCCCAGGATGCCGGTTCTGTCTTGGCCGATCTGATGGCAGGGCTCGAGGCCGAAACGGCGGCGGAAGGAGACGCCAGCCGCATGGCGCGGGCCCTGCGCCGGGCGCGCCGGCGCGCAGCCCTGGTCATCGCGCTCGCCGATATTGCCGGCCAGTGGGACCTGGAGCAGGTGACGGCAGGGCTTGCTGGCTTCGCCGACCTCGTGCTGCGCCTGTCGATCAATCATCTGCTGCGCCGGGCCGCAGAGGCGGGCGACCTGGCCTTGCCCTCCCTGGACCGGCCGAGCGAGGGTTCGGGCCTCGTCGTGCTGGCCATGGGCAAGCTGGGCGCGGGCGAGCTCAACTATTCGAGCGATATCGACCTCATCCTGCTCTATGACCGCGACAAGGTGGAGTACCGCGGAAAGCGAACCCTCCAGGACTGCTTCGTGCGCATCACCCGCAATCTGGTGCATCTGCTGCAGGAATTGACCGAGGACGGCTATGTCTATCGCACCGACCTCAGGCTCAGGCCCGATCCCGGCTCGACGCCGCTCGCCATGTCGGTCCTGGCGGCGGAGACCTACTACGAGGGCATGGGGCAGAACTGGGAACGGGCGGCCATGATCAAGGCCCGCGCGGTCGCCGGCGATCTGGATTCCGGCGCTGCCTTCCTGGAGCATCTGCGGCCTTTCGTCTGGCGCAAGCATCTCGACTTCGCCGCGATCCAGGATATTCACTCCATCAAGCGCCAAATCCACGCAGTCAAGGGCCACCGCGAGATCGCCGTGGGCGGCCACAACATCAAGCTCGGCCGGGGCGGCATCCGCGAGATCGAGTTCTTCGCCCAGACCCAGCAGCTGATCTGGGGCGGCCAGCGCCCGGAGCTGCGCCTCCGAGCGACCTGCCAGGCGATCCGCGCCCTGGTGGAAGCGGGTCTCGTAGCGGCGCAGACGGGCGAGGACTTGATCGCCGCATACCGGTACCTGCGCCATGTCGAGCACCGCCTCCAGATGGTGGACGACCGCCAGACCCAGACATTGCCCCCGGAAGGGCCGGAGCTCGACGCCATCGCCCGCTTCAGCGGTCATGCGGATACCGAGAGCTTCGCCCAAACCCTGCTTGGCGTGCTGGGCGTCGTGCATGACCATTACGCCGAGCTGTTCGAAGAAGCGCCGTCCCTCTCGGGGCCCGGAAGCCTGGTCTTCACCGGCACCGAGAACGACCCCGAAACCGTCCGCACGCTCGGCGAACTCGGCTTCAAGGATGGCGCCTCGATCGCGACCGCCGTCCGGGCCTTGCATGCCGGCCGGGCGCGGGCCATGCGCTCGGCCCGGGCGCGGGAGCTGTTGACGGAGCTGATGCCCACCCTCCTCCAGGCGCTCGGCCGCACGGCGCAGCCCGATGCGGCCTTCGCGCGATTCGATGCATTCCTCCATGCCCTGCCGGCCGGGGTGCAGTTCTTTTCCCTGCTCCACTCCAATCCCGGGCTCCTCGCGCTCATCGCCGAGATCATGGGCGGCGCGCCGCGGCTGGCCGAGAGCCTGGGCAAGAATCCATCCCTCCTTGAAGCCGTGCTGGCGAGCGACTTCTTCGAGCCGCCGGCGGGTCTCGCCAAGCTCGGCCGATCCCTCGAGCGCAAGCTCGCCCCCGCCCAGCACCTGGAGGAAACCCTCGATCTCGCCCGGCGCTGGACCCATGACCGCCAGTTCCAATTGGGCGTCCATATCCTCCGGGGCATGCCCGACGCCGACAATGCCTCCTTCGCCCTGACCGATATCGCCGAGACGGTGGTGCGCGGCCTCCAGCCGCGTGTCGAGGCGGCCTTCGCGGCCCAGCACGGCCGACTGCCCGGCCGTGGCTTCGCCATCGTGGCGCTGGGCAAGCTGGGCGGACGGGAGATGTCGCTCGGCTCCGACATCGATCTCATCTTCATCTACGACGCGCCGGCCGAACTCGAGGCCGAGGGCTGGGACACCTTGCTCTCCGACGGCCCGAAGCCGCTCGCCCCCATTCACTATTATGCCCGGCTTGCCCAGCGCATGATCGCGGCGGTGACGGCGCCCACCAGCGAGGGCCGGCTCTATGAGGTCGACATGCGCCTGCGGCCCTCGGGCAATTCGGGCCCTATCGCCTCTAGCCTGGAGGGCTTCCGCCGCTATCAGGAGTCCGATGCCTGGACCTGGGAACATATGGCGCTGACCCGGGCACGGCCGATCGCCGGCGATCCCGAATTCGTCGCCACGGTCGACGCCATGCTGCGCCGGATCCTGACCCGCCCGCGCGATCCGGCAAAACTCGCGGGCGATGTTGCCGCCATGCGCCGGCGCATGGAGCAGCAGCACGCCAGCAACAACCCCTGGGACCTGAAGCAACGCCCGGGCGGCCTGGTCGACATCGAGTTCATCGTCCAGTACCTGATGCTGCGCCACGCCGCGGCCAGCCCCGAGGTATTGGCAACCAACACCGACGCGGCATTGCAGCGCCTCGCCGAAGCGGGCACCCTGGCGCCGGACGCGGCCGGGGAATTGCGAGCGGCCCTCAGGCTCTGGCGCCGGCTGCAGGAGTTCCTGCGCCTCACCATCGGCAGCCAGTTCGACGAGGCAACGCTCGCTCCCTCCATCGCCCGGCGCCTGATCGAGATCGGCGGCGCCGTTGACTTTGGCGCGCTCAAGAGTGAGATGGACAGGACCGCGGCGGCGGTGCGCCGACGGTACCGCGAGATCGTCGAATCCGAGGAGGAGGTCAAGACATGAGCCTGAAGCCCGGGGACAAGGCGCCCGATTTCACCCTGCCCAGCGACGGCGGTGGCACGATCGCCCTGTCGAAACTGAAAGGGCGCAAGGTGATCCTTTATTTCTATCCGAAGGACAACACGTCGGGCTGCACCGCCGAGGCCTGCGGTTTCCGCGACAACCTGGCGAAATTCACCAAGGCCGACGCGGCGGTGATCGGCATCAGCCGCGACAGCGTCAAGAGCCACGACAATTTCAAGAAGAAGTACGAGCTGCCCTTCCCGCTCGCCGCCGATGAGGACGGAAAGGTCTGCGAGGCCTACGGCACCTGGATCGAGAAGAGCATGTACGGCCGCAAATACATGGGCATCGAACGGGCGACCTTCCTCATCGACGCCAAGGGCATCATCCGAAACATCTGGCACAAGGTGAAGGTGCCGGGCCACGTCGAGGAAGTACTTGCCGCGGCGAAGGGGATTTGAGAGTCGCCGCACGCCGTCAATCTGAAACCGTCCTCAATGCCACTGGGACAATTCGACGGTGATGCCCTCGGGCCCGGCGAGGAAGACGAGCTTGCGGGCATGGAAGTCCATGATCTCGTTCCGGGTCTCGAAACCGGCCGCCCGCATCTTCGCGACCTCCGCCTCGATGTCCTCGACCGCGAAGCAGATATGGTTGAAGCCGAGCTTGTTGAGATCGCGAATGTGGGGATCCGGCAGGATCGCCGGCTGGCGGTAGCGTAACAGCTGGATTTCGGCGCGGGGCTCGGCGTGCTCGAGCACGAGGGTGACGTGATCGGCCTCGATGCCCTGCACGCCCATGTATTCGGCCATCGTCTCGCCGGAGATGACGACGGCGATTGCCTCCTTGAAGCCGAGCAGGCCGAAGAATTTCTTCGCCTGGTCGAGGTCCTGCACCACGATCGTCACATGGTCGAAGTGCTTCACCATTCGCCCAAACCCCTGTCGCCCCGTCCGTCGCGGTTAAGCCTTAGGCCTTGGCCTCCACCTCGCCGCCAACCCTGGCCGCCAGGGAGGCCGCCATGAACCGGTCGAGATCGCCGTCGAGCACAGCCTGGGTCTGGCTGGTCTCCACGCCCGTGCGCAGGTCCTTCACCATCTGGTAGGGCTGCAGCACGTAGGAGCGGATCTGATGGCCCCAGCCGATGTCGGTCTTGGATGCCTCGGTCTTGGCGGCCTCGGCCTCGCGCTTCTGCAGCTCGGCCTCGTAGAGCCGGGCTTTCAGCATCGCCATGGCCGTCGCCCGGTTGCGGTGCTGGGAGCGGTCGGCCTGGCAGCTGACGACGATGCCGGTGGGCAAATGAGTGAGCCGCACCGCGCTGTCGGTCTTGTTGACATGCTGGCCGCCGGCGCCCGAGGCGCGGAAGGTATCGACCCTGAGGTCCTTGTCGAGGACTTCCACCTCGATCGTGTCGTCGACGACCGGATAGACCCAGACCGAAGCGAACGACGTGTGGCGCCGGGCCTGGCTGTCGAAGGGCGAGATGCGCACCAGCCGGTGGACGCCGCTCTCGGTCTTCAGCCAGCCATAGGCGTTCTCGCCCATGACCTTGACGGTCGCGGACTTGAGGCCGGCCTCCTCGCCCGCGCTCTCCTCCAGCCACTCCACCTTGTAGCCGTGCTGCTCGGCCCAGCGCACGTACATGCGCAGCAGGATCTCGGCCCAGTCCTGCGCCTCTGTGCCCCCGGCCCCGGCGTGAACCTCGAGATAGCAATCGTTGGCATCGGCCTCGCCGGACAGCAGCATCTCGAGCTGGCGCTTGCCCGCACGCTCGGCAAGCTGGGCAAGGGCCGCCTCCCCCTCGCCGACCGTGGCGCCGTCGCCCTCGGCCTCGCCGAGGTCGATCAGGGTCAGGGCGTCGTCAAGCTCGCGCTCGATCTGCTTGACGGCGTCGATCTGGCCGGCGAGGCGCCGGCGCTCGCGCATGATCTTCTGGGCACCGGCCGAGTCGTTCCACAAGCTGGGGTTTTCGGCGCGGGAATCGAGCTCGGCCAGCCGCTTGAGCGCGCTGTCCCAGTCAAAGATGCCTCCTCAGCAAGGTCAGCGCAGAGTTGACCTGCGCCACCATCGCTTCAGCTTCCGCACGCATCAGTCGACTCCCGCCTGAAAGGGATAAGGCGGCGCCTTATAGAGAGGCGCCCGGCTCCGGGTCAATAGAGCCCGCCGCTGCTGCTCCCGCCTTGGGTCGCCGGCACCTGGGTGGTGACGGAGCCGGTGCCGACTCCGGTGTTCATGCCCACGCCGACGCCCATGATGACCTGGGTCTCGCCGTTGGGCTCCGTTCCCGGCTTGAAGGCTTCCACGATCACCTTCTGGTCGCCGGGCTGGGCGCGTTGCCCGGTGTCGAGATTGACCCGCACCAGCCGGATGCCGGGCGGTATCCGGAAGGGCACGCTGGGCTGATCCTTCAGGGCCACGGCCATGAAATCGCGGAACAGCGGCGCGATGATATCGCCACCCGTCGCCAAGGTCCCGAGCGAGCGGGGCTGGTCGTAGCCCATATAGCAGCCGAGCGCGAGATCGGGGGAGAAGCCGACGAACCAGACGTCGTTGGAATTGTTGGTCGTGCCGGTCTTGCCAGCCAGCGGCCGGCCCAGCGTGCCGACGATGGCGCCGGTGCCGCGCTGTACCACGCCCTCCATCATGTGCAAGATCTGATAGTCGGACAGCGGATCCACCAGCTGCTCGCGCGTGTCGGGGATGGTGGGCGGCGGCTGATTGTTCCAGGTCACCCCCGAACAGCCATCGCAGGGCCGCTCATCGTGACGGAAGATAGTGTGGCCGAGCTTGTCCTGAACCCGATCGATCAGGGTCGGCGTCAGCTGCTTGCCGCCGTCGTCGATCTCGGCATAGGCGTTGGTGAGGCGGAGCACGGTGGTCTCCGCCGCGCCCAGCGCCATGGCGAGCACGGGTTCCAGTTCGTCGACCACGCCTAGGCGCTTGGCCATATCGGCGATCTTGTTCATGCCAATGGCCTGGGCGACGCGGATCGTCATCAGGTTGCGCGACTTCTCGAGGCCGACGCGCAGCGTGGTCGGGCCGAGGAAGCTCTTCTCGAAGTTCTCCGGCCGCCAGAGGGGCAGGCCCTTGCCCTGATCGATGACGATGGGCGCATCCATGACCACGGTGGAAGGGGTCATGCCGTTCTCCAGGGCCGTCAGGTAAACCACCGGCTTGAACGCGGAGCCCGGCTGGCGCATGGCCTGAAGGGCGCGGTCGAATTCGCTGATCTGGAAGCTCCAGCCCCCGGTGACCGCCAGGATGCGCCCGGTGTGGGGATCCATGGCCAGCATGGCGCCGCTGATTTCGGGGATTTGGCGCAATCCGTAGGTGCCGTCGGGATAATCGTGGCCCTGGGAATCCTTGACCATCTTCTCGATCATCACGACGTCGCCGACGGCGATCGCATCCGAAGGCTTGCGGATCGCGGCCCCCAGGTCATGCTTGTCGTCCACATGCCGGGCCCAGGTGAGCTCGGCCAGAGGAATCTCGCCGCTGGAGCCGTCGCGGAGACCGATCTTGGCAGCCTTGGCATCGGTCGACAGCACCAGGCCGAGCTGCCAATCGTAAAGTCCCGGCGGGTCGTTGACGCTCGCCAGCGCCTCCGGCCAGTTGCCCGAGGCATCGACATGGGCGACCGGTCCGCGATAGCCGTGCTGGCGGTCGTAGTTCTCCAGCCCCTTGCGCAGCACGCCGTCGGCGATCGCCTGCAGATGGGGATCGAGGGAGGTGCGCACCGTCAGCCCGCCCTTGTAGAGGGCATCCTCGCCGAAGCGGGCGACAAGCTCGCGGCGCACTTCTTCGGTGAAGTAGTCGGCGCTGACGGTCTCGGTCGCGGAGCGCGGATGCATGACCAGCGGCTCGGCCAGCGCCGCGCGCGCGTCGTCGGCCGAAATGAACCCGTCGTCCAGCATCCGCCCGATGACCCAATTGCGCCGGGCAAGGGCGGCGTCGGCGTGCTTGGCCAGGTCATAGTTGTTGGGCGCCTTGGGAAGCGATCCCAGATAAGCGCATTCCCCGATGGTCAGGTCGTCGAGGGACTTGTCGAAATAGTTCAGCGCCGCGGCCGTCACCCCGTAATTGCCGGCGCCCAGATAGATCTGATTGAGATAGAGCTCGAGGATGCGATCCTTGGTGAAGGCCTTTTCGATCCTGAGGGCGAGGATGATCTCCCGGATCTTGCGGCGGAACGAGACCTCGTTGCCGAGCAGGAAGTTCTTCGCCACCTGCTGGGTGATGGTCGATGCGCCGATCGGCCGCCGGTCGCTGCCGATATGGATGATGTCGTTCAAGGTCGCCTGCGCGATGCCGGTGATGTCGATTCCGGGATGGCTGTAGAAGTTCTTGTCCTCGGCGGCGAGGAAGGCATTGATCAGCCGCTTGGGGATGGCGCCGATCGGCACGAAGATGCGCTTCTCGAGCGCGTATTCGGCCATCAGGCGACCGTCGCCGGCGAGCACCCGGGTGACGACCGGCGGGTTGTAGTTGGCGAGCTGGCTATAGTCCGGCAGATCTTGGCTGTAGCGCTGGATGACGAAATACCCCACCACCCCGCCGCCCAACAGGAGCAGGAAGCCCAAGGCAAAGAGGTACCCGAGAAAACGGAAGAAGCCCATCGTCCAGCCCGTGTGCGCTTCTGAGCGCGGTCGAATTTTTCAGGATCTGCTGGCGACGGTCGTGAAATAGTCGTCGATCGCGCGCAGCATGGCTGCGGCAAGCTTGGCGCGATGCGGCTGCGAAAGCAACAGCGCCTCGTCCTGGGCGTTGGTGATGTAGCCGAGTTCGACCAGCACCGAAGCGATGTCGGGCGCTTTGAGGACGGCGAAGCCGGCGAAGCGATGGGAATTGAGCAGGAGCGGGGTGACCTGCCCCAGATCGTGGAGCAGGAGCTCGGCGAACCGCGCCGAAAGGTTCTTGCTCTCCCGCTGGGCGAGGTCGATCAGGATCGAGGTCACCGCCTTGGTCTGGTTCGTCAGGTCGACGCCGGAGATGAGATCAGCCTTGTTCTCCTTGGCGGCGAGCGCATCGGCCTCGGAATCCGACCCGGTCTCCGAGAGGGTGTAGACCGACAGGCCCCGGGGATTGCCGAACAAGGCCGAATTCACGTGCAGCGAGATGAACAAATCTGCGTGATCGTCCCGCGCCATTTCGAAGCGCGGCCTCAAGGGCACATATTGATCCCCATAGCGCGTCAGCTTGGCGCGATAGCGGCCGCTGGCAATGAGCTGGCGCTGGAGTTCCTGGGCAACCGCGAGGGTGATGGTCTTTTCGTAGACGCCGTCCGGCCCGATGGTGCCCGGATCGGCTCCGCCATGGCCGGGGTCTATGTAGACGAGCGGCAGCGCCTGGCTGTCGGGCCTGAGGATCGGCACCGAGGGTGGCCAGATGGCCATGGCATAGGTCATGTCCGCCGGCTGCGTGCTCGCTGCTGCGCTGGCGCCCGTTACGGCGCCGGCCGCCCGGAGCGATACCAAGGTCACCGGCAGGGTGCTCCCCGACGCGTCATCAGGGGACGCGGCGGCGTCAGGCGTCGAAGCCTCGGGCCTCAGCATCGGGATCCCGTCTTGCCCCGTGCTCTGGAGGCTCGGGCTTGAGGGTACGGCAGGCACAGTGTCCACAACCGACGGGGACACCAGCGCGAGGGTGGGCGGCGCAGCCGGAACGCCACTCGAATCCGCGGCGGGAGGCTGGTCCGTTTGCGGCGGCTGGTTCGCCACGGCGGCGGCGAATTCCTGGCTCGAAGCGGCCTTGAAGTCGACCACCAGCCGGCGGCTCTGTTCACCTTGCGTACCGGGTATGAGGGTGACCGCCGTCAGTACCGCCGGCCTGGCCAGGAGAATCTGGATTCGGGTCAGCCCGGCGCTGTCCTGCCGCCCGAGCAGGCGAAGAGCCAGCCCCCGCCCGGCAGGCAGGCCGCCAACGGCTTCCGCCGTGCCCGGCAATTCGATAGAGATGCGCGGCGGCGCTGCCAGCAGCCCGACTCGATAGGCCACGGGCTCTGACAGCTCGAGCACCAGGCGGGTCGACTGCGGGTGCACGCCAAGGCGGACCTGGAGAATGGCTGCCTTGCCCCAGGCCGCCGAATCGAGCAGCAGGGCGATCAGAACCAGTGGCAGGCAACGACGGATTCGTAGCATGTTGCAGTCCGCTTTTACCCTATTTACCAAAAAATATCGTGAAAGTCATTGGAATCCATCGGCGAATCGAGAACGAGTCCCGCCGGGTGGATTTCCATGTTGTGAACCGGCGCCGGCGCGGTATAAGTTTCACCCATCCGCATCTCGCTGCGGTGCAAAAGCTTTCGGCCCATGGCCGGGTGAGATTTGCCCAGGCGATTCAGCGGTGCCAGCCAGGCTGGCCGGGCTCGGACAAGCATCCGGACCTATCGCAGCCAGTCGGGAAGGCAACGCGCGGAAGAACAGGCTCGCCCCCGCGAGCTAGCGGCGCCGGCCGTAATCTTAAGCCCTCGTGGCTCGGCGCTCTTGGCATGGGGCGGCACGGATGCGCCGGCCGGACCGGCGCCGCCCCGACCAGGGTAGACATGACGAAATTCGGTTCAACCCCCAACCCAGTCGCGCCGCCGGTGCCCGCTCCGCGGGCCCGCGTCAGGCGCGTCGCGGAGACGTATATCGATGGCAAAGCGAATGTTGATCGACGCCACCCACCCGGAAGAGACCCGTGTGTCGGTGGTGGATGGACGCCGGCTTGAAGAGTTCGACGTCGAAGTCGCCAGCAGAAAGCAGCTCAAGGGAAATATCTACCTGGCGAAGATAACGAGGGTCGAGCCCTCGTTGCAGGCGGCTTTCGTGGAATATGGCGGGAACCGGCACGGGTTCCTCGCCTTCAGCGAAATTCATCCCGACTACTACCGGATTCCGGTCGAGGACCGCGAGGCCCTGCTGGCCGAGCAGGCCGCCCTGGCCCGCGAGCAGGACCAGGACGGCGAGCCGGAGTCGGACCGTGAGCGGCAGCGCCACGCCGAACCTCAGCCCGATGCGACCGAAGAGCCGTCCTCCGAGCATGGATCGCCGGAAGTCGAAGCGGCCACCGAACCCGTATCGCAGGAGGAAGAGTCCGAGCTTCAGAAACTGGACGACGACGGCGGCCACGCCGTCGCGTTGCGGATGACGCCGGAGCCCGATCTCAGCCTGCGCAGCGAGATATTCGAGTCCGAGGAAGTTCAGCAGGCTGGGCCTGCCGAAGACTCGCCGGACAGCCTGACAGCGGAGGAGCCGGTGACGCCGGCGGGCCCGGAGAATACTGAGCCCGCCGAGGCGGAGGAGCCCGTGGCGGAGGGCGCCCCGTCGGAAGAGCTGCCGGCCTCGCCGGCCGGCGGCGATGAGGCGCCGGAACATCGTGCGGTGATCGAACAGGCGCCGCTCGTGCCCCAGGCGCTGGAGACCGTCGGCGGCGACGAAGCCGAGGAGCCCAGCCCCCGCCGCCAGCGGACGCTGAGCCGGCGCTACAAGATCCAGGACGTCATCAAACGCCGGCAGATTCTGCTGGTGCAGGTGACGAAGGAGGAGCGCGGCAACAAGGGGGCGGCGCTGACGACCTATCTGTCCCTCGCCGGTCGCTATTGCGTGCTGATGCCCAACACCGACCGGGGTGGCGGCGTTTCGCGCAAGATCACCAATGTCGGCGACCGCAAGCGCCTTAAGTCGATCATCGAGGATCTGGAGTTGCCGGCGGGGATGGCGGTCATCGTGCGCACCGCCGGAAGCGATCGCAGCAAACCCGAGGTGAAGCGCGACTTCGAATACCTGCTGCGCCTGTGGGACGAGATCCGGGAACTCACGCTCCACTCCACAGCGCCCGCCCTGATCTACGAGGAAGCCAACCTGATCAAGCGGGCCATCCGCGACCTCTACACCCGGGACATCGAGGACATCCAGGTCGAGGGCGACGAAGCCTACAAGGCGGCCAAGTCATTCATGCGCATGCTGACGCCAAGCCATGCCAAGCGGGTCCAGCAGTACAAGGACCCGACGATGCCGCTGTTCACCCGGTATCAGATCGAAAGCCAGCTCGATGCCATCCACAACCCGACGGTCCAGCTGAAGTCGGGCGGATACATCGTCATCAACCAGACCGAGGCGCTGGTCGCCATCGACGTCAACTCAGGCCGGGCCACCCGAGAGCGGAACATCGAGGAGACGGCCCTCAAGACCAATATGGAGGCAGCGGAAGAGATCGCCCGCCAGCTGCGCCTGCGCGACCTGGCCGGCCTCATCGTCATCGACTTCATCGACATGGACGAGAGCCGACACAACGGGCAAGTCGAACGCAAGCTGAAGGAGGCTCTGCGTCACGACCGGGCGCGTATTCAGCTCGGCCGCATCAGCCCTTTCGGCCTGCTGGAAATGTCGCGCCAGAGGCTGCGCCCCAGCCTGGTCGAGGCCAGCACGGAAATCTGCCGCCATTGCCACGGTACCGGCCGGGTGCGTTCCACCGAATCGACCGCGCTGCATGTTCTGCGCTCCATCGAGGAGGAAGGCGCCAAGCAGAAGAGTGCGGCCATGACGGTCTTCGTCCCGCCGCCGGTCGCCCTGTTCATCCTCAACCAGAAGCGCCAGTCGCTCGCCGAGCTCGAGCTGCGCCAGGGGTTCCGGATCTACGTCTCCGCCGACGAAGTCCTGGTGCCGCCGGAATTCCGCATCGAACGCATGAAGGCCCTGGCCCCGGGCGATGCACCGCCGGCGCCGGTCGTTCATCCCTCGCAGCCCGTGGCCGAGGCCGAGGTCGAGCCCGAAATCGACGCGAAAGAGGAAGAGGCGGAAGCAGCCGAGGAGCCGCCCGCGGAGCGCGCGCCGGAGCAGCGCAGCGAAAGGCCCGAAAATGGCGGGGAACGCCGGCGCGGCCGGCGTCGGCGCCGGCGAGGGCGCGAGCGCCACGGCAGCGAGGACCATCGGGGCGGCGATGAGCATCGTGGCGGCGAGGATCGCCGGGCCGGCGACATGACCCGCGAAGCGCACCAGCATCGACCGGACGAAGAGGCGCCGGCCCCTGCCGAGGCCCGCGAGGGCAGCGCCGAGGAAGCGACGGAGACAGATGGGAGCAGCGCCGGCCGGCCGGCGAGCGAAGGCCCGGGCAACGCTGCCGATGGCGACCCGGCGCGCCGCCGGCGGCGGCGAGGCCGGCGCGGCGGCCGACGCCGGCGGCGTGGCGGCGAGCAGGGCCCACAGGACAACCGGGGCTTTGCGCCCGGCGACATTGCCGGTGGCGAGACGGGATCGGAGGCAGGCAGCGAACCGGAGGCAAGCCCGCCGCAAACCGACTTTGCGCCCATCGAAGCGCCTCAACCGCCGCCGGAGGCCAGGCCCCCGGAGGCCCGACCCAAGGAAATCGAACCCGCGGCCGGAGAATCCGTCAACCGTCCGGAGCCTCAGGCACACCAGCCCGAGCCGGTCCAAGCGCCGACGCCTGGGCCTGTCGAAGGCGAACGGGGATCGGCCGAGCCGGCTCAGCGCAAGCGCGGCTGGTGGCAACGGATGCTGCCGAGCTGAGAAGGCGTCAGGCGAGCCAGGTTTGTAGCCGGCGGGCTGCGTCGGCCATATCCTCGCTCGCTCCGGCGAAGGAGAACCTGACGAACCGCTGCCCCCGCGTGGCATCGAAGTCGAGGCCGGGCGTTGCTGCAACGCCCGTCTCCTCGAGCATGCGCCGGCAGAAGGCTTCGCTGTCGTTGGTGAGCTGCCCGACATCGGCATAGAGATAGAACGCGCCGTCGGGCGGCGCGAAGCGGGTGAATCCGGCCTTCGGCAACTCCGCCAGGAGCAAATCGCGGTTCTGCCGGTATCGGCGGACATGGCCGTCGAGTTCGGGCTTGCAATCGAACACCGCGAGTGCGGCCAGCTGCGGCAGGGTCGGCGGCGAAATGAACAGGTTCTGCGCCAGGCATTCCACTGGACGCAGGAGATCCTCTGGCAGGATCATCCAGCCCAGCCGCCAGCCGGTCATGGAAAAATACTTGGAGAAGCTGTTGACCACGATGGCGCCGTCGCCCATCGCCGCGGCACTGGCCGCCACGCCTTCGTAGACGATGCCATGATAGATCTCGTCGGAGACGAGGCGGATGCCCCGGCGGGCGCAGTAGCCCGCCAGCAGGGCCAGATCGACCGGAGACAGCATGCTGCCGGCCGGATTGGACGGGCTGGCGACGATCAAGCCATCCAGACTCCCTTCGACGACCTCAAGCATCGCCGGCGTGGGCTGGAACCGGGTTTCCGGCCCGCATGGCAGATCGACGGGCTCGAGCCCGAGAGCAAGCAGGATGTTGCGATAGGCCGGATAGCCGGGTGCCGCCAATGCCACCCGGTCGCCCGGCTCGAAGGCGGCAAGGAACGCCAGCAGGAAGGCTCCCGACGACCCGGTGGTCACCACCACCCGGGCCGGATCGACGGCGATGGCATAGGCATTTCGGTAATGGCCCGCGATCGCCTCGCGCAAGGGCGCTATGCCGAGCGCTTCGGTATAGCCGAGACGGTGGCTCGTCAGCGCTCTCCGGGCAGCTTCCAGCACGGGTGCCGGCGCGCTGCTGTCGGGCTGCCCGATCTCGAGATGCAGAACACGCGCACCCGCCGCTTCCCTGGCATTCGCGGCGGCCAGAACCTCCATGGCAATGAACGGCGGTATGGCGGCCCGCCTGGCGATCTTGAGGGCCATGGGTCTATTGCGAAGCGGGTTGAATCACCAACGCCTCGCCGTCGCCCCGGGGATCGGCCGCGGCCTGACAGCCGACATTCTGATTCTTGGACGAGCTTGGGCACCAGACGGCCTGGACGCGGCCGAGAATGCTGGCCTGCTCAAGCTGATGTCCATGCTGGGTCAGGTCCTGGAGGAGCGCCGGATCGGTGCCGGGCTCATAGAACACGACGTCGGGCGAGCCGTTGTGGTGGATCCGATGGGCGGCGATCGCGGTCACCAGCGGTTGCTTGTCCTTGGCAGCGGCGAGGAAGACCTGGGCGAGCGCGGTAGGCGCCGCGACGCCGCCGGATGCCGCCGCTGCGTAGAAGAAGGAGCCGCCCACCCGGCTGGTATACATCATCGCGCCGAGATTATAGGGATCCTGGCCGGTCTGGTTCGGCGCCGCCGCCAGCACCACGCCGGTTCCCGGGAGCATGCGCCCGCTGCCGAAGAGATCATTGAGAGTGAAGTTGCAGGCGACGGCATTGCCGGCCCTGTCGGCGGTCACGATGCTGGCGGCCCAAGGGTTCTCGGCATGGGCAGGCAAGGGTGGCGGATTCAAGCTCGCCGCCGGCGTCGCCTTGTCGGCAGCATAAGACGCCATGAGATCCGACAAGTGCGAACCGTCCAGGATCTGATCGGGGGGTATGGCACTGCTGCCGTCCGGCTTCAGCCAGTGGCTCCGGTCGGCGAAGCTGCGCATGGAGGCCTCGGCGAAAAGATGCGGACGTTCGCCGGCATCCGCGTTGCCCCAGCTGCGGGTCTCGGTGAGCAAGCCCAGAAGTTCGGCCGTCTCCAGCCCGCCCGATGCCGGCGGCGGCGTGAAATAGAGGTTGGGGCCGCCGAGGTCCACCATCACCGCCTGGTCCACCGTAGGCAGCGCCCCCTGCAGGTCCTGGCTGGTGAGCGGCAGGCCCGCAGTCTGGGCCGAATCCAGCAGGCGTGCGGCCGCCTCCCCGCCATAGAAGCTGCCCGGCCCGCCGGCGCGGATCTGGCTCAGCAACGACGCCAGGTCGGGCTGGATCAGAGAATCTCCCTCATGCAACGGCTGACCGTCGGCGCCGAGAAAGAGCTGCGCCAGACCGGGATCGGCGCTCAGCTTGGCGCCCGCGGTGGCGAGCTCGCGGGCGAGCGCGCGGCTGACCGGCATGCCTTGCTCGGCAAGGCGCTGAGCGGGACCCAACAGAGCGGACCAGTGGGCGCTGCCGTGGCGCGCCTGGAGCAGGGCCATCCCCCGGACGTTGAGGGGCAATCCGATCTGGCCGCCCGACCCCGCGTGGGGAAGGAACATAATGGCCTCGACGGTCTGGTCCTGCCTGTCATTGACGAGACAGGTCCCCCCGCCACCCAGGCCCGCCGTCGAGGGCAAGGTCACGGCCAGGGCGAAATAGCCGGCAACGGCGGCGTCGGCAGCGGAACCGCCGCTCGCCAGCACGTCGCGCGCGATCTCGGCGGCCCTGGGCTCGTCGGCGGCGACGGCCCCGGCAAAGCCGGCAGGCGTTGCGCTGCCGGGAGCGGACTTGCCGCCGCCGCTGAGCGCGTCGCAGGCGGCCAGCGCTGCCAAACAAATGCCCAAAAGAAACAGTTGCGGGCCGCCAGAGAAAAACATAGGTCTTTCGCCGAATCCCCGATAGGTCGAGATGCGCAAGCGACTGATCTCCCTCCTGGCCGGCATGGCGTTGGCGGTATCGCCCGTGCTGACGATGCCAAGCGAGGCGGCCAACGCGATTCCCACGATCGTCCGCGACGCGGAGATCGAAACTACCATCCGCGACTACACGACGCCAATCTTCACCGCGGCTGGCCTCGATGCATCGGCGGTGCACATCTATCTGCTGAATTCCGATCAGATCAACGCCTTCGTCGCCGGCGGCATGAATGTGTTCATCTACACCGGCCTGCTGATCGCGACCCAAAGGCCGCTTCAGCTCATCGGCGTCGTCGCCCATGAGACGGGACATATCGCGGGCGGACATCTCGCACGCATCCAGGAGGGCCTGCACGCCGCGACCATCACCGGGATCCTCGCCATGGTGCTTGGCGGCATCGCCGCGGCCGCGAGCCAGAACGGGGGTGCCGCGGCCGGCGGCATCATGGCCGGGCAGGACATGGCCGAGCGCTCGATCCTCAGCTACACCAGGACCATGGAGGCCTCGGCCGATGCGGCGGCGCTGAAGTTCCTCGACCGCACCCACCAATCGTCCCGGGGCCTACTGGAATTTTTCGGCATCCTCCAGCAGCAGCAACAGGTGCTGTTCGGCCAGCCGAACCCCTATCTCATCAACCATCCGCTCACGACCGAGCGCATCGACGCCGTCCAGGAGCATGTCGACCAATCGCCCTACAGCAACATCCCCGACCGCCCCGATTGGGTGATCCGCCACAAGCGCATGGTGGCCAAGCTCATCGGCTTCCTGTGGCCGTTGCCGCGGGTGCTCCAGAGCTATCCGGAAAGCGACAGAAGCGTCTATGGACGCTATGCCCGGTCGATCGCCTACTACCGGGTTGGGCTGCTCCAGCGCTCCATTCCGCTCATCGACAGCCTGATCGCCGAACAGCCCCAGGATCCCTATTTCCAGGAGCTCAAGGGCCAGATGCTGTACGAGAATGGCCGTGGGGCCGAGGCCCTGGCCTATTACCAGAGGGCGACGGCCTTGGCGCCGGACGAGCCGCTGCTCAGCATGGAACTGGCCGAGGTACAAATCGAGCAGAACGATCCGAGCCTGATCAAGCCGGCCATCGCCGAACTGCATCAGTGCCTGCAAATGGAGCCGGACAACGGCGACGCCTGGCGCCTGTTGGGCATGGCCTACGGCCGGGATGGGCAGATGGGCATGGCGGCCTTGGCGCTGGCCGAGGCCGCGGCGGCGAACGACCATCCGAAGCTCGCCCGCGACCAGGCAAACCAGGCCATCGGACTCCTGCCGGTCGGCTCGCCGGCATGGCTGAGAGCCCAGGACATCCTCACCACGACGAAGACCGACAGCGCGTCGTCGGACGACTCGGCCATACCGCTGCAGCAATAGACCCTGGGAGCCGATCCATGAGGCGTCCAACCCTGCTCCTGGCCCTGATCTCGGCGATCTTTCTCTTCCGGACGCCGCTCGCGGCCCATGCCGGGGATCCGCCACCGGTCGAGGTCGATCAGATCGAGCGGATCGTCCGCGACTATCTGAAGCAGCATCCCGAAGTGATCGTCGACGCCCTCAAGGCCTATCAGGCCCAACAGGATGCAGCCAAGGCCGACGCCCTGAAAGCAACGATCGCTTCCCTCAAGAGCGAGCTGCTCGCCGATCCCCTCACCCCGGTCGGCGGCAATCCCGCAGGCGATGTGGCCGTCGTCGAGTTCTTCGATTATCGCTGCCCCTACTGCAAGGCGATGGCGCCCGATCTGGCCAAGGCCTTGGCCGAGGACGGCAAGGTTCGCCTCGTCTACAAGGAGTTTCCGATCCTGAGCCCGACCTCTGTCGTCGCCGCCAAGGCGGCGCTGGCGGCGCGCTACCAGAACAAATACGTCGCCTTCCACGATCGCCTGATGAGCCTGAAGGGCAGCCTCGAGGAGGCCGACATCTACAATGCGGCCGCAGACGCCGGCCTCAACGTGGCGCAGCTGAAGCGGGACATGACAAAGTCCGAGATCGCCGACGCCATCGCCCGCAACTACAGCCTCGCCGACAAACTCGACATTCAAGGCACGCCGGCCTTCGTCATCGGCGACAAGCTCCTGGACGGCGTGGCGACCGCCGACGAGATCACTGCCGCGATCAAGCGCGCCCGCGGGGGATAGCAACTCCCGAGGGATATGGCCGCCGGTCCGGCTCCTGTTGCGCCTCAGTGGCCGATTCCCTAGCCTGTCCCGAACCAGGACCGACAAGATCGGGGGAGGATCGGGCCATGCAGCTCAAGGGCAAGGTCGCTGTCGTCACCGGCAGCTCGCGCGGCATCGGCAGGGCGGTCGCCGAACGCTTCGCCCGGGACGGGGCCAAGGTGGTCGTCAACTATGTGCGCAACCGCAAGGCCGCCGATGATGTCGTGGCGGGAATTCGCGCCGCGAAGGGCGAAGCGATCGCCATAAAGGCCGACGTCGGCAAGAAGGCGGACGCCGAGCGCCTGATCAAGGCCGCGATCAAGGAATTCGGCCGGCTCGACATCCTGGTGAGCAATGCCGGCATCGTCATCGACCGGCCGTTCATCGACAGCACCGACAAGGACTGGATGGCCTCGATCGAGACCAACCTGCATGGCTTCTTCAACGTCTGCCGGGCTGCCCTGCCTCCGATGCTGAAGCAGAAATGGGGTCGCATCATCGCCACCGGCTCCTGCATCACCGAGATCGCCGACTTCGGCGGCAACAAGTATTCCGTCTGCACCGCCTCCAAGGGCGGCATCACCGCCATGCTGCGGCCGATCGCGGCCGAGGTGGCTCGCGAGGGCGTGACGGTCAACGCCGTGTCGCCCGGCTACATTGCGACCAATATGCTGGGCGAGGTCGACCCGGCCGGCCTAGAGGCGGCGCTGCGGCTGGTGCCCATGCGGCGCTATGGCAAGCCTTCCGAGATCGCCGCGGCCATGGCCTTCCTCGCCTCCGACGACGCCGCCTACATCACCGGCCAGGTTCTGCGGGTGAACGGCGGCATGTCCATGGGCGGGTGAGGCGCATGACCGTTGCCGAAGCCGACATCTTCGCCGCCGGCTTCAAGACCGAGCCCTTCTGGTGGGACGCGGCACCGCGGCCGGCGCCGGAGGAGAAGCCGCTGCCTGCCCAGGTCGATGCGGCCATCGTCGGCTCCGGCTACACCGGGCTCTCTGCCGCCCTCACCCTGGCGCGGGCCGGGAGCAATGCGGTCGTGCTCGAGCGCGAGGCCCTGGGGTTCGGGGCCAGCTCGCGCAACGCCGGCTATGTCGGCCGCACTTTCAAGCACAGCTTCACCAAGCTCGTCGAGACCGGCGGGCTCGATCATGCCATCGCGATCTACCGCGAGCTGCAGGCCGCCTTCGACCATGTGCTGCGGCTGATCGAGACGGAGAAGATCGACTGCGGATTCCGGCGCTGCGGCCGGCTGATCGTCGCCAACCAGCCCCGGCACTATGGGCAGATCGAAAGCTTGCTGGCGGCCAAGCAGAAGCATCTCGGTGAAGCATACGAGATGGTGCCTGCGGCCGAGCTCGGCCGCGAGCTCGAGTCCGGCATCTATCACGGCGGCGCGGTGCTCCCCGATCTCGCCAGTCTTCATCCCGGGCTTTACCACCAGGGTCTCGCGGACCGCGCGCGCAGTGCCGGGGCAGACATCCATGATCGGACCGAGGTGCTGGGCATCGAGCGCGATGGGTCCGGTTTCAATGTCGCCACCGCGCGCGGACGGATCCGCGCCCGCGACGTGTTCGTGGCGACCAACGGCTACACCGGGCGCGCCACTCTGGACCTGAGCCGGCGCGTGCTTCCCTTCCGTGGTTTCATGATCGCGACCGAGGAGTTGCCGCCGGGCGTGGCCAACAGAATCCTCCCCAACTGGCGCACGGTGCATGACTGGCACCATGACATCGATTTCCTGCGCCGGTCCCATGACGGCAAGCGCCTGCTTTTCGGCGGCCTCACTGGCATGGCGAGCGACGACCTGCGGATCATGGCCCGGCGCCTGCATCGTCGCCTCACCCGCATCCTGCCCCAGCTGGCGGACGTGAAGCTCAGCCACGCCTGGAGCGGCTTCTGTGCCGCCACCTTCGACCAGTATCCTCACATCGGCAGCATGGACGGTATCCGCTATGCCATGGGCTATTGCTTCGCCGGGCTGCCGGCCGGCACATATTTCGGCCACAAGGCCGCGCTTGGCATCCTGGGCTCGCCGGAGGCGCTGACCGCCTTCGATCGCCGCCCCTTCCCGACCCGCTGGTTCTATCGTGGCGGGACCTGGCTCATGCCTCTGGCAATGGCGCATTACCGGCGCGAAGACCGGCGCGACGACAGCCGGCCGGGCTAAGTTGCGACTCCTTTGGAGCATGCTATAACCGACTCCAGGGAGGCCTCTAACCTTGGCCAAGGCAAAAGCGATTCTCGTTCTGAACGGACCCAATCTCAACCTGCTCGGCAGCCGCGAGCCCGCCATCTATGGCCATGAGACCCTGGCCGACATCGAGAAGTCATGCCGGGCGCACGCCCAGTCCCTGGGGCTCACCCTCGACTTCCGCCAGTCGAACCATGAAGGCGTGCTGATCGATTGGGTTCAACAGGCGCGCGGCAAGGCGGCGGGCATCGTGGTCAACCCGGGCGGCCTCGGCCACAGCTCCGTGGCGCTGCTCGACGCGTTGCTCGCCTCCGAGCTTCCGGTGATCGAGGTGCATCTCTCCAACATTTTCCGGCGCGAGTCGTTCCGCCGGCACAGTTTCGTCAGCGAAGCGGCCAGGGGCGTCATTTGCGGCCTCGGCCCCCATGGCTATCTTCTGGCACTGGAAGCGCTGGCCGGCATTGTCGGGGCAAAAAAGGAAGCGTGATGGCAAAGTTCGACGTCGACGAGGATCTCCTGCGCAAGCTGGCCAAGCTCCTCACCGAGACCGGACTTTCAGAAATCGAGTTCGAGAGCGGCGGCCAGCGCATCCGGGTAAACCGGGCGATGGCCGGTCCGCCGGCAGCGCCACAGCCCGCACCTGCTGCCGCCGCGCCTCAGCCGGGCGCTGCGCCGGGCCCGGCCGGCATCCCTGATGGCGCCCTGGTCTCGCCCATGGTCGGCACCGCCTACCTTTCGGCGGAGCCGGGCGGCACTCCCTTCGTCAAGGTCGGCGACAAGGTGAAGAAGGGCCAGACCCTGCTGATCATCGAGGCGATGAAGGTCATGAACCCGATTCCCGCACCCGACGCAGGCGTGATCGAGGCCGTGCTGATCAGCGACGGCCAGCCGGTCGAATACGGCGAAGCGCTGCTGGTCATTAAATAGGCCAATGTTCGAGAAAGTCCTGATCGCGAACCGGGGCGAAATCGCGCTCCGCATTCATCGCGCCTGTCGCGAGATGGGCATCCGCACGGTGGCGGTCCATTCGACAGCGGACTCCGACGCGATGAACGTGCGGCTGGCCGATGAAAGCGTGTGCATCGGGCCACCGCCCTCCAAGGACAGCTACCTCAACATTCCGGCGATCATTTCGGCGGCGACCATCGCCGGGGCCGACGCGATCCACCCCGGCATCGGCTTCCTGTCGGAGAACGCCAAATTCGCCGCCATGGTGGAGGAGCACGGCATCGCTTTCATCGGCCCGGCGCCGGAGCATCTGGCGCTCATGGGCGACAAGGTGCGCGCCAAGCAGGCCGCGGTCGAGCTCGGCCTGCCCGTGGTCCCCGGCTCCGACGGCGTGCTCGGCGACGACGTCGAGGCCATGGCCGTAGCGGAACGCATCGGCTATCCGGTGTTGATCAAGGCCTCGGCCGGCGGCGGCGGCAAGGGCATGAAGGTCGCCAATCACCGCGGCGAGATGGCCGAGGGTCTGGCTCTCGCCCGGGCCGAAGCCAAGGCCCATTTCGGCAACGATGCCGTCTATCTGGAGAAATACCTTTCCCATCCGCGTCACATCGAGATCCAGATCCTGGCCGACGGCCAGGGCAATGTCGTGCATCTGGGAGAGCGGGACTGCTCGCTGCAGCGCCGCCACCAGAAAGTCCTGGAAGAGGCGCCGTCGCCCGCCCTCAACGCCTCCCAGCGTAGCGCCATCGGCGAAGTCGTCGTCGAGGCGATGAGGAAGCTCGGCTATCGCAGTGTGGGCACGGTGGAGTTCCTCTATCAGGACGGCGCCTTCTATTTCATCGAGATGAACACGCGCCTCCAGGTCGAGCACCCGGTCTCGGAGATGATCACCGACATCGACCTCGTGCGCGAGCAGATCAGGGTCGCATCCGGCGCGCCGCTGGGTTTCACCCAGAAGGACATCGTTTTCTTCGGCCATGCCATTGAATGCCGCATCAACGCCGAGGACCCGGCCACCTTCCTGCCCTCGCCCGGGCTGGTGACGGATTTCCATGCGCCCGGCGGGCTCGGCGTCAGGGTCGATTCGGCCCTCTACGCCGGCTACCGCGTGCCACCCTATTACGACAGCCTGATCGCCAAGCTGGTGGTCCATGCCAAGAGCCGCAACGAATGCCTGATGCGCCTGCGCCGGGCGCTGGAGGAGATCTTCGTCGGCGGCATCAAGAGCAACATCGATCTGCACCGGCGCCTGATCACCCAACCGGACTTCATCAATGGGGACTATGATATCCGCTGGCTCGAGCGCCTGGTCGGCGGCGAGAAGGAAGGTTAGGAGACCGCCCACGTCGCAGCGCAGCCGGCCGCCGATCCACGAGATCACCGCGCAAATGCTGTTGCGAGCCTATGCGCTGGGCATCTTTCCCATGGCCGAGCGGCGCGACGACGACGAGATCTACTGGGTCGATCCCGAAAAGCGCGGCATCATTCCCTTCGAGCGGTTCCACCTTCCCCGCCGCCTCGCCCGCACGCTGCGCCAGCAGCGCTTCGAGATCCGGTGCGACGAGAATTTCGACCTCGTGGTCGGCGCCTGCTCTGAGCCGGACTTCGGGCGCGCCGAGACCTGGATCAACGGGCCGATCCGGCGCCTCAGCAACCAGCTCTTCGCGCTCGGTTACGGTCATAGCGTCGAGTGCTGGCGCAAAGGCGAGCTGGTCGGCGGCCTCTACGGCGTGGCGCTCGGCGGCGCCTTTTTCGGCGAGAGCATGTTCAGCCGCGAGCGGGACGCCAGCAAGGCAGCGCTCGCCCATCTCGTCCTCAGGCTGATCCTGGGCGGGTTCCAGCTCCTGGATACCCAGTTCCTCACCCGCCATCTGGCGCAGTTCGGCGCCGAGGAGATAAACCGCGCCGATTATCGCGTCCGGCTGGCCGAGGCGGTGAAGGCGAAGGCCTCTTTCTATGGCGTGCTGCCGCCCGAGGCGCTGGCCTCGTTCCTGCAGTCGAGAACCCACAGGTCGTAGATCGGATCTTCGAGGGCGGAAAGCGCCGGGCTCGAGGCGAACATCCAGCCGCTGAACAAGTTCTGGGGCTGCTCACCCGGACGGGCCTCGACGATTTCCAGGAATGCCGCGCTCTCCGGCGTCTCCTCGGGCGGATGCTTGTCGCAGGCCCGGGCCGTGATGCGCAGCGCCCCGAAGCTGACGGTCTGGCCGACCGGCGCGTCGAAAGTCGAGACATGGGCCGTGATCTTGTCGAGCCCGCGCAGGACCACGAATTTCATCGGCGTCGCCTCTGCCTGGCCGAGGCCGCAGGCGGCAAAAAGACAGGCGATCGCAATGGGCGCGAGCCGCATTCAACTCTTCTTGGCGTAGGGGTTGTTCAGCGAATCGACCAGGTCGCGCAAGACCTGGCGCAACTGCTCTTCGGAACAGCCCATGAGCAGCCCGTCCTCAAGGGCATCCTGGGCGAGCTGCCGGATTTCGCCCAGGTTCTCATTCAGCACTTTGATCTTCTCGATGCAGGAAACGGCCTTGCCATCCGGCTGGCGCCAGGTGGGAAAGCTCGCTCCCGTCTTACCGCGGGTCATGGCTGGAATTTGCGCTGCCGGGCGCCCGGTTTCAAGCCGGCGGCGTCAGGGACGGACCGGAGGGCTATGGGGAGCTCGTGGTGCCCGTCCCGCCTTGGCTCTGTTTCTGCTGCGGCTGGGTCTGGGATTGGGGCTGCTGGTCCTGTTTCGAGCCAGGCTGCTTCGGGCTGGTGGTGCTGCCGAAGATGAACCGGCCGATCAGGTCGACCACATTGATCGGGTCCTGGGTCACCTGGATCTGGCCGTTCTCGGGAATGAGCTTGCTCTCCGCCCCGGGCTCCAGCGATACGTAGTTGCTGCCGAGCAGGCTGTCGGAGGTGATCTTGGCCGTGGTGTCGGTCGGCAGCTTGATCGTCTTCTCAATCCTGAGGCGCAGGATCGCCAGATAGGTGTCGGGATCGAGCCGGGCGCCGACCACGCTTCCCACCTTGATGCCGCTCATTCTCACGTCGCTGCCAAGGGTCAACCCGGCGACGCTGTTGAACTTGGCAGTCACTTCGTAGCCTTCGACCCTCTGGTAGCCGGTCGTATAGGTGAAATAGAGGAAGAATCCGGCGACGAGCAGAACCACGGCTCCGATCAGGGTCTCGACCAAACTGCGGCGCATGTCAGTTCCCTCGAGTCGCGTGCCGTCAGTTCGGCGTCCAGGGCTCGTAGTCGCCGGTCGCCGGCGCCCGCTTTCCGCCGGCGAGCGTGTGGCCGGGCGGGCGATAGGCGAGTTCGCTGCCCGTCAGGTTCGGCAGGTGATCCTTCTGCCAGTCATGGCGCAGAGTCCCGGCCTTCGGCGGCTCGTCGGCCGCGCCGTGGAGCCAGCCATGCCATTCGGAGGGCACCTTCGAGGCCTCGGCTTCGCCGGCATAGATGACCCAGCGCCGCTCGCGTTGGCGCCCGCCGATGGGGCGGCCGCGGTAATACCGGTTGCCGTAGTCGTCGCCGCCGACATAGGTGCCATGCAGCCAAGTGAAGAGGCGAGTCCCCAAGGACATCAGGATTTCCGTGCTATGGAGCGGCGTTCGGGCCGCCAGCGGGCCGGAAATATCGCATTGCCCGCCTCGGACTGTCCAGTCATGCTCGGGCTCGGATTGGGGGGCGGGTTTGCCGCGGGATCGAGAGACAGCGGGCGCGCCGGTTCGGCAAGGCTTGGGTCTGGCGCTGCTTCTGCTGACGACCGCAAGCTTCGCCTGCATCACCACCTTCTCCAAGTTCGCCTACGCCGCTGGCTCCAATCCCGAAACCCTGCTGGTCATCCGCTTTGCCAGTTTCGCGGCTGGCGTCGCACTCATCCAGTGGCTGGCGGGGAAACCCTTGCGGCTCGGCCCCGGCCTGTTGCCGCGGGCCGCGGCCGTCGCCGGCTTTATGCTGCTTCTTTCCGGCGGCTACCTGACGGCGGCGGCCTTCATCCCCGTCGGGCTGGCGGTGATCCTGCTCTACACCGCGCCCTTTTTCGTCGCTCTGGTGACCGTGCTCATGGGCCGCGACCGGATGACGGCGATGAAAGCCGCAACCATGATCCTGGCCTTCGCCGGCGTCGCCCTGGCGGTCGGCGCTGACTTCACCCATCTCGATCCGCGCGGAATCCTGGCGGGACTCGTTGCGGCGCTGGGCCTCGTCCTCATGATCGCGGTCGCCGGATCCTGGATGCGGCGGTTCGAGCCCCTGACGCTCAGCATGCTGGCCTGCCTGCTGCTGGTCCTGCCCATCGGAGTCTATCTTGCCGGCACGGGACGATTCGCGCCGCCGCAGACCCAGGCTGGCTGGATCGGTCTTGCCGGCGCCACTCTGTGCTACCTCTTCGGCAATCTCTGCTGGGTCATGGCCATGCGGCTGGTGGCGCCGATTCGCATGGCGGTGATCATGAATCTGGAGATGCCCATCAGCATTGCCATCGGCGCGCTTTTCCTCGGCGAAAGGCTGAGCCTTGTCCAGCTGGCCGGCGCGGTCCTGGTCATCGGCGCGGTGATGGGTCTGACTCTGGTCGGCAGTCCGTCCGCGGACGAACACAAGGCCTAGAGGACAGCCAAACACTATATATAGTAGGCCTCTCGGCCGTTTGTTGCGCTGCAATACAATATCTTGACGGTCCCGTTGCAAATTGACGGCACTTTCCTGTTGAAGCCGACCGCCAATTGGGGCAAACTCTACCCATCGTGGGCGGCGTAAGTTTTTGTACAATAACTTGCGTCGCCCCAATTGCCTACGGGCCCAAATTAAACTAGAATCTTGGCTTCAGGCGGTTTGCGGGCCAGTCGGGACATCGGGGGAGCAGAATGCGTATCGAACGTCGCTATACCGAAGCCGGAAAGTCGCCCTACCACGGTATCGAATTCCGGACGACCACGTCCGAGATCCGCAACCCCGATGGGTCGGTGGTCTTCCAGCTGAAGGACATCGAGGTCCCGGCCGACTGGTCCCAGGTCGCCTGCGACGTGCTGGCGCAGAAGTATTTCCGCAAGGCCGGCATCCCGTCCCGCCTGCTGCCGGTGGATGAGCCGGACATGCCCCTGTGGCTGCGCCGGCACGCCCCGGACGACGCAGGCCTCGCCCGCCTCGATGCCGATCAGCGCCACTGCGGCGAGACCCGGGCCGTTCAGGTGTTCGACCGGCTCGCCGGCACCTGGACCTATTGGGGCTGGAAGGGCGGCTATTTCGATTCAGAGGCCGATGCCGCCACTTTCCACGACGAGATGCGCTTCATGGTGTGCCGCCAGATGGGTGCGCCCAACTCGCCCCAATGGTTCAACACCGGGCTCCATTGGGCCTATGGCATCGATGGACCGGCCCAGGGACATTTCTACGTCGACTACCGGACGGGCAAGCTCACGGAATCCCAGTCGGCCTATGAGCATCCCCAGCCCCACGCCTGCTTCATCCAGGGGGTGGCCGACGACCTGGTAAACGAAGGCGGGATCATGGACCTCTGGGTGCGCGAAGCGCGCCTGTTCAAGTACGGCTCGGGTACCGGCTCCAATTTCTCCAAGCTCCGGGGCGACGGCGAGCGGCTTTCGGGCGGCGGGCGTTCCTCGGGCCTGATGAGTTTCCTCAAGATCGGAGACCGGGCGGCAGGCGCGATCAAGTCCGGGGGAACCACGCGCCGGGCGGCCAAGATGGTCACCGTCGACCTGGACCATCCCGACATCGAGGCCTTTATCGACTGGAAGGTGGTCGAGGAGCAAAAAGTGGCGGCCCTGGTCTCCGGCTCGAGGCTGGCCAACCGGCATTTGAACGCCGTTATCCAGGCTTGCCGGATCGGCGACGACGACACGCGCTTCGATCCCAAGCGGAACAAGGCGCTCCGCAAGGCATTCCGCGCCGCACGCGAGGCCGAGATCCCGGAGAACTACATCCGCCGCGTCATCCAGTTCGCCCAGCAGGGCTATGACCGGATCGATTTCCGCATCTACGACACGGATTGGGATTCCGACGCCTACCTGACCGTCTCGGGCCAAAACTCGAACAACTCGGTGCGCGTGCCCAACAGCTTCATCGAGACGCTGCTGGCCGGCGGCGAATGGAAGCTGTTCCGCCGCACCGACGGCAAGGTCGCCAAGACGATCAAGGCGGCCGATCTGTGGGAAAAGATCGGCGAGGCTGCCTGGTCCTGCGCCGATCCTGGCGTCCAGTTCGACAGCACGATCAACGAGTGGCACACCTGCCCGGCGAGCGGGCGGATCAACGCCTCGAACCCCTGCTCCGAATACATGTTCCTCGACGACACGGCCTGCAATCTCGCATCGCTCAACCTGATGACTTTCCGGGGTGCCGAAGGCCGGTTCGACATCGACGGCTATGAGCATGCGGTGAGGCTGTGGACCGTGGTCCTCGAGATCTCCGTGCTCATGGCCCAGTTCCCTTCGAAGGAAATCGCTCAGCTGTCCTACGAGTTCCGCACCCTGGGCCTGGGATACGCCAATATCGGCGGCCTGCTCATGACCCTCGGCCTCAGCTACGACAGCCCTGAGGGCCGGGCGTTCGCCGGCGCGCTGACGGCGATCATGACCGGGGTGTCCTATGCCACCTCGGCGCAGATGGCGGGCGAGCTCGGCAGTTTCCCGGGCTATGCCAAGAATCGCGGGCATATGCTGCGGGTCATCCGCAATCACCGGCGGGCCGCCTATGGCATGAAGGAAGGCTATGAGGGCCTGAGCGTGCCGCCCGTGCCCCTCGACGTGGCCCATTGTCCGGACCCGGCGCTTGCGGTCGCCGCTGAGCGTGCCTGGGACGCAGCCCTGGCGCTGGGCGAGCAGCATGGCTTCCGCAATGCCCAGGCAACGGTCGTCGCGCCCACCGGCACCATCGGCCTGGTGATGGATTGCGACACCACGGGCATCGAGCCCGACTTCGCCCTGGTCAAGTTCAAGAAGCTCGCCGGCGGCGGCTATTTCAAGATCATCAACCGGATGGTGCCACTCGCCCTCCAGACCCTCGGCTATGACCAGGGCCAGATCGAGGAGATCATCCGCTACGCCGTCGGCCACGGCACGCTCGAGGAATCGCCGGGCGTCAACCACGCGGCCCTCAAGGCCCGGGGCTTCACCGCCGCCAATCTCCAGGCGCTCGAAGCGGCCTTGGCTTCGGCCTTCGACATCCGCTTCGCCTTCAACCGCTATACTCTCGGCGAAGAGTTCTGCCTCAAGGGCCTCGGCTTCACCGCCGCCCAGCTCGACGACATCAGCTTCGACATGCTGGCGGCGCTGGGCTTCAGCAAGGCCGAGGTGGAAGCCGCCAACACCTATTGCTGCGGCGCCATGACCCTGGAGGGCGCGCCCGGCTTGAATCCTGAGCATCTGCCGATCTTCGACTGCGCCAATCCCTGCGGGCGGATCGGCAAGCGGTTCCTCTCGGTCGAGAGCCATATCCGCATGCTGGCGGCGGCCCAGCCCTTCATTTCGGGCGCCATTTCCAAGACCATCAACATGCCCAACGTCTCCACGGTCGAGGATTGCAAGAACGCCTACATGCTGTCCTGGAAGCTGGGCCTGAAGGCCAACGCCCTCTACCGGGATGGCTCCAAGCTGTCTCAGCCGCTTTCGGCCGCGGTGCTCGGCGATGACCCGGAGGATATCGAGGCGATCGTCGAGGCAGCCCCGGCCGAGCGAGCGCCCATGGTGGCGGAGCGGATCGTCGAGCGGGTTATCGAGCGGGTGGTTTCGGCCGGGCGCCGGCGGCTGCCAAACCGGCGCAAGGGCTATACCCAGAAGGCCATCGTCGGCGGACACAAGGTGTATCTGCGCACCGGCGAATACGAGGACGGCAAGCTGGGCGAGATCTTCATCGACATGCACAAGGAAGGGGCAGCCTTCCGCAGCCTGATGAACAATTTCGCCATCGCGATTTCCATCGGCCTGCAATATGGCGTGCCGCTGGAGGAATTCGTCGAGGCCTTCACCTTCACCCGCTTCGAGCCCTCGGGCATGGTGGAAGGGAACGATGCCATCAAGATGGCGACCTCGGTCCTCGACTACATCTTCCGTGAAGTCGCCATCAGTTATGTCGGACGCAACGACCTGGCCCATGTCCAGCCGGGCGACCTGCAGCCCGACGCCATGGGCAAGGGCGTCAGCGAAGGCGAGTTCGGCTCGGCCGTGGCCGAGGCCGAGGCGGCGATCGATGCGGTCAAGCGCTATGCCAGCACCGGATATGTGCGCAACAGCCTGGTCGTCTTCCACAACCACGGCCACAGCCACGGCGAAGCCAATGGGCATGGCGGCGCAATGGAAGCCGCGAGTTCGGGCGGAAGCGCCGTGGCCGAAGTCAGGGCCTCGGGCCAGGGCTATGTCGCCGCCGCAGCCGGCAACGGTCTCGCGGTCGCCGTCTCCGGTCTCAACGGCCATGGGTCTCACATCGCCGTCGAGGCCCATGTCGCCGCCGCCGTGGATGCCAAGCTGGACAAGATCCGCGAGGCCCGGCTCAAGGGCTATGAGGGCGACAATTGCGGCGAATGCGGAAATTTCACCCTGGTCCGCAACGGCACCTGCCTGAAATGCACGACGTGTGGGGCGACGAGCGGATGTTCGTGAGACCCAGGCGCGCCGCAAACGCATAGCCCGCCGTTTGGTTGAGGCAAGGCTGGGTTCGCCCGCGAGGCGAGTCCGGCCTTGTCCGTTATTGTCACCGGATCGAGGGCAGCGAGACGAGACAGCGCGTCCGCTTCCGGCTATCTTGCCGGCCGAATAAATTCATCTCTTTGGATGGGAGCAGGC
>Ga0265313_10000124_pt1 | contig 77104 bp, 76 predicted proteins | sample 4123metaG_FD_203122 | JGI IMG/M metagenome (GOLD analysis project Ga0265313, IMG submission 203122) | Rhizosphere microbial communities from Carex aquatilis grown in University of Washington, Seatle, WA, United States - 4-1-23 metaG | ecosystem: Host-associated > Plants > Roots > Rhizosphere >... | reverse complement strand
GCTCGTCGTCGTGCTCGAACGGCACGAAATGGTCGACGACCATACCCTTGGGGCGGGCCGCATAGATGGCCTTGATTGCTGCGCGGTCCTCTGCCGACAACCAGGGCGGAGTGAAGCGCTTACGCAGGTCTTCTGCGCGCCGACGCTCGCGTGTCACGCGCTTCCGATACGCATGGTGGTACCGCTGGCGCTTCACATACGCCGCGTCGCGCTCGCAGGCGACGCAGTTGCCCGAGGGCATCTTGCGAATGGAGTCGTGGCCCCGCTTGCATGGGCGGCCGGTGTAAAAGTGGCGAGCGCCGGTTCGCTTCGCCTCGGCCTTTGACCGCGGTAGGCTGGTCCATGTTGAACGTTCGGGGAGCGGCATGGGGGACGTGCTTTCTGGAGCGATGTAATAAGTTCGGGCGGCGAGACCACCGAGAAATCCCGCCGCCCCATCGCGGCCTCGACTCCCAACGAGACCGGATACGCGTCAGCGCCCTAGGCGCCGCTTGACCTCTTTGGCGTCGACCACCGGGGCGGGCAGGGTCGATGCAGACCCAATCGGCGTTGGCTTGCCCTTGTTGAAGTTCGCCCAGATGGCATCGGCGTCGAGGCTCGCCACGGTGAGTTCGTTGGTCGGCTTCTGACGGGCGAGTATCTCGTCCATCGTCTTGTCGACGGCGTCGAGGTCGGCCATTGGATGGCGTATCTCAGGCCCTCGGCCTGCCGACATGCTGAAGTAGGTTTGCATTGTCGTTCCTATCTGCCGCGCCGTTGTGGGAGGTAAGCTCGTCGCGCCGGTGCGGCATCTACACGACGAGCCCGTTCCTCATCCCTCGTAGGCGTTGGAGCGGAACAAGTCGGCTCGACCTGCCAGGGGGCGGACGATGCGAAGATGCACAGCTCGGTCGAAGGCTGCTCGACGGTCGACGGCGTCAACGCGCATCGTGAGGCGGTCGCGTAGGTCGGCATCATCGACGATGCGTCGGTAGCGGGCGAGGTGCCGCAGAGTGGCGAGAGCAAACGCCACCGGGTCATTTGGACTTGCCATCGTCAGCCACCCATCGTTGCCAGGGAGCCGGCAGCCAGTGCGACACGCCGGACGAGCGACCCTGCTCCGGCGGCCTTGGGCTTCGCGATGGTCGCGATGTTCAGGAAGGCCTTCGCGTCCACCTGCGCGCGTAGCCCAAGAGTGAAGTCACCCCGAGCCCACAGGGCCTGCAGCGCTGCGGTCTCGTTGCGCTCGGCGATCAGTCGCCGAACCCCGATGGCATTGAGCGCGTCGGCTCGTCCCTCAGCGTCGAAGGACGCCTCGACGCCCGCGTACTTGCTTCGCACTATCCGCTCGACAGCATCCGTCAGCTCATCTTCGATGACGAAAGCGACCAGGGCGACGGCGTCCGCGACTGTGACGGGCGCGCTGCCCGCCAGGGGCTGGACGGCGATGAGCTGCTGCGGCGGGAGGATTGTGACATCTCGGTCCGTGATGGACACGCGCGGCGGTCGCGCTAGCTCGCGCACGGCGTCCCGTGCCATCGCGACGGCATCGTCTTCGAGCATTGGAGCGCGGCGCACCATCTTCTCCTCGGCATCGATGGACGAGAGCTCGTCGCGCAACTTGGCGATGTAGTCGTGGAGGTCGCCGCGCGGAGGCTCGACGGCCTTGTCGAACTCGACCTCGGCGCCGGAGGTGGCTGCGTCGTTGAGCAACCGCACGACAGCGTTCAGGCCGTCGCGATGATTGGCGGCCATGCTGCTCGCCCGCGAGGCGAGGACATTGGCATCCGAGGCAGCGGCACGCGCACGTTCGATGTTCGCATCGAGCCGCTTGATACGTGCCGGGTCGGCAGCCGGCGAGCCGGGTTCGCTGTGGTCGTTTATGTACGAGGTCTTCGCGGCGATGGCCTCGTTGGCGATGGCAGGGCCGGCCTGGGCGGCTGCGAGGGTGCCGTCATGCATCGCCGAGAGCGCTGCCTGCGCCCGCACGGCGAGGTCCATCGCTTGGGCAAGCTGGGGGTAGCGGTCGAGCAAGGCGGCCGTCGCCGGGACGGTGGGCTGGAATGCGCCGGTCTGCATCGAGAGCGGGCCGGTTGTCGGCGCGGCCGGGATGCCGGTGGCGAGGGGGAGGGAGTCCATGATGCTATTCCTTTGGGAGTTTACGGGGCGACGGCTCGGGCCGTCGCCTTGTCACTCGCTTATCCGGGCCGCGATGGGCCAGTCCCAGCGGGGCGCGCAGACATCAGGTGTTACATCATTCCAGTTTAGGCCCGTCGTGCCGGGCTCTGCGCTTGCAGCTGCGACGCAATCCACCGGTCGAGTGCATCGCTTGAGAAGCGTACGGTCCGCGCGCCGAGCCGGATACGCGGCGGAAACCCCGGCGTCTTCATCATCTCGAAGACACGGCGACGCGAGACGCGCAGGCGCGCCGCAACATCATCAACGGTGAGCAGTTGGGTCATGCCGCGACGATACCGACTGACCGTGCGATGGACCAAGTGATGTAGCTGACGAGCGCTACATCGCCATCATGCGGCGCGCAGTGTCCTGAGTTCTCGGTCGACCTGATTCAACCGAGCGACAGCATAGTCGGCGACACGCGGGTCAATCTCGGCCCCGAAATAGCGACGGCCGGCACGCAATGCCGCTTCGCCGATAACACCAGTGCCGGCAAATGGGTCGAACACCCAATCGTTCGGCCGCGTGAATTTCTCGATGATGGGGGCCATGAGGCCGAGCGGCTTCGGCGTGTCATGCACCGCCCGCTCGGACGCATTGTTGGGCAAGGTGGATACGGAGAGGACGCGCAACGTAGGGTCGCGGGTGTCTGGATGGCCAAGGGACGCGACGAGCATCATCTCCCCGGCGAGATACTCACCTTTATCCCTGTGGACCAGTTGAGCGACGACCAGCCCGGCGTCGAGGAGGGCTTCGGTCCAGCGCCCGAGAGTCCCTCGATTGCACCACACGCAGATGGACCCGCCGGGACGCACCCACTTTGCCATCAAGGGCACCGCCCAGCGTGCGCCCTTCTTGTCGTCGGTCATGATTCCGTTGACCTTGCCGAGGTGCGACATCCCGTACGGCGGGTCGGTGACGATTGCATCGAATAGCCGTCGCGGGGTCCCTTCCAGTTGCGAACGGACGTCTCGGCTCATGAACGCCCAATCGTCACGTAGATGGAGCTTCTTCGCGTCCTCAATCTTCACCGGGCTGGTATGGCTCTCGATGACGAGCCGCCAGTCGGCGTTGGGGTCTTTGCGCCGCATATAGACGATGCGGTCTAGCAGTCCGCCGACGCCCTTGACGGCCCCTCTTGCCTCGATGTCCTGCAGCGCCTCTTCGGATACATAGCGGGCACGGGCGATAAGCTTCTCAACGCTCGGGACGGACAACTTGAGTTGACCCGACAGCCATTCAGCGAATGGCGTCACCTTAGATTCTACGGCCACGCCCTTCGCGCGGTTGCCGCCAGCCGCCTGCGCCGCGCCCTTGGCGGCCGTTGGATACTCGGCTTCGTACACCGCCTTCGTCTCTCGGACCAAGCGGACGCGAGCGAGGACGTTGGGGTTGCTCAGCTTGTCGATCAGGGACTGCAGGCGGGCTGAGAGCACGGCCGACTCCGAGGAAATTGTGCCGACCAATGCTCTGGTCGGGCCCCAAGACAAGCGAAGCTAGGCCGTTAGGGTAAACAAGGCCGCACAGGCGCCCCTACACAGGCAAGTCGGAGCGAGGCGGGGCATCGGCCCCAGACAGCCGTGAAGCCCGCCTAGGGCCGTCTGTGGCCCAACGGCGCGATTCAAGCTTCTTGGTGGGACAGGTGAAGCGCGTAGTCGGCCAGCTTGGCCGCATCCATCTTCCAGCCCTCAGCGAACGCCTTGAAGCCCTCGGGGTCGACGGGGACCCAGCGGAACGTCGCGCCCGGCACCGCCTCGGGGAGTTCGGTCTCCCAGCGGCGCCGCTGCTCCGCGTAGTTGAAGCCCGGCATCAGCCGCTGGAAAGCCGGAAGGTCGTGGGCGGTGACTTCCGGAAGGACGATGATGGTCATGCGTGGCCCGCGAGGCGCACGCGGGGGTTGTCGATGGGCATCCCGGCGACCACGAGGGCACCGCGCAAGATGGCGTCGGCCTTCAAGGCAATCCAAGGCAGCGCATCGTGGTTGAACACCGCCGCGAGCGCCCCGTCGAAAGCGGCTTCCATTTGCTCCTTCGGATGGCTCTTGCGCAGGTCCACCATTAGTCCGTCCCGCCCAGCGGGGGTCAGGAGACGACCGAGGGGAGGTAGCGCGCCCCGGAGCCGCCAGAAGCCATTCAGAAGCAGGTTCACTTCGAGGCGCATTGTCTGGCGCACGTTCTCTTCGATGTCCATCTGGCGCTCCTAGCGCTCGAATCAACAGCCGCGCAGCATGCGCCACCGCAAGCCCGAGAGCAGGTCGAGACGTCCATATTCCACAGGCAAATCAAGGTGCCGCCGACCCCCGCAGGTCCGTCTGAAGGTCAGTAGCCGGGCCGCCTCGCCGGCTAGACTCCGCGCCCTCTGCGCCTTACAGCCGAAGCGTCGGAGGCGGACGTGGCCTCCAACCGCCCGCGCGCCTTGGCGGCCGTCGTGATTACCCCGCTTACTTGCGCCCATCGCCGAGCCTCCGCTCCGCGCCTTCGAACAGGGGATAAAATGCGTCTCACCTCATTCGCCGTCGTCTTTGCACTCGCCGCCACTCCCGCACTTGCGGATGATGCGGCAGACCTCGCGGCCGCCAAGGCGACCATCTCCCAGGCCAAGCTCTCCGCCGACTCCGACCTCTTCATGTGGTGTGGCGCAACGATGCTGGTCTTCTCGCAAGCCACCAAGGACAGCGATCCCACCAAATCCCAGGCCGCGTCCGATGCGTCCAACGTCTTCTTCGGCAAGGCGGCCACCTCGATGAGCGCCGACGGTGTCTCGACCGAAACCGATTCTGCGGCCATCACCTCCGCCTACATGACTGAGGTCGTCGCCCAGATGGTCAAGCAGTCCGATCCGCCGTCCCACACCGCCGACGACTGCGACCCGGCCAAGGCAAAATAGGCCGCCAGGTCCTCTCGGCGGGCACCGCCTGCGCCCGGATGGCGCAGGCTCTTAATGGCTCTTGATTCCCGTTGCTGCGAGGCGCATCTGGCTTGCGGTCGGTGCGCCTTTTGGTGCGCCGATCTTTCCGGAGTTCACCCCAATGCCAAGCGACAGTCCCAGTCGATCGTCGGTGCCGTCTGGCGGCTGCAGGGGCTGAGGGTTCTCGGGCTCGCGCAGTCCGCCTGACGGCGGCCGGCGGAAAGCGAGCCCAACATGAACATCGATCTGAAATCGGCCGGTCCGGCCGCCCTTGCCACCTTGAGCGCAGCCGACGCCGTCGAGCTGCTTAACCCCGCACCCGCCGAGACGGCGGCGGCGACCCTCGCAGCACTGCCCACGGCGCAGGCCGTCGGCATTCTCGAGCAGTCGGAGCTGACCAACGCGCCGGCGATCATCACCGCCATGCCGGCGGCGCTGGCCGGTCGCCTGCTCGATGCGATGGCCGACGATCGCGCCGCCGACATCGTCGGCGCGCTCGACCCCGACGTCGGGGCCAGCCTCATCAAGCTGGTCGGCCCGGCGAGCCGCTCCTCCATCGAGACACTCCTTGCCTTCCCCCCGGGGACCGCGGGGTCGATCATGACCACGGAATACGTTGCTGTCCCGGCGACCTTCACGGTCGGCGCGACGCTCGACTATGTCCGTCGCGTCGAGAAAACGCGCGAGACCATCTACGCCATCTTCGTCCTCGCGCCCGGCAACGGACAATTGCAGAAGGTCGTGACTCTGCGCCGCCTCATCATGGGCGATCCGCAGGCACCGGTCCTCAGCCTCGCCGCCGCCGCCGATCCGGTAAGCGTCGGGCCTCTGACGTCGCGCGAGGACGCAGCACGCCTGATCCGGCGCCACAATCTGCTCGCCCTGCCGGTGGTGGACGAGACGCGCCACATGCTCGGCATCGTCACCGTCGACGACGTGATCGACGCCATGATCGCCGAGCAGACCGAGGACGTACACAAGTTCGGCGGCCTCGCGGCGCTCGACCGCCCGTACATGCAGATCAGCTTCCTCGGCATGATCCGTAAGCGGGCAGGGTGGCTCTGCGCGCTCTTTCTCAGCGAGATGTTGACCGCGAGCGCCATGCAAAGCTTTTCCGACGAGCTCAGCCGGGCGGTCGTGCTTACCCTCTTCATTCCGCTGATCATGAGCTCGGGGGGCAATTCCGGGTCGCAGGCGACCTCGCTGCTCATCCGCAGCCTTGCGCTCAACGAGATCCGGTTGCGGGACTGGTGGCGGGTCGCGCTGCGCGAGTTGCCGACCGGAATCGTGCTCGGAGCGATCCTCGGCGTCATCGGCATCATCCGCATCAGCGTCTGGCAGCTCTCGGGGCTGTTCGACTACGGCCCGCATTGGGGGCTGATCGCGACGACTGTCGGAGCTTCTCTCATCGGGATCGTGACCTTCGGCTCGCTTTCGGGCTCGATGCTTCCCTTCGCCCTCAAGGCGATGCGCTTCGATCCCGCCAGCGCCTCGGCGCCGTTCGTCGCTACCCTCGTCGACGTCACGGGCCTCGTCATCTACTTCAGCATCGCGCTGATTTTCCTGAGGGGGACGCTGCTCTAGCCTTGCTTGCCGCTGCCGCACGGGGGCGCTATGCACGACGCCGATCCATCCCCGGGGGCCACTCGCCGATGACCGACTTCGCGCATGCTCGCAAGACCATGGTCGACAACCAGCTCCGCACATCCGGCATCACCGATCATCGGTTGCTTGCCGCCATGGGCGAGGTGCCGCGGGAAGCCTTCGTTCCCGGTCCGCGGCACTCGCTGGCCTACATCGATGAAGACCAGCCCCTGAGCGCCCACCGCAAGCTCGGCGCGGCCGCGCCGTTCGCCAAGCTGGTGCAGCTGGCCGCGATCGAGCACACCGACCGCGTCCTCGATGTCGGCTGCGGCAGCGGCTACTCGGCCGCGGTGCTCGCAAGGCTCGCCGCTGAAGTGGTCGCGGTCGACGACGACGCGTCGCTGCTCGCCCGCGCGCGGACCGCGCTCTCCGCCGCCGGTGCCACCAACGTGACCTTCGTCGAGGGCCCGGTCGCCACCGCCGGTTCGGCCAGCGGTCCCTACGACGTCATCGTGGTTGAAGGTGCGCTCGAGGCAGTGCCCGAAGCTCTGCTCGACCAGCTCAAGCTCGATGGGCGGCTTGTCGTCTCGCTTGCGCCCAAGGGCCACCCCGCGGTCGCCCATCTCTTTGTTCGCTCGTCTTCGGGCATTGCCTCGAGCCCTGCGTTCGATGCGCGCCTGCCGCCTTTGGCGCGTCCGGCCGATAACGCCTTCGTGTTCTGAACGGGTCGTTTCGGACCTGTTGCTAAACGCGGCTTAGCAAGTGTTGCGTGAGCACCACTGAGTCGGTGAATAGCGTGTAAAAATCCTGAACAGCCTGCGTGCGAAAGTTGTGCGCCTCGGGAGCCGGGCCTAGGGTCGCGACTTGGAGGCCGTTTCGATGTTGTATTCTCGTAGTGTGCGTGCGGGCGCGCTAGCATTTGTCCTGTCCGTCTCACCGGCAGTCGTGGCCCACGCGGAATCGCTCCGCGCGGCGCTCACCAGTGCCTATCTCAATGATCCCGACATTCTGAGCGCGTTGCTGGCGGTGAAGTCGACCGCCGAGGGCATCGCGCTCGCCAAGAGCGAGAAGCTGCCGACCATCTCGGCAGGCGGCGCCGTAGGTGACGGTTTTACGACCGGCCCCGGCGCGTCGACCAGCCTGCCGTCTGTCTCGTGGAACGCCAGCTACAGCCAGACCCTGTTCGACAACCTTAAGAGCGACGCCGATATCGAGGCGGCCCGCGCACTCGCTGAGGCCAGCCGCTACGGGCTGCAATCGGCCGAAGAGAATGTGCTGCTCCAGGTGGTGACCGCCTATTTCACCGTCATCGAAGACCAGCAGCTGGTCCAGCTTGCCGAGGAAAACGACAAGTTCTTCCAGGCGCAGGTCGATTCGGCGAACGATCGGCTGAAGATCGGCGAGGGCACCAAGATCGATCTGTCGCAGGCGCAGGCGCGCCTCGCCCAGGGAACGGCGTCGTACCAGATCGCCATTGCCAACCTGCAAACCGCCCAGGCGCTCTACCAGCGCTATGTCGGCCACAAGCCCGGCACGTTGACCTCGAGCTACAAGCTTGGCTCGCTGCTGCCGGCCACCGTCGACGCCGCTGTCGCCCGCGCCATGAGCGACAATCCGACCATCCTCGGCGCCAAGGCGACCATTCGCGCGCGGCAGGCCAATTCCGACGCTGCCAACGCCGCCTTCGGTCCGACGCTTGCCCTGGTCGGGTCGATCGGTGCCACGCCGATCAACCCAACGAGCGGCACCAGTGCAGACCCGAGCGGCAAGGTCTCGCTCAGCCTCAACGTTCCGCTCTACAGCGGCGGTCGGCTTGGCGCCGGCGTGCGGCAGGCCAATCTCAACGAGATCAAGAGCGAAGTCGATGCCGCGACCGCCCGCGACACCATCACCCAGGCGGTCGTCACCGCGTGGAGCCAGATGACCAGCGCACGTGCGCAGATCACCTCGTCGAACTCGGCGGTCTCTGCCGGCCAGCTGGCGCTCAGCGGCGTCCAGCAGGAGCGCGACGTCGGCCAGGCCACCACCCTCGACGTGCTCAACTCGCAGTCCGACCTCATCACCAGCCAGCAATCGCAGATCCAGGCGACTGCGCAGGCGGCGATCGCCGCCTTCACCGTGGTCTCCGACACCGGCCATCTCACGGCCGCCGACCTTGGCCTCGATGTGACGGTGCGGACCGGCGAGGATTATATCGCCAAGGTCGAGGACGTCTGGGCCGAGCTGCGCAAGCTCGACTGAGCCCATCCGACGGACGGGTCGCGCGTCTGACGACGTGCGACCACCCCGCAAATGTGTGGGAAGTCCCGAGCCGTCGCTGGCGAACGTCGCCAAATCGGCGATCTGCGCATAAAGTAAGCGGTGACGAATCAAGCGCAGTTTTGCGGGACAGCGCGCGTCAACCCGCGTGGAGAGTGAGCTTTATGAACAAGCCGGCCACCAAAGAGCCGTCGATGGATGAGATTCTGTCATCCATCCGGCAGATCATCGCCGACGATGATGCGGCCGCCGCTCCGCCTGCCAATCGTGCACCCGCCGCTGCCCGTCCGCCGGCGCAGCCTTCGCCGGCCGAGCCGCTGGCGCTTTCGCCGGCCCAGATCATATCGAACCCGCAATATCCCGCGCCGGCAGCCATGCCCGCGATGGATCCGATGCTGGACATGCCCGAGGGCGAGCCCGAGCTGGTCGACCCCGAGGACGTGGCGTTCGAGCCCGAACCGGAACCAGAGCCCGAATACGAACCCGAGCCGCCGCCCCCGCCCGCTCCGATGATGCGGACCGCACCGATGCCCGCGCCGCCGCGCCCCGCGCCACGGCCGGTTGCGCAGGCAGCTCCTATGCCCGACCCGACGCTGGCCTCCGACATGGCCGAACAGCTGCTCGAACCGGCGACCGCCGGGGCCGTCCACGGCACCATGGCGCGCCTTAGCGCCATCGCAGCCCCCGCCAGCAGTCAGACCATCGAGGGCATGATGCGCGAGTTGATGCGCCCCATGCTCAAGGAATGGCTCGACGAGAACCTGCCTTCGCTGGTCGAGCGGGTGGTCGAGAAGGAAATCGCCCGCATTTCCCGCGGCGGCAAATAGGCGGCTGCCGGCCCCGCGCCAGTTGACTTGATCCCCGCCGGCTTGCTTTAGACCCTCAACCGCATTCCACGCCCGCCGGCCCGGCCGCGGGCGCTTTCCGCTGGACCTGACGATGCTCGAAAAGACCTACGAACCCGGGGCTGTCGAAAGCCGCATCTACGAGGCCTGGGAAAAGGCCGGGAACTTCAAGGCCGGGGCAGGGGCAAAGCCCGGCGCCGACAGCTTCACCATCGTCATTCCGCCGCCCAACGTCACCGGCTCGCTCCACATCGGGCACGCCCTCAACAACACGCTTCAGGACATCCTCGTCCGCTACAACCGGATGAAGGGCCGCGACACCCTGTGGCAGCCCGGCACCGACCACGCCGGCATCGCGACGCAGATGATCGTCGAGCGCCAGCTGATGGAGCGGCAGGAGCCCGGCCGCCGGGAGATGGGTCGCGAAAAATTCCTCGCCCGCGTCTGGGAGTGGAAGGCCCAGAGCGGTGGCACGATCATCAATCAGCTCAAGCGCTTGGGAGCGTCGGCGGATTGGTCACGCGAACGCTTCACCATGGACGAAGGCCTGAGCGCCGCAGTCCGCAAGGTGTTCATCGAGCTTCACAAAAAGGGCCTGATCTACCGCGCCAAGCGTCTGGTGAACTGGCACCCCGTGCTCGAGACCGCCATCTCCGATCTCGAGGTCGAGAACATCGAGACCCAGGGCAAGATGTGGCATCTCGCCTACCCAATCGAGAACAGCACCGAGGCGATCGTCGTCGCCACCACGCGGCCCGAGACCATGCTTGGCGACATCGCCGTGGCGGTGAACCCGACCGATCCGCGATTCGAGCGGTTGGTCGGCAAATACGCCATCCTGCCCATCGTCGGGCGCCGCATCCCGATCATCGCCGATGACTACGCCGACCCGGAGATGGGGTCGGGCGCGGTCAAGATCACGCCGGCGCACGACTTCAACGACTTCGAGGTGGGCCAGCGCCACGGCCTCAAGCCGATCAACATCTTCACGCCGAACGCGCACATCAACGCCAACGCCCCCAAGGAATTCCGCGGCCTCGATCGCACCGAGGCGCGGCAGAAGGTGCTGGAAGAGCTCGAGCGCCTCGATGCCATCCTGTGGGTCGAAGACAAGACCATCATGGTGCCCTACGACGAGAAATCGAAGCAGGTCGTCATCGAGCCGTTCCTCACCGACCAGTGGTTCGCCAATGCCGAGGTGCTGGCCAAGCCGGCGCTCGAATCCGTCCGCGCCGGTAGAACGAAGTTCGTCCCAAAGCTCTACGAGAACACCTATTACGCCTGGATGGACAACATCAAACCCTGGTGCATCTCGCGCCAGCTGTGGTGGGGTCATCAGATTCCGGCCTGGTATGGTCCGCGCCTCAGCACCGACCCCGACTTCAACAAGGTCGATGCCGGCCCCAAGATTTTCGTCGCCGAGACCGAAGCGGAAGCCAAGAAGCTTGCCGTCGCCTATTACGGCCGACAGGTGGAAATCCACAGCGGTGGCCTCAACGCCATGGCCTTCACCAAGGCCATGAACGATTTCGAAGCGACGCAGCGCGACCGGCTGAGTCCGGACGTCTGGGCCTCGCGCCGCGCCGCCGATCCCTTCGCCGAACTCGCCGACAGCAAGGTCCCGCTGCATCGCGACGAGGATGTGCTCGACACCTGGTTCTCGTCGGCGCTCTGGCCATTCTCGACGCTGGGCTGGCCCCAGGACACGCCCGAGCTGCGCAAGTATTACCCAACCGATGTGCTCGTCACCGGCTTCGACATCATCTTCTTCTGGGTTGCCCGCATGATGATGATGGGCCTCGAATTCACCGGTAAAGAGCCGTTCCATACCGTCTACATGCACGCCCTCGTTCGCGACGAGCAGGGCGCCAAGATGAGCAAGACCAAGGGCAATGTCATCGACCCGCTCAATCTCGTTGACGAATACGGCGCCGACGCGACGCGCTTCACGCTTGCCGCGATGGCCGCGCAGGGCCGCGACATGCGGCTGTCGCTGGCTCGCGTCGAGGGCTACCGCAACTTCGTCACCAAGCTCTGGAACGCCGCTCGCTTCCTCGAGATCAATGGCTGCGTGCGCCGCGCGAGTTTCGAGCCCATGCGCACCAATCTGCCGCTCAACCGCTGGATCGTCGGCGCCACCGCGCGCGCCGTGGCGGCAGTGGACGGTGCGCTCGCCGACTTCCGCTTCAACGAAGCCGCGAACCTCGCTTACGATTTCGTCTGGGGTACCTATTGCGACTGGTTCGTCGAGCTCGCCAAGCCGATTCTCACCGGCGAGGACGCTGCGGCGAAACTCGAAACGCAATCGGCCGCTGCCTGGACTCTCGACCAGATCCTGAAGCTTTTGCATCCCTTCATGCCGTTCGTCACCGAAGAGCTTTGGGGCGAAACCGGCAAGGACGGCCCAGCGCGCGAGGCGCCGCTGATCGTCAGCGAGTGGCCGGTGCTGGTCGGGATCGGCGACGCTGAGGCCGACGCCGAGATGGAGTGGCTGATCGGCCTGGTGTCTGGCATTCGCTCCGTTCGCCAGGAAATGAACGTACCCGGCGGCGCCAAGATCGCGCTGGTCATCGTCGGCGCCGACGATGCGACGGAAGCCCGGGCCACCGCCCAGGCCGGCGCGCTAGAGCGGCTCGCACGCGTCGAGACGGTAAGTTTCGCCAACGACGCGCCCGCGGATTCGGCCCAGATCGTCGTCGGCACCGCGACCTATGCCCTGCCGCTTGCCGGCGTCATCGACCTCGACGCGGAACGCGGCCGCCTCAAGCGCGAGATCGCCAAGGAGCAGGTGGAAATCGGCAAGATCGACAAGAAGCTGTCGAACGAGCAGTTCACCTCCAAGGCGCCTCCCGAGGTGATCGAGGAGCAGCAGGAGCGCAAGGCGGAAGCGGAAGCCCGGCTCGTTCGACTCACCGCCGCTCTCGCTAGGCTGAGCTAGGCGCAAACGCCGGTCGGGCCAGTCCCCGGTCGCGCCCCTGTTGTTTTCCGGCAACAGCCGCTTTTGAATCCCATTCATCTGGCGTTCAGGAAACCAATCACCAACCCCCGCGCCACAATCTCTCCCCAAACGGAGACGAGGACCGGACGCATAGGACGGAAGCACGGCGCAGGCGAACCGGGGGCGGATCGCGGCGAACCGGCAGAGCGACTTCCGGCCTTGCACCCTGGTTCAGGCCGTGCCGATAAAGCGCTTTCGTTACAGCGCTTTGCAGCAGCGGCGCCGCCAGGGAGAGTGGGAAGATGGATACCAACTACGTCGACAAATCGCGGCTCCCCAGCCGTCACGTGACCGAAGGCCCGGAGCGGGCGCCCCACCGCTCCTACCTTTACGCCATGGGTCTGACCACGGAGCAGATTCACCAGCCGATCATCGGTGTGGCAACGGCCTGGAACGAGGCGGCGCCGTGCAACATCTCGCTGATGCGCCAGGCGCAAGCGGTCAAAAAGGGCGTTGCCGCTGCCCGTGGCACGCCGCGCGAATTCACCACCATCACAGTGACCGACGGCATGGCAATGGGCCACGCCGGCATGAAGTCGTCGCTGGCTAGCCGCGACATTATTGCCGATTCGGTCGAGCTCACGATGCGCGGCCACTCCTATGACGCGCTGGTCGCTATGGCCGGCTGCGACAAATCCCTGCCGGGCATGATGATGGCGATGATCCGCCTAAACGTGCCGTCGATCTTCATCTATGGCGGCTCGATCCTGCCGGGCAGGTTCCGCGGCCGCGACGTTGTCGTGCAGGACCTGTTCGAGGCGGTTGGTCTCCACTCGGTCGGCAAGATGGACGACGAGACGCTTGACCAGCTCGAGCGTGTGGCGTGCCCGTCGGCCGGCTCGTGCGGCGGCCAGTACACGGCCAACACCATGGCTATGGTTGCCGAGGCGATCGGCCTCGCGCTGCCTTACAGCTCCGGCATCCCGGCGCCCTACGAAATCCGCGATGCGCTCTGCGCCAAGGCGGGTGAGCAGGTGATGGAACTGCTCAAGATGCAGCTCCGTCCGCGCCAGATCGTGACGCGCGAGGCGTTCGAGAACGCGGCGATGACCGTCGCGGCGACCGGCGGCTCGACCAATGCCGCGCTGCATTTGCCGGCGATGGCGCACGAGGCAGGCATCGAGTTCGACCTGTTCGACGTCGGCGAGATTTACCGGAAGACGCCCTATATCGGCGACCTCAAGCCCGCCGGCAAATACAACGCCAAGGACATGTTCGAAGCCGGCGGCATCCCGCTGGTGATGAAGGCGCTGCTCGACGGCGGTTACCTCCACGGCGACTGCATGACGGTCACCGGCAAGACCATCGCCGAGAACCTCGCCAGCGTGAAATGGAACCCCGACCAGGACGTCGTTCGCACCACCAAGAACGCCATTTCACCGACCGGCGGCGTCGTTTCGCTCCGCGGCAATCTCGCGCCCGACGGCGCGATCGTGAAGGTCGCCGGTCTCAAGAGCCAGCGCTTCGTCGGTCCGGCGCGCGTCTTCGACACCGAAGAAAAGTGCTTCGAGGCCGTCAACAACCGCACCTACAAGGAAGGCGAGGTTCTCGTCATCCGCTACGAGGGCCCCAAGGGCGGCCCTGGCATGCGCGAGATGCTCTCGACCACTGCCGCTCTCTACGGCCAGGGCATGGGCGACAAGGTCGCGCTCATCACCGATGGCCGCTTCTCCGGCGCGACCCGCGGCTTCTGCATCGGCCATGTCGGACCCGAAGCAGCGGTCGGTGGTCCGATCGCGCTGATCAAGGACGGCGACATCATCACGCTCGATGCGGTCAAGGGCGAGATTTCGGTCAACGTCAGCGACGAAGAGTTCGCCAAGCGCAAGGCCAAGTGGTCCCCGCGCGAGACCGAATACGGCTCGGGCGCCATCTGGAAATACGCCCAACTCGTCGGGCCGGCGCGCTTCGGCGCGCTCACCAACCCGGGCGCCAAGGGCGAGAAGGCGCAGTATGCCGATATCTAGGGTTCACCTCCTGTTCGTGACCGGCATGGTCGCGGCGATCCTCGCCGCGACGCCGGTCATGGCGCAGGACGGGGAGCGCACCGAGCCCAAGCCTGAAGCGCTGGCGGCAACGCCTGCGCCCGACGCCGGCGCGGCGGCCGATGCTGCACAGGCGCTGGCGAGTTCCATCGATGGAGCCGCCGGCGGCATCACCACGGCCGATCAGATCGCCGCGTACAAGGCCGCCGCCGCGGCCGGCGATCCGAACGCGCTGTGGCAACTCGGCGTCATGTATGAGAACGGTAATGGCGTGCCGCGCAATCGTGCCACCGCGCTCGGCTATTTCTCCGAGATCGCCAACCAGTACGCCGACACCGCGCCCAAGAGCACCGACGCCGACATCGTCGCGCAGGCCTTCGTCAAGATGGGCGATTATTTCGGCGGCGGCATCCCCGAAGCCGGTATCGCCCAGGACCAGGGGCTGTCCGAAGGCTACCTGAAGCAGGCTGCGGACTGGTTCGGCAGCCCCGAGGCCGAATACCGCATGGGGGTCCTCTACCTCGATCCCGACAAGCTTGCGAACCCACTGATGGGCGCGCGCTATCTGCAGTCGGCCTCCAAGCAGGGATACGTGCCGGCGCAGGCCCGGCTCGGTGACCTGCTGTTCAACGGCGAGGGCGTGGTCAAGGCCAAGCGCGTCGATGGCCTGATGTGGCTGACGGTCGCCAGCCGCCGCGCCGACGGGACCGTCGATGCGTCGTGGATCGGCGACCTGCTCAACGCTGACATGCTGATTGCGAGCCCCGACGAGCGCAGCCAGGCCGTCACTCGCGCCGACAGCCTCGAGCAGCAGTTCGACAGCGCGGACGCCGCCAACTAGAACGTAAAACTGCCTTCTACCGGCACGTGGTCCGAGGGTCTGTCCCAGCCGCGCACATCGGTATGGACCAGCACGGCTTCGAGTCGGTCGGCGGCCTGCGGCGACAGCAGCAGGTGGTCGATGCGGATGCCCTCCTTGCGCTCCCAACCGAAGGTCTTGAAGTCGTAGAACGTGTAGTGCGGCTCATCCGACACCGCCCGCTGAGCATCGACCATGCCGAGGTTGAGCAGCGCCCGCCAGCGCTCGGCGCTCTCCGGACGGAACAGCGCATCGCCGACCCATTTCTCGGGCTTGGTGGCATCAATCGCGGCGGGGATGATGTTGAAATCGCCCAGCAGCACGAACGGTTCTTCGAGCGCCAGCCGGCCCTCGACGAAGGTGATGAGCCGATCCATCCAGCCGAGCTTATAGGGAAATTTCTCCGACTTCACCGGGTTGCCGTTCGGCAGGTAGATGCCGCAGACGCGGATCGCGCCGCTCTCGGTCGAAAACACGCCTTCAATCAGCCGCGACTGCTCGTCGGTCGGATCGCCCGGCAGCCCACGCGTCACCTCATCGAACCGGTGCTTCGACAAAATTGCAACGCCGTTCCAGCTCTTCTGGCCATGCGTCTCGACATTATAGCCGAGGCTCTCGATCTCGAGCCGCGGGAACTCGGCGTCGACGCACTTGATTTCCTGGAGGCACACAATGTCAGGCGAGGCCTGGCCCAGCCATTTGAGCAGCGCCTCCATCCGGGCCTTGACGCCGTTGATGTTCCAGGTCGCGATCCGCAATTGGCAGTCTCCGCTTTGCCGCTAGCGTATCGGCGCGGCTTCCGAGGCGCAAACGTCCATGTGTATCAGCGGAAGACGGCGTCGCGTACTTCCTCGCGGAACGGTCCGTTGCAGCCTTCCACTGTCGTGTTGGTGTAGACCACGACGCTCGTGGCGGATTTTGGCTCGAGGATCCAGTTGTTGCCCCACACGCCGCCCCAGTGGAGCATGCCGGCCACCGGCCAGCCGGACGCCTGCGGGTCTTCGATCCAGGCGCCAAGGAAGCTGAATTTCTGGCCCGCGTCGTCGCGGGGCAGGTCGCCGATCTGGTTGCCGAGGGCCATGTCGCGCGTCTGCGGCTTGAGGAAGCCACCACGGACGGCTTCCAGCAGCTTCATGAAGTCGCCGGCGGTCCCTGCCATGCCCGAGCCGCCCGATTGCGGCGCGGCACGCTGGAAGATGCGGCGCGGCGAAAACCATTCGACCTTGCCTGGGACGTCGGTCGGCCGCGGATGAGGTTCCTTCATCCGCACCGGCGCTCCACCGTTCTCGCCATCGGCGTAAGGGTAGGCGAGCCGCGCCGGATCGGTGACCACGAAGTGCGTGTCGTCCATGTGCAGCGGCCCGGTGACATAAGTGCCGATCACTTCCTCCAGGTCGGAGTGGTTGATCTCCGCGAGCACCCCGCCGAGCACGTCGATCGACATGCCGTAGGTCCACTTTGTGCCGGGCATGAAGGCCAGCGGCGCGCGCGACAGGCGACGGAGGTTTTCCGTCAGCGGCATCAGCTCGCCATTGTCCGAACCGCGCGACACATCGGCGGGGATGTCATAGGTGAGGCCCGAGGTGTGGGTGAGCAGCTGACGGATCGTGATGTCGGGCGTCGATCCATCCGGCGCCTTGGGGGTGAAGTAGGGCAGGTAGCGCGCCACGGTGTCGTCGAGCGACAGCAGGCCCAGATCGATCATCCGCAGCGCCGTGGTCGCAGCGATCGGCTTGGTCACCGAGGCAAGGCGGAAGATCGTGTCTTCCTTGACCGGGACGGACATCTCGCGGTCGGCAAAGCCCGCAGCGCGCGAATAGACGAGGCGACCCTCGCGCCGCACCAGCACCACGCACCCGACAATGCGGCGGACGAGGGCGGCGTCGATCACCGCGTTCACTTTGTCGGCGAGTGCCATGCCATCCTCCGTCGGCGAGCGCTTGGGCGAGTTTCCGATTAGCAATCAGACAGCGACGGAGAAGCTCGTCCCGCATCCGCACGAGGCGACGACGTTCGGGTTCTTGATCTGGAAGCTCTGTCCGATCAAATCGTCGACATAATCGATCTCGGCGCCCGCCATGAATTCAAGGCTGAGCGAATCGATCAGCACGGTGGCGTTCTCTTTGGCCAGCACCAGATCATCGGCTGCTGGAACGTCGCTCACCAGCTTGTATTCGTACTGGAAGCCCGAACACCCGCCGCCCGCGACGACGATGCGCAGCACCGTGCCCGTCGGCTGCTTGCCCAGAACCTTGGCGATCCTTTTGGCGGCCCGGTCGGTCAAAACCACCGGATTGCGTGCTAGAGCGGCGTCGATCATGCCGCTAACCTAATATCGTTGAATGCCGATGAAAAGGGCGAGATGAGCGCAAACGCTCCCTATGCCGCCGACCCGGCGAAAAGCCGCGGCCGGCTCTATCCGGTTTCGGCCAGCCCGACCCGGTCCGACTTCCAGCGCGATCGCGACCGCATCATCCATTCCGCGGCCTTTCGGCGGCTGCAATACAAGACGCAGGTGTTCCTCCAGCACGAGGGGCAGCACTTCCGCACCCGGCTGACCCATACGCTGGAAGTCAGCCAGATCGCCCGCTCAATCGCTCGAGCCTTGAATCTCGACGAGGATCTCGCCGAAGCCGTCGCGCTTGCGCACGACCTCGGCCACACGCCGTTCGGCCATGCCGGCGAGCGCGTCCTGAACGACAAGATGGCCTCGTGGGGCGGGTTCGACCACAATCTGCAGGCCCTGCGCGTCGTCACCAGGCTCGAGAACCGTTACGCCGAACACGACGGGCTGAACCTCAGCTGGGAGACGCTCGAGGGCATCCTCAAGCACAACGGGCCGGTTGGTGACCTGCCGGGCCTCGCCGAGATCGCCGCCGGCGCCGACCTTATGCCCTCGACCTATGCGAGCCTCGAAGCTCAGGCCGCCGCCGTCGCCGACGATATCGCCTACAATGCCCACGACGTCGACGACGCCCTGCGAGCCGGCCTGCTCACCCTGCCGGACCTGAGTGATGTGCCGCTCGCCGGCCCGATCGTGCACGAGGTGCTGACCCACTGGCCGGACATCGGTCGCAGCCGCCAGGCGCACGAGGTGCAGCGGCGGCTGATCACTCGTGGCGTCGAGGATGTCATCGCCACCGCGACCGCCGAGCTGGCCACAGCAGCGCCGCGCTCCGCGGACGATGTCCGGCATGCGGGCAGGGCGCTGATCCACTTCTCGCCCGCCTTCGCTGCTGCCGAGGCGGGCCTCAAGGCCTTCCTCTTCGAGCGCGTCTACCGCTCCGAGCCCGTGATGGGCCCGGTACGGCGCAGCCAGCAACTCGTCGCCGCGCTGTTCGACCGCTATTTCGAGACCGGCGACCTGCCCGGCCGCTGGCGCGTTGCGGCTGAAGCCGCCCCTTCGGACGTCGCTCGCGCCCGCGTCGTCGCCGACTTCATCGCCGGCATGACCGACCCCTATGCCGAGGTCGAATACGCCCGGCTGTTTGACGGCAAACCGCTGCTGGGCTAGGGGCACGTGCGTGCCCATCCACAGGGTCATCCCCGCGAAAGCGGGGACCTCCGTTTCCCTGCCGAGCCCGTGCTCTTTCAACAGGGGTTCCCGCTTTCGCGGGAATGACTCCGTGGAAGAACCAGGGAGTCCTGATGGACATCTTCGCCGATTTCGCGGCCCGCGTCGCCGCCGCGCTCAAGTCGCTCTATCCTGAAGCCTCCGATGCGCTGATCGCGCGCGCCGTCGTCGAGCCGCCGCGCGATCCCGCGCATGGCGACCTCAGCTCCAATGCCGCGATGGTCATCGCCAAGCCGCTGGGCAAGAATCCGCGCGACGTCGCGACCGCGCTCGCCGCCGCCTTCCAGTCCGATCCCGATGTCGCAAGCGCCGAAGTCGCCGGCCCCGGCTTCCTGAACTTCCGGCTCAACGCGCCGATCTGGCACCGCGTGCTGCACTCAATCGCGGTGCGCGGCGAGGGCTTCGGCAAGGCCGATCTCGGCCACGGCGACAAGGTCAACGTCGAGTATGTCTCGGCCAACCCCACCGGCCCTATGCACGTCGGACATACCCGCGGCGCGGTGTTCGGCGACGCGCTCGCCTCGCTCCTCGCCTACGTCGGCTACGACGTGACGCGCGAGTACTACATCAACGACGCCGGCGGGCAGGTCGATATCCTCGCGCGCTCAGCCTTCCTGCGCTACCGCGAGGCGCTCGGCGAGAAGATCGAGATTCCAGCCGGCTACTATCCCGGCGACTATCTGAAGCCCGCGGGCGAGGCGCTCGCCAGGAAGTATGGCCGTGACCTGCTGGGCGCGCCCGAGACCGACTGGCTGCCCAAGGTCAAGGATTTGACCCTGGCCATGATGCTCGACCTCATCAAGGCCGACCTCGCCCAGCTCGGCGTGAAGCACGAGGTGTTCTTCTCCGAGCGCACGCTGCACGGGCAGGGCGGCGACATCGACATGACTCTCGAATGGCTGCGGCAGCAGGGCCTCGTCTATCAGGGCCGGCTCGATCGGCCCAAAGGCGCGGCCGACGACGACTGGGAGGATCGCGAGCAGACGCTGTTCCGCGCCACGGACTTCGGCGACGACGTCGATCGCCCGCTGATCAAGTCGGATGGCAGCTACACCTATTTCGCTGCCGACATCGCCTACCACCGCAACAAGGTCCTGCGCGGCTTTAGGCACATGATCAACGTCTTCGGCGCCGATCATTCCGGCTATGTTACCCGGCTGAAGGCCGCAGTGAAGGCCGTGTCGCACGGCGAGGCCGACCTCGACGTCAAAGTCATGCAACTCGTCCGGCTGCTCAAGAACGGCGAGCCGTTCAAGATGAGCAAGCGGAGCGGCGATCTGGTGCTGCTCTCCGATGTCGTCGAGGAGGTCGGCCGCGACGCGACGCGCTTCATGCTGCTCTACCGGCGCAACGAGCAGGCGATGGATTTCGACTTCGCCCTGGTCAAGGAGCAGACCCGCGATAATCCGGTGTTCTACGTCCAGTATGCGCACGCCCGGACGCACTCGGTGTTCCGAACCGCCGCGACCGAGGTTCCGGCCCTCGACGCCAGCCCGAAAGCGCCCCTCGACGCCCCGCTGGAACTGCTGTCCACCGCCGCCGACCTCGAGTTGATCCGCGTTCTGGCGCAATGGCCGCGCACCGTCGCCGCATCTGCTCTTGCGCACGAGCCCCATCGCATTGCATTTTACCTTTACGAGTTGGCCGCGGCCTTTCACGCCTTCTGGGCCAAGGGGAAAGACGACAAGACGTTACGCTTTGTTAACCCTCAGGACCTGAGATTGACCGCGGCGCGACTCGCTCTCGTGAGTTCCGTGAGGCAGGTTTTGGTCAATGGGCTCACGGTGTTGGGGGTGTCTGCTCCGAACGAGCTTTCATAATTCGGGCGCATTGGTGTGATGGCTGGCAGACGTCTCGGCGGGGGTCGAGCAAGGGGTCCAGTTCCAATCGCGAGCCTATTCGATGCCGCCAGCGAGACCGCAGCATATGTCTGATCCGGCTGACAAATCCGACGACCTGATTTCCGAGCTGACGAAACTCATGGCGAACCCGCCGCAGCCGGCGCCGGCCTTTCGTCCGGTTCCGGTCGAGGCGCCCGCGGCTCCGGCCGAGGCGGCGCAAGCCCCAACTCCTGCCCCGATTCCGGTTGTCCGCATCCCCGGGATGGACGTCCCGCGGCCGGCGGCCCAGACCGGGCCTGTGCCGGTCGTCATTCCAGCCACCGCCAGCGCAACTCCCGTCGAACAGCGCGCGCCCCTGACCGGGTCCATCCGCATTCCCGGCATGGATCAGCCGGCGCCCTTGGGGAGCGCGCCGGTGGGCAAGTTCGACCTCGGGCGCCCGCCCCAGGCCGTCGTGCGCCCTGAACCGCAGCTGCCCGCCATCCCGAGCCTCAGCGAGCGCATCGCCGCGCGCGCCGCCGAAGCCGAGGCCCAGCGCGTGCCGGCGGCCCCGGCGCCAGCCGCGCCGCCGATCCGCTTCCCCGAATTGCGCACCGTCAGCGAGAACCGCTCGTTCGCGCAAGGCCCCTCGGTGATCCCGGTTATTCCATCGCCGCCCCCGCTTGCGCCGCAGCAGCCTACGCAGTCCGGCGATTTCTCCTTCGATTTCGGTTTCGGCGGGGCTCCGACCCCGACTGCGCGGACTGTAGCCTCGGCCGGCGCGGTCCAGCCGGCCCCGTCCGCAGATCCCATTGCCGATCTGATCAATGCCGACCTGAACGAGGCGCCGACCCGTCCGGCGCCCGTTATTCCGGTTCTGCGCACCGCGGCGCCGCCGCGCCCGGCCCCGGCAGCCGTCCCGACCGTCGCCCGCTCCATCATCAACGCGCCCGTTCCGCTCAAGCCACCGAGCGCTCCGCCGCGCCCGGTCGAGGGAGACCGTTTCGCCGCGGCGCCTGCTGCCGGCCTCAACATGCGCGCGCCCGCGCCGCGCGCGCTCAACCGCCCGGTCGCACCGCGCGTCGTCGAGCCCGAGTTCGAGGCCGAGCCGGAGGTCGCCGCCGAAGCCGATCCGATGGCCGAGATCGAGAGCCTCATCGGCGAGGCCGTCCGCGTCGAGCTCAACCCGGGCCCAGTCCGCGTCCAGGCCGCGCAGCCCGTGTCTGCTCAGGTCGAGTTCGAGCCCGAGGCAGAAGTCCGCCAGGAGATCCAGTCCGAGCCGCCGCCGATCGTGCCGCCGCTCACCACGCAGTTTGCGCCGCGCCGCGCCAGCCTCCGCGACGAGGGGCATGCCGCGGCCGAAGACGCCATCCTGCAGGCGACGGCGGCGACCGGCATGCCGGTCAATCGCGTCGAGCCGATGGTCGACGAGAGTCCGTATCGCCGGCTCAAGGTGAAGCCGCAGCGCGCAGCGTCGTCGTCGGGCGGCCTGCGCCAGTATGTCGGCATGGCGGTCGCCGGCACCCTACTGCTCGCAGCGGGCCTCGGCCTCTATTGGGTCCTCAACATGGGCCACGTGCAGGTCGCGAACGGCACCAACGCCCCGCAACTCACCGCCGACGCCACGCCGGTCAAGACCAAGCCAGATCCGGCCGCACAGCCTGTCACCGACGCGGCCAACTCGCCGGTCCTCAAGCAGATGGAAGGCGTCTCGCAGGCGCCCAGCGCCGAGCAACTCGTCACCACCGACCAGACGGCGGGCCAGACCGATGTCGCCGACGCCGCCGCGCCGGCTGCCGCCGACAGCGGCGAGAATGGCCTCGCCAATCGCAAGGTCCGAACGGTCACCGTGCGCCCCGACGGCACGATCGTGCCCGGCGACGATGGTGTCGCCGGCAACCAGGCGCTGGGCGTCGATCGGCCCAACGTGCCGCTGGTTCCCGGCAGCGCGCCAACCGACTCCACGCAGGTCGCAGCGCTGCCCGACGCTACCGGTCCTGTCCCGCCATCGGCCATCCCCGACGCCCAGTCCTCTGCTGCCGACGCGGCGGCAAGTGTCGGCGACGTCCAGCCGGTCTTTGATCCCAGCCAGGTCGCACCAGTGCCGCTGAGCTTCCCCGTGCACGGGATTTCGGCCGGGTCCACGGCGCCGCTGGCGCTCGCGGCGACGCCGAAGAGTTCGGTGAACGCCGTGGTTGGCGCGCAGACGCCGAACGGCCCGATCAACCTGCTGGCCGATAACAGCGCCTTGTCGCCGACCCAGGCCGCGCCGACCCAGGCCGCTCCGGCCCAGGCCGCGCCTGTGGCGCCGTCGGCCACTCCGGCGGCAGGCGCTGCGGCGGCCTACGTGCAGCTCGCCTCGAGCACCAGCGCTTCCGACGCTGCCGCGGCGGTCAAGTCGGCGACGGCCAAGTACGGCACGATCTTCGGCGACAACAAGCTGATCGTTCAGCAGGCCGATCTTGGATCGGGCAAGGGCATGCGCTGGCGTGTTCGCCTGCCGGTGAGCTCGTTCGCCGACGCCACCAATGTCTGCGCCCAGATCAAGGCGCAGGGCGGCGACTGCTTCCCGACCAACGGCTGATCCTCCCATGACGGCCGCGGCGCATGGGCGTCGCGGTTTCCTGTGGGTTGGGCCGTGGCAGTGGAAAATCCGGCTTTGCGGCGAGGCACTTCGTGTAAACTGCCGCCTTCCGGCATTGGACCCTTGGCTTGACCCCTGAACCTCCTTCGGAGTGGCTCGAAACCGCGCCTCCGCCTCCGCCCGACGATGAGGTGATGTACGTCGACGTCGGCGGCTATGAGGGGCCGCTCGACCTGCTGCTCGATCTCGCGCGCCGCCAGAAGGTCGACCTCGCGCAGATCTCGGTGCTGGCGCTCGCCGAGCAGTACCTGAGCTTCATCGAGACCGTGCGCGAAAAGCGCATCGAAATCGCGGCCGACTATCTCGTGATGGCCGCGTGGCTCGCCTACCTCAAGAGCCGGCTGATGGTCCCCCAGGCTCCGGGCGACGACGAGCCGACCGGCGAGATGATGGCGGCGCTGCTGCAGTTCCGGCTGAAGCGCCTCGAAGCCATGCGCCTCGCGGCGAGCCGGCTGATGGGCCGCCCGCTGCTCGGCCGCCAGGTGTTCGCCCGCGGCGCCCCCGAGCCGATCACGGTCCTTCGGCGCTCGCTTTGGGAGGCCTCGCTCTTCGATCTGCTCAAGGCGTACGCAACGCAGCGCGAACGAGGCATCCCGACCGACTACACGCCGCGCGAGCGCAACGTCTGGTCGCTGCAGGAAGCGCGCGAGATCCTCAACCGCCTCATCGGCGACAACATGGACTGGGTGCCGCTCGACGCCTACCTGACCGAATATCTGTCGACCCCCGAGCAGCGCGTGACGGCGATCGCCTCGACCTTTGCGTCGAGCCTTGAACTTGTCCGGCAGGGGCAAGTAGAACTCCGGCAATCCTTGGCGTTCGGCCCGCTCCTGGTGCGCCGCCGCAAGACCGACGGGCCTGTGGCTGAGTGATGTCCGACGAACCCGAAACTTCCGACCGCCCCACCCCGACCGAGGGCGACGAGCGCGCCCTTCGCATCCTCGAGGCGCTGCTGTTTGCCTCGGCTGAGCCCCTCGCGCCCGCCGACCTCGCCCCGCATCTGGGGGAGGGGACGAATGTCGATGCGCTCCTCGACGAGCTGCAGCGGCGCTATGCCGGCCGCGGCGTCAATCTCGTTCGCCGTGCTGACAAATGGGTGTTCCGCACCGCCGCCGACCTCGATTTCCTGCTTCGCCGCGAAACCACCGACAATCGCCCGCTGAGTCGCGCCGCGCTCGAAACCCTCGCGATCATCGCCTACCACCAGCCGGCGACCCGCGCCGAAGTCGAAGAGGTGAGGGGCGTTGCGACTGGCAAGGGCACGCTCGATCTTTTGATGGAAGCGGGCTGGGTCCGGATGCGCGGCCGCCGCCGCACGCCCGGTCGTCCGGTCACCTACGGCACGACCGACGCCTTTCTCGATCACTTCGGGCTCGAGGGGCTCGCCGACCTGCCGGGCCTAGAGGAGCTCAAGGGCGCCGGCCTGCTCAGCAATCGCGTGCCGCCTAACATGCAGATTCCGTTGCCGTTTGACGGTCCGCTCCGGGAAGACGAGGATCCGCTCGACCCTGACGACATCGAAGGGCAGGACGAGCCGACCGAGTAACGCTGCGGCAAACCCGTTCTTGTGTCGGCGGACGTTTGAACCTATTTCTCGGTAGGCCCTGCGGGGCGCTGTCTCGACTGAAAGGAACATCCGATGCACGGTCCAGGCCTTTGGGGCATCATCATCGTTGCCGTCGTGGTCGTCGTGCTGTTCGGCCGCGGCAAGATTTCCGGCTTCATGGGCGAGTTCGCCCAGGGCATCAAAGCCTTCCAGAAGGGCATGGCCGATGAGCCCAAGCCCGCGCCGATGACCACCACCGCCCAGATGCAGCCGCCGCCGGTCGCGCCGGTCGTCGAAACGGAAAAGAAGGACGCCTAACCGGCGCCCTCGGGCGCTCGGAGGTCCGGCTCATGTTCGGTGGTACCTGGGGCGAGATGCTGGTGATCGGCGTCGTGGCGCTGATCGTTATTGGCCCGAAGGATTTGCCGGTCGTGATGGCCCGGCTCGGCAAGGCCGTCGCCACGATCCGCCGCCTCGGCGGCGAGTTCCAGCGTGAGATCAACAAGACTGCCGGGCTCGACCAGCTTACCGACATCCGCCGCTCGATCACCGAACCGCTGAAGAGCGCCGCGAGCGAAATCACTCGCGAGTTCAATCGCACGCTGCCGAATGGCGAGGTCGTGCCGAGCGGCGCCGTAACCCCCACCGATCCGACCAAGGAGAGCGTCGTCGACGCAATCCACGCCGGCGCCGGCGTGACACCGCCGCCCGCGCTCCCGCCTGTCGCGCATATCGAGAGCCCGGCGCCGATCGAGGCGATCGCTCCGGTCGCCGTTGCGGCCCCCAAGCCCGCCCGCAAGCCGCGCGCCAAGGCGACGCCATCCGCCGCCGCGCCAAAGGCCGCTGCGGCAGCCTCTACCAGCCCCGCCGCCAAGTCCGCGAAGGCCGCTCCGGCGAAGGCTGCATCGGCCAAGCCGGCGACTCCACGCAAGCCCCGCGCGCCAAAACCCAAGGCGGAGGGCTAGATGTCGACCGCCGACGCCAACCTGCCGCCACCAGCGGCTGAAGAGGACGAGCTCAAGGGGTCGGAAGCGCCGCTGCTCGACCATCTAATCGAGCTGCGCAAGCGCCTGATCTACGCGCTCGCGGCGATCATGGTGTTCTTCATCATCTGCTTCATCTTCGCCGACCCGATCTACAACCTGCTGCTCAACCCCTTCAAATGGGCGGCGGGCGGCGCCCCCAACGTCAAGCTGATCTTCACAGCGCCGCAGGAGCTGTTCTTTACCTATATGAACGTCGCCCTGTTCGGTGCGCTGTTCCTTGCCTTCCCGATCATCGCCGGCCAGATCTACGCCTTCGTCGCGCCGGGCCTCTACAAGCGCGAGCGCCGCGCCTTCGTGCCCTATCTGGTCGCGACGCCGTTCTTCTTCGTCCTCGGCGCGATGCTCGTCTATTTCATCGTCGCGCCGATGGCGTTGCACTTCTTCCTCGGCATGCAGCAGACCGGGCAGGACCAGGTGCAGATCGAAATGCAGACCCGCGTCAGCGAATACCTCGGCTTCGTCATGACGCTGATCATCGCCTTCGGCGTCTGCTTCCAGCTGCCGGTAGTCCTGACGCTCCTCGCGCGCATCGACCTGATCTCGTCCAAGACGCTCGGCAAGGGCCGCAAATACGCGATCGTCGCGATCCTCGCCGTCTCGGCACTGCTCGCGCCCCCCGACCCGGTCAGCCAGGTCGGCCTCTCGATCCCGATCTACGCGCTCTACGAGTTCTCGATCCTGGCCGTGCGCTGGGTGGAAAAGCAGAAGGCGGCACGACTGGCGGCGGAAGCGGCGGCGAAGGCCTGAGCCTGTCTGGGCTCAGCCCGCCAGCCACGAGCTGAGGTCATCCCAGTTCGGGTTGAGCCCCTCGATCAGGTTCAGCTTCCGGGCGCGCGGGTATTTCTTGATGTTCTTCTCCCGCTGGATCGCGGCGACCAGCAGGTCGTGCTCTTCAATGAAAACGAGCGTCTTCACCCGTACCGTGACGTGAAGCCGGGCGTGAGCCCGTGCTGGTGCTCGAACCACCGGCGGGACGGGTTACGCGTGACGCCCGTGTAGAGGGCGCCATTGCGCTTGCTCGCGAGGATATAGACGTAGCCCTTCAGCGCCGCCCCCTGTCCAGAGACAGCCCATCCTAGCCCCTCATCACCGGGCTGGTCCCGGTGATCTAGTATTGCTGTCTCGTCTGGCTTTACCTCCAGCCTAACCCCTCATTGCCGGGCTTGTCCCGGCAATCCAGCGGCGCGCAGTCCTGCGCGCCAAAAGCCTTCCCGCTCGCCAGACGGCGAGCGGCTGGATCACCGGGACAAGCCCGGTGATGAAGGGAGCGGCGTGGGAGAAAAGCCGACCCTGAGTGCAGCCCTTGCCATCGCCCCTCTGCTCCCCCAAAAGGGGCCCTCTTTCAGGACCTTCGCCATGCTCGACATCAACTGGATCAGGGCCAACGCCGACGCCGCGCAGCGTCTGCTCGACACGCGCAAGAACGTGCCCTTTTCCGCCTCCCAGCTGATCGCGTTCGACGATGCGCGCCGCGCGGTGATCGTCCGCGTCGAGGACGCGCAGGCCCGGCGTAACACCCTCTCCAAGCAGATCGGCCAGGCCAAGGCGCAGAAGGACGAGGCCAAGGCCGGCGCCCTGATGGCCGAGGTCGCGACCCTCAAGGACGTCGTGCAGGCCGGCGAGAAAGAGCGGGCCGAGGCCGAGGAGAAGCTGCGCCAGGCGCTGCTGGTGATGCCCAATTTGCCCAAGGACGACGTTCCAGCGGGCGAGGACGAAGCCGCCAACGTCGAGTATTTCGGGCCGAACGGAAACGCCGCCACTGCCGCGAAAGTGCGCCCGCCCAGGCCGAGCTTCTCCTTCAAGCCGAGGGAACACTTCGAGACCGGCGAAGCGCTCGGCATGATGGATTTCGAGACCGCCGCGAAGATTTCCGGCGCGCGCTTCACCATCCTCAAATCCGGCCTCGCGCGTATGGAGCGTGCCATCGGCCAGTTCATGCTCGACCTCCACACCAATGAGCACGGCTATACCGAGGTGCAGCCGCCGCTGCTGGTCAAGGACGACGCGCTCTACGGCACAAACCAGCTGCCGAAATTCGAGGAGGACTTGTTTGAGATTGGTCCCAGGACTCGGGACTTGCTCAGACTATCGGATGAACTCGTATCGGTGATTCAGCGCGCGGAAAGCTACGCGGACTTCAAAATGGCGGCTAACGACGCGCGCCTGTACACCATCGGGGAGGCAGCCGACGCTAAGGCAGAGCGATTCTGGCTCATCCCCACCGCCGAAGTCCCGCTCACCAACCTCGTGCGCGAATCCATCCAGCGCGAGGAAGACCTGCCGCTGCGCTTCACAGCGCTCACCCCGTGCTTCCGCTCGGAAGCCGGCAGCGCGGGCCGCGACACCCGTGGCATGCTCCGCCAGCATCAGTTCGACAAGGTGGAACTGGTGTCGATCACCACGCCCGAGCAATCCGCCGACGAGCACGAGCGCATGCTCGCCTGCGCCGAGGAAGTGCTGCGCCGCCTCGGCCTCCACTATCGCGTCATGACGCTCTCCACCGGCGATATGGGGTTCGGTGCGCAGAAGACCTACGACATCGAGGTCTGGCTGCCCGGCCAGAACACCTATCGCGAAATCTCGTCCTGCTCGGTCTGCGGCGATTTCCAGGCGCGCCGCATGGACGCGCGCTTCAAGGATGCCGCCGGCAAGACCCGTCACGTCCACACCCTCAACGGCTCGGCGCTGGCCGTCGGCCGCACGCTCATCGCCGTGATGGAGAACTACCAGCAGGAAGACGGCTCGATCGCCGTCCCAGAAGTGCTGCAGGCCTATATGGGCGGGCTCAAAGTCATCACGAAATGAGCCGGCGCATCCTCATCACCAACGACGACGGGGTCGATGCCCCGGGTCTGGCGGTGATGGAGGCGATCGCCCGCGAGCTCAGCGACGACGTCTGGGTCTGCGCGCCCGACGCCAACCAGTCGGGCGCCGCGCACCGCTTCACCTTCGGTCGCGAGCTCGAGCTCATCGAAAGGCGCCCGCGAGTCTTCACCGTGCCCGGCGGCTCGCCGGCTGACTGCGTCGTCGCTGGAATGACGTTCCTGCTCAAGGATCATCCCGCCGATATCGTCCTCTCCGGCGTCAACCACGGCCAGAACCTCGGCGACATCGTCAACTGCTCGGGCACCGCGGCCGGCGCGCGGGAAGGGGCGCTGCAGGGCGCGCTCGGCATTGCCATCAGCCAGGGCGTCGACTACGAGCGCGGCACCGCCATCGACTGGGCGCCCGCGCGAAAAGTCGGCGCGCGCGTCGTCGAGGGCATCCTGCGCGAAGCCGGCCCGGCGCCGGCAGCCTGGTTCAACGTCAACCTGCCGTTCTGCGCGGCCGACGACATCGCCGGCATTCGCGTCGTCCCCGCCCAGCGCTTCGTGCGCTCGCCGATGAGATATTTTGCGTCCGACAACGCCGGAAAATTCTTCATCGCGATCCCCGAAACCCCCGCGCCGCTGTCGCCAGCGTTCGACATGCACCTGCTGATGCACCAGCGCACGGTGACGGTAACCCCGGTTTCTTTGCAAGCCAGCGATTTTGCTCTGGCCGGTCGGATGGATGGCAAGCTCACGCTGCCGTGATGGCGTTAGTCCCGCCCCACCTTGACCATGCAAGGCGCACGGTGGCAGCGTCCGCGCCGCGGGGACCAAAACATATGAGGGATATGATGTTAAAAGTATCAGTCGCGGCAATGGTCGCGGCAGTTGTGGCGATCGGCTTCGCCGTCTCGGATGCATCTGCGGCGACCACCGACAGTCAGACATCCACCGATAACTCGAAGCTCTCCTGCAAGCTCGACATCAACGTGCAGGGTGGCAAGGTCACGGTGAGCTGGACGATTACCGGCGCTACCAAAGCCTCGATCGACCCACTGACGTTCAAGGGTGGCGTTCCACTTAAGGGCTCACAGACCCTCGATTCGAGCGGACCGCTGACCGTGTTCCTCGTCGCTGAAGACGGCCAGGGCCACACCGTCCATTGCACATCGAGCGATGGCGTGAAGCCAAGTCCGGGCTCGCCGCCGGTTCCCGGTGGTGACGGCGACATTTCCTCGTCTAAGCCGCCAAGCAACGGCTGATCGCTTTCGAGCGCCTCAAATTGACGTTTTCGCGCTCCTGCGCGAGGACCACAAACATCACGGAGCAACCATGTTCAAATTCCCAGCCGCGGCCATCGCCGCGGTTCTTCTCGCCGCCGGTCTCACTGTTTCACCGGCATCTGCTGCCACCAGTGATAGCCACACATCCACCGACAACTCCAAGCTCTCCTGCAAGCTCGATGTCAGCGTTTCAGGCGGCAAGGTCACCGTCAGCTGGACCATCACCGGCGCGACCAAGGCGTCGATCGATCCGCTGACCTTCAAGGGCGGCGTTCCACTCAAGGGCACGCAAACCATCGACGCGAGTGGCGGACTCACGATCATGCTCGTCGCACAGGATGCACAGGGCCACACGGTCCGCTGCAGCGCCGATAACGGCGTCATGCCGACGCCCAGCCCGCCGCCGGTTGTCGGCGGGAGCGCGGGTCAGCAGCCGGCCTGATGAACCTGCCGGCGCATCCAAATGTCCTCGCGCTTCGGCGCGGGGACCTGCTTCCTGCGGCACCCTCGCGAAACGCCATGGCTAACGCCGTCTGAATCCCCTTCAGACTCGATGGCTGCAAATCGCAATCGCCTTAAACTCGTCTTTACCTAAAATCCCTAAAGTCGAACGCATCGAGTAGCTGCGTTGAGTTCGACTTATGAGTATTCGCGTTACCGGCCAGGCGCTCAAGATCGCCGCGTTCGCTGGTCTGATTGTAGGATCGGCCTCGCTAGCGGGCTGCTCCACGCTAGGTATGGGCTCTGGCGACGTGACCGGTTCCATCGCGCCGCAGCCCACCAGCACCCTCGGCGTGCAGGCCATGCCGCAGTCTCTCAAGCCGATCGGCGGCCAAACCCAGGTCGCGACGGGTCCCTACACGCCGCCCGAAGATGTCGGGAACGGGCAGGGCTTCGTCGTGGGCAGCGCCCAGCCCGGCACAGTTTCGAGTTCTCCCCTGCCGCCTCTCTCAGGAAGTAATGCCATGCCTGCGCAGACCGCTTACGCACCGCTTGCGACACAGACTGCGACCCTCGCTGAGCCGCCCACCACGCTCAAGGCGATGCAGCAGGGCGTCTACTATCACGTCATCGAAAGTGGAGAGTCGCTCTACACCATCGCCCGTCACTACGATGTGACGGCCGAGGCGATCATCCACGCCAACGGGCTGAGCTCCGCCGACAAGATCTTCGTCGGCCAGCGCATCATCATCCCGGGTCGCGCCGACCTGCTCGCCGCGATGGACAAGCCGCTGCCGACGGGGATCAAACCCGCCCCGGTGATGCCGATCGATCCGACCAAGACCGCCGAGATCGCGCCGGTCAAGCCGATGCCCTCGACGCTCACCCCGCCATCCGGTCCCACGGCGACCTCTCCGGCGCCAACGCAGATCGCGACCATCGATCCGATGCCGCCGAAAATCCCGGCCGCCGATCCGCCGATGTCGGGCGCCGACAAGTTCCGCTGGCCGGTTTCGGGCAAAGTCATCACCGACTTCATCGCCTCCAAGCAGACCGGCATCAATATCGATGCTCCGGTCGGCACCACGGTGCGGGCCGCCGAAAATGGCACCGTCATCTATGTGGGCTCGGGGGTCGAGGGTTATGGCAACCTGATCCTGATCCGCCACCCCAATGGCTACGTGTCGGCCTACGCCCACCTCGAATCGACGAGTGTGCAGAAGGGCCAGACCGTCAGCCGTGGCGACCCGATCGGGCTTGTGGGGATGACCGGCTCGGTGAGCCGCCCGCAGCTCCACTTCGAACTGCGCATGGGCGCAACGCCCGTGGACCCGATCCCGCTGCTCGCCGGCTGATTCCGACGCCATCAGACTTCAAGAAATCCCCGCGCGAGCGGGGATTTCCGTTTGCGGGGTCGGTTTAGTGGAACGCGTGCAGCCGGATCGCGAGTGCGGCTGAGCCGGCGAGCGCCAGCGTCAGGGGCAGAAGGGTCAGAACGGCATCGGCAATATCGTAATAGGACTGAAGCGACATTATCGCCTCCGGGTCTGTTTGTTCGTCGGACTGTGCGCTCAACCGACTGAACCCACCTGGAGTTCCCCGTTTACCTTTCGTTCATTTGCGCAGCTCAGATGGCGCGGCCCATTTCTCCCGCCAATGCGCGCACGAACTGGATCGCCACGCGCCCCGAACGCGACCCCCGGGTCTGCGCCCATTCGATGGCGCGCGCGTCCCGGGTCGCGTCGTCCAACTCGAGCCCGTAGGCCGCGCAGTAGGCCCGGACCATCTCGAGATAGGTCGGCTGGTCGCAATTGTGGAAGCCGAGCCACAGCCCGAAGCGGTCGGAGAGCGACACCTTCTCCTCGATCGCCTCGCCTGGGTTGATCGCCGTCGCCCGCTCGTTGTCGATCATCTCGCGGGGCATCATGTGGCGCCGATTGGAGGTCGCGTAGAACAGCGCGTTGTCCGGCCGGCCCTCGAGCCCGCCGTCGAGGATCGCCTTGAGCGACTTGTAGCTCGTCTCGTCCTTGTCGAAGCTCAGGTCGTCGCAGAACACGATGAACCGGACCGATGCTTCCCTCGCGATGAGCCGCATCAGTCGGGGCAGGGTCTCGATGTCCTCGCGCGAGATTTCGATCAACACCAGCCGCCCCGGCACTTCCGCGGCGACTTCCGCGTGGACGGCCTTGACCAGCGAGCTCTTGCCCATGCCCCGCGCGCCCCACAACAGCGCATTGTTGGCGGCAAAGCCGCGGGCGAAGTTGAGCGTATTGGCGAGCAGCGCGTCGCGGACCGAGTCGATGCCCTTGAGCAGCCCGAACGGCACCCGCGCGACCTTGGGCACCGGGGTGAGGGCGCCCGCTGCTGCATCCCAGTGATAGGCGTCCGCCGCGCCAAGCACCGGCCCGCTGGAGGCGGCAGCCGGGCCGATCGCCTCCAGTCGCGCGGCAATACGGGCCAGCGACGCGGCAATCTGCGTGAGGGTGTCGTCGGTCATTCTGCCTGATTTCCTGCGTCGATCTGGCGGGGGAGGCCCATGCGAACGGCTTTGCATTGGCGCCGTGCGGACTATATAGTCCGCGCGCTTTGGCCGGGTGGGCTCTCCCATTGCCGGAAACGCAGCTTATATGCGATCAACCGCGGCGTTTTGACAAGCCGACGTCCCACCTAAGGAGACCACCATGTTCGTGACCGCCGCTCTCGCGCAGAGCGTCCCGGGTGCCGCTGCGCCGTCAGGCGGGATCAGCGATCTGCTCATCCAGTTTGCCCCGATCCTCGTGCTCGTGGTGATCTTCTGGCTGCTGATCTTCCGCCCGCAGCAGAAGCGCGCCCGCGAGCAGCGCGAGATGCTGTCCAAGATTTCCCGCGGCGACACCGTGGTCACCACCGGCGGCATCGTCGGCAAGGTCACCAAGGCGGTGGATGGCGAGGACCTCGAGGTCGAAATCGCGCAGGGCACCCGCGTCAAGATCGTGCGTGGCATGATCTCCGACGTGCGCAGCCGCGCCAATCCGGCTCCGGCCGCCGACGCCAAGGCGAGCTGATTATCTAAGGACGACGCCCCAGCATGCTGCAATTTACCCCCATCCGCACCGCGATCATCATCATCGTCGCCCTGCTGGGTATCGTCTTCGCCGTCCCCAACGTCTTCAACAAGGATCAGCTGGCCGCCTGGCCGGCCTGGCTGCCGCACCAGCCGATGACCCTGGGCCTCGACCTCCAGGGCGGCTCCTATCTGCTGCTCGAGGTCAACCGCGACTCCGTCATCCAGGATCGGCTCAAGTCGCTGCGCCGCGACGCGCGGCAGATCCTCGCCGGCGACAACGGCATCGGCAACATCATCACCACCGATGCCGACGGCATCACCATCGAGCTCACCGATCCGACCCAGAAGGACAAGGCCAACACCGCGCTGCAGAAGCTGCAGACCGGCAATGGCGTGCTTGGCCTCGGCGGCACGCAGGAGCTCGATTTCGGCCAGACCACCGACGGCAAGCTGACCGTCAAGCTCGACCCCAAGGGCATCGACGATCGCATGTCGTCGCTGATCGCCCAGTCGATCGAAGTCATCCGCAAACGCATCGACGCAGTCGGCACCACCGAGCCGACCATCCAGCGTCAAGGCGCCGACCGTGTGCTGGTCGAGGTCCCCGGCTTCAGCGATTCCGCGCGCCTCAAGACGTTGATCAGCCAGACCGCGCGGCTGACCTTCCACCTCGTTCACCCCACCATGACGGCCGCACAGGCCGAACAGCAGGGCGTGCCCGCCGGCTACTTCATCGCTCCCAGCAATGACGGCGGCGACGAGCTGCTCAACGAGAACGTCGAGCTCGGCGGCGAGCTGTTGACCAACGCTCAGCCCGGCTTCGACCAGCAGACCGGCCGCTCGATCGTCTCGTTCCAGTTCAACACCCAGGGCGCCATCCTCTTCGGCGAGGTGACCTCCAAGAACGTCGGCAAGCGCTTCGCCATCCTGCTCGACAATCAGGTCATCACCGCGCCCGTCATCCAGCAGCCGATCACCGGCGGAACGGGCCAGATCAGCGGCAATTTCACGCCGCAGTCGGCCAACGACCTCGCCGTGCTGCTCCGCGCCGGCGCGCTGCCGGCGACCCTCGACGTCGCCGAAGAGCGATCCGTCGGCCCGAGCCTTGGCGCCGACTCCGTCAAGGCCGGCGTGACCTCGGGTATCGTCGCGGCGGTCCTCGTCGTCACCTTCATGGTGATCGCCTACGGTCTCTTCGGCTTCTTCGCCGACATCTCGCTGGTCCTCAACATCGTCCTGATCATCGGCTCGCTGTCGCTGCTCGGCTCGACCCTGACGCTGCCCGGCATCGCCGGTATCGTGCTCACCATCGGCATGTCCGTCGACGCCAACGTGCTCATCTACGAGCGCATCCGCGAAGAATTGCGCGGCGGCAAATCGATCCTCGCCGCCATCGATGCCGGTTTCCGCCGCGCGTGGGGCACGATCATCGACAGCCATTTGACCCAGCTGATCGCCGCCATCGTGCTCTATTTCCTCGGCTCCGGCCCGGTGCAGGGCTTTGCCGTGACGCTCGCGCTCGGCATCCTCACCTCGCTGTTCACGGCCTATACGGTCACGCTCTACTTCGTCGGCCTGTGGTTCCGCATCCGCCGCCCGAAGACCCTCAAGATCCAGGTGTTCCGCTTCATTCCGGATGGCACCAAGATCCACTTCATGCGCATCTCGCGCTACGCCATCATCTTCTCGGTGATCATCTCGGTGCTCGCCATCGGTTCGGCCTTCATCAAGGGCTTCAACCTCGGCATCGACTTCATCGGCGGCTCCGCGATCGAGCTGCAGTACACCGGCAATGGCGACGCCGACACCGGCAAGATCAGAACGACGCTCGACACGCTCGGTCTCGGCGACGTGCAGGTCCAGACCTTCGGCACGCCCAAGGATGTGCTGGTTCGCGTCCAGACCCAGCCCGGCGGTGACGCCGCACAGCAGGCCGCGGTGACCAAGGTCTCGGACGCGCTGCAGGGCCAGAGCTACACCATCCGCCGCATCGAGACGGTGGGCCCGCAGGTCTCGGGTGAGTTGACCACCAAGGGCGTCACCGCGGTCGTCGTCGCCCTGGTCGCGATCCTGATCTACGTCTGGTTCCGCTTCGAGTGGCAGTTCGCGCTCGCTGCCATCACCACGACTACCCACGACGTCATCATGACCATCGGGTTGTTCTCGTTCGTCGGCATCGAATTCAACATCTCGTCGATCGCGGCCGTGCTGACGCTCGTCGGCCTCAGTCTCAACGAGACCGTCGTCATCTCCGACCGCGTCCGCGAGAACCTGCGCAAGTACAAGAAGATGGCGCTGCCCGAGCTGATCGACTTGTCGATCAACCAGACCATCGTGCGAACGTCGCTGACGCAGTTCACCATCCTTCTGGCGCTGTTCCCGCTGGTGTTCTTCGGCGGCGAATCCATCCGCGGCTTCACCATCGCCATGACGTTCGGGTCGATCTTCGGCATGTATTCGTCGGTGCTGATCGGCGGCCCGATCCTGATCTTCTTCGGGCTCAAGGCGCGCGGCGAAACTGCCGCCGACAAGAAGGCGGCCAAGATCCCCAAGCGCGCTGACGGCGCGGCCGTGTGAGCTGACATGGCCGAGCCGGGGCAGGGGTTCTACCCGCACCAGGCGGCGATCGAGGGCTACGGTAATGGCGGCTTCCGCTTCGCCGGCATGAGCCATCGCGGCTCGCTGCTCTGCCTGCCGACCGGTATGCACAAATGGGACGTCACGACCCCCGCGGGGATCACCGCGCACAACCTCCAGCCGGTATTCGACGCCGCCGACCAGATCGACGTTCTTCTGGTCGGGCTGGGGACCGAGATCACCGGCTTCGACAAGGCGCTGCGCTCAAGCCTGCGCGAGCGCGGCATCATCGTCGAAGCGGTCGCGACCGGTGGCGCGGTCCGCACCTACAATATCCTGCTCGGGGAAAGTCGCGCCGTCGGAGCGGCGCTGATCGCCGTCGAGACGTCGCGGTGAAGCCCGACAGCGCGGCCTACGCGGCGCAATTCCTCCGCGACACCGACCGCGATCGCTATCTGGCGACTCTCGTCGTGCCGGAGGGCATGCGCGAAGCGATCACCGCGCTCTATGCCTTCAATGCGGAAATCGCGGTAATTCCCGAGCGCGCCCGCGAGCCGGCAGCTGGCGAAATCCGTTTGCGCTGGTGGCTCGATGCACTTGCCGGCGAGGGCCACGGCGATGTCCGCGCCAATCCGATCGCCGACCCATTGCTCTCGACGATCGACGAGTACCGGCTTCCGGCGACCGCCTTCAGCCGCCTCCTCGAAGCCCGCCGCTTCGACCTCTACAACGACCCGATGCCAGATATCGCGACGTTCGAGGGCTATGCCGGCGAAACTGTATCGGCGCTCTACCAGCTGGCGGCGATGATCCTCAATGGCGGCAAAGCCATCGATACCGGCGACGCGGCCGGCCATCTTGGCGTCGCGCACGCGATGATCGGCCACCTGCGCGCCTTCGGTTACAACGCCGCGCGCGGCCGCATCTTCCTGCCATGGCAGGTCTTTGCGACGTGCGGTGTCAAGGAGTCCGACGTGCTTGCGGGCCAGCCGAACGAGGGCCTCGCCGTCGCGCTGACCCGCATCGCCGAGCTCGCGGCCGAGCACCTCCGCAAGGCCGAAGCCGCGATCACCGCATTGCCGCGCGAGTTGTGGCCGGCGTTCGCGCCGATTGCCGTGCTCAAAGCCCAGCTCAGAACCGTCGCGTTCGATGCTCCGTTCCAGCCGCCGCTCGACTGGCCGGATTGGCGCAAGATCGCCGCGCTCTGGTGGTGGACCGTTCGCGGCCGCTAGGCCCAGCCCGCGATGTCGGCGAGCGCCCGATCGCTCATCGCCTTGCGCTTGGCCATTGCTTTCTCCGGTCCCCGCCAGCGGCCCGCGCCCTCGGGCTTGGTCACGGTCACCGGCGGCAGCAGGCCGAAATTGACGTTCATCGGCTGGAAGCTGCGCGGTCCGGGCTCGTCCTCGGCCCCGATATGGCCGCCGGTGATGTGGTCGATCAGCGCGCCGAGCGCCGTCGTCGGTCCCGGCGCCTCGAGCGTCTCTCCGCGCGCGGTTGCAGCCGCCATCCGCCCCGCGATCAGCCCGATCGCGGCGCTTTCGACATAGCCCTCGACCCCGGTGATCTGCCCGGCGAACCGCAGCCGTGGCTCAACCTTCAGGCGAAGCTGCCGGTCGAGAACCTTGGGCGAGTTGAGGAAGGTATTGTGGTGGAGCCCGCCCAGCCGCGCAAACTGCGCGTTCTCGAGGCCAGGTATCAGCCGGAAGATCTCGGCCTGCCGCCCGTATTTGAGCTTGGTCTGGAACCCGACCATGTTCCACAGCGTGCCCAGCGCATTGTCCTGCCGCAGCTGTACGATGGCGTGGGGCTTCTTGCCCGGCGCGCGGGGATTGGTCAGCCCCACCGGCTTCAGCGGTCCCCAGCGCAGCGTCTCGCGCCCGCGCTCCGCCATCACCTCGACTGGCAGGCAGCCGTCGAAATAGGGCACGTTCTCCCACTCGTGAAAGACGTGCTTTTCGCCCGCGAGCAGCGCGTCGACGAAGCGGTTGTACTGGTCCTCGTCCATAGGGCAGTTGAGATAGTCCGCCCCCGTACCGCCCGGACCGGCCTTGTCGTAGCGCGATTGCCGCCATGCAATGTCCATGTCGATCGACTCGCCATGGACGATCGGCGCGATCGCATCGAAGAACGCCAGTTCCTCTTCGCCCGTCAGCCGCTGGATCGCTTCGGCCAGCGGCCGCGAGGTCAGCGGACCCGTCGCGACGATGACGTTCGCCCACTCGGCCGGCGGCAGGCCGGCAATCTCGCCGAACTCGACGGTGATGTTCGCGTGCCCCCCCACCGCCGCGGTCACCGCCTCCGAAAATCCCACCCGGTCCACCGCCAGCGCGCCGCCAGCCGGCAGCTTGTGCGCGTCCGCGATCCGAATGATCAGCGAGCCGCACCGCCGCATCTCCTCGTGCAGCAGCCCGACGGCATTGTGCTGGTGATCGTCCGACCGGAACGAGTTCGAGCACACCAGCTCGGCAAATCCGCCGGTGAGGTGCGCCTCGGTCAGCTTTTGCGGCCGCATTTCGTGCAGCACGACCTGCGTCCCCGCTTCCGCCGCCTGCCAGGCGGCTTCCGAGCCCGCGAGGCCCGCGCCGATCACGTGAATGGGTTGAGTTGGCATGGCCGGCGTCCTAACAGCCGGTAGCAAAGCCCGCAACGAGGAGCGCACCGTGACCATCACCATCTGGGGCCGGCTCAATTCGATCAATGTGCAGAAGCCGATCTGGGCGCTTGAGGAGCTCGGGCTCGCCTACGAGCACATCCCGCTTGGCGGCGGCTTCGGTGGCCTCACCGATCCGGCCTATCGGGCGCTCAATCCGAACGTGCGCGTCCCTACTCTCAAGGACGGCGTGACAATCGTCTGGGAAAGCCATGCGATTCTGCGCTACCTCGCGGCCGAATACGGCTCCGGCACGCTCTGGCCCACCGACGCGCGGCAGCGTGCCGCCGCCGACCAATGGGTGGACTGGACGGCGACGACCTTCCAGGCGGGGTGGCTAAGAGTCTTCGAATCGGTTGTTCGGGTGCCCGAATCCAAGCGTGACTCGACGGTGATTGCGCAGGCCATGGACGACGCCAACCGGCTGTTTCGCATGCTCGATGCAGCGCTCGCCGATCGCCAATTCCTCGCAGGGGACCGGCTGACCTACGGCGATATTCCCGCAGGCGTGGCGATGTATCGCTGGATGACCATGCCGATAGAGCGGCAGTCGATGCCCAGTCTCGAAGCCTGGTATCGCCGGCTCGACGCGCGCCCGGCGTTCAAGAAGGCCGTCTGTGTCAGCTACGCCGACATGTTCGGGGTGCCCGTGCCGCCAGCGCCGCGCTGAGGGCCGAAAAGCAAAACGCTCGCTACCTGTTCAGGAAGCGAGCGTTCGGATTGCCGTGATACGGCCTGATGTCGTGCAGCCCTTAGAAGGTGCGGACATGGTCGCGCGCGATCTTGCTGATGTCGGCACGCGAAATGCCAAGGTCGTTCAACTGGCGGTTGTCGAGAGCGGCAAGCTCACGAACGGTCTGCTGGTAAGCCTGCCAGCGCTTGAGAGTCTGACGAATACCCATGATCTAGTCTCCTTCTGTCTGCGGCCTTCTGTCGGCCACGAGTGATAGATAGCCCCGGGGGTGCGTCGGGAGCAGGGGTCGATTGGTCAGAACAGGCTCACAGAAAACGCATGGCTCATTTTGACCTGCGTTCACCCCGAATTAAGACTCGCGTGGACGCGGCCGCCGGACACAACCCGGCGGCCAGATTGCTCATTGCTAGCGGTGCGGATCGAACAGCCCGCGGGTCATCTTGGCGAAATCCGGGCGGGAAAGGCCCAAAAGATCGACATTTCGCCGGGGCGGAGCCCCTGTTTCCCGCAAGGTCTGCTTGATGTCCACCAGCGGCTGCTGACGCCAAACGGCACGGACAAACACCTCGCAAGCTCCTTTTCTGGGTGCAGGACGAGGGAAGATCGTCTGATTTGCCGTGTCGTTCCACCCGGCAAGGGGCATCCGGGTCATGCAGAATCAGCATGGCTTTGTCGTCTGGCCGTCAAAGTCCGCGTGAATCGGCCAGCGCGAGAACCCCTTCGTGACCGAACGGCGCCTTTTGCGCCCCATCCATGGCCTTGCGCAGGTGAGCACGATCCGCCCCTCCCTCAATGATCCCGCGGGGGGCGGCCTTCTCAGCATATACGGCAACTTCTGCTAGCAGGCTCGTCGGAGGCGAGGCCGGAGTAGGGCCCGCCGGCCGTCAGTTGTCCGTTGGTTCCGTGGAGGGCGCTTCGGGGTCAGCCGCCTTCGGGCGACGCAACCCCTTCTTCGCGCTCTTGCTGCCTCCGGCTCTTCCGGCCTTGACCCGGTCGTAGGCATCGAGAGCCTCGATGCGCATTTCGTCTGCGGCCACCTGGCCCTGCAGCTCCGTGATCCTCTCCTTGGCCTCGGCGATGAGACCCACCAGGCGCATGCGCTCGTGTTGAACGGCTTGATCGAACTCGGACATGGATCCGCCCTCCCTTTGCCGAAGGGCTAGGGCGAGTCTGAGGTGAAATAGAGGCTCGACCGCTACCTATTCCGCCGCCTGCCGCGCCGGCCGTTTCTTTGCGGGCCGCCGCGCCATGACCTCTTTCAGGAACTGCCCGGTATAGCTGCGCTTGTTGTCGACGATATCCTCGGGTGTGCCGACCCCCACGACTTCGCCGCCGCCGTCTCCGCCTTCCGGGCCCATATCAATGATCCAGTCGGCGGTCTTGATGACCTCGAGATTGTGCTCGATCACCACCACCGTATTGCCGTTGTCGACCAGCTCATGCAGCACCTCGAGCAGCTTGGCGATGTCGTGGAAGTGCAGCCCCGTCGTGGGCTCATCCAGCATGTAGAGCGTGCGGCCGGTCGCACGCTTGCTCAGCTCCTTGGAGAGCTTCACGCGCTGCGCCTCGCCGCCCGACAGCGTCGTCGCCGGCTGTCCGACCTTCACATAGCCGAGCCCGACACGCTGCAGCGTCGCGAATTTCTCACGGATCGAGGGCACCGCGGCGAAGAACTCCGTCGCCTCGTCGATGGTCATGTCGAGCACGTCGGCGATCGACTTGCCCTTGAACTGCACTTCGAGCGTCTCGCGATTGTAGCGATGGCCGTTGCACACCTCGCAGGTCACATAGACGTCGGGCAGGAAGTGCATCTCGATCTTGATGACGCCGTCGCCCTCGCACTTTTCGCAGCGCCCGCCCTTGACGTTGAACGAGAACCGCCCCGGGCCGTAGCCGCGCGCCTTGGCCTCGGGCAGGCCCGCGAACCACTCGCGCAGCGGTCCGAACGCGCCGGTATAGGTCGCGGGGTTCGAACGGGGTGTGCGGCCGATCGGGGACTGGTCGATGTCGATGATCTTGTCGAGGAATTCGAGGCCGGTGAGGTGATTGTGCGGGGCAGGGATCACCCGCGCGCCGTTCAGCCGCCGCGCCATCGCCTGGTAAAGCGTATCGACCATCAGCGTCGACTTGCCGCCGCCTGACACCCCGGTGATCGCCACGAACAGCCCGAGCGGCACATCGACCGAGACGTTTTTGAGATTGTTGCCGGTAGCGCCGTCGAGATGGATCTTCTTGCCCTTCTGCGCCACCCGCCGCTCGACCGGCGTCGGGATCTGCAGCTTGCCGCTGAGGTACTGCCCGGTGATCGACTCCTTGCTCTTGAGGATGTCGTCGGGCGTGCCCTCGGCGATGATGCTCCCGCCGTTGACGCCCGCCCCCGGGCCGATATCGACCACATAGTCGGCGGTGAGGATCGCGTCCTCGTCGTGCTCGACGACGATCACCGTGTTGCCGATGTCGCGCAGCCGCTTCAGCGTCTCGATCAGCCGCGCATTGTCGCGCTGGTGCAGCCCGATCGAAGGCTCGTCGAGCACGTAAAGCACGCCGGTCAGCCCCGAGCCGATCTGGCTCGCAAGCCGGATGCGCTGGCTCTCGCCGCCTGACAGTGAGCCGGAGTTGCGGCTCAGCGTGAGGTAGTCGAGCCCGACATCGTTGAGAAAGCCAAGCCGCTCGCGGATCTCCTTGAAGATGCGCTCGCCGATCTGGTTCTGCTGCGCGCTGAGTTTCGGCGGCAGCGCCTCGAACCATCCCGCCGCGGCGTGGATCGACATCTCGCTGACCTGCGCGATGTGGAGCCCGTCGATCTTGACCGCCAGCGCCTCCGGCTTCAGCCGCCAGCCGCCGCAGGCGAGGCAGGGCTTCGATGACATGTAGCGCTCGATTTCCTCGCGCATGCCGGCGCTCTCGGTCTCCTTGTAACGCCGTTCCAGATTGCCGATGACACCCTCGAACGGCTTCTTGGTCTTGTAGGTTCTGAGTCCGTCGTCATAGGTGAACTGAATGTCGGTCTTGCCGGTGCCGAACAGCACCGCGTCCTGCACCTCTTTGCTGAGCTCTTCCCAGGCCGTGCCGGTCGAGGCGCCGAAATGCTTGGTTACCGCCTGCAGCGTCTGCTGATAGTAGGGCGCGCTCGTCTTGCTCCACGGCAGGATGGCGCCGTCGCGCAGGCTCAGCGTGCCATCGGGCACGATCAGATCGGGGTCGATCTTCTGCTCGGTGCCGAGGCCATCGCAGACCGGGCAGGCGCCGAACGGGTTGTTGAACGAGAACAGCCGCGGCTCGATCTCGGGGATGGTGAACCCCGAGATCGGATCGGCGAACTTCTCGGAAAAGATCAGCCGCTTCGCTTCGCCCTGGTCGTCCTTCTCGTCCGCGAACTCCGCGAACGCCACCCCATCGGCGAGCTTCAGCGCCGTCTCGAAACTCTCGGCCAGGCGCGGCCCGATATCGGGCCCGACCACGATGCGGTCGACCACCACTTCGAGCGTGTGCTTGATCTTCTTGTCGAGGGCAGGGGCATCCTCGATGTCCCAGAATTCGCCGTCGATCTTGATGCGCTGGAAACCCTTGCGCATGAGCTCGTTCAGCTCGCGCTTGTATTCGCCCTTGCGGCCGCGCGCCACCGGCGCCAGCAGGAAGAGCCGCGTGCCCTCGGGCTGCGCCAGCACGATGTCGACCATCTGGCTTACCGTCTGGCTCTGGATCGGCAACCCCGTCGTCGGCGAATACGGGATGCCCACGCGCGCGAACAGCAGCCGCAAATAGTCGTAGATCTCGGTGACCGTGCCCACCGTCGAGCGCGGATTGCGCGAGGTCGTCTTCTGCTCGATCGAGATGGCCGGGCTGAGCCCGTCGATCTGCTCGACGTCGGGCTTCTGCATCATCTCGAGGAACTGCCGGGCATAGGCGCTGAGCGACTCCACATAGCGCCGCTGCCCCTCGGCATAGATCGTGTCGAACGCCAGCGAGGATTTGCCCGAGCCGCTCAGCCCCGTCATCACGATCAGCTTGTCGCGCGGCAGCCTGAGGTCGATGTTCTTTAGGTTGTGCTCCTTGGCCCCCCGGATGACGATTTCACGGTTGGCGGCGGGCGCGGACTTGGCGGGCATCGGACATCCATGGACGGCAGGCGGCGACCGTAGGAGCGCGGCGCGCCAGCTTCTGTCAGTGTTTCAATGGGGGCGGATGCGTCACAGATAGGAAGGAGCCGCCGCACCCGCAAGCTAACCACGGCGCGGCGGGAGTGTCATCTCACGGGTCGCCGGACCAGCAAGAACATAAGCGGAACGGAACAGAGTCGGTCAAGAGGCCGGCGCGCGTGTTTACGCAGCCGTTCTCTTCTGTCGCGTCGCAGAGCCAATCAGAACGTCAGCCGGCAGGTGCCACGCCGAACTGATCCGCCTGATCATGTCGAGAGAGAGCTGACGCTGACCGCTCAGAATTTCGGAGGCACGGGATTTGGATCCAAGAATCTCGGCCATGTCACGTTGCGTGAACCCCCGCATCGCCATGAATTCCTGCAGCGCCTCGAGGGGAGTCGGAGCGTCGATGGGCCAGTTACGGTTCTCGTAAGCCTCGACCAGATCAGCAAGCACCTCGAAGCGGTCGCCTTCCGGCGTCCCCGGCTCCGGCTGATTGTTGAAGTACTGTTCGACCTCGGCGAGGGCCCATTGATAATCGGCTTCGGTCTTGATCGGTCGAATGTCCATCACACTGTCTCCGGGTCGATCCTGTCGTAGTCCTTCTGGGTGCCGACGAACTTGATGAGCACCCGACCGAACGGGTAGGCGACGTGGACGACGAGGCGATATTTGTTGCCGCCCACGTCGAAGATGAGGCGGTTGTCTCCGACGAAGTCGACCGCTGTTCCGAACTCACGCTTCACGTCGGAAGGCCCGGTCCACGTCGACTTTGCCACGATGTCGTACCAGGACCGAAGTGGGCGATGCGCCGTGGGATGCCTTTCCCAGAACGCCCGAAGCGTCGCCTTCGTGATAATGCGCACCAAGCCGCATACCATGTTCCCAAAATGGGAACAAGACCTACGCCACATCCCCCAAATACATCCCCTTACGCTTCAGATACGCCACCTCGTCCGGGCTCGCGAGCTCGCGGTCCCAGCGCGACAGGTCCTGCTCCATATACTTGAAGAACGGCGGCCCGAGCGCCGCAAACAGGATCATCGCCATATAGCCGTGGCGCAGGGTGACGGCTTGCTCGTCGGTCGATTGCTCGAGCTCCCAATAGCGCCGCGTCGCGATGGCGTGGTGGTTGGAGTGAAGCATCAGGTTGTAGAAAAATCCGGTCGAAACGCGCCGGTGGCTGTCCCAAGAATGGCGCGCCTCGACCCGCGTGCCCGGAATGCGCACCAGCCCGTAATGCTCGATGTAGTTGACCACCTCGAGATAGATCTTGCCGATGAAGCCGGCATACGCGCACCACAAAATGCCCCACGGCCCGAGGAACGCCACGTACATCGCCAGCACCGCCAGCGTCATCAGCTGGCCGCGCCAGAAGCGGTTGGTCCACGGCGTGTTCGGCAGGCCCTTCCGCTTCAGCCGGTCGTCCTCGAAGCGCTTGCCCGAGAGCCACTGGCCGATGGTCGAGGTGAACACGAACTTGACGATGTACATGCCGCGCGGCGCGGTGGCCGGGTCGAGTTCGGTGCCCACGTTCTTGTGGTGGCCATAGACATGCTCGATGGCAAAGCCGGTGTCCCAGGTGAAGGCGAGGAGCCAGCGCCCGACCAGCCGGTCGAACGGCTTGTCCATGCGGTGGATCAGCTCGTGCGCGACGTTCACGCCGGCCGCGCCGTAATACATGCCGAGGCTCACCCACGCGCCCTGGCCGAAAATCAGGCCGCTCTGGAAGCCGGCGGTGTTGGCCCGCGCCGCCACCGGATCGAACCCGAAGGCGCGGAACACCGCGTCGAGCCACGGCCAGCCCGTCGCCGACACCACGTTGAACGTGACCAGCGTCAGGATGACCAGCAGCGGCAGCGTGATGTACAGCATCAGCTGCATGTACCAGACCGGCGGCATGTCCTCCTTGGCGCCCGCGTCGCCGAACAGCTCGTCGACGAAACCGTAGAGCACGAAGGAGAGGGCGATCCCCGTCAGCACGAACGGGCCGCCCAGCGCCATGCCCGCCATGCCGAGCAGGATGAACAGGTTCATCAGCGAATAGCGCACCGTGTTGGCGGCGCGCGTCGCGAGCACCATACGGCGCGGGCGTGGCGGTTGTGCCACGCGGCTCTCGGGGAGGGTCTCGGTCATGCCTTCATCCTTGGAGCGGGAGCCTAGGCGATCCGCCAGGTTGCCTCAATATTAGAGGATCGGGGCGGAGGCGAGGCAATTCCACCCGGACCCTCAACAGCTTGGGCAGCAGGCTTAATCCTGCCTGGCGGTCCGCAGCTGGATCACCGGCGCGTTCCGGTAGACCAGCTGCACGACCGTGTAGTGCCGCGCCAGCAGGGCATCCAGCAGGCTCGGCAGCATCAGGGCCGTCCGCTGGTGAATGTCGTGCATCAGGATAATGCCGTGCCCCGTGCGGTCGAGCTCGCGCAGGATGCGACGGAGCAGGAAATCCGGGCTGGTCGTGAAGTAATCGTCGCTGTCCATCTGCGCGCCGATCGGGATGTAGCTGTCCTGCTCGATCGCCGTACGGATGACGGCAGTCTGCGCCAGATACGGGAAGCGGAAGAACGGCGAGGGCGAGCCGCCGATTGGCGACAGCGCCGTCTGCACTGCCTGCGCGCCGCGCGTCACCTCGCCCAGCGCATCGGCTTCGCTGAGCTTGGACAGGTCCTTGTGGTCGAAGGTGTGCGAGCCGATGGTCTCGCCCGCGAGATAGACCGATTGCGCCACCGCGGAATGGGCCAGGGCCATCTGGCCGATCATGAAGAAGGTGGCTTTGACCCCGTAGGCGTTGAGCGTCTTGAGGATCGAGTCCGTGGTGCCAGGCCGCGGGCCGTCGTCGAAGGTGAGGATGACCTCGCCCGGATTGAGGCTGATATCGGTGATCGAGCTGACGGCCAGCACGCGCCCCGTGAGCGCCGAGGACCCGTCGGCGTTTAGCGTGGGCGGCAACGGCGCCGGCAATGCCGCCGGCGGTTCGGGCTTGCTCGGATCGACGTCTGCGGCGACCGCAGGCCCAATCAGCAATGCCGCAAACAGCACCGCCGCCACGACTTTCGACATCGTCTGCCCCACTCTTGCCCCAGCCTTAGCGCGGTATGGTTAATGCGCTGTTTCAGCACTCGCTTGACGCGCTGCCGACGCAGGAACATAACACGAACAGATGGGCGCCGCAGCTGTGGGCAAAAGCGAGAAAAGCGCCGACTTGGCGGCCTTCGCAGCGGTAGACTGGCAAAAGCCCCTCAGCGGGAACAGTGAAGGACGAGAGCGATGGCAGGCAGTGTGAACAAGGTCATTTTGGTGGGCAATCTGGGCGCCGACCCGGAGGTCCGTACGCTCCCCAGCGGCAACAAAGTGGTGAACCTGTCGGTCGCGACCTCCGACAGTTGGCGCGACAAGAATTCCGGCGAGCGCAAGGAAAAGACCGAGTGGCACCGCGTGGTGATCTTCTCGGAGGGCCTCGCGCGGGTCGCCGAGCAATATCTGCGCAAGGGCAGCAAGGTCTATATCGAGGGCGCGCTGCAGACCCGCAAGTGGCAGGACCAGTCCGGGCAGGACAAATACTCGACCGAGGTGGTGCTCCAGGGCTTCAACTCGACCCTCACCATGCTCGATGGCCGCGGCGAAAATGCCGAGGGCGGCGCGATGGGCTTTTCCGGCCCGCCGGCGGCGCGCTCTGAAGGGCGTCGCCCGTCGGCTTCGGCGCCCGCCTTCGAGCCAGGCGGGGCGGACGACGACATCCCGTTCTGACCCGGCAAACGAAAAGGGCGGCCAGTGGCCGCCCTTGAACTCGATGGATCGAGCCGATCAGCTCTTCGCGAACGGGATGCTGGCGTCGACCTTGTAGCCGGTCTTGTTGAACACCGCGTGGAAATCCACGGTGATTGCCGGGCCCGAGAGCAGCACCTTGGCCGAGATGCTCACGTCGTTGCCCTCATTGTCATTGGCGCGTTGCTGCAGGTCGAACGCGACGTCCGAGCCGTGGCGCTGGCCGATGGCGACGCCATTGAAGCCGCCAATGCCCGACGTCATGGCCGCCTCGTAGTGGTTCTTGTCGGCGATCCAGGCGATTGTGCCGTAGATGGCGATCTGGGCGCCGGCGAGCGAGCAGCGGCCGTTGTAATTGATCTTGTCACCATTGCCCTTCACGAGCTCCATCTTGCAGGTGACGTCTTCCTTCTGGTCGCCCTTGAGCGTGCCCTTGCCCGACCAGGTGCCGATATAGGTCGAGAGCACGGTCATTTCGGGCGTAGCCGCAAAGGCGGGCAGCAAAGTCGAGGCCACCAGGACGGCGCCGAGCACGGTCGCGCGCGAAAGGGGTCCGAACAGCGTCATGTGTGTACCGCCTCCCAGCGGCTGCGAGAATCGCCCCCCGGCGATCGATCGGGCGGGATGAATATAGTACCTGTCAAAGGTGCGCGAGGGTTATCACAAACGATGGTGCAAACAAGGCGATTTGCCGGCTTTGCGGCCGGTTTCGGGCGCCTCCGGCAGATTTCCGCCGACCGTTGCCGCGAACCCACTCCTGTGGCGCCGGGGCTCGAAATCCGGCCGGTTTCGCCCTACATCGAATGCGGTGGATGACCCGGCCGGCGGTGCTCGCCGGCAGCACGGCCGATTAGGCGCCGGGCGGGGAATCGACTAGACCAAACCAGTTCAAATCGACAGCAAATAGAGCCTTTGGCCGACACTCCCGAAACCGGCGCGCCGCCGCCGCCTCCGTCCGATATCGCCCCGATCTCGATCACCGACGAAATGCGTCGGTCGTACCTCGATTACGCCATGAGCGTGATCGTCAGCCGGGCGCTCCCCGACGTGCGCGACGGCATGAAACCGGTGCACCGCCGCATCCTGTTTTCGATGCACGAGCAGAACTTCACCTGGAACCGGCCGTACCACAAATCGGCAACCGTCGTCGGCGACGTCATCGGTAAGTATCACCCGCACGGCGACCAGGCGGTCTACATGTCGCTGGTCCGCATGGCCCAGGATTTTTCGATGCGCCAGCTGCTCATCGACGGGCAGGGGAACTTCGGCTCGATCGACGGCGATATGCCGGCCGCCATGCGCTACACCGAAGTGCGCATGGAAAAGATCACCGGCTCGCTGCTCGACGACCTCGAGAACGAGACCGTCGACTTCCGCGAGAATTATGACGGCTCGCGCGAGGAGCCGACGGTGCTGCCGGCGCGCTTCCCCAATCTGCTGGTCAATGGCGGCGGCGGCATCGCCGTGGGCATGGCGACCAACATCCCGAGCCACAATCTGGGCGAGGTGATCGACGCGACCCTGCTCGTTCTCGACAAGCCCGAGGCGACCGTCACCGAGATTATGCAGGTGCTGCCCGGTCCCGATTTCCCGACGGCCGGGATCATCCTCGGTCGCGCCGGCATCCGCTCCGCCTACGAGACCGGCCGCGGCTCCGTGCTCATCCGCGGCAAGACCTCGGTCGAGGATATGCGCGGCGGCCGAGAGGCCATCATCGTGCACGAGATCCCGTATCAGGTGAACAAGTCGCTGATGATCGAGCGCATGGCCGAGCTCGTCCGCGACAAGCGCATCGAGGGCATCTCCGACATTCGCGACGAGTCCGATCGCCACGGCATCCGCGTGGTGATCGAGCTCAAGCGCGACGCCGTCCCCGACGTGGTGCTCAATCAGCTCTATCGCTTCACGCCGCTGCAGACTTCGTTCGGCTGCAATTTCGTTGCGCTCCACGGTGGCAAGCCCGAGCTCACCGGGCTGGTCCCGATGCTGCGCGCCTTCGTCGACTTCCGCGAGGAAGTCGTCACCCGCCGCACCCGCTTCCAGCTCGGCAAGGCGCGCGATCGCGCCCACGTGCTGGTCGGTCTCGCCGTCGCCGTCGCCAATATCGACGACGTCATCGCCCTGATCCGCCGCGCCCCCGATCCGGGCTCCGCCCGCGAGCAGTTGATGGCGCGCGACTGGCCGGCGCGCGACGTCGCCCCGCTGATCGCGCTGATCGACGACCCGCGCCACAAGATGGCCGACGACGGCACCTTCCGCCTCAGCGACGAGCAGGCCCGCGCGATCCTGGCGCTGACCCTGAGCCGGCTGACCGGCCTCGGCCGCGACGAGATCGGCGACGAGCTCAACGGGCTGGGCAGCGACATCACCGACCTGCTCGATATCCTGCGCTCGCGCGAGCGCATCCAGAACATCGTTCGGGACGAGCTCAAGGCCATCCGCGACGAGTTCGCGACCCCGCGCATGACGGTGATCGACGACGTCGCCGGCGACTTCGAGGACGAAGACCTGATCGCCCGCGAGGATATGGTGGTGACCGTCACCCACGGCGGCTACATCAAGCGCGTGCCGCTCAGCGCCTACCGCGCGCAGAAGCGCGGCGGCAAGGGCCGCTCGGGCATGGCCACGCGCGACGAGGACTTCGTCACCCGCCTGTTCGTCGCCAACACCCACACCCCGGTGCTGTTCTTCTCGTCCGCCGGGCAGGTCTACAAGCTCAAGGTCTGGCGGCTGCCGATCGCCGAGCCGCAGGGCAGGGGCCGCGCCCTCGTCAACATGCTGCCGCTCGAAGCCGGCGAGCGCATCACCTCGATCATGCCGCTGCCCGAGGACGAAGCGGACTGGAAGAAGCTCGACATCATGTTCGCGACGGTGCGCGGCAACGTGCGGCGCAACTCGCTGGCCGATTTCGTCGACATCAACAAGAACGGCAAGATCGCCATGAAGCTCAGCGAGGGCGACCATCTGGTCGACGTCGCCACCTGCGCGGCGAGCGACGACGTGCTGCTGACGACGGCGCTGGGCCAGGCCATCCGCTTTGCGGTGGACGAGGTGCGCGTCTTCAAGGGCCGCGATTCCGATGGCGTGCGCGGCATCGCGCTAGCCGAGGGCGATCGCGTCATCTCGATGGCGATCATCCACCACTTCGAGGCGGATTCGGCCGAACGGTCGGCCTACCTCAAGGTCAGCCGCGCCGTGCGCGGGGAAGGCGAGAGCGAAGAAACCGCGCCCGACGATCTCGAAGATACGGGCACGGGCGAACTCAGCCAGGAACGCTACGCCGCCATGAGCGCGGCCGAGCAGTTCATCCTCACCGTGTCCGAAAACGGCTACGGCAAGCGCACCTCCAGCCACGAGTACCGCACCACCGGCCGCGGCGGCAAAGGCATCGTCGCCATGGCCGTCAACAGCCGCAACGGCGCTCTGGTCGCGAGCTTCCCCGTCGCCGAGGAAGACCAGATCATGCTCATCACCGACGCCGGCCAGACCATCCGCCTGCCGGTCGGCGGCGACAAGCCGATCCGGATCGTCGGCCGCTCCTCGCAGGGCGTGACCGTGCTGAACACCGCCGAGGGCGAGAAGGTCGTGTCGGTCGAACGCATCAGCGAGAGCGAAGGCGAAGCGGACGCCGAGGGCGAGGCTGGCGTCGACGAGTGATACGAGGGGCGACGCCCTCACGCCCATCCACCCAGGTCATTCCCGCGAAAGCGGGAATCTCCGTTTCGACACACCCACCCAGTGCCGACAGATCGCCAACTGGGATTCCCGATTCAGGGAATGACCCTGTGATGGGTTGAAGCATTCACGGGGATGAGACGACCGCCGTTGCTATCCCCGCGCCCTCGACCAGCTTCCGTCGAGCATTCGGCCCGGTGAGGAAGAGCCCTCATAGCTCGGCCGTGCCTCCCCAGTGTTATTTCGGCTGGAGCAGCGCGAGGAAGGCGCTCTTGTCGAGATACTTGGAGTAGCCGGACATAGCGGCCACCACTTCGGGTGACCCTATCACTTCCCGCGCCGCCGCCCCACCCAATGCTTGAAACGCCGTCTGGATGGCGATTGAGGGGTTGTTGCTACTGGTCACCGCTGCTTTCGTCTGCTCGGCGCAGCGGTTGGTGAGGAGGTCCGTGACGAGCTTTGCAACGTCGCGGTTAGCCTGATCCATTTTGCTCGCGTCTACGGTGACCGCGTCTTGAACCGCGGGATGGCTGGCGAACGCCAACGTCATCCACCGAACCAATAGTACGCGCTCATCCCCAGTGGTTCGCCCCACAAGACACTGGCTGAGGGCGTCACCAGTCGATTGCGCGAAGGCGGGCATGGGGGTGAAGAAGATGATCGCGCATGTTGCGATAAGCGCGCCCAAACTACGAACGGAAGCCATCGAAATTTCTCCAAGATGCAAAAGCCGATACGACTGAAAATTCGGAATGCGGCTTATACCGGTCGCCACGCTTGATAACCGTCACATGCAGCGGGAGACCCTGTAAAGTGGTGGTCGCGATGCGATGAGCAGGCCAACCTGCATCGGAGCGCTCTCCGCGGCGGGGTGCCCGCTGTTGTTATCCTTGCACCGTGGGGCTGATTTCTGCATTGCTGGGCGCCAATGTTCTCGCTCACCACCCTCGTCCCCTATGTCGGCGCCTGCATCATCCTCGCGATCGTGCCGGGCCCGACCGTCACTGTCATTCTCGCCAACGCGCTGCGTTCGGGAACGCTGGCGGGCCTGTCGATCGTCGCGGGTACCCAGGCGGGCCTCGTCACCATGATCGTAGTCGTGGCGCTAGGCCTCCAGGCCGTCATGGGCTTCATGGCCTTCGCCTTCGATTGGATCAAGCTCGCCGGCGCCGCCTATCTCGTTTGGCTCGGCTTCAACATGCTGCGCAGCAAGGGCGATCTTGGCGAGGCCACGGCCGGCGCCGCCAAATCCTACCGGCGGCTGATGCTCGACGGCTTCCTCGTGATCTGGTCGAACCCCAAGGCGCTGATCTTTCTCGGCGCGTTTCTTCCGCAATTCGTCAGCAAGGAAAGCGCTACCGCCCCGCAGGTCGCCGTCCTGGGCCTGCTGTTCATGCTCGTCGCCGGGCTCTCGGACTCGGTCTACGCCGTGCTTGGCGGACGAGCGCGGGCACTGATGACGCGCGCCCGCATCCGGCTTCTAAGCCGGATCTCCGGCGCAATCCTGATGTGCGGCGGCGTCTGGCTGGCGCTGGTGCGAAAGGCCTGAGAGCAGCGGACGTGAGCGCACTGGCCAGGTCGGCGGCCGCTGGCTAAGGAAAGCTGGCCCACAGCGAGTCCGCCTTGCCCGACTTTCCGACCCTTGCAACGTTCTTCGTCGCGGCCGTCGCGATTTGCATCCTGCCCGGATCGGCCGTCTCCGCGATTATCGGCGCGGGCCTGGCACGCGGCTTCAAGGCCGCGCTGGCGACGGAAATCGGCGTTCAGATCGGGCGTTTCGCCATGGTGTTGCTGGTGGCGCTGGCGCTCGAACTGGTGCGCACGGTCATCAACGTGGCTTTCGACTGGATCAAGTATGCGGGCGCCGCCTACCTCCTCTATCTCGGGCTGCGGTTTCTGTTCCGCGGCGGCGTGCTGACCGTCGGCACGGACAAGGAGCGAAGTCTGCTCCGGCACGTGCTTTCGGGCTTCGTCGTCACCTGGACCAACCCCAAGGCATTCCTGTTCTTCGGCGCCTTCCTGCCGCAGTTCGTCAATCCGACCCTGCCGGCGCTTCCCCAGGTGATGTTCTACGGGCTGCTCGAGATGGCGATCGCCGCGGTCACCGACACCGGTTACGCCTTGCTCGCCGTGTTCGCCCGCGACCGGCTCGGCGGTGGTGGCGCCCGCTGGCTCAACCGCATTTCGGGCACCGTCCTTGTCTGTGCGGCCGTCTGGCTGGCGATCCAGCACCGTTAGGGACGCTCTGCGGCGGCGCTTGCGTTGCGCCGGAGCGCGTGACAAAAACCGGCCGCCCGGCGATTTGAGGCGAGGCGGGCGCCAATGACCCAGCTCGTGGGCTTTTATCCCGGCTCGTTCGACCCGCTGACCAATGGGCACCTCGACGTTATCGAGCGCGCCTGCAAGCTGGTCGATACCCTCGTCGTTGGCGTCGGCACGCACCACTCCAAAAAGCCGCTGTTCTCGCACCCCGACCGCATCGAGCTTCTGAAGCAGAGCCTCGAGCCCATCGGCCGGCGCACCGAGACCGATTTCAAGATCGTCGATTTCAACGGCCTGATGGTGGCCGCCGCGCGCCAGCATGGCGCCAAGCTCATCATTCGCGGCCTGCGCGATACCACCGACTACAATTTCGAGATGCAGATGGTCGGCATGAACGCCCAGATGGCGCCGGACCTGCAAACGGTGTTCCTGCCGTCCTCACCGCACGTCCGCCACATCTCGGCCACGCTGGTCCGGCAGATCGCCGAGTTCGGCGGCGATGTCTCCGCCTTCGTTCCCGCCAACGTCCTCAAGGCCCTGAAGTCCAAAGCATGACCAGTCTCAAGATTCGCGCCGCGGCCATCGCCGGCCTGCTGGCGATTTTTGCCGCCACGTTCTTCGGCGCGACCATCAGCGCACCCACCGCATCGCTCGGCGCCACCGGCACCCCGCACCTGATCCTCACCCTCAAGGATGGCGACGTCGACATCCAGCTCCTGCCCGACATCGCCCCCAAGCACGTCCAGCGCATCATCGATCTCACCACCAAGGGCGCCTATGACGGCGTCGTCTTCCACCGCGTGATCGACGGCTTCATGGCGCAGACCGGCGACGTGCAGTACGGCAAGAGCGGCTCGCCCAGCTACAACCTGCAGATGGCCGGCGTCGGCGGCTCCGACATGCCCAACGTGCAGGCCGAGTTCTCGGACACGCCTTATGCGCCCGGCATCGTCGGCGCGGCGCGCTCGAACGATCCCAACAGCTTCAACTCGCAGTTCTTCATCATGCTGGGCGACATGGATCCCGATCAGGGCGCCGGCCTCACCGGCCAGTACACCGTGTTCGGCAAGGTCGTCGCCGGCATGCAGTTCATCGACAACATCAAGAAGGGCGATCGCGCGAGGAACGGCTCGGTCGACGACCCGGACAAGATCATCAAGGCGCAGATCGTTTATAAGTAGAACGGGCCCAGTTCACGGAGTCATTCCCGCGAAAGCGGGAACCTCCGTTTGCGAGGCGTGCATTTTGAAACAGAGGTTCCCGCTTTCGCGGGAATGACCCGGTGGGAAAACCTCGCCGGTGAAAGCGGAGACAATGGCAGACTACAAAGACCCCGAGAACACGCTGCTGATCGAAACCACCAAGGGACCGGTGGTGATCGAGATGCTGCCCGCGCTCGCGCCCAATCACGTCGCCCACATCAAGAAGCTAGCGCGTGAAGGCCTCTACGATGGAGTCGTGTTCCACCGCGTCATCGACGGCTTCATGGCGCAGACCGGTGACGTCAAGCACGGCAACGCCGACAAGGGCGACGTGTCGCGCGCCGGCACCGGCGGGTCGGACTATCCCAACCTCAAGCAGGAATTTTCCCGCGAACCCCACGTGCGCGGCATCGCCTCGATGGCGCGCTCGCAGAACCCCGACAGCGCCAATTCGCAGTTCTTCATCGTCTTCGACGACGCCCGCTTCCTCGACCGGCAATACACGGTCTGGGGCAGGGTCATCGACGGCATGGACAATGTCGACAAGATCAAGCGTGGCGAGCCCGTGCGCGATCCCGACAAGATGACCTCGGTCAAGGTCGCAGCCGACGTAAAATAGGCGGGAGCAGGTGAAGCCGATGGCGATCCTCTGGATTCTTCTCGGCGTCATCTCGGGCGCCTGCATTGCCGTGCAGGCGCCGATCAACGCGCAGTTGGGCCGCGATCTCGGCCTGCCGTTCGCCGCCGCTTTCGTCTCCTTCGCCGCCGGTGCAATCCTCCTCGCGGTGGTGACCTTCACCGTCTCCGCCGCGACCAACACCACCATCAACTGGACGGCGCCCGCCTGGTGGCTGTTCGTCGCCGGCGGCGCGCTCGGCACCGTCTACGTGACCTCGGCCGTCGTCCTCACCCCGCAGATCGGCGCCGCCGCCGTGATGGGCCTCGCCGTCACCGGCCAGCTGCTCGCCGGTCTCACCGTCGACAAGTTCGGCTTCATGGGCGCGCCGATGCACGAGATCACCCTCGGCCGCATCGCCGGCGCGGTCCTGCTGATCGCCGGCGCCGTGATGATCCGGCTGCTCTAACTCACCACATGCCGAACTCGGCCAAGTCGCCCGATGTCACTCCCGCGAAGGCGGGAATCCAGGGGCCAAAGCGACCGGCTGGAGCGCCGCTCGTCTCCCACTGCGCGAGGCGCAATTGAAAGTCGACCTCTTCGACTTCGATCTCCCGGAAGACCGCATCGCGCTCCATCCCGCGGTGCCGCGCGACAGCGCGCGCATGCTGGTGGTCGCCCCCGGCGACGCGCCCGTTGATCGGCACGTCACGGACCTCACCGACATTCTTCGTCCCGGCGACGTGCTCGTCGTCAACGACACGCGCGTGCTGCCCGCCGAGCTCAAGGGCACGCGTATCCGCGGCGAGAGCCGCGCGACCGTTTCGTTCAATCTGCACAAGCGGGTCGACAGCAACAGCTGGCGTGCCTTCGCCCGTCCGGCCAAGCGCCTGCACGTCCTCGACCAGCTCGAGCTCGGCGACGACGGTTCGCTGCGCGCGACCGTCGCGGGCAAGGGCGACACCGGCGAGGTGACCCTCGAATTCGAGCTCGGCGGCGCGGTGCTCGACGAAGCCATCGAGGCCCATGGCGCCATGCCGCTGCCGCCCTACATCGAGGCCAAGCGCGACACCGAAGCGCGCGACCGCACCGACTACCAGACGGTCTACGCCGCAGTCGACGGTGCCGTCGCCGCGCCCACCGCGGGCCTGCATTTCACGGAGACCCTGCTGCAGGCGCTGGCGGATCGTGGCGTCGGCGTCGAGCGCGTCACGCTGCATGTCGGCGCCGGCACCTTCCTGCCGATGAAGGCCGACGACACCGACGATCACGTCATGCACGCCGAATGGGGCGAGCTGACCCAGGCGACCGCCGAGCGCCTCGAGGCCGCACGGGCGCGGGGAGGGCGCATCGTCGCCGTCGGCACCACCTCCCTCCGCCTGCTCGAAACCGCCGCCCGCGCCACCGGCCGGATCGCGCCCTTCATCGGCGAAACCGACATCTTCATCACCCCCGGCTTTGCGTTCCGCGCCGTCGACGTGCTGATGACCAATTTCCACCTGCCCAAGTCGACGCTGTTCATGCTGGTCAGCGCGTTCTCGGGCCTCGAGACGATGCAGGCCGCCTACGCCCACGCCATCCGGTTCAAATACCGGTTCTATAGCTATGGTGACGCCAGCCTGCTATTTCGATCCGCTAGCTAGCTCTAAGGTTGCGACACTTGGCCAAGGCGATGACCCATACTGCGGCGTTCGCGTTCTTCGGAACCAAGCCGCGAAACGTTCAGTGGAGTTGGTCCGCGCGAAACGAGGATACAAAAGTAGTCGCAGTCACCCTTTGGCGGCATGAATTCTCCAAAGAGGGCAACACTCAGGTCTACGAACGCGGTCCGGCGCTGCCTCACGTCAAGTCCCGTCCGGGACACACTGAGTTGATGAGCAATCTGCGCTATGCCCTCGAAGAATGCGACGGCTTTGTCAAAGTGATCATCGCCGTTGCCAAGGACCCCAAGGCAGATCCGAAAAAGATAGATCGGTGTTCTCCCACGAATATGAAGGTACGAGTTGCCTCGCTAGACGAAGAGTCGGGTGCGTTTCGTCTTGTCGCGGAAATGTCCGAGGGGCGTGGACCCAGCCTGCCGACCCCGTGACCTTCTCTTTCTCCCTCCTTGCCACCGACGGCATGGCGCGCCGCGGCCGCATCGACACCGCGCGCGGCGAGATCGCGACGCCGGCTTTCATGCCCGTGGGCACGGTCGGCACCGTCAAGGCGATGTATCCCGAGCAGGTGCGGGAGACCGGCGCCGACGTCCTCCTCGGCAACACCTATCACCTGATGCTGCGGCCGGGCGCCGAGCGCGTCGCGGCGCTGGGGGGCCTCCACACCTTCATGGACTGGCCGCGCCCGATCCTCACCGACAGCGGTGGCTTCCAGGTCATGTCGCTCGCGCAGTTGCGCAAGCTGACGGAGCACGGCGTCACCTTCCGCTCGCACATCGACGGCAGCGCCCACGAGCTCACCCCCGAGCGCTCGATCGAGATCCAGCTGCTGCTCGACAGCGACATCATCATGCAACTCGACGAGTGCATCCCGCTTCCCTCCAACCGCACCGAGATGGAACGCGCGATGGAGCTGAGCCTGCGCTGGGCGGCGCGCAGCAAGGCCGCCTTCGGCGCGCAGCCCGGGCGCGGGCTGTTCGGCATCGTGCAGGGCGGCGACGATGCAGAACTCCGTTCCAGATCGGCGGCCGGCCTCACCTCGATCGGCTTTGACGGCTATTCGGTCGGCGGCCTCGCGGTCGGCGAGCCGCAGGAGACGATGTTCCGCGTCCTCGGCGAGATCACGCCGCAGCTTCGCGCCAACAAGCCGCGTTATCTGATGGGCGTCGGCAAGCCCGACGATATCCTGGGTGGCATCGAGCGCGGCATCGACATGTTCGATTGCGTGCATCCGACCCGGGCCGGCCGGCACGGCCACGTCTATACCCGCTTCGGCGTCATCAATCTGAAGAACGCCCGTCATAAGGACGATCCGCGTCCGCTCGACGAAACCTCGCCCAATCCGAACTGCCGGCGCTTCTCGCGCGCCTATCTGCACCACCTCGTCCGCACCGAAGAAATCCTCGGCGCCATGATCCTGAGCCAGGTCAATCTGAGTTATTATCAGGAGCTGGTAAGCGGCGCTCGCGACGCCATAACTGCTGGCGCATTCACCGACTATGCCGCACAAACGCGCGACGGCTGGGCGCGCGGCGACCTGCCCGCCAACTAAGGGAGCCTCACATGGCGTCGACCCGCAAATCCCTCCTCAACTCGATGATGAAGCACAGGAAGCGCATCGAAGATGTGCCGATGCGCGTGATGTTCGCGGAGGACCCCAACCGCTTCAAGCGACTCTCGGCCAGCGCCGGCGACATCCTGCTCGACTATTCCAAGAACCGCATCGACGAGAAGGCGATGGACGCGCTGATCGAGATGGCGCGGCTCGCCGACGTCGAAGGTCGCCGCAAGGCGATGTGGTCCGGCAAGCATATCAACGTCACCGAGGATCGCGCCGTGATGCACATGGCGCTGCGCTACCAGGGCGACAAGCCGGTCAAGGTCGACGGCCGCGACGTGATGCCCGACGTGCGCGAAGTGCTCGCTCGCATGATGCTGTTTTCGAGCCAGGTGCGCGACGGCACAATTCGCGGCAGCACCGGAGAGAAGTTCACGGACGTCATCAACATCGGCATTGGCGGTTCCGACCTCGGACCGGTGATGGCGACGCTCGCGCTCGCCCCCTATACGCGCCCCGATCTGCGCGCCCACTACGTCAGCAACGTCGACGGCGCACACATGCACGATACGCTGCAAGGCCTTGATCCAAAACGCACAATGTTCATCATTGCGTCCAAGACCTTCACCACCGACGAGACCATGACCAACGCGCACAGCGCGCGCAAATGGATCGCCGACGCCCTCGGCGACAAGGCCGTGAACGACCATTTCGCCGCCGTTTCCACCAATCTTGTGGCCTGCGACGCCTTCGGCATCAAACCGGACCGCATTTTCGGCTTCTGGGACTGGGTCGGCGGCCGCTATTCCGTGTGGTCTGCCATAGGCTTACCGGTCGCCATCGCCGTCGGCTTCGACAATTTCGAGGCGTTCCTCCGCGGCGCCTACGAGATGGACCAGCACTTCCTGAAGACCCGGCTCGACCGAAACCTGCCGGTGATCATGGGCGTGCTCGGCGTCTGGTATCGCAACGCGTGGGGCTTCGCGACGCACGCGGTTTTGCCATACGATCAACGGCTTAGCCGCTTCCCGGCCTATCTCCAGCAACAGGATATGGAGAGCAACGGCAAGTCGGTCGATCTCGCGGGCAAGCCGCTCGACTACGACAGCGGCCCGGTGATCTGGGGTGAGCCCGGCACCAACGGCCAGCACGCCTTCTACCAGCTCATCCACCAGGGAACTTCGGTGATCCCCGCCGACTTCCTGATCGCCGCCAACCCGCACGAGCAGATGCCGCCGCACCACGAAAAGCTCGTGGCGAACGTCCTCGCGCAGTCCGAAGCGCTGATGTTGGGCAAGACTAAGGCCGAAGTCGTCGCGGAACTCACTGCCCAAGGGCTGGGCAAGGAGCAGATCAAGGCGCTGACCCCGCACAAGATGTTCCCCGGCAACCGGCCGAGCAACACCATCATGTATCCGAAGCTGACCCCTGAAATCCTCGGCTCGCTGGTCGCGCTCTACGAGCACAAGGTGTTCGTCCAGGGCACCATCTGGAACGTCAATTCCTATGACCAATGGGGCGTAGAGCTTGGGAAGCAACTGGCCAAGGCCGTCCTGCCGGAGGTCCAGGATGCCAAGGCCAAGGGCGACCACGATGCATCCACCAAGGGCCTGCTCGCCAATTATCACCGCCTCCATGTGAAGGACTGATGCGGCGAACTCTTGCGGCCTAAGGCGCGAGGCGCCCTGCCAGGCGGCGGACCGAGAAGGACCCTTGTCCCGGCTCCTGCGCGATCGGCTCGGCAGGCGACAGTGACGCGGCTTCGGTAAAAGCGGCTGCCAGCGACGGGGCATTGACCTGCTGGGCGATGGCGGCAAGCTTCAGGAGACCGGGCGCGCCGTCGCGCAACTCGGCGATCCGCTTGGCCGTCCGCACGGGTCCCTGCTCATCGAGGATGTCGTCAAGCGCGTTGGCCAGGCGCAGGTGGACGAGCAGGGGCTGGCGCGCGGCCGCATCGGCCTGCGTATCCAGCAAGGGTTGATGGCGAGCCTCGTAATAATCGCCGATGATCTTGGCGATGGCGTCGGACGCATGTTTTGCCACGAAGTCCAGTTTGTGCCGGCGCGTCCATATCCCCGCCGGAAACCGGCCAAACTCAAGCGCCGAGTGGATCAGTGCCGCTGCAATGAGGTCGGGGTTATTGCTGTCCCACGCGGCAATGCTTGCCGTACCGATCAGATGAACGATGAAGGGTTTCCAGTTCGCCCGTACGAGATCGTATGAAATGACCAGGCCGACCTTGTAGCGGCTATGAAGGAGGGCCAGGTCGGCCTGGTGCCAGCCAGCCCGGCTCAGCTGCCCATAGAGGTCAAATGCATAGCGTGCGATCGGTTGCATCAGCGCTGGGCTCTTCGTTCGCGCCAGGCCTTGAGATCGGCGCGCAGTTGCCGCGGGGGGAACATGTCGATCAGCGGGATCAGGAAGCGGGACGTGATCGCGCGAGCGGTGGGATAGCTTAGCTTGGGGAAGCGTGAGCGGACGGACTGGATGCTCACATGCGTGCGGTGGCCGACCACCCATTTCCAGGTGCCAGCCGTACCGCTTCGACGCACCTTGTACTTCTTCTTGAGGCGCCGCCGGTCATGTGTGAACCACTCGCGCGACCAGCGGATGTTGTAAAATCTGATGTCGTCCTCGGTCGGCATGCGCGGCGGGCTGTAGTTCACCTCCGAGGCCGGCTCGATCATGATCTTTTTGCCCGCGTCCTTCGCCTGCAGGCACATGTCCCAATGCTCTTCGGTTGAGCAAAACTCCGGATCCAACCCGCCGGCTGAGCGAAGCCACGCCGTCTCCACGAGCACCGCATGGAACTCGATCAGTCCGGTCTCGAACGCCTCCGCAAAACGCAGGTCACCGCCAATCGTCTCGTGCGCGTGGTAGTGGATGTCGCGCATGGAGAATGTCCCGTTCCGCGGTCGCACCAACCCGGCTTCACCGCCGGCCATGTGGATCTTCGTGAACGGCGGATAGAGCTCGAAAATCATCGGACCGACCACGCTTGCCTGGTGCATCCGGGCACACGCGACCAGCGGCCCCAACCAGTCGGCGCGAACCTCGACATCGTTGTCGATGAAAGCCACGTACTCGGTCTTCACCTTCGCCAGAGCTGCGTTCCGCGCTTCATTGGGCGTTACGAAACCGTCCATCTCCACGATCTCTGCCCCGTGTTCGCGGCCGATCCGGCGAAGCTCGGCGCGCAGAGGCTCCGGGTAGCACGCAATGACGATGATTAAGTCGTGTGGTGTGGAGGTGTGCGTGAGGATGCTGTCGAGGCTTTCGAGCGTGCGCGATACGGTCTCGCGTGGCACAAAAGCGATCGTGGCGTCGTTCATAAGGGCTCGTCCCTCCGCGAGACAAGGTTAGGTGAAAGCCGGCTCGGGCTAAAGTGGAAGTTGATGCGGCGCGGGCGGGACATGGACTCGTCTGGCATTTCGTTGCCCGGCGCGAGAGACCGGAAAAATCGCGCCGTTTCCCTTGACCGCCGCGTCCGGTTGACGCGCGCTGCATCTTCCGCCAAACGCCGGGGGACAGCCTGGGTTGCGCCCGGATTTGATTGACTTCAGGGGCTTCGCGGCTATGTTCCGCCGCATTCCGGCGGTCGTTCGCCGTCGCGATGGGCCGGTAGCTCAGGGGTAGAGCATTCGACTTTTAATCGAATGGTCGCGGGTTCGATTCCCGCCCGGCCTGCCAATCTGCCTCGGGCTCGGCAGCCCCACCCCGGCGACTGTTTCATAAGCCAAGTCACCAAGAGACAGAGCTTCGCCCCGCTTAGCCGCGCCCACGCCCCGCCGGCCTTGAACTAAACCGTGGTAACGTTGTCTGGCTTGAGAATGTTAACGTTGTCGCGGACTTGGGGTGATGGCGATCGTTGCGTAGGCGGGAAGCATTTCATCGGCTGATCCGGCGCTCTCCTGCGCTGGCTCGGCTGCGGCCTCAATTCGGGCAAAAGGTCTTTGGCGTGGGACTTCAGAAGACCGGCACCAAGACCATTGGCGATGCGCTGCGCGTTCTGGGCCATCGGGTCGCGTCGTGGAGCGGCGATTCAGCCAACTTCACCCTACGATGGCACGAGAAGGCCTTCACGCCGGAGATGGCCAAGACTGTGGCGGGTCACGACGCCTTTGAGGACTGGCCATGGCCACTCCTATTCGAGAAACTCGACCACCTGGAGCCGAACGCCCGGTTTGTTCTGACGATCCGCAAGGATCCCGAGACGTGGCTCCGCTCCGTGCAGGCGCACATCGCGCGCCATTCCCGCTGGGTGGGGCACTATCTGATCTACGGCTCGTACGACCCCGTCGCCGATGCGGATAAGTTTCTGGGCTTCTATGAGCGGCACAATCGGAGCGTGCGCGCGTATTTTCGCGATCGTCCGGGTAAGCTCCTCGAGATGTGCTTTGAGACCGGCGACGGCTGGCCGGAGCTTTGCGGCTTCCTCGGTGTGAGCCAGACGCCGACTGTCCCGTTCCCGCACGCGAACAAGACCATCGTCGACATCGAAGAGCAGAGCCGACGCTATCAGCAGCGGCTGAAATAGCAGAGGGAGATCGCACGCCTGGCGCATCGCTGCCCTTTGCGCGTCAGCCTCTATCCGATGACTCGCCCGACGAGCCGACGCGGGCTATCTCTCGTTGCGCAAGCCTTCGAACGACATCTGTCCTGCGTTCTGGCGTTCCTGCGTCAAACCGCTCGTTCACCTTGATCGGCATCGACGTCACCGTCAGCCCCTTGGCGATGAGGTCATTGTAGAGGGGGCTCACGAAGAGTTCCGGGTCGCCTGGTCTCCACTTTTCCGTCGCCCCCTCCGCGGCATCGAATAGATCGCGGGCCCGCCTGAAATAGTAGAATCCAGTCGTCGCGAGATGGCTGATGACCTGCTTTTCAGCAGTACGAAGCACCTCGCCGCGGTCATCGACGACCGCATAGGACTCCGTGGGAATGGACGAGGGGCAAAGCAGCAAAGCTCCGTCTGCGTGTCGCCTTCGCGCGTGGCTGAGAAACGCAGCGAAGCTGACGCCGAGAAACTGATCACAGTACGCGACCACGACCTCGTCGTCTGCAAGCACCTCCTTCGCGGCCCGCAGGGCGCTGTCTGCCGGTCCCAGGGTATCGTGATCGATGAAGACAAACTTCGCGTTTGGGACAAAGCCGCGCAAGCGGTGCGAGATGGCGAAGTCCCGTTCGTGCTCGCGTCGCACCACGAAGATGGTCTCGTGGGGCTCATCGATATCCAGAAAATCGAGAATGTATTCGATCATCGGATGCCCGGCCTCCAGCTCGATCAACGGCTTGGGCAGGAGATATCCGGCAAAACGCGAGCCGCGTCCGGCCATCGTCACAATGATGTTCAACAATGTCGCGTTGCCGTGTGCGCGAGGAAGCGTCCGCGACGTTGCAACGCCGCTGCCAAGCGGTCAACAACGCTTGAAATACTGGAAAATATCCGGTGCGCCCATCCAGAGGAAGGGAATGGGCTTGAGCCCGCCATGGGCCGTGATCCACGCCCGGATGTCGGGCGCGTAGGCCGCCCAGAGCGTCGCCTGCGCCGAGGCGAGATTGGCGAGGTGAAAGCCGAAGCGCGCGTCCGGCATCACGCAGATCCGGCTCCGCGGAATGTGCGCCAGCAGTACCGTGCAGGCCGACTGGCATGGACCGACGATGCGCACGCTGACGCCTTGCGCCGCCAGCGCCGTCCAACGGGCATCGTATTCGGAGACGCTCCCGCCATGGTCGTCATTGACGTCGATGGTCTCGGCGATGGCAAGGGCAGGCCAGAGGATGAGAAGCAGGGAGAGGACGAGTCGGGTGAGGTGCATGCGCCACCCTCCGAAAAATCGATGCTCGAGGTTACACCGCCGGCCCCGTGTCCGCACCGCCGAGAAGTGCAGGTCACGCCATAGTGAAACCGGCCTAGTTGCCCAGCGCCAGCCCGGTATACGGCGCGGTGAGGCACGCGACACCCAACTGCGCGAAGCTGCCGCAAAGCTCGCGCGCCGCTGCCTCGGTCGGCAGCGGACCGACGACCAGCCGGCGCTGGGCGCTTCCATCGATCGGCCCGAGCAACGGCGTTAGCCCCAGCAGCAGTGTGCCTGCTTTGTCGGAAATCGCCCGCCATTGCGCGGGCCCATCCACCTCGTCGAGGGGCGAACCGAGAGCGATCCCGAACGTGCCTTGCGCCTCGACGGGTGGGTCGAGCGCCCGGGGCATCGCCTGCTGGGCACCCGTCGTGTTGGCAGGGCCGGTGCTCAGCGGGCTGGTGCTGACTGTCACCGTCCCACCATCGGCGGCCTGGGTCCTGGTCTGCGGCGCCCCGGTGATGTCGCCGGTGATCGTCGCCTGATCGACCCCCGCCGGCAGGGCGTTCACCGCCTCCTGCAGCCTCGGTACGGTCAGTTCCAGCGCGCCCAGGCGCTGCGTCACGTCGTGCTGATCCTGCTCATTGAGCGCGAGGCGCTGCAGCACGCCACTATCCTGCTGCTTGAGCGTGACCGACTGGTCCTGGAGATCGGCAATCTCCGTCCGAAGGTCGGCCATCGCGGCGCCGGCAAAGCGCGACGCGTGCAGACCCTCGAGCCAGGAGCCGGGAATCAGCACGCCGCCGGCAACCATGATCGCTGCCGCTGCCCAGGACGAAAATGCAAAGATCGCCCAGAAGGTGACGTCGCCTTGCCGGAACTGATCGGAACCCTTCGCCAATGCGCCCCGCAAATGCGCTCGAATCGCTCGCCGCGCGGGAGTTTACCATCTGAACGGCATGATGGTTTTGGAAACACCTTGCTGCCATAAAATGCGGGGACTTTCGCGCCGAACGGGGCAAGGTATGACGGAACTGGTATCGATCATTCTGGCGGCGGGTGAGGGCACCCGCATGCGCTCGTCGATCCCCAAGGTTCTGCATCCTGTCGGCGGCCTGCCGATTATCGGCCACGTCGTCAACGCAGCGGTCGCCGCCGGCTCGACCTCCGTTGGCGTGGTGACCGGGCCTGGCCATCAGTCCGTGCGCGACATGGTGGGCGAGTTGTTTCCCAAAGCGCAGTTCTTCGAGCAGACCGAACGGCGCGGCACCGCTCATGCCGCCCGCATGGCGCGCCCGCTCTGGGAAGGGGCAGAGGGCTATGTCGCCGTGGTCTATGGCGACCATCCGATGCTGCGCGCGAGCAATTTCAAGCTCGTGACCGACCGGCTCGACGCCGGCATGGACGCGGCGATCCTCGGCTTCATCCCGGCCGATCCGACCGGCTATGGCCGCTTCATCACCGATGGCGAAAAGCTGCTGGCGATCCGCGAGCACAAGGATGCGACCCCCGAAGAGCGCAAGGTCGGCCTCTGCAATGCCTGCATCCTCGCCTTCCGCGCCCCCGTCTTTGCGGCCCTGATCGACAAGGTCGGCAGCGCCAACGCGCAGGGCGAGTTCTACGTCACCGACCTCGTCGAGCTCGCCAACGCCTCCGGCCACAAGGTCGGCTACGCGGTCGCCCCGGAGGCCGACGTGATGGGCGTCAACGACCGCTCGCAGCTGGCGCGGGCCGAAACGCAGTTCCAGGAGCTGCGCCGCGACGACTTCATGAAGGCCGGCGTCACCATCAAGGATCCCACGACCGTCCATTTCTCCTACGACACCGAGATCGGCCGCGACGTCACCGTGTGGCCGAACGTCGTGTTCGGTCCGGGGGTCAAAATCGCCGACGGCGTCGAGATCCGCGCGTTCTGCGACATCGAAGGCGCAACGATCGGGACCGGCGCGACCATCGGGCCATTCGCCCGCATCCGCGGTGGCGCCGAAATCGGGGCGGACGTCCACCTCGGCAATTTCGTCGAGGTCAAGAAAAGCCGGATCGGCGCCGGCACCAAGGCCGGCCATCTGAGCTATCTGGGTGACGCCGAGATCGGCAGCGGCACCAACATCGGCGCCGGCACGATCACCTGCAATTATGACGGCGTGAACAAGGACACGACCACCATCGGCAAGGACGTCTTCATCGGCTCCAACGCCTCGCTGGTCGCGCCGGTGACGATCGGCGACGGCGCCTATACCGCCTCGGGCAGCGTCATCACCGACGACGTGCCCGCGGGCGCTGTCGCGTTCGGGCGTGCTCGCCAGGTCAACAAACCCGACTACGCCAAAGTGCTGCGCGAGCGCGCGCTGGCCAAGAAAGCTGCGAAGAGAAAGAGCTGACCCATGTGTGGAATTGTTGGCATCATCGGAACCGAACCGGTCGCGGGTCGCATGGTCGATGCGCTGAAGCGGCTCGAATACCGCGGCTATGACAGCGCGGGCGTTGCGACCATCGACCACGGCGCGATCGTCCGCCGCCGCGCAGAGGGCAAGCTCACGAACCTCCAGACCAAGCTCTCGATCGAGCCGCTGGCGGGCACCATCGGCATCGGCCACACGCGCTGGGCCACGCATGGCGCACCGACCGAGGGCAACGCGCACCCACACGCCACCGAGCGCGTCGCGGTGGTCCACAACGGCATCATCGAGAACTTCCGCGAGCTGCTCGCCGACCTGAGCAAGGACGGTTATCTGCCCAAGACGCAGACCGACACGGAGTCGGTGGCGCTCTGGGTCACCCGCGAGATCGACCGCGGCCTCGACCCCGAAATGGCGGTGGCGCGCACGCTCAAGGTCCTGCGCGGCGCCTTCGCGCTGGTGTTCATGTTCAAGGGTAACGACAAGCTGCTGATCGCGGCGCGGCACGGCGCGCCCTTGGCGGTGGGCTATGGCGAGACCGAGATGTATCTTGGTTCGGATGCCATGGCGCTCGCGCCGTTCACGTCGCGGCTGAGCTACCTGCTCGATGGAGACTGGGCCGTGATCACGCCGAAGGGCGTTACCATCCGCGACGGCGGCGATGCGATCGTGCAGCGCGAGCAGCTCGTCTCGCAGGCCTCGGCACTGCTCGTCGACAAGGGCAATCACCGCCACTTCATGGCCAAGGAAATCTACGAGCAGCCCGAGACCATCTCGCACACCCTCAGCCACTACGTGGACATGGGCGCCGAAAAGGTCGCGCTGCGCGAAAGACTGCCTTTCGACTTTGCCGATGTCAGCCGGCTGACGGTGTCCGCCTGTGGAACGGCATATTATGCCGGCCTCGTCGCAAAGTACTGGTTCGAGCGCTATGCGCGCCTCCCGGTCGACGTCGATGTCGCCAGCGAATTCCGCTATCGCGAGCCGCCCGTGGCGGACGGTGGCGCTGCGCTGTTCATCTCGCAGTCGGGCGAGACTGCCGACACGCTGGCGGCGCTGCGCTATTGCGCCCGCGAGGGCCAGCATGTGCTGAGCCTGCTCAATGTGCGGGAGTCGACCATCGGCCGCGAGAGCGAGGTGGTGTTCCCGACCCTCTGCGGGCCGGAGATCGGCGTTGCCTCGACCAAGGCCTTCACCGCGCAACTGACCGCGCTCGCGAGCCTCGTGATTGCCGCCGGTGTCGCGCGCGGCGCCATCGACGCTGCAAAGGAAGCAGAGCTGGTTCGCGAGCTGATCGCCCTGCCGAGCGCCGTTTCGCAGGCACTCAACACCGAGCATCAGATCGAGGATATCGCCAAGCGTCTCGCCAAGGCCAAGGACGTGCTCTATCTCGGCCGCGGGCAGATGTTCCCGATCGCCATGGAAGGCGCGCTGAAGCTCAAGGAGATTAGTTACATCCACGCCGAAGGCTATCCGGCCGGTGAGCTCAAGCACGGCCCGATCGCGCTGGTCGATGAAGCGATGCCCGTGATCGTCGTCGCGCCGTCGGACGAGCTGATGGAAAAGACACTGTCCAACATGCAGGAAGTCGCGGCGCGCGGCGGCCGCATCATCCTCGTCACCGACGAGGAGGGCGAAAAGCACGTCGGCCACGCTGTGGCCGAGACCATCGTGATCCCGAAGGTTTCGAGCTTCGTCGCGCCGATCCTCGCCGCGATCCCTGTACAGCTGCTCGCCTACCACACCGCCGTGGTGATGGGCAGCGACGTCGACCAGCCGCGCAACCTCGCGAAGTCCGTGACGGTGGAGTAGGGGCCGCCGCCTGGGCGCCCCGGCCTCGTCCTTCGAGGCTCGCCTAGGCTCGCGCCTCAGGATGAGGCCTCAGCAGCGCCGCCGAAGGCCCAGTAGACCTCATGGTGAGGCGCGAGCGAAGCGAGCCTCGAACCACGAGGGCGTGGCGCTACGCTTGCCTAAACGCGACCCCTGTGCCACCTCGCACCCATGTCCTCGCCGCCGCTCACCATCGTCCCGCCGAACCGTCCGCTCCGGGGGCGCGTCACCCCGCCGGGCAGCAAGTCGATCACCAATCGTGCCCTGCTGCTGGCGGCGCTCGCCAACGGCACGAGCCGGCTGACGGGTGCGCTCAAGTCCAAGGACACCTCGCTGATGGCCGCCGCGCTCAGGCAGATGGGCGTGAGCATCGACGAGCCGGACGAGACCAGCTTCGTCGTCCGGGCCACGGGCCGGCTCGCGCCCCCGCGCGTTCCGCTCAATCTCGGCAATGCCGGCACTGCGACGCGGTTTCTGACGGCGGCCGTGAGCCTCGTTGACGGTACTGTCGTCGTCGATGGCGACGAGGCCATGCGCAAGCGCCCGATCGCGCCGCTGGTCACGGCACTGCGCTCGCTCGGCATCGACGCCGAGGCGCCGACGGGCTGCCCGCCGGTGACGATCCGCGGTCGCGGTTCCTTCGGCAAAGGCCGCGTCGAGATCGATGGCGGGCTCTCGAGCCAGTATGTGTCGGCTCTGCTGATGGCTGCCCCGTTTGGCGCCGGCCCGATCGACGTCGCGCTCACCGGCAAGGATCTCGATGCGCGCGGCTACGTCGATCTCACCGTCGCGGCGATGACCGCCTTCGGTGCCAAGGTCGCGCCAATCGACCGCACCACCTGGCGCATCGAGCCGACAAAGTACCGCGCCGCCGATTTCACCATCGAGCCCGATGCCTCGGCGGCGACTTACCTCTGGGCCGCCGAAGCCCTGACCGGCGGAAGTATCGACCTCGGCGTGCCAATGGCCGCCTTCACCCAGCCCGACGCGGCGGCCGCAAGATTCATCGCCTTGTTCCCGCGCATGCCGGCGACGATCGACGGCTCGCAGATGCAGGACGCTGTTCCAACGCTGGCGGTGCTCGCAGCATTCAACGCCACGCCGGTGCGCTTCACCGGCATCGCGAACCTCCGCGTTAAGGAGACCGACCGCATCCATGCGCTCGCGACCGAGCTCAATCGCATCCGACCGGGCCTGGCGCGCGAGGAGAACGACGATCTGGTGGTCAACAGCGATCCCGGCCTTGCAGGACGCTGGCTGCCTGCGCGTATCGAGACCTACGAGGATCATCGCATCGCGATGAGCTTTGCGCTCGCCGGCCTCAGGATCGGCGGGATCACCATCCTCGACCCGGACTGCGTCGGCAAAACCTACCCAGGCTATTGGGACGCGCTGCGCTCGCTCGGCGTCGAGTTGCGCGCCGGCTAGGCGACCGCGGCCGAGGTCGCGAGCTCGTCGGCCTTTTCCAGCTCGATCTCCGAGAACACGCGATTGCGCCCGCCATTCTTGGCGGCATAGAGGCAGCGGTCGGCGCGCTCGATCAGCGACGCCGGCGTGTCGTCCTTGCGGTACATCGCGACCCCGAACGACGCGGTAATGCGGCCAAGCTTTTCGTTGGTCGACCGCTTGAGCAGTTCCTTGGCCTGCACGGCGCGGCGGATATTGTCCGCCGCGATGATCGCGCCTTCGAGGTCGGTCTCCGGCAGGATCGCCGCGAATTCCTCGCCGCCATAGCGCGCCGCCATGTCCTTGCCCTTGATGTTCGACTTGAGCGTCATCGCCACCAGCCGCAGCACCTGGTCGCCCGTCTGGTGGCCCCAGGTATCGTTGAAGCGCTTGAAATGGTCGATGTCGATCAGCATCAGGCAGAGCGGCCGGCCGGTTTCCGCCGCTTCCGCGAAAGCCGACATCATGCCCTCGTCGAAGCTCTTGCGATTGAAGATCTTGGTCAGCGGATCGAGCATGGATTCGCGGCGTACCTCGTCGAGGTCGCGCTGCAGTCCTGCAATATCTTCGCGCGACGCTTCGAGCTTGCCCTCGAGCTGGGCGTTGGCTTCCTGCATGCGCTTGGTGTCGCCCAGCAGCCGCCTCGCGAGGTCGCGCAGCGCCGCCTCGTCGAGATCTTGCGACAGGTCGCCGGTCGCGGCCTGCAGAGTGTCGGAATAGGTGTTTGCCGTGACCATCGCGGAATCGATCGCTTGGTGCACCGCCTCGATCCGCGTCGCCATGCGATCGGAAACCGTCGCGATACGCTCGTGGGCATCGCGGGCCTTGAGAAATTCGTTATAGAGCCGCTCCGCCAGCTCCTGGCTCGCGCTGCCGTCCCGGAAGATTTGGTTGATGCGCTGGTTCAGCGTCGGGTTGACGCCGGTCGAGTAGGTGTAGAGCAGCTCATAGAATTGCGGGTACGGCGGAATCTGCCCCCGCTTGAGCAGGTCCATGGCCGAATTGGCATAGCCCAGGGCGCGCCTGAATTCCTGCTCCGACACTGTGCCCCCGAAGACCGATATTCTATCGTTCGCCGCAGTGTTGCCGGAACTCAATTAAGGCCGGGTAAACCAAACGCCGGCTGACGCGCCGTCGGCGCTAGCGGGCCCCGAACGGCCGCAGCAGGAAGGCCGGAACCGGCCCGTCCGAACCGAACGGCGATCCACCCGCGGCAGGCCGGCGCGCCGGTTGCGGCTGGGGCGTCGGGCGAGGTGAAGTTTCTTCCGTACGCTGGCGCGGGGCAGGGACCGCTTCCGACTGCTGGCGCGGCTCGCGCTTTCGGTCACGCGGTTCGTGCTCGGCGCGACGCGGTTCGCGATCGCCGCGGCGGCTCTCGCGCTCGCTGCGGCGAGGTTCACGCTCCTCGCGCGGCGGGCGCTCACGCGGCGCGTCGGCGCCATCCTTGCCGAGAGCCATCGGCGGAATCTCGCGCTGGATCATGTGCGTGATCGCATCGAGATATTTACCGTCGGAGGGTGTCGCGAGGGTGATTGAAATTCCCGAGCGGCCGGCGCGTCCGGTGCGGCCGATGCGGTGGATGTAGTCTTCGGCGTGGGTCGGCACGTCGAAATTGAACACGTGGCTCACCGCCGGAATATCGAGGCCGCGGGCCGCCACGTCGCTGGCCACCAGCAATTGCAGCTTGTCGGTCTTGAACGCGTCGAGCGTTTCCATCCGGCTCTTCTGGTCCATGTCGCCATGGAGCGCGCCTGCGGAGAACCCGTGCCGCTGCAGCGAGCGGGCGAGGGTCGCAACGTCCCGCTTGCGGTTGCAGAAGATGATCGCGTTGGTGAGCCCCGCCTCGCCGCGGATCAGTTGCCGCAGCGCGGCGCGCTTGTCCTCGGGGCTGTGCGGCACCTTCACCAGCCGCTGGTCGATGGTCTCGACCACCGAATTCTTGCGCGCCACTTCGATGCGGATCGGGTCACGCAGGAACTTGCCGGTGAGCTTCTGGATTTCCGGCGCCATCGTCGCCGAGAAGAACAGCGTCTGCCGGTTCGGCGGCAGCTTCGCGCAGATCTTTTCGATCTCGGGGATGAACCCCATGTCGAGCATGCGATCGGCCTCGTCAATGACGAGGATCTCGACGCCCGACATCAGGATACGGCCGCGCTCGAACTGATCGAGCAGGCGGCCAGGCGTCGCGATCAACACGTCCACGCCGCGGTCGAGCTTCTTGTTCTGGTCGTCGAAGCTGACGCCGCCGATGATCAGCGCGACGGAGAGTTTGTGGTTCTTGCCGTATTTCTCGAAGTTTTCATGCACCTGCGCGGCGAGCTCGCGGGTCGGCTCGAGGATCAGCGTGCGCGGCATGCGCGCACGGGCGCGGCCGCCTTCGAGCAGCGTGAGCATGGGCAGCACGAACGAGGCGGTTTTGCCCGTGCCGGTCTGCGCAATACCGATGATGTCCTTCTTTTCGAGGACATGCGGGATGGCTTGCGCCTGAATTTCGGTGGGCTTGACGTAGCCCGCGGCAGTCACCGCGTCCGTCACCTTGGCGCTGAGGCCGAGCCCGGAAAATTCGTCTGACAATGTATTCGTCCAGTCGGGAGAGTTTTGGGAGGAAGCCGGCGCAAAGACCCTGGCGGGCCGGGCGGCAGCGAAGTTCCCGAATTGCGCCGGGAACATAGCGGGAAACCCCCTTGAGTCAACGGGGGCACCGCGCCGGTGCTTAATGTGGGGTGCGTCGGCTCAGATGTCGAGGCATGGCGGAAGGCGGTGGTTCTCCTCGTCGGGCGCACGACTGCGTCACTCGCTTGCTTCGCCCCGGAGGCTCCTAAGCGCGTCGTCTAGCGCTCCTCTTGCGCGGCAACGTCGGCCTGTTGCTGCTCAGGCGCATTTACTTGCACGCCATTCACGTAGGCTGAAATGGCCTCGCGTGCGGCCTGCTCGGCTGCTCTCTCAGCCGCGACCATCTTCTCGTATTCTTGGTCTAGGTGCTCAAGGACGTTGGCTCCCACGATTACGTGCTGTCCGAGAGCCTCGCCGACTACAACCATGTCGGTAGCGCGACCGACGCCCGGTGCGGTCTCGCTTCGGCGCTTCGCTACAAAGGCTCTAACCACAGTGTCATTCAGCTGCGAGTTCCAGGCGTGACGGACCTGCATGAGGTGCGAGAGAGCGTGGCGGGCACCAATTCCAACAGCAGTAAATCCGATCGTGTCATGCTGATCGACCTCCGTGCCATCGACTGAGTAGATGTGCGTCCCCGTCGGGTCGCGGCCGGCGATGACTACGGAGCAATCTGGGGCTGGATGATCAATTAGGCTCAACGTGATGCGGAAGACGAAATCAGAATCGAGAGTAGCTTGGCGATTGAGGAACGCTTCGGTAGTAAGGCCGAAGGGGCCGAGCACCGCCGTCTGGGCGTCCAAGGCCTTCTGCCTGTTGAACTCATCGACGTACCATCTGGTTACGTCTCCCACGCCCAGCCAAGCATCGGGGCGTTCTTCCACGCCCGCTTGTACCCGCCCGACTAGGGGAGTGAGGACCCTCGTCAAGAATGAAGCATCGCCCGCGGTCATAAGGAAGATCGAGTTCGTGAGGGCGATGATCTTCTGTCGAGGAGGTTCGAACTGAAAGTCGGCCGCGGTGAGCATTCGATCACTCGCTAAGACCAAGAACATCCCTGCGCGGGCAGCAATACAAACGGTCACGTGACACCTTCCGATAGCCAAGAGACTACAAGTCGAGGCTATAGTCTAAGGTCTATCCCATTTTTGGGCCAAGATTAGAGAGCGCGTGTTGGATACCCATCGACTGGACGCGGCCTGTCTCGTGACAGAGCCTGGCAAATTGACGGCCCCTATATGTCGAGGTCGGCCGCCGACACGAATTGCGCGTTCGCCTGGATGAACTCGAACCGCATCTCCGGCTTCGATCCCATCAGCCGGTCGACGGCATCCCTGGTGCCATCCTGGTCCTCGACCACCCGGACCTGCAGCAGGCTGCGCGTGCGCTTGTCCATGGTCGTTTCGCGCAGGTGCACGTAGGGCATCTCGCCCAGCCCCTTGAACCGCGTGATATCGGGCTTCTTGCCCTTGAACTCGCTGTCGATCAGCCGGTCCCGGTCGGCGTCCGTCATGGCGTAGAGCACCTTGGGGCCCGCGCTCAGCCGGAAGAGCGGCGGCATAGCGAGATAAAGGTGCCCGCCCTCGATCAGCTTCGGCATCTCCTGAAAGAAGAACGTCATCAGCAGCGACGCGATATGCGCACCGTCGACGTCGGCATCGGTCATCAGGATGACCTTGTCGTAGCGCAGATCGTCCTCGCGGTAGCGCTCGCGCGTGCCGCAGCCGAGCGCCTGGATCAGGTCCGCGATCTGCTGATTCTGCGCGAGCTTCTCCCGGCTCGCACCGGCGACGTTCAGCACCTTGCCGCGCAGCGGCAGGATCGCCTGGCTCGCGCGGTCGCGCGCCTGTTTGGCGCTGCCGCCGGCGCTGTCGCCCTCGACGATAAAGATTTCAGCGCCTTGCGCCGCCGACTGCGTGCAGTCCGCGAGCTTGCCGGGCAACCGCAGCTTCCGCGTGGCGGACTGCCGGTCGATCTCCTTTTCCTTCTTGCGACGAAGCCGCTCCTCGGCGCGCTCGATCGTCCAGTCGAGCAGCTTGTTGGCTTGCTGCGGCGAGGCAGCGAGCCAGTGGTCGAAAGCATCGCTCAGCGCCTTGTCGACGATCCGCGTGGCCTCGGCCGAGCTCAGCCGGTCCTTGGTCTGGCCGACGAATTCAGGTTCGCGGATGAAGACCGACAGCATCGCCGAGCACTGCACGAGCAGATCGTCGGCCGTGATATTGGCGGCGCGCTTGTCGGCCTTGAGCTCGCCATAGGCGCGGATGCCGCGCAGCAGGGCAGTCCGCAGGCCCTGTTCGTGCGTGCCGCCCTCGGCCGTCGGGATGGTGTTGCAATAGGAGCTGAGGAAGCCGTCGGCCAGCGTCCAGGCGATCGCCCACTCCACCGCGCCATGGCTTCCCGGCTTGCCCGACGAGCCGGAGAAGATGTCGTCGACGATCCGCTGCTCACCCTCGATGCGGCTGGCGAGGAAATCGCGAAGGCCGCCGGGAAAGTGGAAGCTCGCCTTGGCAGGGACTTCGTCGCTCGCGAGGCTCTCGTCGCAGCTCCAGCGGATTTCGACGCCGCCGAAGAGATAGGCTTTGGCCCGCGTCATCTTGAACAGCCGCGCCGCCGAGAAATGCGCGTCCTTGCCGAAGATTTCGGGGTCGGGATGGAATTTCTGCATGGTCCCGCGGCGGTTCTGCACCTTGCCGACCTCGACCACCTTGCTGGTCGGTTTGCCGCGCGAATAGGTCTGCCGGTAGAGCACGCCGTTGCGCGCGACTTCGGTGATCAGCTCATCGCTCAGTGCGTTCACCACCGAGACGCCGACGCCATGCAGGCCGCCCGAGGTCTCGTAGGCCTTGGAGTCGAACTTGCCGCCAGCGTGCAGCGTCGTCATGACGATTTCGAGCGTCGACTGCTTGGGAAATTTCGGGTGGTTCTCGACCGGAATGCCGCGCCCGTTGTCGATCACCGTCACATAGCCGTTCGCGGTGAACTCGACCTCGATGCGGCTCGCATGGCCGGCAATCGCCTCGTCCATCGAGTTGTCGATGACCTCGGCGAACAGGTGGTGGAGCGCATTGATGTCGGTGCCCCCGATATACATCCCGGGCCGGCGGCGCACCGGCTCGAGGCCCTCGAGCACTTCGATGTCTGCGGCAGAATAGGAAGACTGACCCGATGGCGCAGCGGGCTTCCGGCGCGGCGAAGGGTCGGGTTCGTCGTCAAACAGGCTGGCTTTGGCAGGCATGTGGTTTTGGCTCGAATCGAACGTCAGCTTCTAACACAGCTCCCGTCCGCGCCGCCCGGTTCAAGCTCCCGTTCGGCGTTGCGCCGGTCCGCCGACAGCGACAGTTTTCGAGCGACATCCACCGGAAAATGGGCCGCCGCGGCGCAGTCCATTGCGTTTCTGAACGGGAAATGAACGGGTGCTTCCGCTTCCGTTCAAGCCGGCGCGGCGATTTTGAGGCCCCGCTTCCAGAATCCCATGCGCCACGGCCTGCGAGCGGCCAAAAAACCTTCGGAGACTTCCATGAAACTGTTTAGCTTCCTCAAGACGGGCCTGACCGTCACCGCGTTTGCGGCCTCCGTCGCGATCGGCGGACTCGCTGCGCCGGCGCAGGCGGGCTCCATCACCTTCAACTTCGGTGGCCCCGGCCCGTTCTTCCCGGGCATGCACCTGCATTTCGGCGACCCGAACTATTATCAGTATTGCCTCGACGACGATCAGGTTGTCGAACGGCTCCAGCACCGCGGCTACTCGCATGTGCACATCATCCGCCACAACCACGACGACGACTACGGCAACAAGGTCTGGGTTGTCGCCCAGGATTGGCACGGCGACTGGTACCAGATGCGCGTCGACCGCTGCACCCATCAGGTCGACGATTTGCACCTCGTCCATTCGCACATCGATCACGGCCCGTTCGACTACAACCACTTCGGCTTCACCTTTAATTTCTGATCGCGCAGTCACGAGCGTCAGCCCGTCCCGGTCCGCGCAAGCGGGCCGGGATTTGCATTTAGAGACCCCTCACCGACCCGCGCACCAAATCGGCACGGCCGCTTAACCATTGATTTGCCTCTTGGAAGCACTTCCTTAAGCGCCGACTGCTAGAACGTCGGCATACGGTTTTTGTCTGGAGTAGCCGTATGCGCGTCGGCGTGGCTATGCGTTCTGAGCGCCCGCCGTCGGGGCTCCCTAAGTTCTTCCGCCTGGGGTGGCGGCAGGCCGGATTTGTTGGTCTCGCGTACCGGCTTGCCCACCTTCGTGCACCGCGCGCCCTTGTCCTGGGCAGCTTGAGCGTGGTGCTGTTTTTCGCCTGAGAGGCGAACGGCGGTGGAGCACCATCCTAAAACTCCGTTCATCATCCTGCGCTAGTTTCGCGGCCGTAGCTTTGGATCGGTTGGGGCATGGCTGAGGCGAACCGCAAACC